>OLLQ01000656.1_pt1 | contig 14452 bp, 12 predicted proteins | sample 1604571 | NCBI WGS metagenome assembly OLLQ01 (sample SAMEA104055722, study PRJEB20765) | soil metagenome | isolation source: soil
GGTGTGGCAGGCCGGTCCGATCTGATCGACTTTCATCAGCAGCACATCGCCGTCGCAATCGATCCAGGCCTCGACCAGCCGCTGGACGTGCCCCGACTCCTCGCCTTTGCGCCACACCTTCTTGCGCGAGCGCGACCAGTAGGTGACGTGCCCGGTCGCGAGGGTCTCTTCCAGCGTCTGCTTGCTCATCCACGCGAACATCAGCACCTCGCCGGTCGCCGCGCGTTGTGCGATGACGGGCACCAGACCATCCGCGGTGAAGCTGACTTCGGAGACGAATTGCGCGTGGGACAGGGTGTCGGTCATATCGATCTGTGTTGCCGGGGGTTGTTCACAACATCCTATATCGTCATGGCCGGACTTGTCCCGGCCACGACGGTTGTCGTTTGGAGCTAAGCCAACCTCAACCGCTCCAACCCGCGTTCCAAATCCGCGATCAAATCCCCCGCATCCTCCAGCCCGGCATGAATGCGTATCACCGGTCCTTCGGCGCCGAAGCGCGTTGCCGTGCGGAGGACGTCCGACGGTATCAGCAAGCTTTCATACCCGCCCCAGGAAAACCCAAGTCCGAAATGCGTCAGCCCATCGATCATCGCGTCGACGGCCGTTTTGGCTACGGGCTTCAGCACCACGCCGAACAACCCGCTCGCGCCGGAAAAATCGCGCCGCCACACTGCATGTCCAGGATCGCCGTCGAGGGCGGGGTAGAGCACCCGCGCCACCTCCGGCCGCGCCTGCAGCCAGCGCGCCAATGTCAGCGCCGTCTCCTGATGCCGCTTCAGCCGCACGCTCAGCGTCCGCAAACCGCGCAACGCCAGGAACGCATCGTCGCCGCTGACATAGAAGCCCGTGCTGTTGTGAAAATCCGTCAGCCGCGCCGCGAAGCGCTCGTTCGCCGCGACATAGCCCATCATCACGTCGGCATGGCCGCCGATATATTTCGTCACCGCCTGGATCGACAGGTCGGCGCCCCGCGCCAGGGCGGGATAGAACAGCGGCGTCGCCCAGGTGTTGTCGAGCAGCACCGCCGCGCCCCGCGCCCGCGCCACGGCGGCGATGGCCGGCACGTCCTGCACCTCAAACGTCAGCGAGCCGGGGCTCTCGCAGAACACCGCCCTGGTGTTCGGCTGGAACAGCGCCGCGATCCCGGCGCCGATCGTGGGGTCGTAATAGGTCGTCTCGACCCCGAATCGTTTCAGCGTCCTGTCGCAAAAAATCCGCGTCGGGGCGTAGCAGGTGTCGGCCATCAACAGATGGTCGCCCGCCGAACACGCGACCAGGATTGCGCCGGTGGCGGCGGCAAGGCCCGACGGAAATAGCGCCGTCCGCGCCGAACCCTCCAGCGTGTCGATCGCCGCTTCCAGGCTGCGCACCGTCGGATTGCCGCGCCGGCCGTAGGAAAACGGCATGCCATGCGCGTCCAGCGTCGCGACGTCGGGATAAAGGATCGTCGATGCCCGATAAACCGGCGTGTTGACGACGCCGAAATGGGCAGCGCTCTCGCGTCCCACGCGGCTCAATGCCGTCTCGATTTTTTCCTTGCCGTCCGCCGTCACGAAGGCGCTCCCCATCGGGAAAATTCCTGTTAGGCTGCATCCGTAAACCGCTCGGCGCCGCGCCGCAATGCGCGCGGGCCGGACTGTCATGGGGGCGTATGCTTTGAAACTGCGAGCGATTCTGCTGGGCCTGCTGACGGTCCTGGCGCTGGGCACGGCCGCATCGGCCAACACCTTGGACACCGTCCGCAAGAACGGCTTCCTGCGCTGCGGCGTCAGCGAGGGCCAGCCCGGCTTCTCCAATCCCGATTCGCGCGGCAACTGGACCGGCATGGACGTCGACTATTGCCGCGCCGTCGCGGTGGCGATCTTCAACGATCCGAACAAGGTGCGCTTTGTGCCGGTATCGTTCGCCGAGCGCTTCACGGCGCTGCAGGCCGGCCAGTTCGACATCCTGTCGCACAACACGACCTGGACCATGGACCGCGACGTCGCCCAGGGCCTCGAATTCATCGGCACGATTTTCTACGACGGCCAGGGCTTCATGGTGCGCAAATCGCTGGGCATCAACAGCGCGCTCAAGCTGGACGGCGCCACGCTGTGCACCCAGACCGGCACCACGAGCGAGCTCAACGCCGCCGATTTCTTCCGCGCCCACAATCTCAAATACAAGATCCTCGTCTATCAGAAGGAGTCGGAATATATCGCCGCCTACGACGCCGGCCGCTGCGACGCCGCGACGACCGACCGCTCCGGCCTCGCCGGCGACCGCCTCAAGCTCAAGAACCCCGCCGACCATATCCTGCTCCCCGACACGATCTCCAAGGAGCCGCTCGGCCCCGCGATACGCCAGGGCGACCAGCAATGGGGTGACCTGTGCCGCTGGACGCTGTTCGCGCTGGTCAACGCGGAGGAGTTGGGCGTCAGTTCCAAGACCGCCGACGCCATGTTGAATTCGGCCTCGCCGGAGGTGCGCCGGCTTCTTGGCAAAGAAGGCGGCTTCGGCGCCGAGCTCGGCCTGACCAACGACTGGGCCTATCGCATCGTCAAGCGCCTGGGCAATTACGGCGAAATCTATGAGCGCAGCGTCGGCGCCAACACGCCGCTGAAACTGCCGCGCGGGCTCAACAATCTGTGGAACAAGGGCGGTATTATGTACGCGCCGCCGATCCGCTGAGCATGGCGCCGCACCGTGCACGCCACGCCTGGTGGCGCGACACAAGATGGCAGGCCGTTCTGTACCAGGCGCTGGTCTTGGCTGCGCTGGCGGCGGTGCTCGTCTGGCTCGGTCACAACGCGGCCGACGCGCTGGCGCGCCGCCACGTCGCCTCGGGTTTCGCCTTCCTCGACAAGACCGCCGGCTTCGGCATCTCGCAGACGCTGATCGCCTACACCGAGGAGTCGAGCTACGGCCAGGCGATGTGGGTCGGCCTCGTCAACACGCTGCTCGTGTCGGTCGTCTCCATCGTGTTGTCGACGCTGATCGGCTTCATCGTCGGCATCGGCCGCCTCTCGAGCAATTGGCTCGTCGCCAAGCTCTGCACCGTGTATGTCGAGACCCTGCGCAACATCCCGCTGCTGCTGCAGGTCGTGTTCTGGTATTTCGGCGTGCTGCAGACTCTGCCCGGCCCGCGCGACAGCCTGCATCTGGGCCGATGGCTCATCCTCAACAATCGCGGCGTCTACGTACCCGAAGTGATCTTCCTGCACGGCACGCCGGACGTCGGCTTCGCGTTGACGCTCGGAATTCTCGGTTGGGCCCTGCTGCGGCGCTGGGCGGACAAGACGCAATTGCGCACCGGGCATCGCCCGGCGATCTGGTGGGCGCTGCCGCTCCTCGTCGTCGGACTGCCGGTGGCGGCGACATTCGCGATGGGTGTCCCGTTCGCGCTGAGCTGGCCTGAGCTCGCCGGCTTCAGCTACGAAGGCGGCCTGCAGATCAATCCCGAGCTCGCCGGTCTCACCCTGGCGCTGTCGATCTATACCGCGGCCTACATCGCCGAGATCGTCCGCGCCGGCCTGCTCAGCGTCGCGCGCGGGCAGGGCGAAGCCGCCAGCGCGCTCGGCCTCAAGCGCAGCCTGGCGCTGCGCCTCGTACTGGTGCCGCAGGCGATGCGCGTCATCATCCCGCCGCTGGCGAGCGAATATCTCAGCCTGACCAAGAACTCCTCCCTCGCCATCGCCATCGGCTATCCCGATCTCGTCGCGGTGTTCGCCGGCACGGTGCTGAACCAGACCGGCCAGGCGATCGAGATCCTGTCGCTGACCATGGCGATCTACCTCGTGCTCAGCCTGATCGTCTCGGCGCTGATGAACCTCTACAACCGCGCGCATGCGAATGAGGGCTTCGCATGAGCGGCACCGCCTTCCGCGCGCCGCCCGTGCATCATGTCGGCGTGATCGGCTGGCTGCGCGCCAACCTGTTCTCCAGCGTCGGCAATTCGATTCTGACGCTCCTCATCGTGGCGCTCCTCGCCTGGACGATCCCGCCGCTGCTGAACTGGGCGATCTTCGACGCCGTCTGGCACGGCACGACGCGCGAGGCCTGCACCGACGCCGCCGGCGCCTGCTGGCCTTACATCTGGCAGCGCATGGGCCAGATCGTCTACGGTTTCTACGATTACGACCAGCGCTGGCGCCCCGACATCGTCTACGCCCTCGGCGCAATCGGCATCGCCTGGCTGACGATCCCGCGCCTGCCGTATAAATGGTGGGCCGGCGCGCTGATGCTGACCGTCTATCCCATCCTCACCTTCGTGCTGCTCAGCGGCGGCGAGTTCGGCATGCCCGTCGTCTCGACCGAGCGCTGGGGCGGCCTGCTCTTGACGCTGGTCGTCGCCTTCATCGGCATCGTCGCCTCGCTGCCGCTCGGCGTCCTGCTGGCGCTCGGCCGCCGCTCGCACCTGCCGGTGGTGCGCATCCTCAGCGTGGTCTTCATCGAGGTCTGGCGCGGCGTTCCGATGATCACGGTCCTGTTCATCGCCAGTTCCATGCTGCCGCTGTTCCTCCCCGAAGGCCTGCAGATCGACAAGCTGTTTCGCGCCCTCATCGCCATCGCATTGTTCAACGCCGCCTACATGGCCGAAGTCATCCGCGCCGGCCTCCAGGCCCTGCCGCGCGGCCAGCGCGAGGGTGCCGAAGCGCTCGGCCTCGGCTATTGGCGCGCCACCACGCTGGTGATCCTGCCGCAGGCGCTTCGCATCGTGCTGCCCGGCATCGTCAACAACATGATCTCCATGTTCAAGGACACATCGCTCATCTCGATCATCGGCTTCTTCGACCTGCTGGGCGTCATCCAGTCCGGCTCGACCGATCTCGATTGGGCGAACCCCAACACCGCGGTGACCGGCTATCTCTTCGCCGCGCTGATCTATTGGGCGTTCTGTTTCTCCATGTCGCGCTACAGCGCGAAACTCGAACACGATCTGGCGGCAGGTGACCGACGATGAGCGCCCCTCTCACAAACATGGCTCCCCCCATCATCACGCTCGACGGCGTGTCCAAATGGTTCGGCCAGTTCGCCGTGCTGAAGGACATCAACCTCGCCGTCCGCCCCGGCGAGCGCATCGTGATCTGCGGTCCGTCGGGCTCGGGCAAGTCCACGCTGGTGCGCTGCATCAACCGGCTCGAAGAGCACGACGAAGGCCGCATCGTCGTCAACGGCACCGAGCTCACCCGCGATGTGCGGGGCATCGACACCGTGCGCCGCGAGGTCGGCATGGTGTTCCAGCAGTTCAACCTCTTCCCGCATCTGTCGATCCTGCACAATTGCACCCTGGCGCCGATCTGGGTGCGCAAGATGCCCAAGAAGCAGGCCGAGGAGATCGCGATGCATCACCTCACCCAGATGCGCATCGCCGACCAGGCGGACAAGCATCCGGCGCAACTCTCCGGCGGCCAGCAGCAGCGCGCCGCCATCGCCCGCGCCTTGTGCATGAACCCCAAGATCATGCTGTTCGACGAGCCGACCTCGGCGCTCGATCCGGAGATGATCGGCGAGGTCCTCGAGGTCATGGTCGATCTCGCCAAAGAGGGCATGACGATGATCTGCGTCACGCATGAGATGGGTTTCGCGCGCGAAGTCGCCGACCGCGTCTGCTTCATGGACGCCGGCCAGATCATCGAGGAAGCCGACCCGCAAACCTTCTTCACCGCGCCCAAGCACGAACGCTGCAAGCTCTTCCTGAGCCAGATTTTGGATCACTAGGCACCGATAACCTCTCCCGCTTGCGGGAGAGGTCGAAAAACGCAAAGCGTTTTTCGGGTGAGGGTACAGTTGGCTGAGACAGGCCCTCACCCGTCTCGCTGCGCTCGCCGACCTCTCCCGCGAAGGGCGGGAGAGGTTAAGTATTACCCCGCCGGATGGATTTCCGACCCCTGCGGCTCGAGCACCGCATTCGGCTCGCTTTTCCCATCCAGGATCGGCCGCAGCGGCCGGTCGAACAGCCACGTCACCACACCCGCCGCCGCCGCGATGGCGGCGCACATCAGGAAGAAGCTCGGCTTGCTCATCGTCGTGAAGAAGGTGCCGATATAGCCCTCCAGCAGATTGCCGGTGAAGCTGGTGATGAACCACAGCCCCATCATCATCGACAGGATCTGCGGCGGCGCCACGCGCGCCACCAGCGCCAGGCCCAGCGGCGACAAGTACAGCTCGCCCAGCGTGATCACCACGAAGAACGCGCCCAGCCACAGCCAGCTGACATGCGCTCCCGGCGGATTGATGTACACCGCCACCGCCATGATCACGTAGGACAGCGCCAGCAGCCCGTCGCCCAGCGCCATCTTGGTGACGGTCGACTGCTCCTTGCCGCGCTTGGCCTGCCAGCCCCACAAAAGCACGATCAGCGGCGTGAAGGCGAAGATCATGAACGGGTTGAATGACTGGAACCACGTCGCCGGAATCTCCCAGTTGATGATCCCCGGGATGAGCCGGCGGTCGGTGAGGTTGGCGGCGAACAAATTGATCGTGTTGCCCTGCTGCTCGTAGATCGCCCAGAAGAACGTCGTCGGGATGCACAGCAGGATGAGGGCCACGACCGCTTTCCAGTCTTGCGACGTCAGCGGCTTCTTGGGCGCCGCCGCGGCGCGCGCGATGCGGTCGGCGGGCAGGGTGCGCAGCGCGAAAATGTAGATCAGCTGGCCGACCACCATGCCGACGCCGGCGGCGAAGAAGCCCCATTTGTAGCCGTAGGCCGGATCCTCGGCGAGCGAGCCGCAGATCAGCGGCGAGAAGAACGCGCCGATATTGATGCCGACATAGAAGATCGAGAACGCCCGGTCGATGCGGCTGTCGCCCGCCTTGTAAAGCCCGCCGACCTGGGTCGAGATGTTCGGCTTGAAAAAGCCGTTGCCGATAATCAGCAGCAGCAAGCCGACGAACAGCATGTTCGGCTCCATCAGCACGAACTCGGCGATCGCCATGGTGATGCCGCCGATGATGACGCTGAAGCGCTGTCCGATCAGGCGGTCGGCCAGGATGCCGCCGAAGAACGGCGTCAGGTACACGAAGCCCGTATAGAGGCCGTAGATCAGCGAGGCGAATTGCGGCTGGTAGGTCTCGTTGACCACCGGCCCGGTGTCGAGCGCCCCGAACAGCGACATGCACAGATGGTGCAGCCATTGATAGCCGGCGACGTGGTCGAAATGCCCCGGCATGAACAGCAGCTTGGTCAGATAGAGCACCAGGATGGCGCGCATGCCGTAATAGGAGAAGCGCTCCCACATCTCGGTGGTGAACAGGAATGTCAGTCCGCGCGGGTGCCCGAACAGCGTCTTCTCGCGCGGAGCCGTGTCGATGATCGCCATGTCGGCGCTTCCCCCAATATGTGCCGGGGGAGCATGCCGAAGGATTGGGCTTACGGCAATTCGATGTAGCGGTCTTCGCGGCTATAGGGCGTAAAGCCGAGCCGCTGGTACAGCGGCAAGGCGCGCGGATGGTCCAGCGTGCACGTGTTCACGAGCAGCTTGGAGATCGGCCGCGCCCAGGCATTGGCGACAGACTGATAGAGAAAGAAATATCCGAGTCGTTTTCCCACCGCTTCCGGCATCAATCCGAAATAGGCGAGGTGCCCCGTCGACGCGTCGCGCATGTCCAGCTCCGCCATGCCGGCCGGATTGCCGTCGAGATAGAGGACGTGGAGCTCGACCTCGGGATTTTGGATGAGAGCCCCAAGCGCGGCGTCGCCCATCTTGCGCCGGTCGACCCAGAAATAGGCGTCGCCGATCGTGTCGTAGAGATAGCGGTAGAAATGCACCGGCGGATGGTTTGCGCGCAGGATCGCGACCTTGCCGCGCGGCATTGGGGGCGGTAGCGCCGAGGGCTTGGCCGTCATCTCCAGGAAGGTGACGACCATCGGAATGCGCCGGCCGGATTCGCGGCCGCTCTCGCCACCGGCCATCAACCCGTCTCCACCGGCGCGTCGCTGGAGCCCCATTCGGCCCACGAGCCGTCATAAAGCGCCACGTCCGGCGCGCCCGCCACCGTCAGCGCCAGCATGACGATCGCCGCCGTGATGCCCGAGCCGCAGGTCGTGACCGTCGGCTTCTTGAGGTCGACGCCATGCGCCTCGAAGATCGCGGCGAGGTCGGCCTTGGATTTCAGCGTGCCGTTGGGGTGGGTCAATTCCGTATACGGAACATTCAGGCTGCCCGGAATGTGCCCGCCGCGCACGCCGGCGCGCGGCTCCGGCTCGATGGCGCGGAAGCGCGAAATGCCGCGCGCGTCGACCACTTGCGCCGTTTTGGCTGAAAGGTTCGCCTGCATCTGGCGGAAGTCGCGGATCAGCGCATTGTCGGGCCGCGCCGTGAAATGCCGCGCGAAAGGCTGGGCGCTCATGTCCTCCAAAGCGCGGCCCTCGCTGCGCCATTTCGGCAGGCCGCCATCGAGCACGACGACGTCGGTATGCCCCATGGCGCGCAGCATCCACCACGCCCGCGCCGCCGCATAAACGCCGGCGCTGTCATAGACCACGATCAAATTGCCGTCGCCGAGCCCGAGCTTGCGCATCCGGCTGGCGAATTTCGTCGCCGGTGCCAGCATGTGCGGCAGCGGGTTCTTCTCGTCGGAAAGATCGTCGATGTCGAAGAAGATCGCGCGCGGGATATGCGCCGCGGCATATTCGGCACGCGGATCGCGATTGGCCTGCGGCAGGTACCACGAGGCATCCGCGACGCGCACATCCGGCGCATTGATCCGGCTGGCGAGCCATTCGGTCGAGACGAGGGGCGAAGTGACGGTCATGCGTAAGGCACCGAAAGAACGGGACGGGGTCCGGACAGCCAGCGCGGCATCGGCAGGTGCTTGGCCCGCAGGAATTCCGGGTTGAACAATTTGCTCTGATAGCGCGTGCCGTAGTCGCACAGGATGGTGACGATGGTGTGCCCCTTGCCCATCTCGTTCGCCATGCGCACCGCGCCGGCGATGTTGATCCCGGTCGAGCCGCCCATGCACAGGCCTTCGTGCTCGAGCAGATCGAAGATCGGCGGCAGCGCTTCTTCGTCGGAGATCTCATAGGCATCGTCGATCGGCGCGCCCTCGAGATTCGCGGTGACGCGCCCCTGGCCGATGCCCTCGGTGATCGAGCTGCCATGCGCCTTCAGCTCGCCGGTCTTGATCCACGAATAGATCGACGCGCCGAGCGGATCGGCGGCCGCGATCTTGATCGACGGCCGCTTCTCCTTCAACGCGATCCCGACGCCCGCCAGCGTGCCGCCCGAGCCGACCGAACAGGTGAACCCGTCGATCCGCCCGTTGGTCTGGTGCCAGATCTCCGGCCCTGTGCCTTCGATATGCGCCTGGCGGTTGGCGATGTTGTCGAACTGGTTGGCCCAGATCGCGCCGTTCTTCTCGCTGCGCGCCAATTGCTCGGCAAGCCGCCCGGAGATCTTCACGTAGTTGTTCGGGTCCCTGTACGGCACCGCCGGCACTTCGATCAGCTCGGCGCCGAGCAGGCGCAGCGCGTCCTTCTTCTCCTGGCTCTGCGTCTCGGGGATAACGATCACGGTGCGAAAGCCCATCGCATTTCCGACCACCGCAAGCCCGATGCCGGTGTTGCCCGCGGTGCCCTCGACGATCGTGCCGCCGGGCTTCAGCGTGCCGCGCCGGATCGCGTCCTGGATGATGAACAGCGCCGCGCGGTCCTTGACCGACTGGCCCGGATTCATGAACTCGGCCTTGCCCAGGATTTCGCAGCCGGTGAGGTCGCTGACACGATTGAGGCGGATCAGCGGCGTGCGTCCGATCGCGTCGACTACGTCTTTTTTGATGTCCATCTGTTCGCGAATAAGGAGGCCCGACGAACCTAATGGGGTGGGGCAGGGCCTTCAAGGACAACCGCCCGTCAGCGCGGTGAAAGTCCCTTGAACGCCGCCAGCGCGCGGGCGCGGCCCTCCGCCAAATCCACAATCGGTTCGGGGTACTGTTTGGCGTCCGGCCGCACCGCATCGGGCGCGGCCCATGGCTTGTGGATGAATTTGTCCGGCAGCGTCGCCAGTTCCGGAACCCAGCGCCGCACATACGCGCCCTTGGGATCGAACTTCTCGCCCTGCAGCACCGGATTGAAGATGCGGAAGAACGGCGACGCGTCCGCGCCGCACCCCGCCACCCATTGCCAGCTCGCCGCATTGTTCGCGAGGTCGGCATCCACCAGCGTGTCCCAGAACCAGGCTTCGCCGCGCCGCCAGTCGATGCCCAGATGCTTGATCAGGAACGACGCCGCGATCATCCGCACGCGATTGTGCATGAAGCCGGTGTGCCAGAGCTCGCGCATGCCGGCATCGACGATCGGATAGCCCGTCCGTCCCCGTGTCCACGCCTTGAACGCCGCATCGCCGCCGGTCCAGGGGAAGCGTGCGAACTTCGCATCCAGCGGCGTTTCCGGCAGCCCAGGATTGTGGAACAGCAGGTGATAGGAGAACTCCCGCCAGCCGATCTCAGACAAGAACTTCTCGCCATCGTCGCCGTGCTCGCCCGACCGCACCGCATGGGCGACCTGCCGCGGCGAAATCTCGCCGAAATGCAGATGCGGCGACAGATGCGAAGTCCCATCCCTATCGTCCGGCCGGTCGCGCGCCGCGCGGTAGCCTTTGAGGTTCTTGAGGAAGCGGCTGAGCCGCTGTCTGGCCCCGGCCTCGCCGGGTATCCACGTCTCGCGCAGTCCCCCGGCCCAGTCCGGCCTGGTGGGCAGCAGGTTCCAATCCGCGAGCCGGTCGCTCGCGACCTTGCCCCTGAACGGGGTCAGCGCCTTGGGCCTTGCCGCCGGCTTGACTTCGCCGGGCAGGGCCCGGGCCGCCCGCCAGAACGGCGTGAAGACCTTGAACGGCGTCCCGCCACCGGTCTTCACCTCCCAAGGTTCGAATAGCAGCGATCCGTTGAAGCTCTCGGTCTCGATACCGGCCTGGACCAGCTTTGCCTTGACCGCCATATCTCGAGCGATGGCAAAGGGCTCATAGCAACGGTTCCAGACAACGGCGCCGGCGCCGAGTTCATCAACCAATGAATGAACCACGGGATTGGCAGAACCCCGGCGCAAGATCAGGCTTGCACCAATATCTTCGAGTTCAGCCTTAAGTGCCTGCAAACTCTGATGAAGCCACCACCGCGAGGCTCCGCCAAGGCGCCATGCGCCCGGTGTCTCATCGTCCAGGACATAGAGGCAAACCACCGGCCGCCCGGTCGCCGCGGCATGGCGCAAAGCAGGGTTGTCGGCCAGCCGCAGATCCTGCCGAAACCATACAAGGACGGGCTTCATGTCAACGCATACGCCCGCTTCTTAACTATGGATCAAGGACTTAATCGCAATGGCGGTCCGCGACTTTGGAACGATCCCGGCAACTGTACGTTAAGGCACCAATCGGAGGGTGTCGCCAACGCTCGCCGAAGGGGCGTCACGTATGTCGAATGCCATGGATAGCGGAATGGAGAGAGGTACACCCGTCGCTTCTCTAGCGTTGGAGCGCATCATCCGCTCGCCCGCCGCCTTGGTCGAAAATCTGCCCATCGGCATCTACACCTGCGACCGCCACGGCGTTCTGGTCCAGTTCAACCGCCGCGCCGCCGAATTGTGGGGCCGAACTCCGGGCCTCGGTCAGGATCAGCCCCGTTTCTGCGGCGCCGTGAAGACCTTCGATGCCGGCGGCGCCGCGATTGCGCTCGACCAATCTCCGATGGCCCTCGTGCTCGCCAGCGGCCAGCCCATCCGCGACCGCGAACTGGTGCTGGAGCAGCCCGGCGGCGAACGCCGCAACATCCTCGCCAATGTCGATCCGATCTTCGACGACCAGGGCCACCTCGTCGGCGGCGTGAACTGCTTCCAGGACATCACCGAGATGTCCCGCATGCGCCGCGAGGCGAAGGAAAACCGCCGCCTTGGCCGCCGCGTCATGGAAGCGCTGCCCGCCGCCGTCTACACCACCGACGCCGACGGCAAATTGCTCTATTTCAACAAGGCCGCCGAGGTCCTGTGGGGCCGCGCTCCGAAAATCGGCGAGGAGTATTGGAGCGGCGCCTTCAAGATGGTCCGCCCCGACGGCACCTCGGTGCCGCTCGACGAATGTCCCATGGCGGTGGCCTTGCGCGAGCAGCGCGCGCAGATCGGCCCCGAGGCGTTTGTCGAACGCCCGGACGGCTCGCGTGTGCCGTACCTCTCCCATCCCACGCCGATCTTCGACAGCGAGGGCAAGCTGATCGGCGCGGTGAACATGCTGCTCGACCTCAGCGAACAGAAACGCGCCGACGCCCAGCAGCGCGGCCTGATCGACGAGCTCAACCACCGCGTCAAGAACACCCTCGCCACCATCCAGTCGCTCGCCGCGCAGACCATGCGCGGCACCCGCGACCAGGGCGCGAAGGATTTCGAGGCGCGCCTCCTCACCCTCAGCCGCGTGCACGACCAGCTCAGCCGCCACAGCTGGGAATGGGCCGATTTCGGCACCGTCGCGCAGCAGACCTTCGCGCCGTTGCGTGGCTCGGCGAACAGCAATGTCCATCTGAGCGGCCCCGACGTGCATCTGTCGCCCAAGAGCGCGCTGGCGCTTGCCATGGTGCTGCACGAACTGGCGGCCAATGCCGAAAAGCACGGCGCGCTGTCGACCCCCGCCGGCTCGCTGTCGCTCTCCTGGTATGTCGCGCCCCAGCGCCTGCATATCGACTGGCGCGAGCAGGGCGGCCCGCCAGTGGCCACGCCGCGCAAGCGCGGCTTCGGCACGCGCCTGCTCGAACGCAGCATCGCCGAAGAGCTGCGCGGCGCGGCGAAGATCGACTATGCCGCCGCCGGCGTGCATTGCACGATGGAAATCCCCCTGCCGGAATAGTATGGCAGGCACATGAGCAAAACCGGCCAGCGTTTCCTCGACGGGTTCTGCGTCCTCGTCGTCGAGGACGAAGCGATCATCTCCTTCCTGCTGGAAGACATGCTGGGCGAACTCGGCGCCGCCGACGTGCGCCATGCCGGCAACGTCAAGACCGCGCTGGCCTTCCTCGAGACCCACACCCCCGATCTCGCGGTGCTCGACGTCAATCTCGGCGGCGAGCGCGTCTATCCCGTGGCCGAACGCCTCGCCGCCAAGGGCGTGCGCTTCGTCTTCACCACCGGCTACGGCAAAAGCGGCCTCGACCCGCAATGGTCCGAACGCCCCGTGGTGCAGAAGCCGTTCACGCTCGATGTGATGACGGACGCGTTGAAGGATTTGCTGTCAAAGAGCTAGGGCGCCTCCACCTTCGCTGTCATGGCCCGCAAAAGCGGGCCATCCAGTTGAAGCATCTCCAGAGCCGACGAATTATCTGAAATCTATTCTGCAACACCCGGCCACTGTCACCTGGATGGCCCGCTTTTGCGGGCCATGACAACTGATGGACGGGAGACAATTCACGCCGCCGCCTTGCCCTTCAGCAGATCGTCCAGCTTCGTGAAGCTCGTCTCGTCGATGAACGACACCAGCGTCGCGCCGTCCGGCAGGCGCGTCAGCGCCAGCGACAGCGTCTTGCCGTCCGAGCGGGCGATGTTGCCCCAATTGCTGTAGCTCTCCGGCTCCGCCGACGACACCGCCGACGAGATGATGTTCCAGGTGTTGTCCTGTCCGAAACGCTGCGCCGTCAGCCCCGCCAGCGTCTTCAGATGGGGCTCGCCCGACAATTCCGTCGACGACAAGGTCCACAATTGCGCGAACGCCGAATTGTGCAGCTTCAGGCGCCCGTCCGTGCCGAACACCGCCATGCCATCCTCCAGCGTATCCAGCGTCGCGCGCTGCACCCGGATCATGTTGGTGTAGGAGCTTTCCAGCCGCAGCTGATCGCTGACATCTTCATAGAGGAACGTCACGCCGCCCAGCAGATCCGGCTGCGCGCTGACGCGCAGGCTCTGCCCGGTCTGCAGGTGCCAGTACTCTTCATCCGCTTTGGCGTCGCGGTCGAACAGGCCCATGCGATCCTGCTTCCAGCCGGCGAAGTCGCGCTGCTCCGGCAGCTTCCGCATCTCGCGCAGCCGGTCCAGGATGTCGCCGGCATTGGGCCGCGTCGCCAGCCATTCCTCCGGCAGGTCCCACAGCTTGGCATAGGCGCGGTTGAAATGGCCGAGCCGCTTGTCCGGCCCGAAGATCGCCACCCCGATATTGATGCGGTCGAGCACCTGCGCGTTGGCGTCGGCCTGCAGCTTCAGCTTTGCTTCCGCCTGCGCCGCATCGGTGACGTCGAGCGCGGTGCCGATGATCCCGCCGTCCGGCAGCAGATCGAGCGAGAAGGTGAACGCGCAGCGCCTGTCTTCGGTCAGCGCATAGCGCCGCGCCTCGACCGGTCCGCCGAACTCGCGCACCGTCTGCGCCAGATCGCGCTCGGATTTGTGCAGGGCGATGTCGCCCGCGACCGCTTCGTCGACGCTCTTGATGCCGGTCAACGCCAGGAAGGCGCGGTTCACCCAGATCAGTTTCTGGTCCGGCCCGCGCAGCCACACCGGCTGCGC
>OLLQ01000799.1_pt1 | contig 14350 bp, 11 predicted proteins | sample 1604571 | NCBI WGS metagenome assembly OLLQ01 (sample SAMEA104055722, study PRJEB20765) | soil metagenome | isolation source: soil
CACCGCCGCCGCCGTCAAGGCGGAGGCGATGCCGTGGCTGCGCGCGGCATAGGTCAGGCAGCGCCGCACCGTCAGTTCGTCATAGAGGCCGTAGAAATCGGGCAGATAGCCCATACGGGCGTGGATCTCGCGCGGGTGCTGGGTCGTATCCATCCCGTCGATCAAGACCCGCCCCGAATAGGGGTCTTCCAGCGCCGCCAGGCAACGCAGCAGCGTCGTCTTGCCGGCGCCATTGGGTCCGACCAGCGCCGTGATCGTCTGGTCGGCGACCTTCAGCGACACGCCCTTCAGCGCCCGCGAAGTGGGATATTCGTAAACGAGGTCTTCGACTTCGATCATGACGTCCTCAGCCGGAGCACTCTATCGGGTTTGAGTCGGGCGAAACAACGGCGCCGGACAAGCCCCGGCCATCCGACTCGACCGAAGGGTAGCCGCTATCCGCGGAGCCCGCCTATGACCATGATATGACAATGACTCGCGCCTTGAATCGCCTCGGCTTGGGAACGGTCCAATTCGGACAGGCCTATGGTATTTCCAATACCCGTGGCCGGGTCCCTCCGGACGACGTCGCTGCGATTTTGCACCGGGCTGCATCGGCGGGCTTGGGAACGCTGGATACCGCCGCCGGCTATGGCGATGCCGAAGATGTGCTGGGAGCCCTTGCCGCCCTGACCCGGCCGTTCAGGCTCGTCACCAAGACGATACCCTCGAAGCACGGCTTGGAGACCGTCATCGCCCGTGCGCGCCAGTCCGTGGCGACGCTGGGACGTGAGCGCGTGGATCTTCTTTTGGTTCATTCGGCTGCCGACCTGGCGGGCGCGAACGGCGACGAGCTCTGGAATCGCCTGCTCGCGCTGCGCGACGAGGGCCTGTTCGGCGGCATCGGCATCTCCGCCTATGTCGCCGACGACCCGCTCTCGCTGGCGCGCCGGTTTCGTCCCGCCGCCATGCAGGTGCCGCTCAGCCTTCTCGACCAGCGCCTGATCCAGACCGGCGCGCTTGCCGAGATCAAGGCATTGGACGTTGAGATTCACGCACGTTCGCTGTTCCTGCAGGGCCTTCTGTTTCTGCCGGCCGACAGGCTGCCGCCCAGATTGCATTACGCCGCCGCGCATCTCGGCGCGGTACGTACGCAAATCCAGGGTGCGGGCACGACGCCCTTGGCCGCCGCTCTCGCCTTCGCATTGAACCGCCCGGAGATCGACGCCGCGATCGTCGGCGTTACGTCGCCTGCGGAGCTTGAGGAAATTCTCGCGGCAGCCGCCGAGCCGCCGCCGCGATTGGACTGGGCGGCCTGCGCGCTCGCCGATGAGCTGATCCTGACCCCGTCGCGCTGGTGATCAGGAAAGCTCGGTAAGTTCGGCCAGCACATTTGCGACCCGCTCGACGTCGCTCCGCGTCATGGCCGGGAACATCGGCAGGGTCAGGATCTGTTCATACGCAGCCTCGGCCACGGGACAGAGCCCCGGCTCATAGCCGCGCGCGCGATAGAAGCTGTGCAGATAGACCGGCGCATAATGCACATTGGCGCCGATGCCTCCGCTGCGCAGATGGCTGAACGCTTTCGCGCGGCCGATGCGCAACTTCGTCAAATCGAGCCGAACCACATAGAGATGATAGGCGTGTGTACGGTCGGCATGCACCTGCAGCGGGATCACATGATCGATCCCGGCAAGGCATTCGTCATACCAGCCGGCAACCGCCTGCCGTTGCGCGATCCACTGCGGCAGGCGTTCGAGCTGCGCGAGACCAAGTGCGCATTGCACATCCGGCAAACGATAATTGTAGCCGAGCTCGACCATGTCGTAGGCGAACGTGCCTTCGCTCTCGCGCTTGCGATGGTCGCTGTCGATGCCGTGATTGCGGAAGCGGCGCATATGCGCCGCGAGGTCTGCGTCGTCGGTCAGCGTCATGCCGCCTTCGCAGGTCGTCAGGTGCTTGACGGGATGAAACGAGAAACAGCTGATATCGGCCAGCGTCCCGACCTTGCAGCCCATATAAGTGGCGCCCGGCGCATGACAGGCATCGGCGACGAGCTTGATGTCCGTGCCCTTCACCAGCGTGCGCAGCGCTGCATAATCGGCCGGCTGGCCGGCATAATCGACGGCAACGATGGCTTTGGTGTTCGACGTAATGAGCGCCGCGACCCGCTCCGGATCGATCAGCAGGGTATCGGCCTCGACGTCGGCAAAAACCGGCGTGGCGCCTTCGTAGACGGCGGCATTGGCGGAGGCCGCGAAAGTGATCGCCGGCACGATGACCTCGTCGCCGGGACCGACCCGCAAGGCGCGCATGGCGGCATGCAATGCGGCGGTGCCGCTATTGACGGCGACACCCTCCGCGGCGCCGCAGAACCGGGCGAACGCCTTCTCGAATTGCCCGACGCGCGGACCGGTCGTCAGCCAGTCGGAGCACAACGCCTCGACGACGGCCTTGATGTCGGCATCGCCGATCTCCTGGCGTCCATAGGGCAGGAAATTCGCCTTGGCGTGGCTGTCTTCGCGATCAGGCATAGGCCATCTGCAGCAAAGCCTGCAGCCCACGGGCGTCGAGCGCCTCGGGATTGGCGTCGCTCGAATAGGAGAACCCTTCCGGCACCGGCACGGCACCGCGGGCGAGATAAGCCTCGCGCGCCGCCGTGGCGAAGCTGGCCAGGATCACATAGCGATCCTTCATATCGACGGTCCAATGCGAATCGTCGGCCGGAATCATGGTCTCGTGCAGCTTCTCGCCCGGGCGGATGCCGACGACATGCTGCTTGAGCTTGGGATTGATGAACGTTGCCAGATCGGTGATCGTGGTCGAAGCGATCTTGGGCACATAGATTTCGCCGCCCTGCATCATCTCCATGCTCGACAGCACGAAATTGACGCCCTGGGTCAGCGTGATCCAGAACCGCGTCATGCGCGGATCGGTGATCGGCAGGCTGTCGGCGCCGTCGGCCACCAGCTTGCGGAAGAACGGGACGACCGAGCCGCGCGAACCGAACACATTGCCGTAGCGCACGACGGAGAACTTCGTCCCGTCGGCGCCCGCCATATTGTTGGCCGCGACGAAAATCTTGTCCGACGCGAGTTTCGAGGCGCCGTACAAATTGACCGGATTGGCCGCCTTGTCGGTCGACAGCGCAATCACCTTGCGCACATTGCGGCGCAGCGCCGCGTAGACGATGTTTTCGGCGCCGAAGACGTTGGTGCGGATGCACTCGAACGGGTTGTACTCCGCCGTCGTCACCTGCTTCATCGCCGCGGCATGGATCACATAATCGACGTCGCGCAGCGCCATGTCGAGACGATCGCGATCGCGCACGTCGCCGATGAAATAACGGATGAAGGGATAGCGATCCATCGGGAATTCGAGCGCCATGTCCGATTGTTTCAGCTCGTCGCGCGAGAAGATGATGAGGCGCCGCGGCTTGTAACGGTCCAGGACGGTCTTCAGAAAATGCTTGCCGAAGGAGCCCGTGCCGCCGGTGACCAGCACGGACTTTCCGTTCAGGTCGAGCCAGGGCTGGGAGAAGTCGCGGAATTGCGGCTGCGGCGTCTCGGCCGGCGCGAGGTTCGGGATCGGGGTTTCCGGGGAAAACGGCGTGCGCGCCAGGGCGACGGCAGACTTGCTCATGGGCAAAGGGTCCTCTTCAACCTTTGCAGTCTCGCCAAACGTCCTTAACAAGTGGTTCCGGAAAAGTTCGAATTGTTGTCATTTAGTCCCGGCGGCAAGTGTGTTAGCGGTTTGCCGCGGAATTTCTTTGGTTAGCAAAAGGTAAACGATGCGCATCGCGATGATCGGAACGGGTTATGTGGGATTGGTCTCCGGCGCCTGCTTGTCGGAATTCGGCCACCACGTCGTCTGCGTGGACAAGGTCGCCGACAAGATCACCGCGCTGCGGGCCGGAAAGATCCCGATCTTCGAGCCCGGTCTCGAGGATGTCGTCGCGGCCAACGTCAAGGCCGGCCGCCTGACCTTTGAAACCGATATCGCGACGGCAACACGCGGCGCGGACGCCGTTTTCATCGCCGTCGGCACGCCCAGCCGCCGCGGCGAAGGCGATGCCGACCTGCAATATGTCTACGCCGCCGCGGAGGAGATCGCCGCCGCGCTCGACGGCTACACCGTGATCGTGACGAAATCGACGGTGCCGGTCGGCACCAGCCGTGAGGTCGAAAAGATCATTCGCCGCGTCCGCCCGGATGCGCAGATCGATTTGGCTTCCAATCCCGAATTCCTGCGCGAGGGTTCGGCGATCGAGGATTTCCGCCGCCCCGACCGCGTCGTCGTCGGCTGCGACACCGACCGCGCCCGCGAGGTCATGCGCGAGATCTACCGGCCGCTCTACCTGCACGAGACGCCGATCGTCTTCACGAGCCGCGAGAGCTCCGAGCTCATCAAATACGCCGCCAACGCCTTCCTCGCCACCAAGATCACCTTCATCAACGAGATGGCGAGCCTGTGCGAAAAGGTCGGCGCCGACGTGCAGGACGTCGCGCGCGGCATCGGGCTCGATGGCCGCATCGGCAGCAAATTCCTGCATGCGGGCCCAGGGTTCGGCGGCTCGTGCTTTCCCAAGGACACGTTGGCGCTGCGCAAGACGGCGCAGGACGCCGGCGCGCCGACACGGCTCGTCGAGGCGGTCGTCGCCGTGAACGATGCGCGCAAGGTCGCCATGGTCGACAAGATCGATGCGGCCTTCGGCGGCGTGAAAGGCAAAACCGTCGCCATCCTCGGCCTGACCTTCAAGCCCAACACCGACGACATGCGCGACGCGCCCAGTCTCGTCATCGTGCCGGACTTGCAGGCCCGCGGCGCCACGATCCGCGCCTTCGATCCCGAGGGCGCCGCCGAAGCGCGCAAGCTGCTCAACATCGAACTCAGCAGGGACGCCTACGATGCGCTGGACGGCGCCGACGGTGTTGTCATCCTGACCGAATGGAACGAATTCCGCGCGCTCGACATTGCGCGCGTGAAATCGCTCCTGAAACAGCCGCTGATGGTCGACCTGCGCAACATCTACAAGCCGGCGCAAATGGCGGCGGCGGGCTTCACCTATGTCAGCGTCGGCCGCGCAACCGTCCGTCCCTAGCTGTCACGCAACAAAGCCGCGCTCGCGCAGATATGCCACGATCGCCGCCGCATGCGTGGCGGCATCGCCGTTGACCGTCTCGATCCGCAACTCGGGATTTTCCGGCGCTTCATAAGGACTGCCGATGCCGGTGAAATTCTTGATCTCGCCGGCAATCGCCTTCTGATACAGCCCTTTGGGATCGCGCTGCATGCACACTTCGATGGGCGTATCGATGAAGATCTCGACGAACTCGCTCTCGCCCACCAGCTCGCGCGCCATGCGCCGCTCGGACCGGAACGGCGAAATGAACGAAACCAGCACGATCAGGCCGGCGTCCACGAACAGCCGCGCCGCTTCGCCGACGCGCCGGATGTTCTCCACCCGGTCCGCATCGGTGAAGCCGAGATCGCGGTTCAGTCCGTGCCGGACATTGTCGCCATCGAGCAGATAGGTATGCCGTCCTTCCGAGAACAGCGCCCGCTCGACCAGGTTTGCGATGGTCGACTTGCCCGAACCTGACAGGCCGGTGAACCACAACACCACGGGCTTCTGGCCCTTCTGGTCCGCCCGCGTCTGCTTGTCGACGTCGAGCGCCTGCCAATGCACGTTGGTGGCGCGCCGCAGGCCGAAATCGATCATGCCGCAGCCGACGGTGGCGTTCGTGAACCGGTCGATCAGAATGAAGCCGCCCATGTCGCGATTGTCGCGATAGGGGTCGAAAGCGATCGGCTGCGAGGTCGAGAAATTGGCGTAGCCGACTTCGTTGAGCTGCAATGTCTTGGCGGCATGCTGGTCGAGCGTATTGACATCGATCTTGTGCTTGAGCCCCGTGACCTGCACCGGCACCGTCGAGGTGCCGAGCTTCAGCAGGTACTGCCGGCCCGGCAGCAATTCATCCTCGGCCATCCACAGCAGATGCGCAGCGAACTGCTCGGATACATCCGGTCGTGCCGACGGCGCGCACAGCACATCGCCGCGCGAGATATCGACCTCGTCGGCCAGGACCAGCGTGACCGCCGCGCCGGCCGCCGCCTCGGCCAGATCGCCGTCCATGGTGACGATGCGCTTGACCGTGCTGGTGCGTCCCGATTTCGCCACGGCGATCACATCGCCCGGCTTGACGCGCCCGCCGGCGACCGTGCCGGAGAAACCACGGAAATCCAGATCGGGTCGGTTTACCCACTGCACCGGAAAGCGGAACGGCGTATCGACCAGCGACGATTCGACGTCGACGGTCTCCAGATGCGTCAGCAGCGGCGGCCCGACATACCAGGGCGTGTTGTCGCTGCGCGCGATGACGTTGTCGCCGAACCGCGCCGAGATGGGGATCGGCATGATGCTCGCGAAGCCGAGCTTCTCGGCAAACGCCGAGAACTCGCCGACGATGGCGTCGAACGCCTTTTGGCTGAATCCGACGAGATCGATCTTGTTCACCGCCAGCACGACGTGGCGGATGCCGAGCAGCGAGGCGATGTAAGCATGCCGACGCGACTGCACCAGCACGCCCTTGCGCGCATCGATCAGGATGACGGCCAGCTCCGAGTTCGACGCCCCCGTCGCCATGTTGCGGGTATACTGCTCATGCCCCGGCGTGTCGGCGACGATGAACTTGCGCTTGTCGGTCGCGAAGAAGCGGTAGGCAACATCGATGGTGATGCCCTGCTCCCGTTCGGCCTCCAGCCCGTCGACCAGCAACGCGAAATCTATGTCGCCGCCGGTCGTGCCGAATTTCTTGGAATCCTTCTCGAGCGAAGCGAGCGTGTCCTCGAACAGCAGCTTGGTGTCGTAGAGCAATCGTCCGATCAGCGTGGACTTGCCGTCATCGACGCTGCCGCAGGTAAGGAACCGCAGCAGCGACTTCTTCTCTTGCGCCGCCAGAAACTGCGCGAGGTCCATCGGGGCGTTCATCAGAAATACCCCTCTTTCTTTTTCTTCTCCATCGACGATTTCTCGTCGCTGTCGATCAGCCGGCCCTGGCGCTCCGAGGTGCGCGCCGTGAACATCTCGGTCACGATCCCCTCCAGCGTATCGGCCTCGGAGTCGATGGCCCCCGTCAGCGGATAGCAGCCCAGCGTGCGGAAGCGCACGAGGCGGTTCTCGATCTCCTCGCCCGATTTCAGCTTCATGCGGTCGTCGTCGACCATGATGAGCGTGCCGTCGCGCTCGACCACCGGACGCTTCTTGGCGAAATAGAGCGGCACGATCGGGATGTTCTCGGCCAGGATGTATTGCCAGATGTCGAGCTCGGTCCAGTTCGACAGCGGAAAGACCCGGATCGACTCGCCTTTGTTGATGCGCGTGTTGTAGACGCGCCAGAGCTCCGGCCGCTGGTTCTTGGGGTCCCAAGCATGGTTGGTGTTGCGGAAGGAAAACACGCGCTCCTTGGCGCGCGACTTCTCCTCGTCGCGGCGCGCCCCACCGAAAGCGGCATCGAAGCCGTATTTGTCGAGCGCCTGTTTCAGGGACTCCGTCTTCATGACCTGCGTGTGCAAGGCCGAGCCGGAATCGAACGGATTGATCCCGCGCTTCACGCCGTCCTCGTTGATGTGCACATGCAACTTCAGCCCGAGCCGCTTCACGGTCTCGTCGCGGAACTGCACCATCTCGCGGAATTTCCACGTCGTATCGACATGCAGCAGCGGAAATGGCGGCTTGGCCGGATAAAACGCCTTCAGCGCCAAATGCAGCATCACCGACGAATCCTTGCCGATGGAATACAGCATCACAGGATTGGCGAACTCGGCCGCCACCTCGCGCATGATGTGGATGCTCTCGGCCTCGAGGCGCTTCAGATGAGATATAACAGGCGTTTTGGTGGACAAAAACTTGGACCCCGAAGAGTTACTGTGAAATAGGCTGCCCGGTCCGCCGATGCAAGGGACAGCCTAGTTCAAAATCTTGGGGACCAAGGGCTGCGGCGGCGGCCCCAGCGCCACCGCGAAGCGGATACGGCCTAGGGGCCGCCCGTCATTGGTCATGATGTTTACGCGCCAATCCCCGGGCTTGGGCTGGGACTTGATGGAATATGCCCGGTAGCCAGTCTCTCTGCCGCCGCGAATGGCGATGGGGATCGCCTGCTGGAAGACCCATTTGCGGGTCTGCGGGTTGAACCATTCCCAGCGATGGACCGTGCCGGTCGCCAATCGCCCCGGCGCGAAAATCGATGCGTAAAGATAGAGCTTTTCGCCAGGCTGTACGTGCAGCAATGGCGGGACGCCATAATAGGTCGTCCAGGGCTGCGGCTCCTCCACGACCTGATAGGCGGTCCCGACCTTTTTCGCGAAGTGATAGATCCCGGCATCGGCGAGCGCGAGCGGCAATGGCGGCAATATCTTCAGGAAATAAAAGATGTTCACCGTGGTGAACACGGCGAGCACGCCGACCAAAATCTGCAGCCGGACTACACGCCACCGCGCCCGCCCGAGCCACGCCAGCACGTCGGCGTAAAACCAGAACACACCGAGCGCGAGCAAGCCGCTGGCGATGAACGGCGCATTGCCGATCATCGCGATCACCACCGGCACGAGCAGGATGGCGTAGGAGAACAGCGCGAAGAAATACAGCAGCAGCGAAAGCGTGAAACGCGTCGTGTACTTCTTGAAGAACTCGTTGCCGATGAAGATGCCCGCCAGCAGCAGCAGATACGGCCACGATGCCCATAGCGACGCACTGCGCAAATAGAACACGCAGAACCCGCTGAGCAGACAGCCCAGCGCGAACTGGGTCACCGCGGTCAGGATGGTGCGCGTGCGCTCCGAAGGCTGCCGCTCCGGCGGCCGCGACTCCAACCGGTGCGACACGGCGATGGCGACGCCCGCGACGGCGAGATAGGCGAGGAAAACGATATGCGTGGAGGCGTGATCGATGCGGCCGAAGGAATAGCTGTCGAACGCATAGCCGCCGACCATCGAGACCGCCGACAGATGGCGCTCATACTGATGCGCCAGCGCGAAGACGGTCTTTATGGGTTGCAGGCGCCGCGGCGGCGGCTCAGCTATTGGCTCGCCGTTCCCACTCAAGGGCGGAGGCGACGATGTCTCCGATGTCGTCATGCTTCGGTTGCCAGCCCAGTGCTGTCTTGATGCGTGAAGGATCGGCGATCAGCGTCGGCGGGTCTCCCGCCCGGCGCGGCCCTTCGCGGACCGGCAGGCGGCGCCCGATGACCTTTTCCACCGCCGCGACGATGTCCCGTACACTCAAGCCTTTTCCATAGCCGCAATTATAGGAGGTCGAGGCTGCCCCGTCACGCAAGGCATCGAGCGCGAGCAAATGCGCCGCAGCCAGATCGGTGACATGGATGTAATCGCGCACGCCCGTGCCGTCCAGCGTGGGGTAGTCGGTCCCGAAGATATCGAGAACCGGAATGCGGTCCAACGCCACCAGCAAGGCCCGCTTGATCAGATGCGTCGGCACCGGCGAGATCTGTCCCGTCCGGCCGGAGGGATCGGCACCGCAGACATTGAAGTAGCGCAGCACGGCGAAACGGAAGTCGTAAGCCCGCGACGCATCCTCCAGCATCCATTCCGTCATGAGCTTCGACTTGGCATAGGGGCTGATCGGCGCCTTGCGCGAATCTTCGGTCAGCGGCTGCGGCGCGGCATCGGCAAACACCGTGGCGGTCGACGAAAATATGAACTGCTTGACGCCGGCGCCGATGCTCGCCTCGATCAGCGCCCGGGTCGCCACGACGTTGTTCTCGTAATAGCGCAGCGGCTCCGCGACGGATTCGGGCACGACGATCGAGCCGGCGAAATGGATGACCGTGTCGACGTTATGCCGCGCGATGATGTCGCGAACCAGGCCTTGATCGGCGACTTCGCCCTGCACGAAGACCGCCCCCTCGCTGACAAGCGAACGCCGGCCCGTGGACAGGTTGTCGAGCACGACGACCTTGTCGCCGCGATCCAGCAGTGCATAGGTCGTGTGACTGCCGATATAGCCGGCACCGCCGGTGACCAGAACCGTCATGCCGGCTCCTCCCACCGGCAATCTCGCCGCAATCGCTTAACAAGTTCCTACCCGGACGAACCGGCGGACGTCAGGAAGTCGCCGCCGACTTGTCCGGCGCGCGTCCATACGCGTCGTCATAGCGGACGATGTCGTCCTCGCCGAGATACGATCCCGACTGTACCTCGATGAGACGAAGCGGCGTTTTTCCGGGGTTTTCCAGGCGATGCTTGGCGCCGAGCGGAATATAAGTCGACTGGTTCTCCTGCAGCAGGAAGACCCGGTCGTCGCACGTCACCTGCGCGGTGCCCTGCACCACGATCCAGTGTTCGGCCCGCTTGGTATGGCTTTGCAGCGACAGGCGGCCGCCCGGCTTCACGAGGATCTGCTTGACCTGATAGCCGTCGCCTTCGTCGATGCCCTGATAACTGCCCCAGGGCCGGAAAACGACCTTGTGCTCCATGAGCTCCGGCCGCTCGGCGAGCTTCATCTGATCGACGATCTCCTTGACGTCTTGCGCGCGATGCTTGTCGGCGACCAGAACGGCATCGTCCGTGACGATCACCACCAGGTCCTTGACGCCGACCAGCGCCGTCAATCCTTTCTCGTTGCGCACGAACGAATCCCTGGAATCGTGCAGCAGCACATCGCCCTGGATGACATTTCCATTGCCATCGCGGGTATGCAGCGACCACAGGGCCGACCACGCGCCGACATCGCTCCAGCCGATGTCGCACGGCACGACGGCCGCCTTGTCGGTCCGCTCCATCACGGCATAGTCGATCGAGATGCTCTTGGCCGTCTCAAAGGCTTTTGCGTCGAGGCGCACGAAATCAAGATCGCGCGTCGCGGCGCTCAGCGCCTCCGCACAGGCCTCGACCAGGCCGGGCTCGAACCGCCGCAATTCGTTCAGCATCACATCGGCGCGGAACATGAACATTCCGCCATTCCAGAAATAATCTCCCGCCGCGACGTAACTTTCGGCGGTCGCGCGATCGGGCTTCTCGGCGAAGCGCCTCACCGCATCGACGCCGGGCGCGCCCGCAATGGCATTCCCACGCTGGATGTAGCCGTACCCCGTCTCCGGCGTGACGGGCGCAAGGCCGAACGTCACGATACGGCCCAGCCGGGCCGCCACGGCGGCGCTGGCGACCGCCTTGCGAAACGCCGCCTCGTCGGTGACGACATGATCCGACGACAACAGCAGAATGATGCCGGTCGGGTCTTCCGCGGCGATCGTCAGCGCGGCAATGGCGGCGGCCGGCGCGGTGTTGCGGCCCATCGGTTCCAGGATGATGGCCTTCGGCGTCACGCCGATCGCCTGCATCTGTTCTGCGACCAGGAAGCGGTGACTCTCGTTGCACAGCAGGATGGGTGGCTGCGCCTCCGGAACAGCCGCACGCAGCACCGTATCCTGGATCATGGTGTGCGCGCCGTTCAGCGCCAGCAGCTGCTTGGGCATCGCGGCCCGCGAGACCGGCCACAGGCGCGTGCCGCTGCCGCCCGACAGGATAACGGGATATATGCGATCGCCAGCGGACATTCAGGCAGCCTTCTCAAGATCGGCCTGAATGCAGAGCATATCGTGAACCCGGCCTCAAGACGCCGCGCGCGATCACGCGACTTTCAGGTGCTGCGGACGCCGCAGGTCCTGTGCGAGGCCCTCACCCATCAGATCGATGAAGTTGTCGCAATAGAACCCGTCGATCTGGCGCGGCGCGCAGCCCTGCAGGGATTCGCCGAACCGCTTGAGCGGATTGCGGCCGCCTTCGACATGCGGGAAGTCGGACGAGAACAGGCATATCTCGTCGCCGCTGTTGCGGATGATCCAGCCTGCGTCCTCATGCGGATACGGCGTGACGCGGACCTGTCGCCGAACGAAATCGGACGGCTTCATCGAAAGCTTTTGCAGGCGTTCCTCGTTCTTCACGAAGGCCAGCGCCGCCGAATCCATGTTGCGCATCCAACCCGGCACCCACGAGGCGCCCAGTTCGATGGCGCCGAACTTCAGCCTCGGAAAACGGTCGAGCACGCCGTCGAAGATCATAGCGGCCAGGGTCAGTTCCACCGAATGCGGGATCGGCATGTAGCTGACGGAGGTGAAATTCTCCTCGCCGCCATGGAAATCCTTCACGCGCGGCAGGCCGTTTTCGAAATAGGCCGGTTTCAGCTTCTCCTCGCCACCGACATGAAAGACGATCGGGAGTCCCGCCTCCTGCGCCATCGCCCAGATCGGATCGTGCGCGACATGGCTGGCTGAATGCCCTGCGGCCTTGGACGGGATCAACAGCGCCTTGCAGCCCAGATCGATCGCTTCGCGGGCGCATTTGGCCGCCAGTTCGAAATCGGCCAGCGGCACATAACCCGTCCCCAGGAAACGGCGATCGACGGAACAGAAATCGACCATCATCCGGTTGTGAGCCTGCGCCGCGGCATAGGCGAGGTCCGCCGGCCCGCTCTCGTCGAGACCGAAATTGCCGAGGCACCACGTGGTAAAAATCAACTGGCTCGCGAAGCCGAGATTGTCGAGCGTCTTCGGCCGGTCCTCGCGCCGGAACGAACCGTGCGCCTCGTAATTCTTGCGCAGAAGGACATTCGCATCCGCTCCCGCGCGAAAATCGGCATTGTCTTGCAGCGCACGCGCCTTCAGTACCCAGTTCGCATCGCGCGGGTTTTGCCGCAGCTTGGGCAACGCGTCGTAAGCGGCGCGAAATTTGGGATCGAAATAGGCGTCCAGACTGTCCGGCAGCTCCATCAGATGCGAGTCGGCATCGTGAACGATCCGGTCTTCGACATAGGCCACGGTGCATTCCTCCAATATCTTTTTCCAAAGCTATCACAATTCGGCCGAAGGGTGCAGACCCGGCCATTGCCGCCCGCTCCGGAACCGGCGTATGACCGGGGCGATGTCGCAAGAAATCTCGGAACAACTGCAACGGCTTGCCGCGCTCATCCGCGCCCCGCTCCTGGGCGAGACGGCGCCGGCCGGGGCGGTGGACTCCGCACTGGCGGATTTCGCCGTCCGCCGCCATCGCGTAGGCCCCTTGCTGCAGGCCGCGCTGCGAACCGCGGACTTCCAGATCGAGCCCGCGGTCGCCGACATGCTGGCGCAGCAGTATCGCGTGAACGCCATACGCTATGTGCTGACCGACGCCTTCCTCAAAGACCTCGCCAGGAAGTTTCGCGCCGCCGATATTCCCTGGCTCGCGTTCAAGGGCATATTGCTGGCGCGTCAACTCTATATCGACCCCGCTTGGCGTCATTGCCATGACGTCGACGTGCTCGTGCCGCCGCGGATGCACGCCAAGGCGACGCAGATTCTCGAAAGCAACGGTTTTTCCGTCGTGAACACGCAACTGAGCCCCGAACATTGGCTGGAACGGGCGTCCGCCGCGATCGCCAAGGACGTGATGCTCAGCCAGCCGAAATCCGGCATCCGCGTGGAATTGCATCGCCGGCTTCTGTTCGGCCGCACCGAGGAGAAGCGCGAGCCGTTGCTGCGCGACGCGTTTCAGCCGCGTCTCGGACTGACGGACACGGACATCCCAACCGCTCCGGTGGGCGCCGGATTTACGCTCTACCTTCTGCTGCATGGCGCGAGCAGCCGATGGTTTCGCCTCAAATGGCTGGTGGATCTGGTGCCGTTGGCGCGGCGGATCGATGCGGCGCAGGTGCACGATCTCGCCACGGCCGCGCGACGTCTGCGGGCGGAGACGACGGTCAAGGCAGGACTGATGCTTCTACGCCGCGTGTTCGGCGATCTGTCGAACGATGCCCTGCAAGCATGGCTCGATGAGCCGGCGGGAAGAGACATGGCCGATGCCCGCGCGCAAACCTATCTGAGCGCGCTCGATCGTGCCCGGGCGAACCAGGGAAACATCGAAGGCAATCGCTTCGATTCCCTGAACCTGTATTATTCGATGATGGACAATCCCGGTTACCGGGCCGCGGTGCTGCTCAGGGGCGGCGCGTGGACCGTGCTGCGGGTTCTGGCTGCCACCCAGACGCCAAGGACTAACCGTTAGCCGCCACAACGCGGCAGGCCAGCCCCTTCGCTTTCAAGGTCGCGCACAATGCGGCGGCGGCGCCGGTGTCGGGCAGGACGATCCGCAGCCGGTAAAACCGCCCTCTTCCCGGCAGATCGACGGCCGCCATCACCGGCGTGAAATCCGCCAGGGCGCCGCCTGCCTTCTTCTGCAGGCCGGGCCAGGCTTGGTTGACCTCGGCCTGGCTGTGCCACGCGCCGAGTTGGATCGCCTGCCCCGCACCGGCGCCGGCGTCGTTGATGGCGGGCTTGAGCCCGGGGCTGGGCGCGCCGTGGTCGGCATGGACTGCATGCAG
>OLLQ01000538.1_pt1 | contig 14343 bp, 13 predicted proteins | sample 1604571 | NCBI WGS metagenome assembly OLLQ01 (sample SAMEA104055722, study PRJEB20765) | soil metagenome | isolation source: soil
GCCTCGGCCGCATCATGAACGTCATCGGCGAGCCGATCGACGAAGCCGGCCCGATCGACAACACGAATATGTCGTCGATCCACCGCGAAGCCCCGACCTTCGTTGAGCAGGCCGGCACCGCCGAAGTCCTCGTCACCGGCATCAAGGTCATCGACCTGCTCTGCCCCTACACCAAAGGCGGCAAGATCGGCCTGTTCGGCGGCGCCGGCGTCGGCAAGACCGTCACGATGCAGGAGCTGATCAACAACATCGCCAAGGCCTATGGCGGCTACTCCGTGCTCGCCGGCGTCGGCGAGCGCACCCGCGAAGGCAACGACCTCTATCACGAGATGATCGAGTCCAAGGTGAACGTCGATCCCAAGACGGGCTCGACCGCCGGCTCCAAATGCACGCTGGTCTACGGCCAGATGAACGAGCCGCCGGGCGCCCGCGCCCGCGTCGCGCTGACCGGCCTCGCCCAGGCCGAGTATTTCCGCGACGTCGAAGGCAAGGACGTGCTGCTCTTCATCGACAACATCTTCCGCTTCACCCAGGCCGGCTCGGAAGTGTCCGCCCTGCTCGGCCGTATCCCGAGCGCGGTGGGCTACCAGCCGACGCTGGCATCCGAGATGGGCAATCTGCAGGAGCGCATCACCTCCACCGACAAGGGCTCGATCACCTCGGTGCAGGCGATCTACGTGCCGGCCGACGACATGACCGACCCGGCGCCCGCCACCTCGATGGCGCATCTGGACGCGACCACCGTGCTGTCGCGCGACATCGCCGCGCTGGCGATCTTCCCGGCCGTCGACCCGCTCGACAGCACCTCGCGCATCATGGACCCGAACGTCATCGGCGAGGAGCACTACGCCGTCGCCCGCCGCGTCCAGGAAGTGCTGCAGCAGTACAAGGCGCTGAAGGACATCATCGCCATTCTCGGCATGGACGAGCTCTCGGAAGACGACAAGCTGACCGTGGCGCGCGCCCGCAAGATCCAGCGCTTTTTCTCGCAGCCCTTCTTCGTCGCCGAGCAGTTCACCAATCTGCCGGGCGTGTTCGTCCAGCTCGCCGACACGATCCGCTCGTTCAAGGCGATCGTCGACGGCGAGTATGACCACCTGCCGGAGCAGGCGTTCTACAACGTCGGCACCATCGAGGACGCCGTCGCCAAGGGCCAGAAGATGGCGCTGGAAGCGGCATAAAGATGGCCGATAAGATCGCCTTCGACCTGGTCTCGCCGGAGCGGCTGCTGCTCTCCGACACCGCCGACATGGTCACCCTTCCGGCGACCGATGGTTATATGGGCGTGATGGCCGGGCATGCGCCGGTCGTCACCACCCTGCGCCCCGGCATGATCGACGTGCTGAAGGACGGCGCCGACCAGCGCTACTTCATCCGCGGCGGCTTTGCCGAGATCAGCGCCGCGAAGGTCACGATCCTCGCGGACGAGGCGATCCCGTTCGCAGAGCTCGATTTGCAGATTCTCGACCAGCGCATCAAGGACGCCGGCGACGACCTGATCGCCGCCGCCACCGACGTAGACCGCGCCCGCATCGGCGAACTGCTCGACGATCTGAAGCTGGTCCGCGCGCAGTTCTGAGTGCCGACTTCCAATTGCCAATCCCTAAATCGTCATGGGCGGGTTTAACCCGCCCATCCAACTATTGCGCAGGCGGTAAGTTGGATGGGCGGCTCGAGGCCGCCCATGACGGAGTGGAAATATCACCCCAGCGGCGTCTTCCCCGTCGGCAGGCAGATCTCGTTCGGCTGCGCCAGCACCAGCGTCTGCGAGCCGAACTGGTTGTTGGTGATCACCTTGGGCAGCTTCACGCCCTTGGCGACCTTGATGCTGTAGCAGACCAGATGCAGCGCCTTGTCCACCACCGGCGTGATCTTGCCATCATAGCGCTTGGTCGCCGGGGCGCAGAGCCGCGTGATGCCCGTCACCTCGACATCGATCTCGCCGAACTGGTCGACGAACGACGCCTTGCGCGGCGCGAACTTCTCCGCTTTGGCCGGATAGCAGACATAATGATTGCCCTTCGGGATCGGCGGCAGCTTCTGGGCCGTCGCCGCGCCGGGTGCGGCCAGAATCAGAGCCGCCGCGGCGGCCGCGATCGTTTTGCGCATGTTTGAATGCCTTTCGTTTCAGCCGGTGGGCCTCGAAACGGCCGCCCGGCAAAGCACCCTTTCTGGAGAAGCAAGGCGGGCGCGCACCGCGAACGCTCTCGGCGGCTGGCGCCGGGCACTGCCAACATAGCACAACCTGTGGCCGTGCCGCAGCGCGCCTGCGAAAATCGCCGCAGCGCACAAAGCGAACTTGATCCCCTTGAAGTTACTGGGTAATCGTTCCGGTGGAACCGGGTGATCGAAGGCGCCGCGGCCCGCGTACCAGTTCTGCCCGGCAACGGGTCTTGTTATAATACGTTTACTGGTCCGCAGACTCATGAAGGACCTCGGGGCTAAGATGACGGGAACGGCCGTCTACAAACAGGGTTGGTCGCTGGACGATGTCCAGTGGTCGGCGTTCGATCCGGCGAAGGCGTCGCCGCGCATGGTCGCCGCGATCAAGGCTGCCGCGCTGGTCGAGCTCAACGCCCCCGATTACGTCTCCTACCTCAAGCGCGTCTTCAAGGATGCCGGCGCAGAGACCCTCTGCGCCATCGAGCAATGGGGCTGCGAAGAGAGCCAGCATGGCCGGGCCCTGGGCCGTTGGGCCGAGATGGCGGACCCGAGCTACAAGGTCGAAGAGGCCTTCGAACGTTTCCGCGCCGGCTACAAGCCCGAGCATTTCGACGGTCCCGAGGGCCAATCGATCCGCGGAAGCCGCCGCGGCGAGATGATCGCCCGCTGCGTCGTCGAAAGCGGAACCTCGTCCTATTACACCGCTATCAAGGACGCGACCGAAGAACCTGTTCTGAAGGAGATCGCCGGCCGCATCGCCGCCGATGAATACAGGCATTACAAGCTCTTCTACGAGACTCTTAAGGCCCAGGATGAGCCGGATCTGCCGTTCTGGAAGAAGCTGATGGTGGCCGCCGGCCGCATTACCGAGTCCGACGACGACGAACTGGCCTACGCCTATTATTGCGCCAATGTCCCGGCCGCCGACACGGCGCGCAAGCCCTACCAGCGCGCCTATTACGCCCGCGCCGCGACCCACAGCACGATGACGATCTATCGCCGCAACCACGTCCAGCGCCTGGTGCAGATGGTCGCCAAGGCCGTCGGTGCCGCGCCGCATGGCTGGCTGTCGAGTGTGGCGGGTGCGGTGCTCTGGCGCTTTCTGCAAATGCGCGCCGGCTCCAACAAGCCGCTGGGAACCGAGCCGGTCGCGGCCTAAGCCGCTGTCTTGCGCGTGTAGTGAATCACCCAGCTATCGGCCCAAACCTTGCCGTCGGCCGAGGCCTGCCAGCGCCAAGTGAAGCTGTCCGGTTTGATTTCGCTAAAAATCATGCGATTGGCTTTGCCGCTCGGCCTGGGCGGCGTGGTCAGCACGAAATCGCCCCTCCCGTTCGGTCCGCCCGCGAGGTCGATATAACTCCCCTGATTGTCGACCCAGGTCTGGCGCCAGTCCTTGGTCGGCGCGAAGTAAAGCGAAACGCTGTGGCCCTTCAGTCCACCGCCGTCGAAATGCTCCTCGGTAACGCAGCCATCATAGGTTCGCGCAATGTGGTTGACGGCAGTACCCGCCGGCGTTCCCGGCGCCGCGTCCCATGCCCCATCCCAATCACCGAGCCAGAAATCGATCTGGCTGGCCTCGGGCCCACCGCATCCGACCGGCGGCGGCGCGGTTGACGTCTGCGCTCCGACGGACGACGAGAGGAATGCAAAAACGGCAGAAATCCAGAAGCGCATGGCGATCTCCGAAACGGGTTTCGAAGATAGGCGCTCTCGCCCCGCATGGCTTCTCAAAGAACCGTGTAAACCCGCGATAGAATCCAGCACCGCGCGGACGCCGGAATGTTCCCGCCGCCGCCTAGACGCTGCGCTTCACCAGCATCTGCTTGATCTCGCCGATCGCTTTTGCCGGATTGAGCCCCTTGGGACACGTATTCGTGCAGTTCATGATCGTATGGCAGCGATAGAGCCGAAACGGATCCTCCAGCTTGTCGAGCCGCTCGCCGGTGTGTTCGTCGCGGCTGTCGATCAGCCAGCGATAGGATTGCAGCAAGGCCGCCGGTCCCAGATAGCGCTCCGAATTCCACCAATAGCTCGGGCACGACGTCGAGCAGCAGGCGCACAGGATGCACTCGTACAAGCCGTCGAGCTTGGCGCGCTCTTCCGGCGATTGCTTCCATTCCTTCTCCGGCTCGGCCGTCTTGGTCTGCAGGAACGGCTCGATCGAGGAATATTGCGCGTAGAAATTCGTCAAATCCGGCACCAGATCCTTCACCACCGGCATATGCGGCAGAGGATAGATCGCGATCGGCCCCGACACGTCGGCGATCGCCTTGGTGCAGGCCAGCGTGTTGCCGCCGGCGATGTTCATCGCGCACGACCCGCACACGCCCTCGCGGCACGAGCGGCGGAAGGTCAGCGACGGATCGATCTCGTTCTTGATCTTGATCAGCGCGTCCAGGACCATCGGCCCGCAGTTCGCCAGGTCGACCGTGTAGGTATCGACGCGCGGATTGGCGTCGCCGTCGGGATCGTAGCGGTAGACCTTGAAGTCCTTCGAGCGCTTGGGCTTCTTGCCATTGGCGGTCTTCGGCCCGGGCCAGACCTTGCCTTTGGTCGGCTTGGAACCCTTCGGCAACGTAAGCTGAACCATGGGAATCCTAAGGAAAAAATGGCGTTGGGACCGGTTTAGCAAGCCGGTCCCGCCATGGCAACGCGCCTGCCTTCAGGCCGCCACCTCCGCCCCGGTCAGCTGGAACCAGTCGATCTTGCGGGTCACGTACATGGTGGCCGCCAGGGCCGCGAAAAGCAGCGTCGAGCCGATCACCAACGCATAGTCTTCCGCATTCAGGATGACGTAGAGAAGCCCATACAATCCCGTCAGCACCGCACCCAGCACGCCGGCGCGCAACCTGTCCGCGAGCGCGCTGACGGCATAGAGCGTGGTCAGTACGATCGTCGCCGTGGCGCCCACCATGTAAGCCGCCGCGAAGCCGATATGCTCGGAGAACGACAGCAGCAGCAAATAGAACAATGCTTGCGCCGCGCCGACCAGCGCATAGTGCACGACGTGCAGTTGCCGCGGCGACACGGTCTCCACGACGAAGAATGCCAGGAACGCCAGCGCGATGAACAGGATCGCGTATTTCAGCGCCCGCTCGACCAGCTGATAGTGATCCACCGGCTGGTAGAACCGCGCCCCGAAGGCCGGCGCGCGCAGCAGCTGCGCCAGCTGGTCGGAATTCTCGAAGCTCTGCCCGAAGCCGCGCGCCAGATACGGCACGATCCACGACGCGGTGAAGCCGCCGGCGTCGACCTTGCGGTCCGTCGGCAGGAAGGTGCCGAAGAAACTCGGCGAAGCCCAGGTCGAATCGATGCTCGCCGTCGTGCGGCGCCCCAGCGGCGCGATGCTGAATTCGCGCGAACCGCGCAGCTGGAAGTTGGTGTCGAGCGTCAGATTGGCAGGCCCCGCGAGGGGCAGCGGCACCTGTACACCCGAGGAATTGCTTATGTTGCTGCCCGGCACCGCGGAGATCGGCTTGCCGTTGACCACCAGCACGACATTGTCCGCCAGGCCGTGCGCGTCGGATACCATCAGCGACAGGGATGCCTCACCCCACAACGGCTTGGCGCCGGACGGCAGCAGCGCCGCCATCGCCGCCTTGTCGAACGTGGCATGCATCAGGATTTTCGCGCGATACACCGGCACCGGGAAGATGCCGCGCGACCGTATGCCTTCGCTGGTGGAGGCCTTCACGGCCAGGTCTTCGGGCAGCAGCACCGCGACATGGCGGTGCGTCGCATCGACACTGACGCCGTTAACCGTATCCTGCTCGACCGCCGTGTAGGGCAGAAGGAGCACCGGTCCGGCCAGCGTCTGCGTTCCGCCCCAGCCGGCGGCGATGTCCTGCATCGCGCCGGCCGCGGTCTGCTCGCGATCGGTGAGCGCGAACTGGATGAACAGCAAGGGCACCGCCATCGCGATGGTGAGGCCGGCGATGGTGAGAAACTTGAACCATGGTGAGCGCAGGACGCGCGAAGGCCGCGGTGAAATCGGAACGGTTGCCATCTTACCCCTCGGTGTGGCGGTGAGTGCCGACGCTGAGAGCGGATCGTGGCGCAAAGGCGGCGCGGCTGTGGCGCCGCGAAGGGTGACGCAGATTTAAGAGGGATGGACAGCCGGCCGCAGCTTCTCATACGGCACGACCAGATCGAACGTGACCCCCGCGGCCGCATAGGCCAGATGCCCGGTGCCGCCGAGCTGCCGCGGCAGCGCTTCCTCGATCAGCCGCGTGCCGAAGCTCTTGGGACCGGGCGCCGATACCGCGGGGCCGTCGATCTCCCGCCAGCGCACCGCCAGCGTGCCCAGCGCCGGATCGATATCCCAGCTCAGGCTGACATGCCCGGCCGCGTTGGAGAGCGCGCCGTATTTCGTGGCGTTGGTGCAAAGCTCGTTGAGGATCAGCGTCAACGGCAGGATGGACGATGGGATGATCGGCACGTCGTTGCCATGAACGGCGATCCTGCCCAGGGCCGTGTTGTGCTGCTCGATCGCGCCGACGATGACGCTCAGCAGGCTGGCGGACTGCAATTCGGCCCTGAGCAAAAGGTCGTGCGCCCGCGCCATCGCCACCAGCCGCGCGCTGATGGCGGTTTCCGCATCGGGGATGTTGGTGGCGGAGCGCATGCTCTGGCGCACGATGGCGGTCACCATCGTCAGCATGTTCTTCATGCGGTGGTGGATTTCGTTTGTCAGGACGCTCTGGATGCGCGCCGCGACGACCTGCGCCTCGGCGTCCAAGCCGGCCTGCACCAGCATCTTGGTGAGATAGGCGTTCTGGACCGTCAAAGTACTGTCCTGCACGGTCACGCTTAGCCCTCCAGCCCTTTGTGGCTATCGTACGCTTGTGCAGGGATAAACCCTAATCCGTGCTTGCTAAGCCTGGATTTGCTCGAACACCCAGGCGATGTCGACCGGCTGGTCCTTGATCGACCCCGTCAGCACGATCTGCTCGGTGCGCCGCACCTGGTCGCTGCCGAGATAGACGCTCTCCTCGATCGCCACCTGCCCGCCGGAGCGGAACCGCCAGCCCTCGCCGTTCGGCAATTTGAGCAGGATCGCGCCGCTCTGGCTCGGCGACATGCGGACATCCGGATGGATGTGGAAGCGGACCGCGAAGGCGTAGTCCTTATGGTTCTTCGCCGCCTTGGGCAGCAGCCGGTCCGCGCCGGTGATGACGAGACCCTGGCTCGACATCGTGATCTGCCGCTCGTGCCGCACGCCGAACGGGATCATGTAGCCGTCATGGCTGGCCTCGACGCTCCAGCCCTGCGCCGTCTCGACCCGGCGCGTCTCGATCTCTTTGGGCCCACGCAGCAGGCGCGGACCGAGCAACCGGCGTGCGAAGCCGGGCGGCAGGATCGCCGCCATCGAGACATCCGCCAGCACCAGCGTCGAATGCGCCGCCGTGGCACGCAACGCCGATTCCCATTTGGGCTGCGAGGTCCCCGCCGCGCCGCAATTGACGACAATGCGCTGGTTGGCGCTGCTGAACTCGAACGCCAGGCATCCCGCATGCGCGTCGGTGGAGAACGGTCCCGGCGGCACCGCGCCGCAATCCAGCAGAAGCAGCGTCTTGCCCGCCGTCAGGCGCTGATATGCCGAGTGCCGCGCGAACTGGAACGGCTGGCCGCGCACCTCGTCGCGCGCCAGGAGGCCGGCGATGGTGCGCGGATCGCTTTCCGTGCTGCCGTTGAACAGCGCCAGCGCGCCGTCGCCGTGCCGGAAGAAGCGGATGGTCGGCGCGATGCGGTCATAGGCGCCGCGGATCGTGTGCGGCACTTCGAGCACGCCCGATGTCAGCGCGTCGAGCACCATCATGATCAGGCGATAGCAATGCATCAGCTCTTCCGGCGAGCGGCTGACATGACCGCCATCGGGCAGGATCTGCCGCGCGATCTCGCCTTCGAGCTGCTTCAAACCTTCTTCCAGCCGGCGCTGGCTGTCGCCGAGACACGCGCCCGACAGCGCAAACGCCGCCGCCGCCTCGAAGCGCGGCATGCCGTCCGGCGCCTCGTTCGAGATGCGCGCCAGCATGCGCGACTGCTCGCGCAGCGACACGAACACCTTGGAGCGCCACAGCAGATCGGAATTGGCGATGACGAGCCGGCCATGCGCGAACAGGTGCACCAGCCGGCGCGCGATCACTTCGGGCGACCACGCGGGCTCGGAATATTTCGCGTGCCGCTTCAGCCACTGGCTGATCAGGTTTGTCGCCAGTGTCCGCGCCGCCTCACCGCCCGCCAGCGCCAGCGGCGGCAGCCACGCGAAACTGTGCAGCGCCTTGGCCCATTCCTCCGATGGCGGCTTGGCGTCGAAGATCGAGCCTTCCTTCACCTCCACCGTTTCACCGTGGAAGCGGAAGCGTCCGCGCAGCAGCATGTCGGCGTCTTCGAGCCGGCGCGGCAGCGCATCATAAGGATGGAACAGGATGCGGTCCGACAACGGACCTTTCAGGAACCGGCGATAGAGCCAGGTACGCCGATACCAGACGCGGATCGGCCGCAGCATCCGCCACAGCAGCGCGCGCAGCAGTTCCGGCAGCAGGCTCAGCGGCAGGGAGCGGGAGGGCGCGTCGGCCACGGCGTCAGCCGCGCAGCGCGGCGATATTGGCGGCGTACTGCCCCGCCCCGCCCTTGAACACCGCCGTGCCCGCGACAAGGATCGTGGCGCCGGCCGATATGGCCTGTCTCGCCGTCTCGGGATTGATGCCGCCATCGACTTCCAGGGCGATGGTGCGGCCGGACTTGGCGATGCGCGTCGCGATCGCTTCGATCTTCTTGAGCTGGCTGTAGATGAAGCTCTGTCCGCCGAACCCCGGATTGACGCTCATCACCAGGATGAGGTCGACGAGGTCCATCAGATTGTCGAGCATCTCGACCGGCGTGCCCGGATTCAGCACCACGCCCGGTGTCTTGCCGAGCGAGCGGATAAGCTGCAGCGTGCGATGCACATGCGGCCCGGCTTCCGGATGCACCGTGAGGCCATCGGCGCCGGCCTCCGCGAAAGCTTCGATGTAGGGATCCACCGGCGAGATCATCAGATGCACGTCCAGCGGCTTTTTCGCATGCGGCTTGAGCGCTTTTACGACGGCCGGGCCGATCGTGATGTTGGGCACGAAATGGCCGTCCATGACGTCGACATGGATAAGGTCCGCGCCGGCCGCCTCGATCGCCTCCACCTCGGCGCCAAGCCGCGCGAAATCGGCCGATAAAATCGAAGGCGAAATGCGGACTTTGCTGGCCATGACGGCCATTAAGTGCCGGATTCGAACCCCACCCGCAAGGCGGCGCCGGCGCTTAGTCTGTGACCGGATTTGTCCCGAAACGGCGGCGCAAGCCGCTCTCGATCTGCGGCCAGGCGATAAGGATCACGGCGAAAGCCGGCAGCCACATGATGCGCGACTGGTAGCGGCCATGCGGCCCCGAAAACGCGCCGCAAATCAGGGCATTGCCGATCAGCGCGATCAGCACGAAGGCCGGCAGCACGCCATTGCGCCAGTCACGGCGCATGACGATCCCGCGCAGGATCATGTACAGCGCCGCCAGCGCCAGGAACGCCACCGGCACATGCACCAGATTGACCGGCAGGAACCAGATCTCGCCCTCCTGCTGGTAGGCGCGGTCGTAGGCATTGACCTGCCGAGGGATGGCAATCTTGAACTCGCGGTTCAGCACCCATTCCTGGGGCACGATGCCGTCGCCGGTCTGGAACCAGAAGAACTGCAGCACGCCGTCTTCCAGCGCGACGATGGCGTTTTCCAGCGGATAGCGCAGCAGGCTCTCACGGACGAGCGTCGCCGATTCTTTCTCGCGCTTTGCGAAGCCGCCGAGCTTGTGGAACGGACTGGCACTCGCCATCCAAAGCCATGTGTCGGCGCGCGACGGCAGGCGGTCCTTGTAAGGGCAGATGGAATAATTCGCCTTCGGGCAATCCGCGTCCAGCACGGGCGCGATCAGCCCGTCCTCCATGATGCGTGCTTCCAGGAAGATCGCGCCTGAACGGCTGAAGAAAATCTCTTTCGTAAACGCGAAATTCGCCGCGACGACGACGAGGACCGCCACCATGAGGCTCGACACCCCGAGCAGAACGCGCGGACGCGGCAACGCATTCGCTTCGATCCAGGCTTGCGGCGCGAACCGCATCGCGGCGATCACGACCAGCAATCCAGCCGACAGCGGAAAGTGCGACGGATGGCACGAGATCGCGACGATCGCCGCGACGAACAGCATCGCCTTGCGTGGGGCGCCGAGCGACGCATCGTGAAACGCCAACAGATACAGCGTCAGCGGCACGATGGCGACGAAGCAGTCCGGCTCGATCTGTGCCGCATACCACGGCAGCCCTGTCGCGATACACAGCACTGTGCCGATGCCGAGCAGGCTCCACAGCGACAGGTTCGGCCGAATTGCGCGCGCGAACTCCGTCATGACGAAGGCCGTGATCAGGCACTGCGCGATGGCGACGAGCCACAGGCTGACCGCGCCGCCGGCGAGGCTCAGAAATCCCGAATAGATCGGCGAGCGCTCGGCGATGAACAGGTGCCCGAGCCCCTGCAGCATGTACGCGCCGGTGTCGTAGAAGATGATCGGAAAGCCGTTCCACATCGCCACCGACAGCAGGATCGGGCACAGCAGGGCGACGCCCATCGCTTCGTAGAGCGGGTCGGACAGCGGCGCTGCCGGCAGGACAAAGCGGATCGGTCGCAGATACGCTGCGGTGGTTCCCAACTCGCTCATGTCCCCAATTTCCCCGACCCCGCGGCGACAATGCCGTATCGTATGCTGCGCTGCAAAGTGACAAAATAGACAGGGGCCACACCCGTCATAAATCCCCGAAAGACCTAGTGATTCTCTGGCCCGGCGCGGTTGACTGGCGCGACTTCCGTCCTAAACTCCCGGCCCAGTTCGCATCAGCGTTTTTCGAGGACATTCATGGCGGATACCCCGCATGCGGCGCACCGGCCGCGGCCGCTTTCTCCCTTTGTGACGATCTATCACTGGCCGGTCACCATGGCGACGTCGATCGTCCACCGCGTGACGGGCGTTGGCCTGGCGCTGGGTACGGTGGTGCTGACCTGGTGGCTGGTCGCCGTCGCCAGCGGTCCGGAGGCCTACAACCAGTTCATGGATCTGGCAGCGACGCCGCTCGGCCAAGTGATCCTGTTCGGCTTCACCTGGTCCCTCGCCTACCACCTGTTGAACGGCATCCGGCATCTGTTCTGGGACATGGGCTTCGGCTTCTCGATCCCCGCCGCGCGCCTCAACAGCATCATCGTGATCGCCGGTTCGATCCTTGTCGCCGCCGGCCTCTTCGCCGCGGCCTATAGCGGCTATGGCGGGTACTACCAATGAGCCTCGAAACCCCGCTGCACAAAGTCGAAGGCCTCGGTTCGGCCCATTCCGGCGTGACGCATTTCTGGCGCCAGCGCGTCACCGCGGCGGCGCTTGTGCCGCTGTCGATCTGGTTTGCCGTTTCGGTGCTCGGCCTGATCGGCGCGCATGAGGCCGCCACCCTCGCCTTCCTGTCGCGTCCGCTGAACGCCATCCTGATGGCGGCGTTCGTGCTCATCATGCTCTACCACATGGCGCTCGGCCTGCAGGTCGTCATCGACGACTACGTCTACGTAAACTGGCAGAAATTCTCGCTGATGCTGCTGATGCGCGCCTTCGCGCTCGCGGTCGGCGCCACCTGCATGTATTTCCTGTTCCGCATCGCTGGACCGCTCTAGATGACCGCTGGCTACACCATCATCGACCACACCTTTGACGTCGTCGTCGTCGGCGCCGGGGGCGCCGGCCTGCGCGCCACGCTGGAATGCGCCGCGCAAGGCCTCAAGACCGCCTGCATCACCAAGGTCTTCCCGACCCGCAGCCATACTGTCGCGGCGCAAGGCGGCATCTCCGCCGCGCTCGGCAATATGGGCGAGGACGACTGGCGCTGGCATATGTACGACACCGTCAAGGGCTCGGACTGGCTCGGCGACCAGGACGCCATCGAATATCTCTGCCGCCACGCGCCCGACGCCGTCTACGAGCTCGAGCATTTCGGCGTGCCGTTTTCGCGCACCGCGGAGGGCAAGATCTACCAGCGCGCCTTCGGCGGCATGACCAGCAATTACGGCAAGGGCATCGCGCAGCGAACCGCCGCCGCCGCGGACCGCACCGGTCACGCCATCCTGCACACGCTCTACGGCCAGTGCGTCAAGCACAACGTCAATTTCTTCATCGAGTATTTAGCCCTCGACCTGATCAAGGACGGCGACGCCATTGTCGGCCTCATGGCGTGGAATCTCGACGACGGCACGATCCACCGTTTCCGCGCCCACAAGGTCATCATGGCGACCGGCGGTTACGGCCGCGCCTATCTCTCCTGCACCGGCGCCCATACCCAGACCGGCGACGGCAACGCGATGGTGCTGCGCGCCGGACTGCCTCTCCAGGACATGGAGTTCGTGCAATTCCATCCGACCGGCATCTTCGGCGCCGGCGTCCTCATCACCGAAGGCGTGCGCGGCGAAGGCGGCTACCTCACCAACTCCGAGGGCGAGCGCTTCATGGAGCGCTACGCCCCCAATGCCAAGGACCTTGCCTCGCGGGACGTCGTCAGCCGCGCCATGACCATCGAGATCCGCGAAGGACGCGGCGTCGGCCCGAACAAGGACCACATCTTCCTGCATCTGTCGCATCTCGACCCGAAGATCATCCACGAACGCCTGCCCGGCATTTCGGAGAGCGCCCGCATCTTCGCCGGTGTCGACGTCACCAAGGAGCCGATCCCGGTCCTGCCGACGGTGCACTACAACATGGGCGGAATCCCGTGCGCCTATACCGGCCAGGCGCTGACCCTCAAGGACGGCAATCCCGACACCCCGATCCAGGGCCTGATGGCCGTCGGCGAAGCAGCCTGCGTCTCGGTGCACGGCGCCAACCGCCTCGGCTCCAACTCGCTGATCGATCTCGTCGTGTTCGGCAAGGCCGCCGGCGTGCATGCCGCGGAATCGCTCAAGGGTGTCACCGGCCATCACGACCTGCCCAAAGGCGCGGGCGACGAAGCCCTCGCCCGCCTCGACAAATTCCGCAACGCCAAAGGCAACACGCCGACCTCCGAGCTGCGCCTCGCGATGCAGAACGCGATGCAGGTCGACGCCGCCGTGTTCCGCACCGGCGACACGCTCAAGAGCGGCCAGAAGAACATCGACGAGATCTACGGCCGCCTTAAGGACATCAAGGTCACCGACCGCTCGCTGATCTGGAACACCGACCTCGTCGAGACGCTGGAGTTCGAGAATCTGATCCAGCAGGCCATCGTCACGGTGGAAGGTGCCGTCGTCCGCCACGAAAGCCGCGGCGCCCACGCCCGCGAGGATTTCCCCAACCGCGACGACGTCACCTGGATGAAGCACACGCTGGCTTGGCTCGATCCCGCGACCGGCGAAGCCCGCCTCGACTACCGCCCGGTGCATACCTACACGCTGAGCAACGAAGTCGAATACATCCCGCCCAAGGCGCGGACGTACTAACGCCAGCCAAGCTGTCATCCGGCCAGGCGAGCGGCGCGAGCTGGGACCCACTGGGCCGTTTGCTGGATGGGTCCCGGGTCTCGCTACGCTCGCCCGGGATGACAATAAGGCATTCGGTCAGGCACCACGCACCGTCCGCATCAATCCCACCGCGAGCAGCATCCCTGCCCCCGTCAGCGACAACGCCAGCCAGACAAATCCCAACAGCGGACTCCATCCCGGCCACAGCAGCGCAACGCTCGCCGCGCCCCACACCAGCGTCAGCAACCCGAGCCATGGCTGATACGCCCGCACCCGCACCGGATGGATGAAATGGATCGGCGCGAAGGTCAGCGCCGTAAACAGCCCGACCACGATCCCCGTCGCCATCGCACCCGCATGAAGCAGCACGAGGTAGAATGCCACGACATTCCACACCGCTGGAAAGCCGCGGAAGAAATTGTCGTCCGTCTTCATATCCGTGCGCGCGAAGGTATAGAGCGACGACAGCAAGATCGCCGCGACAGCCACCAGCGCCCACACGCCCGGCAGCGCGCCGGCGCGATAGATCAGCAGCGCCGGCACGAACACATAGGTGAGATAATCCACGACGAGATCGAGCGTCGCGCCGTCGAGCCCCGGCGTCCGCTCGCGCACCCCGGCCCAGCGCGCCAGCGGCCCG
>OLLQ01000457.1_pt1 | contig 14275 bp, 11 predicted proteins | sample 1604571 | NCBI WGS metagenome assembly OLLQ01 (sample SAMEA104055722, study PRJEB20765) | soil metagenome | isolation source: soil
GGCTCTGCAGCAGCCCGCAAGAAGCACAAAGATAGATTTTAAGCCCGCGCGTCGAACGTTCCGGCGTATAGACGGCATCGAGGGCAGGGCGACGGCACAGTTCGCAAGCTTCGATCATGAGACAGCCCGAGGAATAATCCGGTAACCATCTTCGGCGTGGCTTGGTTAATAATTCACCACATACTCGGCAGTTTCTGCATAGCCGAGCCTCTGCATCATGGGCGTTGCGATCGCGTCGAACCGCGCACGTTCGCCCGCGTCGAGCAGCCGGTCTTCCGGCTTGTTGACGTTGTGCGGCTTGGAAAAATTAACGTCCTGGTAAGAGAGATTAAGAAAGTCATAAAGCGCGTGCGCCGTCTCCGCCGAGCGCTGCAATTCCTCCAGCCGCAGAAACATATGCCGCTCCGGTGCCAGCGCCGTCAGCGCGTCGATGATGACGCGGTTCACCTCCGCCCAATGCCAGCAGATGCGCTCGAACTGGTCGAAGCCGCGAAAGCGCGTCGCCAGCGGATCGTCCTGCCGCGGCACCGGCCACCAATATTTTTTCTCCGGCGGCGGCGCGGCCACGCTTGCCGGATCGTCATAATGCGCCTGCAAAATGCCCACCGAGCGGTCGTCGTAGCACTCGTCACCCAGCTTGCGGAAATACGACCCCGCGACCTTGCGCCCGTCACGCACCAGGTGGACGAACTTCGCCTCCGGCAGCAGCGTCGCCAGTTCCGGGATCAGCCACGACACCTTGTTCGACGAATCGCCCCAATGCTTCGCCGCGCTGTAGCGCACCGCCGCGCCATGCGTTTCGTTCAACGTTTTCAGGGCTTCGCGCGAATCGCAAAGGCCCAGATACCGCTGCACGGCCAGCTTCTGCGCGACCTGCACCATGTACTCATGGTGCATCTCGACGTCCGGATGCGCCGCCAGCGCCTTGTGCAGCATCGCGGTGCCCGACCGCCCGCTCGACACGATGAAGAACGGCGCCGCGCTCAACGTTTGACTGCCACCAGGACGGCCTCGCGCCCGATGCCGGTCTCGGCGAGCGCGCGATAAAACGACCGCCGCGTTTCCTTCAGCCCCGCCGCTTCCAGCGCCAAATCGAATTTCTTGCGCTTGGCATGGGCGGCGCGTCCCACCGCCGGATCGGCGCGGTAATCGTCGCCCATCAGCAGGAATGCCTCCATCGGAAAGCTCGTCATCCGCTCCGCGATCGCGAAATCCAGCCGCTCCAGCAGGGCGGACAATGTCGCGAAATCGAAATAGTTCAGATGATGCGGCGGCGCGATCCACCATTCGCCGGCACCCGTCGTCGCCGCGGCCGCGATCTGCAGCGGCGAGAAATCATTGGGCACGCCGACGCACAACACGCCGCCCGGCTCCAATATCCCGCGCGCCGCCTCCAGCACCGCGATCGGCTCCGGCACATGCTCCAGCACATTGTTCAGGTTGATGGCGTCGAACCGCCCCAGCGCCGCCGCCGTCTCGGCACCGAAAAACCCTTCCGCAACGTCGATCCCCATCGCGCGCGCATGCGCCGCCGCCTGGCGCGAAGGCTCGATCCCCTTCGCGGTCCAGCCGCGCGCCTGCGCTGTTTTCAGGAAAAATCCCGGCCCCGAGCCGATGTCCAGCAACCGCCGCCGCCCCGGCCCCAATATGCGCTCAAAGATTTCCAGCCGGTCGCCCTGCGCCAGCGCGCCCCATTCCTGGTCTTCACCGGCATGCGCAAGAAAGGTCGGCTTTTCCTGCGCATAATAGGTTTCGCGGTATTCGCGCTCCAGATCGGCCGCGTTGGGCAGCGGCACCGCATGGCGGAACCCGCAACGCCCGCAATGGATGATGTCGAAGCCATCCTTGCGCGCGACGCACGGTCCTGCATGCGCCTGCCAGCTGATGGCGGTATCCGCGATGTGCGCGTCCATGGCGATCCCTCGTTAACGCCTTTTTAGCCATGACGAATTTAAAAACCGTTAAGCAGCCAGGACGTGGCCCATGACCCGCACCCCGATCTTCATCGCCGAAGCCTCCAGCAACCACGACCGCGATCTGTCCCGCGCGCTCGCTTTTGTCGATGCCGCGGCCGACGCCGGCTGCGACGCCGTCAAGTTCCAGCTCTTCAAGATCGACCGCATGTTCGCGCCGGAGATTCTGAGCCGCAGCGAAAAGCACCGTGCCCGCCGGCAATGGGAATTGCCGCTCGCGCATCTTGGCCCCCTCACCGAGCGCTGCCTGGCGCGCGGCATCCAGTTTTCCTGCACCCCCTTCTACCGCGAAGCGGTCGAGGAGCTGCGCCCCTTCGTCGCGTTCTACAAAGTCGCGTCCTACGAGCTTCTTGTGACGCCGCTGCTCGAAGCCTGCGCCGCCACCGGCAAGCCCATCGTCCTCTCCACCGGCATGGCGACGATGGACGAGATCGCCGCCGCCGCGAATACGCTCAAACGCGCCGGCGCCACCGACATCACGCTGCTGCATTGCGTCTCCGCCTATCCGACGCCGGCATCGGAAGCCAATCTTTCCGCCATCGCCGCGATCCGCGATGCGACGGGCTGCAAGGTCGGCTGGTCCGACCACACCCGCCGCCCCGCCGTGATCGAGCGCGCCGTGCACCGCTGGGGCGCCACGGCGATCGAATTCCATCTCGACCTCGAAGGCGAGGGCGCCGAATACGCCGCCGGCCATTGCTGGCTGCCGGACGAGATCGCGCCCGTCATCGCCCGCATCCGCGAATCCGCCGTCGCCGACGGCACCGGCTTCAAGGGCCCGCAGCCCAGCGAACTCTCCGACCGCGACTGGCGCGCCGATCCCGCCGACGGCATGCGCCCCTTGCGCAACATCCGCGCCGCCTGGGAGGGCGCCGCTTGAGCCCCCGCATCGTCGCCATCATCCAGGCCCGCATGGGCTCGACCCGCCTGCCGGGCAAGGTCCTGCGCCCCATCGCCGGCCATCCGTTGCTCTGGCACATCGTCCATCGCCTGAAGAAATCCCGTTTGATCGCCGACGTGGCGGTGGCGACCACGACCAACCCGCTCGACGACGCCATCGTCGAATTCGGCCGCAGTTTCGGCGTCACCGTCGTACGCGGCCCCGAGGACGACGTGCTGGCCCGCTTCGCCCTTGCCGCCGAGGCGACGGATGCGGACGTGATCGTCCGCGTCTCCTCCGACGCCCCCTTCATCGACGCGCCCTTCGTCGATCACCTGCTCGAAGCGATGATCGGACAAGACGGCGATTTCGTCCTGATGGCCGACGGCGCCACGACGGCGCATGAGGGCGTCGACCCCTTCACCCGCCGCGGCCTCGACAAATTGATGATGGACGCCCATGACGACCCGGTCGCGCGCGAGCACGTCACCGGCTACTTCAAGCTCCATCCCGATTTCGTCCCCATCGCCCGCGCCCCCGCCTATCCCGAGCTCGCCCGCGAAGGCGGCCGCCTCACCATCGACACGCCCGACGATCTGGCCTTCATCGAGGCCGTCCACGCCCGCCTCGACGCCCGCGCCGGCGAGGCGTCGCTCAGCGACATTCTCCTGCTGCTCGAGCGCGAGCCCGCTTTGCGCGGCATCAACGCGCATGTGAAGCAGAAGCAGATCGCCGCGCGCGGCGGCCTCGCGCTGATCCGCTGCGACGGCGGCGGCAAGTTCGGCTACGGCCACGTCAAGCGCATGGTCTCCTTGGCGCGCGCGCTGCGCGACCGCGAAGGCATCGGCGCCGTCTTCGCCGTCAACGGCACCGACGACGCCTGCGACCCCATCCGCCGCGCCGGTTTCGCCGCGACGCTTCTGGGCACAGAAACACTGGAATCCCTGATCGAAACGCACACGCCCGACCTGCTGCTGCTCGATTGCCGCGAAGGTCCCACCCGCTTCGAACTGTCCATCCTGGCCCAGCGCGTCCGTCTCACCGCCATTGTCGACGACGCGTCGGAGCGCCGCCTCGCCGCCGATCTCGCTTTTTATCCGCCGGTGCCGCAGGCCGAAGCGCTCGATTGGTCGAGCTCGCGCTGCGAACCGCGCATCGGCTGGGAATGGTCCTTGCTCGGCTCCAACCAGACCGCCGCAGCGCGCCCGCACAGCGGCCGCCCGACGCTCCTCGTCACCATGGGCGGCAGCGATCCGTTCGGCCTGACCTTGCGCGCCGCCCGTGCGCTGTCCCGGCTCGAACCCGTCTTCCGCGCCCGCTTTGTGCTCGGCCCCGGCGTCGAAAACCGTTCCGCCATCGCCCGCCGGATCGTCTCGCTGCATTCGAACTTCGAGACCATCGAAGGCGCCGACGACCTCGCCACCGAATTCGCCAGCGCCGACATGGCGCTCGCCGCCTTCGGCGTCACCGCGTATGAGTTGGCGGCGTTCGGCGTCCCCGCGCTCTATCTGTGCTTGACCGAAGACCACGCGGTCTCGGCTTCCGCTTTCGAACACGCCGGCATCGGCACGTCGCTGGGCGTCGCCGAAAGCACCTCGGACGAAGTCATCGCCGGCAGCGTCTGGAAGCTTCTGAACGATGCCGCCAAGCGCCGGGAAATGCGCAGCGCCGGCCTGATGACCATCGACGGCACCGGCCCGGCCCGTATCGCGGCCGACCTGGCGCAAGCGTTGGCGCGCAGCACGGCCAATGTCAGAGCGGCGCTGTAGAAACGGCCTTCAATTCGAGACCGCGAAAACAGAAATAATTGTCATGGCCCGCAAAAGCGGGCCATCCAGGTGAACGCGCTCGATTTTCCAGAACTGTGCTTGACCCAACTGGATGGCCCGCTTTTGCGGGCCATGACATCGAAGTTTTGAGTCTCGCCGGATTTATCTAGATGCGTTCGCGCAACCGCGCCAGCGTCTTCGCAAACGTCGCGCCCCAATCCCCCCGCGCCTCCGGCATCATCAATTCGCACGCCGGCGCGAACGGCTCATGCGCCTGCGCAAAGCTCGTCCAGCTCGTGTCGTAGAGCACCTTGTACGTATCCACGCCCGCAGCCGCCGCCAGCCACGACACCGCCGTCGGCGCGCTGACCACCGCGTCCAGCGACGCCAGCATCGCCGCCGTCCGATCCAGTTCGTTCTTCTGATCCAGCGGCAGCGTCACGATCGTGCGCTGCGCCATCTGCGCCAATTCCTCGATCTCGTCCGCGCCGGCATCGTACTGCACGCTCACCACCGTCCCCGGCAATTGCGCGATGAAATCCGCCCACGCAGCGCGCGGCGCATATTGCAGGGCGCGATGTCCGCCGCCCTTGCCGCTGCGCCAGCACACGCCGATGAACGGCCCCGGTCCAACGCCGGCAAACAAGCCGCCCCAACGCGCCATCTCGCCCGCATCGGGCTTGAGGAACGCATTCGGCCTGGGAAACGCCGCGATGTCGCCGCGCAAAATCCGGCCCAAACTTCCCATCTCGACGAACGCATTCGCGCCGCCGGCCGCTTTCAGCCAGCTATACCGCGCGCGCGGCACGCCGCCCTTGCTCTCCAAATCCCACGCATGCACCGTCACCCCCGGAAACGACCGCGCAAACAGCGCCACCAGGCGCGGCTCGCATTCCAGTACGACCGATCCGCCATCGCGCGCCGTGCGCGCCGCCAGATCGCCGATCATGCTGGCGAACATGATCTGGTCGCCGACGCCTTGCTCCGCCGTGACCAGCAAGCGCGTGCGCTTCAGGCTGCCGCCCGTCCAGCGCTTGAGCCCATGATCCGGCACTGGTGCCTTGCCCGCGATCTTCAGCCGCGCACCATAGTCGCGCCAGCCGTCTTTGAGATTCCCGTTCAGCAGATGCAGCACCGCGCGGTTCATCCGCGCCTGCGCATTGTCCGGCTCCAGCCGGATCGCCCGGTCATAGAGCGCCAGCGCCTCGTCCCGCGCGCCGTCATCCGTCAGCAGATCGGCGAGATTCGCCAGCGCCGCCGCATAATCCGGCTTCAAGGCAATTGCCTTGCGATAGTGTTCGGCCGCTCCCGCGAAATTCCCCATCTCGCGCAGCGTCGACCCCAGCGTCAGCCACAATTCCGGCGCGTCCGGATCGCGCGCCAGCGCCGGCGCCAGCAGCGCCTCAGCCGCCGCCAATTGTCCCTGCGCCCGCAGCAGATTGGCGAGGCTCACCAGCGCTTCCAGCCGCGCCGGATCCTGCGCCAGCACCCGGCGGAAGAAATCCTCGGCCGGCGCCGCCAGCCCCAGCACCCGCGCCGTATTCCCCAGCGCGAACAGCACCCGCGCATCGTCCGGCCGCGCCCCCAGCGCGCGCTCGAACTGTTCGATGGCTTCGACATGGCGGCCCTGGCCTGAAAGGCGAAGGCCGTGCTCATAGGGATCGGCGAGATGTGCGTGCATGCGCGCACTATCGCAGGGCGCCCGTTAAGCTTGCCTTAAGCACGTTGGCCGCGTCTTAGCGTGCCGTTAACGCGCACGGCGCGACACTCCCGCATTGGTCTCACAAGGCGTGTCTGTGTCCGTCAGTCTCGATCCGAACCTGCTGCTCAGCTTCTACCAGGCGAAGCTCGGCCTCACTGCGTCCACCACGACGTCGCAGGCGCAGGCCCAGAGCAACCCATCGGGCACATCGACCTCTACCAGCGCCACCGCGAACGACTCGCCGCCCTGGGAAGCAACGCAGCCCGCGCAAGCCTTGATGGACGCCAAGGTCCTGCAGACGACGAACTTCCTCGACACCAGCAATGTCCCGCTCAGCACCTCGGGCAAGGCCGACGCCAAGACCGAGCAGGACAACCAGAAGCTCTTCTCGCTCTATTCGGCGGTGAACACGCTCGCCTACATCGCCAAGATGGGCCAGCGCGACGGCATGACCGACGGCCAGCTCGCCGGCCTCAACGCCCGCTTCCAGACCGGCCTCTCCCAGGTCGAGAACTACATCTCCAACACCACCTTCAACAATTTCTCGCTGCAGGCCGCGACGCCCGCGGCCTCGGTGACGTCGAGCGCGGTGGTGCCGTTCGGCTCGTTCGACTACGCGACGAAAACGCTGGTCAACAACGCCAACCTCGCCAATCCATTGCCCGGCCTCAGCGCGTCCGACAGCTTCACCATCGCGGTGAAGAAGGGCAGCACGACCACCAATGTCGACATCGACCTGTCGCAGATCTCCGGTTCGCTGACGCTCGACAACGTCGTCTCCTACGTCAATCAAACCCTGTCATCCGACGGCTTCGCGACGCGCTTCCAGAAAGTGCTGACCGCCGGCACGGTGCTCGATCCGACGAAAGCGACCTACGGCCTGCAGGTCTCGCCCGGCGGAGCTGAGACGGTGAGCCTGTCCTCGTCCGACGCGACCCCGTCGCTCTATCTCGCCGGCTCCACCGGCCTCGCCGCCGCGACGACCACCACCTCGACGACGAGCACCGCGACCACCGTCACCAACACCCAGGCCGCCGACCAGCAGGGCCGCCTGCTCAAGCTGTCCGACCTCGACACGTCGCCGTCCAACACGCTCAGCGTCACGGCCAAGCCGACCACCGGCACCACCACGGCGCAGGCGACCGTCGTCGACAATTCCGGCAACGTCTATGTCGTCGGCAACGCCACCGGCAATTTCGGCAACCAGCTGAACCAGGGTTCGCAGGACGCCTATCTCACCAAATACGATTCCGCCGGCAACGTGCAGTGGACGCGCCTTTTGGGCAGCACCGGCACTGCCAACGGCTATTCGCTGGCGCTCGATCCCACCGGCGGCGTCGTCGTCGCCGGCTCGACCACCGCGGCGCTGACCACGACCTCCGTCACCGACGGCAACACCGACTCCTTCGTCGCCAAATACGACGCCACCGGCAACCAGACCTGGGTCAAGCAGCTCCAGACGCTGAGCCAGAACCAGGCCGCCTCGGTCAGCGTCGATGCGTCGGGCAACGTCTTCATCGGCGGCCAGGTCTCCGGCGGCGTCATCGGCGCGGGCCAGAGCAAAGTCGGCGGCCAGGACGCCTACCTCGCCAAGCTCGATAACAAGGGCAAGCTCGTCTACGACAAGCAGTTCGGCACCACCTCCGCCGACAGCGTCGCGGCCACCGCAACCGCGTCGGACGGCAGCCTCTATGTCGCCTCCGTCCAGAACGGCCATGCCATCGTCGCCAAATACGCGAACGGCGACGCGACCACCGCGCCGGTGTGGACGCAGGACCTCGGCGATCTGCAGAACGGCGGCGGCATCGGCGGCCTCGCCGTCAACGGCAACCAGCTCTACATCTCCGGCACGACGCAGAACGCCAGCCTCACCGCCGGCGGCCAGGCGACGGTCGCCAACGCCGCGACGGGCGGCAGCGACGCTTTCGTCTTCAATCTCACCGACCAGGGCAGCACCTCGGCCGCCGGCTTCGTCTCCTATGTCGGCACGTCGGGCCAGGACAAGGCCGGCGGCCTCGCCATCGGCAATGACGGCACGGTCTATCTCACCGGCTCGACCACCGGCACCTTCGCCGGCCAGACGCGCAACGTCGCGAACGTCAGCAACGCCTTCGCCACGTCACTGACCAGCAGCGGCGCGATCAACTGGACCAAACAATATGGCGGCCAGGACGGCATCTCGACCGGCACCGGCATCGCGGTCGACAACAGCGGCTCCAGCGTGCTCGACGCGCTCGGCCTGCCCAAGGGCACGATCAACCCGAACCAGAATGTGGATCTCACGGCGCAGACCACGTTGCGCGCCGGCGACTCTTTCCAGATCCAGTTCCAGGGCGTCGCGCCGCGCACCGCCACGATCACCATCGACAAGGGCGAGACGCTGCAATCCCTCGCCACCAAGATCAACATCCAGCTGCAGACCGCCGGCAAAGCCTCGGTGAACTACACCGGCGCGGCCGCGGACCTCTCCATCGCGGTCAATCCCGGCGTCACGCTCGGCCTCGTCGCCGGCCCCAAGGATTTCGACGCGCTCGCCCGCCTCGGCATCCCCGCCGGCAATCTCTCGGCGCCCGCGACCAAGACGTCGGGCTCCACGAGCACGACATCGAGCACCACGACCCAATCCTTCGGCCTCGGCCTCGGCACCAGTTTCGATCTGTCGACCAAGGTCGGCGCCGACGTCGCCCGCGGTCAGATCCTCGGCGTGCTGAGCGCGATCCAGAAGGCCTATCAAACCACCAACGCCCCCGCCGCCCCCACGACAGGGCCCGGCTACACCGGCGGCACGGTCTCGCCCTATCTGCAGCAGCAGACCGCGAACGCGCAGCTCGCGTTGAACATGCTGGCTTAAAAACTTTCCTCCCCCGTTTACGGGAGAGGTGGCACGCCCACTTCGGGCGTGACGGAAGGGGGAGAATCCCAGGACGTGGAGATTATTCCGCGCGGACGGGGACTCTCCCCCCTCCACCGCAAGTGCGGTCCCCCTCCCCCGTAAACGGGGGAGGAAAAAAGAATCCTCACACCACGCTGTTAAACACCATCGCCTGCGCCGGCTTGCCGTAGCTCGCGGCCCGCGGGTTGTACGTCCGCAGCGGCGCGGCGCGGCGGTCCACTTCTTCCGACACCGCCTTGATCATGCCTTCCGTCGCATTGCGCACCCGCGTCAGCATCCGCGCATGCAGCTGCAGCAGCTCGCGGAATTTGCGCGTCGTCTCGACGAAGCGCCCCCGCAGCGGCGCCGGCGCCGCCTTTGCGGCGTCCGCCGTCAGCCCCTGCGCCTCGCGCCCATACAGCGCCGACAGCTTCTGGATCTCCGGATCGGTGGTGCGCATCATCTGCGGCTTGCCGTCCTTCAGCGCCGCGATGTCGCCCTCGATCGCCTCGATCAGGCGCTCGGCCAGCTTCACCAGCCGCTCGATGCGTTCATTGTTCGGGTTCGCGTTCAATGCGGCAACTCCTGGCCCTTGAGCAATTCGCGCTGGACCGAGGCCGCCAGCCCAAACCCGCCCTGCGCCACGATCTGCTTGGAATACTCGTCCGTCATCATCGAGCGGAACATCGCCTCGCCCTGGCCGCCGCCGAACGGCCCGTCGGTGGAGATGCCGTTGAACATCTCGCCGACGAACTGGCTGACGAACACGCCTTCGAACTGCTCCGCCGCGCGCTTGGCCTGCACCGGGTCGTTGGTCCGTCCCGGCATCGCCACCGGCGCCGCCTGCAGCGCCGTCATCGCGCCCGTCGTATCGATCCCGCCGGCACTCATCCGATCACCTGGATATCGGCCTGCAACGCGCCCGCCGCCTTGATCGCCTGCAGGATGGAGATGATGTCGCGCGGGCCCACGCCCAGCGCGTTCAGCCCATCCACCAGGCTCTGCAAAGACACCCCTTCATGCAGCATCGCCATCTTGTTGCCCTTGCCGTCATCGACCTGCACCTGCGTGCGCGGCACCGTCACCGTCGTGCCGGTGGCGGAGAACGGCGCCGGCTGGCTGACCTGCGGCGTCTCGGTGACGCGGATGGTCAGATTGCCCTGCGCGATCGCCACGGTGGAGATGCGCACATCGGCGCCCATCACGATCACGCCAGACTGCTCGTCGATCACGACGCGCGCCGTCTCGTCGGGATCGACCTTGACCTGTTCGAGATCGGTCAGCATCCCCATCACGCCCTTCGGGTAGCCATCCGGCACCGTCAGCCGCACGGTCGCCGGGTCGGTCGCCTCCGCGACGCTGCCGCCCATGTAGGCGTTCACCGCCGAGGCGATGCGCGACGCCGTCGTCAGATCCGGATTGCGCAGCGACAGCCGCAGCGTGTGCTGCGAAGCGAGATTGAACCCGATCTCGCGCTCCACGATGGCGCCGTTCGAAATGCGTCCCGCCGTCGGCACGCCGCGCGTCACGCTGGCCGCGTCGCCGCCGGCTGTGAAGCCGCCGATCGCCACCGGCCCCTGGCCGACCGCATAGATCTGTCCATCGGCGCCGAACATCGAGGTGACGAGCAAGGTGCCGCCCTGCAGCGACTTGGCATCGCCCAGCGCGCTGACCGAGATATCGATCCGCGTGCCCGACGCCGCGAAGGCCGGCAAATTCGCCGTGACCATCACCGCGGCGACGTTCTTGGTCTGCATCGTGGTGCCGCGCGTGTTGACGCCCATGCGCTCGAGCATGGTCTGCAGGCTCAGCTGCGTGAACGGCGCGTTCTTCAGGCTGTCGCCCGAGCCGTTGAGGCCGACCACGAGCCCATACCCGACCAGCATGTTGTCGCGGATACCTTCGACCTCGACGAGGTCCTTGACCCGCGAAAAGGCGAACGCCGGCATCGGCGCCACGCTAAGGGTCAGGCCGAGAAGGGCGGCAAGCAGGCGTATATAAGGTGCACGGCGCATGAGGCGGTTCTGCTCTCTGGCATTATTCCGCAGCACCCCTTGCGAGGATCGTGCCGGGGACGGCAGAGAAATAACCGAGCAATATCAGCGTGTTGTATGATTCCGTTCGGGCCTCAATTTGCCATCCGGCAATTTCTTCCCGGCAAAGGCGGCGCGGTCGATATCCTCTCCCGCGAGCGGGAGAGGAAGCAAAAACTTAGGTTTAGCGAAGCACTTCGCGGAGCTAAGCCTTAGTTTTTGCTCGGTGAGGGGTACTGGCGTGGAGCACCATCCATCCCTATTTTCCGCTCATGTCCGCCGAACCGTTGCCGTCCACGCTGCCCTTTGTCGCGCTGCCGAACGCCTTCACGCCGGCGGAACTCGACACGCTTGAGGCTTACGGCGACGCGCTCACCCGCGAGAAAGCCCCCATCGGCGGCACCGCCGCCCCCCTCAACGCCGAAATCCGCGTCAGCCGCACCGCCTGGATCGGCAAGACGCCGCAGAGCCAGTGGCTCTACGACCGCATGGAGCGCGTCGTGCGCTCCATCAACGACCGGGTCTACCAGTTCGCCTTGGATGGTTTTTCCGAGCCGTTCCAGTACACCGTCTATCACGACGCCGAAGGCGGCCATTACGACTGGCATGTCGACCAGGGGGCGCTGGCCAAGCGGCGCAAATTGTCGTTCTCCGTGCAATTGACCGAAGGGTCGCAATACGAAGGCGGCGATTTGCAACTCTACGCCAGCAACAAGATCGAGACCGCGCCCAAGATGCGCGGCGCCGTCATCGGCTTTCCCGCCTATGTCCTGCACCGCGTCACGCCGGTGACGTCCGGCACGCGCAAATCCCTTGTCGTGTGGACCTCCGGCCCCCAGTTTCGATAATCCGTTTCGCCAAGCAGCTGTTTTAGGATTCGCCATGCCTCGTCCCGCCGTGCTGTGCATTCTCGACGGCTGGGGCTGGCGGCCCGAGGCGGTCGACAACGCCATCGCGCAAGCCCAGACCCCGAACTACACCCGCATGCTCGCCGACTCGCCGCATGCGCTGCTGGCGACCTCCGGTCATGCCGTCGGCCTGCCCACCGGCCAGATGGGAAACTCCGAAGTCGGACACATGAACATCGGCGCCGGCCGCATCGTCAGCCAGGACCTGCCGCGCATCGACCTCGCCATCGAGGACGGCAGCCTCGCCGCCCGCCCGGCGCTCCTTGATCTCATCGCCCGCGTCCGGCTCACCAAGGGCGCGGTTCACATCATGGGCCTGCTCTCGCCCGGCGGCGTGCACAGCCACCAGGACCACATGACCGCGCTGGTCCGCGCCCTCGCGGCGGCGCAGGTCCCGGTCTTCATCCACGCCTTCCTCGACGGGCGCGACACGCCGCCCAAAAGCGCCGCCGGCTTCGTCAAGACCTTCGAAGACTCCATCGCCGGCCTCGCCGGCATCCGCCTCGCCACCGTGTCGGGCCGCTACTACGCGATGGACCGCGACAAGCGCTGGGACCGCGTGGCCAAGGCCTATGATGCCCTCGTCGACGCGCGCGGCGACAAAACCTCCGACGCCCAATCCGCTATCGCCACATCCTACGCGCACGAGATCACCGACGAATTCGTCCTGCCCACCGTGCTCGGCGGCTACGAAGGCATGTCCGACGGCGACGCGCTGCTGTTCGCCAATTTCCGCGCCGACCGCGCCCGCGAGATCTCGCTCGCGCTGCTCGACAAGGCCTTCATCGGTTTCGCGCGCCCGCGCGTCGTCGCGTTTTGCGCCGCCGCCGGCATGACGGAGTACTCGGACGAATTGAACACGCTGATGACCGCGCTGTTCCCCGCCGAGAACATCACCGGCACGCTCGGCGAGCTCGTCGCCGCGCGCGGCCTCAGGCAATTGCGCATCGCCGAGACCGAGAAATACGCCCACGTCACCTTCTTCCTCAATGGCGGCCGCGAAGCGGTGTTCCCCGGCGAGGACCGCATCCTCGTGCCGTCGCCCAAGGTCGCGACCTACGACCACAAGCCGCAGATGAGCGCGCTCGAAGTCATGACGAAGCTAGAACAGGCTATCGCGTCCGGCACCTACGATCTCATCGTCGTCAACTTCGCCAATCCCGACATGGTCGGCCACACCGGCATCATGACTGCCGCGATCGCGGCCGTGGACACGATCGACCTCTGCCTCGGCCGCCTGCGCGCCGCGGTCGAGACGGCCGGCGGCGTCCTCCTCGTCACCGCCGATCACGGCAATATCGAGCTGATGAAAGACCAGGTGACGCACGAGCCGCACACCGCGCATACGACGCTCGACGTGCCGATCGTCGCGGTCAACGCGCGCGCGGGGATCAAGCTTGGCAACGGCCGCCTCGCGGATGTCGCGCCGACGCTGCTCGATCTGATGGGCCTGCCGAAAACGGAACAGATGACCGGGCACAGCTTGGTGGAGCCAGCTTGACGCCGCTCCGCCTTTCACCTCCCCAGCATGGGGAGGTCGACGGTGAGCGCAGCGAACCCGTCGGGTGGGGGCGTGCGACCTCCCCACCCGAAATGCTTCGCATTTCGACCCTGCTCCGCTTCGCTCCGCGTCCGTACGCTGTCGCTACGGACCCCGCATGCCGGGGAGGTAAAAGTATTGCGAAATCGCTCGGCGCCTTCGCTCTGGCTCTCGTCAGCGTGCTCTTCCTCACCGCCGCAAAGAAACCCCCACATCACGCCACCCCGCATCACCCGCCCGCACCCGTCGAACACACCGCGCCGCCGCCGCCCGCCGCCGAACCGCTCCCCGATCTCTCCCACGCGCTCCCCGCCCAGGACGCCGCCCATCTCCCCTCGACCGCCGATCAGTTGGGGCGCCTGAAAGGCGATCTCACCAAGGGCAAGACCGTCGTCGATTCCGCCCGCGCCCGCCGCGACGCGCTCAAGGCGCAAGCGCAAGCGCTGCGCCGCAAGCTCGTCGAGACCGCCTTGCGCGTGCAGACATTGGAGACCCAGAAGATCGCGCTCGACGCCGCCATCGTCCGTCTCGCCGCCGAGGACGCGCGCCTCTCCGCCGGCTTCGCGCACGACCGCATCGCCGTCGCGCGCCTGCTGGC
>OLLQ01000706.1_pt1 | contig 13957 bp, 10 predicted proteins | sample 1604571 | NCBI WGS metagenome assembly OLLQ01 (sample SAMEA104055722, study PRJEB20765) | soil metagenome | isolation source: soil
CGACATAGATCGCCGACCACGACGCGCGCAGCCGGTCGGCCAGTCGCCGCCCATAGCGCACCAGCGACGCCGCGCCCGGATGCTCGCCGATGACGACCAGCACGCGCTCGCTCGCCTCCCACGGCCCCTGGATCGCATGCGCCCGCATGTAATCGACCATCTGCGCATCGACGCGCTGCGCCGTGCGCCTGAGCGCCAGTTCTCGCAGCGCCGTCAGATTGCCCGGCAGGAAATAGCTGTGGATCGCCCGCTCCGCCTGCTCGGGCACATACACCTTGCCCTCCTTCAGGCGCTGGATGAGATCGTCCGGCGTCAGATCGATCAGCTCGACATCGTCGGCGCGATCCAGGATCGAATCCGGCACCGTCTCGCGCACCCGCACCCCGGTGATCCGCGCCACCACGTCGTTCAGGCTCTCCAGATGCTGGACGTTCAGCGTCGTATAGACGTCGATCCCCGCCGCCAAGATCTCCGCGACGTCGAGATGCCGCTTGGGATGGCGGCTGCCCGGCGCATTGGTGTGCGCCAGCTCATCCACCAGCACCAGCTTCGGCCGCCGCTGCAGGATGGCATCGAGATCCATCTCCGCCAGCACATGCCCCTTATAGGGCAGCCGGCGCTTCGGGATTTTCTCGAAGCTCTTGGTCAGCAGATCGGTCTCGACCCGGCCATGGGTCTCGACGACGCCGATCACCGCGTCGACGCCGTCGAGCCGGCGTTGCCGCCCCTGCATCAGCATCTCATAGGTCTTGCCGACGCCCGGCGCCGCGCCGAGGAACACTTTCAGCCGCCCGCGCCCCTCCGCGCCCGCCGCGCGAAGCAGGGCTTCGGGCGACGGCCGGTTGTCGCGCTCCGGCCGGTCATCGCTCATGAGCGCCGATACTACCCTCTTTGTCAGCGCATCGCATCCAGCGCCCGGTTCAACGCCAGCACATTGACATGCGGCTCACCGATGAAGCCCAGCAACCGCCCTTCAATATGCGCCGTGACGAGATCGTGGACGCGCGCCTCGCCAAGCCCGCGTGCTTTGGCGATGCGCGGCACCTGGAAATAGGCGCCGGCCGGCGTAATGTCGGGATCGAGCCCGCTCGCCGAACTCGTCACCAGGTCGACCGGCACCGGCACGCCGGGATTGTCCTTCTGAAGCGTCGCCGTATCGGCCTTCACCCGGTCGATCAGCTTCTTCGAGGTCGGCCCCAGATTCGAGCCCGACGAGTTCGCCGCATCATAGCCATTGCCCGCCGCCGAAGGCCGGCCGTGGAAATACCTCGCGCCGGCGAAATTCTGGCCGATGAGTTCGGACCCGATCACATGCCCGTTCGCAACGACCAGGCTGCCGTTCGCCTGGCGCGGAAACAGCATCTGCGCCAGCCCGGTCATCCCCAGCGGATAGGCCAGCCCGGTCAGCAAGGTCATCAGGACAAGCAACACGAGAGCGGGACGGATTTGGCGGATCATGACGGGCTCCTTAGGCAAGGCCGGCGGCGGTGACGAACAGATCGATCGCCTTGATGCCGGCGAACGGCACCGCGATGCCGCCCAGGCCATAGATGAGAAGATTGCGCCGCAGGATGCTCGCCGCGCCCACCGGCTTGTACGTCACGCCGCGCAGCGCCAGCGGGATCAGCGCCACGATGATCAAGGCGTTAAAGATGATCGCCGACAGGATCGCGCTCTGCGGCGAATGCAGCGCCATCACGTTCAGCGCGCCCAGCTGCGGATAGAACGCCAGGAACATCGCCGGAATGATCGCGAAATACTTCGCCACGTCGTTGGCGATGGAGAACGTCGTCAGCGCCCCGCGCGTCATCAACAACTGTTTGCCGATCTCCACCACCTCGATCAGCTTGGTCGGATCGCTGTCGAGATCGACCATGTTGCCGGCCTCGCGTGCCGCCATCGTGCCGGTGTTCATCGCCACGCCGACGTCTGCTTGCGCCAGCGCCGGCGCGTCGTTGGTGCCGTCGCCGCACATCGCGACCAGCTTGCCCTTGGCCTGCTCCTCGCGGATCAATTTCAGCTTGGCCTCGGGCGTCGCCTGCGCCAGGAAATCGTCGACCCCCGATTCCGCCGCGATGGCCGCAGCCGTCAGCGGATTGTCGCCCGTGATCATCACGGTGCGGATGCCCATCTTGCGCAGCGCCGCGAAGCGCTCGCGGATGCCGCCCTTCACGATGTCCTTCAAATGGATGACGCCCAGCAGCTTGCCGTCCTTCGCCACCGCCAGCGGCGTGCCGCCCGATTTGGCGATCCGCTCGGCAAAGCTCATGAGTTGCGCCGCCTGCTCGGCCCCGACCGCCTGGATCGCCGCCGCCACCGCGCCCTCGCGCCCGGCCGGCGCCGGAATGCCCTTCTGGGCCCGCACATAATCCAGCACCGCATCCACCGCGCCCTTGCGGATAGAGGAGCCCTCGAAATCGATGCCGCTCAGCCGCGTCTGCGCCGTGAACGGGATGAACGTCGCCGACAGCGCCGCCATCTCCCGCCCGCGCAATTGATACTTTTCCTTCGCCAGCACCACGACGGACCGCCCCTCCGGCGTCTCGTCCGACAGCGACGAAAGCTGCGCCGCATCGGCCAGATCGCGCTCCGACACACCCGTCAGCGCCAGAAACTCCGTCGCCTGCCGGTTGCCCAGCGTGATCGTGCCCGTCTTGTCGAGCAGCAGCGTATCGACGTCGCCCGCCGCCTCGACCGCGCGGCCCGACATCGCCAGCACGTTGAACCGCACCAGCCGGTCCATGCCCGCGATGCCGATCGCCGACAACAGCGCGCCGATGGTGGTGGGGATCAGCGTCACGAACAGCGCCACCAGCACCAGGACGCTGATCGTCCCGCCGGCGTAAGCAACAAAGGCCGGGATCGTCGCCACCGCGAAGACGAAGATGATCGTCATGCCGGCAAGCAGGATGTTGAGCGCGATCTCGTTCGGCGTCTTCTGGCGCTCGGCGCCTTCGACCAGCGCGATCATCCGGTCGATGAAGGTCGAGCCTTGCGCCGCCGTGATCCTGACCTTGACCCAGTCGGAGATCACCTGCGTCCCGCCCGTCACCGCCGAGCGGTCACCGCCGCTCTCGCGGATGACCGGCGCGGATTCGCCCGTGATCGCCGCCTCGTTGACCGAGGCCACGCCCTCGACCACGTCGCCGTCGCTGGGCACCAGGTCGCCGGCCTCGACCAGCACGACATCGCCCTGCTTCAATTGCGTCGCCGGCACCAGCGTCCACTTGGCGCCGTCCTTGTCGTAGAGTTTGGCCGCCGCCTCTGTCTTGGTCCGGCGCAGCGACGCCGCCTGCGCCTTGCCGCGCCCCTCCGCGACGGCTTCGGCGAAATTGGCGAAGATCACCGTGAACCACAGCCACAGATTGATCTGGAACGCGAAGCCCAGATGCGGCGCGCCCACGGCGATGTCGCGCACGAACAGCACGGTGGTCAGCGTCGCCACAATCTCGACGACGAACATCACCGGGTTCTTCGCCATATGACGCGGATCGAGCTTCTTGACCGAATCCCACAGCGCGGGAAACACGATCTTCGGGTCGGCAATGGTCGCGGCGGCGCCGCGCGTACGGATAGCTGTTGTCATGGTTCTATCTCAAAAAAGCGTGCCGGCGTGCATCGCCAGGTGTTCGACGATGGGTCCGAGCGACAGAGCGGGGAAGAACGTCAACCCGCCGACGATCAGGATGACGCCGATCACGAGGCCGACGAACAACCCGCCATCCGTGGGGAACGTGCCCTCCGACGGCGGCACGATCTTCTTGGCGGCGAGCGCGCCGGCCGCGGCCAGCATCGGCACGATCATCAGGAATCGCCCGATCAGCATCGCCGCGCCCAGCGTCGCATTGTAGAACATCGTGTTGGCGGTGAGCCCCGCAAAGGCGCTGCCATTGTTGCCCGTCGCCGACGTGAAGGCGTAGAGGATCTCGCTGAAGCCGTGCGGTCCCGCATTGAGCGGCCCGGCGAGCCCCGCCTTGAGCACCGCCGCCAGCGCCGTGAAGCCCAGGATCGAAGCCGGCAAGATCAGGATTGCGAGCATCGCCATCTTGACTTCGCGCGCTTCGATCTTCTTGCCGAGATATTCCGGCGTCCGCCCGACCATCAATCCCGCGACGAACACAGACACGATCGCGAACAGCAGCATGCCGTAGAGCCCCGACCCGACGCCGCCGAAGATGATCTCGCCCAGCATGATGTTGACCAGCGGGATCATGCCGGCCAGCGGCATCAGGCTGTCATGCATCGTATTGACCGCGCCGCACGACGCATCCGTGGTGACCACGGAGAACAGCGCCGAGTTGGCGATGCCGAAGCGCACCTCCTTGCCCTCCATATTGCCGCCGGCCTGCAGCGCGCTGGCCGCCTGGTCGATATGCAATCCCGCGAAAGCCGGATTGCCGCCCGCCTCGGCGGGATAGACGACCGCGACGCCCGCCAGGAACAGCAGGCCCATCACCGCGAAGATCGCCCAACCCTGGCGCTGGTTGCCGACCATGCGGCCGAACATATTTGTCAGCGCCGCGCCAAGCGAGAAGATCAGCACGATCTGGATCAGATTGGTCAGCGCATTGGGGTTCTCATACGGATGCGCCGAATTGGCGTTGAAGAACCCGCCGCCATTGGTGCCGAACATCTTGATCACTTCCTGCGAAGCGACCGGCCCCTGCGCGATGGTCTGCTTGATGCCTTCCAGCGTCGTCGCATCGACATAGGCGCTCAGATTCTGCGGCATCCCCTGCCACACGAACACCAGCCCGACGACGATCGACACCGGCAGCAGCACATAGAGCGTGCAGCGGGTCACGTCGACCCAGAAATTGCCGATCGTTTTCGCCGAGCGTCGCGCGAAGCCGCGCACCAGCGCGACGGCCAGGGCGATGCCCGTCGCCGCCGACAGGAAATTGTGCACCGTCAGTCCGGCCATCTGCACCAGATAGCTCATCGTCGTTTCCGGCACATAGGACTGCCAGTTGGTGTTGCTGACGAAGCTGATCGAGGTGTTGAAGGCGAGGTCCGGTCCGACCGCCGGCAAATGCTGCGGATTGAACGGCAGCACGTCCTGCAGACGCTGCAGCAGATACAGCGAGACGAACCCCGCGACGCTGAACAGCAGCATCGCGATGCCATAGGTCACCCAATGCTGCTCTTCCTTTTCGTCCACGCCGCCGGCGGCATAGAGCGCCCGTTCGATGGGCCGCAGCGCGAAAGACAGAAATGTGCGCTCGCCGTTGAACACGCGCGCCAGATACGCACCGAGCGGCGCCGTCAGCGCGATGACGACGGCGCAAGTGAACGCGATCTGGATCCAGCCATTGACCGTCATCAGAAGCGCTCCGGCCGGATCAGGGCGTAGACGAGGTAGCCGAGCACGAACACCGTGACGGCCGCGCCGAGGACATAATCGAGTGTCATGTGTTCCTCAAAGCCGGTCGCAGGCCATCGCGTAAGCGATGGAAACCGCGAAAAAAGCGCAACCGGCCACGACAAAAAGCGCGTCGAGCACGATCAGCCTCCGAACACGGTGCAGGCGACAACCGCCGCGACGAGCGGCACGCCCAGCACGAGGCCGATTTCGAACATCAGACGTCCCGGCGCGTTCGCGTCCGACGCGACGTCTATCGCAGGAGTCGTCGCCGATCCGTCGCCGGCCGCGAACCAGTGCCAGCGTTCGGCATTGGACAGGTATGAGACGATATGCATGGCGCGCTCCAGAGCGGGTTCTCTGGAGGGTTAAATGGGCCCGGACCCCGTATAAATTCGAGCGGTCGCGGCAGGCCGCGATATATAAAAAGCATAAAAACGCGAAAGGCCGCTACGCCGGCAGATGCGCCGCAGGATGCGCGGAGTGCGGCGCAGCCGCAAATCCGTCGAACGTCTGCACGGACGGCAGCCGGCTCGCCGGATCGGCCTTGAGCAGCTGGTACGCCACGCCCGCCATGCCCAGCATCAATCCCGGCACATAGGCCTCGCGCAGCATGCCGTAGCTCGGCCCGCTCTCCTCGACGCTGGACACGAGGGCGCCAAGCGCCTGCTCGCGCGTCAGATCCTTCGGCCCCTCGCCGGCCGCGATGGCACGGTCGAGCAATTCCCACATGCCGACCGAGCCATGGCAGATGCAATGACTCCAGCCGAGTCCGAACTGCCATCCCACCGCCGCCGCATCGCGCAGCGACGTCCGCGTCGACTCCCGCGTCAGCTGCGGATCGAGGTCGAGACGCGCCAGCCCGATGCCGACCGCGCCATGGCACCAGGCGCAACCCGTCTTCGGCCCGCCCAGATTGCGCAGGTCGACCCAGTTCTGCTCCGTTGTGTCGTACAGCGAATCCTCGAACGCGAAAGCGGCTTTCGCGGTGTCGTAATGGCGCGCATCCCCGGTCGCATCCGCCAGCTTGAACAGCGACCAGCCGATCCCCGTCGCGCCATGCGCGAAGCCGCCCAGGCCTTCCGGCCAGCGTTCGTGCGTCCAATAGGCGCGGTCGCCGTCGCGTTTCGCCCGCTCGCACAATTCATCGCCCATCGTGCGCGCGATCTCGAGAAACTCCGTATTGCCCGTCGCCCGCGTCAGCGCGAGCAGCACTGGAATGGCGCCGGCGCGCCCCGTGAGGATGTCGTACATCTCGTCATGGGCGGACGCCGCCGGCATCTCGCGCGCCAGTGCCGCGGCCCGCACCAGGCTGTCGTCATTGCCCAGTCCCCATTGCGACAGCGCCAGATGCCGCCAGATCTGCGCGCCGAGCCCCAGATACAGGCCGAGGAACGACGGCCGCAATTTCACGCCGTCGCGCAAATAGCCCTTATGCTTGTCTTCGGCGGCATGCAGCGTCTTGAGGATGCCGGCGAGCAGCGGCTCGGCCTCGGCCACGAAATCGGCGCGCCCGGCGCGCTGTTCGCGGACATAGGCCGCCGTCGCGATGGCGATCCCCGACAGCCCGCCATACGCGTCGCCGCCCAGCACTTCCACCGAAAATCCGTTCGCCGTCAGCGTCGGCGCGATCCAGTTGACCGAACCGTCGCGTCCATGGATCGCCGTGGCGCTGAGCTTGCGCAAGGCGATCGCCGCCTGCGCCCGCCGTCGCCGATCCAAATCCCCGGTCTGCGCGGTCGAGACGCGGATCGGCTCGCCGAACGCCATCCAGCCGTCATTGGCATAGGCGCTGATCAGGGTGGTGCGGACGTAATTGCCTTCGAGGTCCAGATCGGCCTCGCGCCATTTCTGCAGCGCCTCGGTGACGAGGTCGCGCGGCGCCAGCCAGTGCGTGCCGCCCGGCCCGTCCAGCACGCCGCGCTGCGCGATGGTCGAGAAATACGGCACGTCGCCGACCATCATGTCGTCGATCTCCGCGTCGATCACATCCGGGTCGCTCGGCGCCATCGCCAGATTGTCGGACATCTTCTTGAACAGGTCGCGGGCCCGCGCCCGCGCCTCGTCCTCCTTGTGCAGCGACACCGGATGCCACAGCATCTGTCCGATCTCCGCATAGACCGAGGTCGGGCGCACGATGACGCGCACGCGGCAGTCCTTGAACGGCGCCAGCCGCCCCTCCAGGTCGCCCGCCGCGTCGAGCCGCCGGAACGCCGCCGACAATTCGGTGAAGCCCTTGAACACATCGGGCCAGTACGTCACCAGGCTCGGATCGGCCGCCGGATGGTTCTGCTGCGGCAGGAGCTGCACCGGGCTGAGGCCGAATTTGGCGACGTCGCTGCCGGCGTCGATGATGTCCGGCAGCATCAGCATCGGCTGCTGTCCCGTCAGCGCGCCGATCCCGGACATATCCACGCCGCGCCAGCCCAGGCTGCTGCCGCGCCGCGGCAGCAAGCCGGTCGCGAGCACGCCGCCGGAGATCAGCTTGATCGCCTTGTCCGTCGCGTCGCCCATCGCGCGCGAGAACGGGTTTACCGCCGGCGTGAACAACGTCTCGCAATCGACGATCACCGGAAAGGCGCCGTGCGCGATCAGGTTCTCGGCATGGAAATCCGAGCCGCCGACGACCCGCATGACCGCGAGCCACTGGCCGATGCCTTCGTAATAGCGATGAAGCTCCCCCGGTCCATCGGCGTGCTTGTGCGCGACGAACTGCGCCCAGCCGTGATCGCCGGCATCGACGACCTTGGGCACGCGGATGGACAGATCCCGCCCCAGATCGCGCTCGAGCCCGGCGATGAAAGCGCAAAGCTTGTCCTCGGGCGCCAACGAACGCGGCTTGTAGACAAGGCGCGCCTTCTCGCACGTCAAGATGGCGACCGTGCTGCCGCCGCGATGGGTATCGCCGGCGCCGAACGCGACCGCGCGCAGATCGCCCGGCGGCTCGCCGCACAGCGTCTCCAGCCGCCCCCGATCCGCCGCCCAGCGCGACGCGAACGCGAATGTCGAGTCGCAGACATTGCCGCACACCGCATCCACCCGCTCGAGCAGGCTCGGATAATGCCGCGACAGCGCATCCCAGAATGCCTGGCGCGACGACGCTTCGAGGAAATTCGCCCACCGCGCCTCGGGGGTCTCGCCTTCCAGCCGCCCCTCGACCCGCGCCGCGTTCAGTTCGAGCACCAGCAGGCGCGAGAGCTTGCGATGCAGATTGTCGCTGATCGCGGCGCGTGCTGCGTTCAGCACGTGGTCGCGTTCGTCCGATGATAATCCGATGACGGAGGCAAGCCGGGTTGCCAGCCCCGCGACGTGCCGCGAGGACAGGCAACCCAGCGAACCGTCGAACCGTGAATCGCGCATGTTCGACGTCACTCAGCTCAGCAGCAGGGGTTTCCGGCCGAACCCGAGCAGGCGGTACCACAATGCGTGGTCTCGCAGGCCGGAGTCGTCGTCACCAGATCGGTCGCGGAGATGATGTCCGACGCCGCGAACTCACCACCTGCGAACAGCGGACCCGCCGGATTTTCGGCATCCGCCTCGTTACGCCACTGCGCGGCCACGCCCATATTTTCCATAGACATATCGTGCTCCTTTCGGTTGTGAACGGCACCAGGAGAACGCGACACCTTTTTGGAGAATGCTCGGCAATTCTCCGGATGCCCGAGGAGCGTAACACCGGAGTGGCGACAGTCAACATGAGTCCAAGTAAATAAATTTTATTTTCTTCTATAGTTCCAATACGTTCAATGTAATTCAACTTCTAATATTTGCATAGAAAACACCATTACAGAAACGTGTCGTCAGGCCGCGCTGGAAAACTGCCGGCGATAGAGATCGGCATAGAGGCCGCCGCCGCGCAGCAACGCCGCATGCGTGCCGCGCTCGGCGATGCGGCCCTTGTCGATCACCAGGATCGTGTCGGCGCGCAGGATGGTGGACAATCGGTGCGCCACCACGATCGAGGTGCGCCCCTTCAGCGCCGCTTCCAGCGCGATACGGACCAGTTCCTCGGATTCCGAATCCAGATGCGCCGTCGCCTCGTCCAGGATCACGATGTCCGGCGCCTTCAGCAGCAGCCGGGCGATCGCCAGGCGCTGCTTCTCGCCGCCCGAGAACAGGGTGCCGCGCTCGCCGACCAGCGTATCGAGCCCCCACGGCAGCGCCTCGATCAGCGGCAGGATACGGGCGGCACGCAACGCCTCCGTCAGCTCGGCGGTCGTGGCGTCCGGCTTGGCGTAAAGCAGGTTGGCGCGCACGGTGTCGTGCAGGAGATAGGCTTCCTGCGTCACCATGCCGACGCGGTCCTGGACGGAATCGAGCGCGACGTCGCGCAGGTCGATACCGTCGATGCAGACCCTCCCGCCGCGCGGGTCGTAGAACCGCGCGACAAGCTGCGCGATGGTCGTCTTGCCGGCGCCCGATGGCCCCACCAGCGCGATCATCTCGCCCGGCCTGGCGGTGAAGGATATGTCGTGCAGCAGCGGCCGCGTCGTATCGGGATCCGGCGCCTGCGCCACCGCTTCGAGCGATGCCAGCGAAACCTCGGACGCGGCCGGATAGTGGAACGCGACGTTTTCGAACGTCACCGTCGCCGGCCCCGGCGCGAGCCGCACCGCGTCCGGCTTCTCCACGATGGCGGATTCGAGATCCAGAACTTCGAAGATGCGCTCGAACGAAACCAGGGCGCCGACCACCGTCACCTGCGCGCTGGACAGGATCGCGAGCGGCGCGAAAAGGCTCTGCATATACGCGACGAGCGCGACAAGCGTGCCCACGTCGAGCACGCCGCGGATCGCCAGCGCGCCGCCCCAGCCATAGGCCAGCGCCGCGGTCAGGGACGACATCAGCATCAGCGCCGTGAACAGCATCCGGCCGCTCATCGCCCGCTTGACCGCGATATCGCTGACCCCGGCGGCGCGCCCCTCGAATAGCGCCGCCTCCCGGGCCCGGTTGCCGAACAGCTTCACGAGTTGCGCGCCCGAGACGTTGAACCGCTCCACCATCAGGCTGCTCAGCGCGGCGCCGAGATTGGCGCTTTGCCGCGTCAGGACCTGCAACCTGCGGCCCAGCAGGCGCGCCGGCGCGATGAGCAGGCCCAGGATGGCGAGCGCCGTCAGCGTGATCTGCCACGACAGGGCCAGCATCGCGCCGGCGATCAGCGCCACCGAAATCGAGGCTCCGACGACATTCGACAGAAGATTGGTGAACGCCGTCTGCGCACCGACGACGTCCGTGTCCAGCCGGCTCACCAGGGCGCCGGTCTGCGCCCGTGCGAAGAACGCCAGCGGCATGGTCTGGATATGCCGGAACAGCTTTACGCGCATCGACAGCACGACGGCATTGCCGATCCGGGCCGCGACATAGGACTGCCAGAGCCCCACGCCCGCATCGACGACCGCCAGCGCCGTGGCGAGGCCCGCGAAGCGCAGCACGACGCCCATGTCGCGCGGCAGGATTCCCTGGTTGATGATGTGCCGGTACACCAGCGGCGTCAGCACGATGATGGCCGCATCGGCGATCACGAGGCCGAGGAACAGCGCGAGCTGTCCCGCATGCGGACGCGCGAAGCGCAACATGCGCCGCATCGTTCCGGATTTTATCGTTTCCCTTGCCGCGGCGCCTTGCGCCAGGAAATACATGGAACCGGCAATGCCATTGGACATGCACGATCACGTTTTCGCTTGCGATGCCATGTGAGCGCGCACGCGCAAGCAAAGTCAAATTAACAAGCGGTCGGATGACACGGGCGCGAAGTATAGGCCTAAAGTTTCTTTACCACGCCGGAATTGTGCGTATACGATTTGCGCCCATTACAGAAGAAATCCGCTGCTGTCGCGGCGAAGACAATCCTCGGCGCGCACGGCCCACGCACCTTTCCGTCCCGCCGGCAAACCCGGTTGCAGGTTTGATTCTCAAGGCAATCGAAATTGGGACAATATCCCCTTCGCTCCGGCAACGCGCATCGGGAGAGGTCCTTATGGCGATATCGCTGACTGCACGATACAGCGGAGAACTTATCTTGGTACGGAGCATCTCTTCGCCCGCGGCGGCATGGCGTCCGTTTGACGATCGCGTTCGCGCTTGAGGACCTTTGCGCTGCCCGTGCCGGCGGTAAGAGCACATACATCGTCATCGGACAGGTGAAGGGATGATTGTCCCCCGGGCCGCAGTTCTGGATCACCTGCCAGGCGATCGACAGCTCGTCGAAGTCGGTCGCGACGTCTTCTGGAAGATGACGATTTCGGAATTGTTGGCGTCGTCCGATGGGTTCACGAAGTTCAGCAGGATGTCCATGGTGTTTCTCCAGGTTGGTTTGCGACGCACACACCGTGTCGCGGGGCTTGCCGGCGCTGACGGCTTTCGAGCCACTTCGACGCATCACCACGTTTTCCAGCGCAAAGACGTAGCACGTGGATTGGACACCGCTGCGGATGACCTTCCACGCCACGGTCTGTTCCGCCATGTCGGTGGCGACGTTCTTCTGGAACAGGACGATTTCCTTGTCCTGGCCGTCGTTCGACCGGTTTATGAAGTTCGGTTTGATCGCCATGACGGGGTCCGGAGTGCTCATGCTGGAAACCCGGCGCATATTTCCCTGTCTGGCGATGACACGCGACTGCAGGTCACGATCTTCTTATATTTCTTTTTACTTCGCGTGGCGGAAAGACCGCATATTTCTCTCATTCCGGGATTTTTCTCGCGCCAGACCGCAAACAAAGACGCCCTTGTTGATTTGCGCGTCCCCGCTCTAACTTGGATAAGATCGTGTTGGGCGTGGTTTTTGACGGGGCTTATCTTTGGACGACGGCCGGCTGGCGTTCCTGCAGGAAATATTCGCGTGTTCGCCCGACGTCGCCGTGAGCATCGGGCGCCGCGCGCTGGACCGGCATTACCCCGTCAGCACCGTGATCCTCAACCAGGGCGACCGCGCGGACGCGACCTTTCTCCTCGTCGTCGGCCGGGCCCACGCCCTCAACTACGGCAGCGAAGGCCAGGTCGTCCTGCTGCGCGAATTCCTGCGCGGCGATTTCTTCGGCGCCATCGCGCTCGCGGACTCGATGCCCGAAGAGGCCGACATCGTCGCCATCGAGCACGTCCACACCTCCATGTTCCGCGCCGCCGATTTCCTCGCGCTGATCGAGAGCTACAGCTGCGTCGGCCTCGTCGTCTCGCGCATGCTGCTGCGGCAATTGCGGGCCTCCTCGGTGCGGATCGTGGAGAACACGACGCTCTCGGCGGCGGGCCGGATCTACGCCGAGCTGCTGCGCCTGGCGCGTCTCGGCGACGGCAAGACCATCCGGCCGCCGCCGGTCCTCTCCGCGCTGGCGACGCGCGTCCACAGTACCCGCGAGACGGTATCGCGCACCATCAACGCGCTCGAGCGCCGGGGCATCATCCGCCGCGACGCCGGCGCCCTGTTCATCGTCGCGCCGAACCGCCTCGAGGAGATGACGATCTGAGCGCTGGATCGCCCCGAAAATATTTTTTCATATTGAAATAAAATATCGTTCGCGGCACCGCAACACGGAGTCTATCCCCATCCCGTCGCGATTTTTTTCAGGCGACGCGCGGAAAAATTCGACATGCGCGCGGGATAGACCGCCTACGGATTTATTTCCGAACACCCCTTGAACCGAGTCGGTCCAAACCACATTTCCCGTACATCCCCAAAGGTGCGCGCAGACCGGTGCGGCGATTTTCGCCGCGCGCGGTCAGCGCGCCTTGGGCATTGCCAGCGGGCGCACGGTTTCGACCAGCACGCGCAGGAAATCGCCGGACATCGTGACCACCGCGAAATGCCCGCCGCCCTTTAGCGGAACATAGGCCTTGGCCGGCGCGTGAACCGCGGCGAAATACTGCCGCGCCAGCAGTGCCGGCATCTGCGAATCCTCTTCGCCCTGGATCAGGACGAACGGCACGGCAAAATCCAGCCCGGTGGCGCGGATGTCGTAGTCCGCCATCTGCGGCGACAATTGCTCGACCGACAGGCGGATCGCGGCGCGCACGGCGTTGCGATCCTCCGCCGACGACGCGCCGGCGCCCACCATCGCCGCCCGGTTCAGGCGCGACTTCAGATCGCGCTCCGCCTGCAGTGCATAGCGTTCGGCCCAAAGCTTTGTGACCAGGCTCCGCCGCGCGGCGCCCACCGGCAGGCTCTGCAATTGCGCGACCGTCTGCGCATCGTGCGCGGCGCGCGCCTTGGCCAGCAGCGCGGCATAGAGGACCGGCTCGGCCTGCGCCTTGTCGACGAACTGGCCGGTGCCGACATAGGCGCTGAACAGGTCCGGCCGCGCCTGCGCCATGCGCACGCCCAGAATGGAGCCCCAGGAATGCCCGACCACGATGACCTTGCCGTGCAGGTGCCGCGCCAGATATTGCGCCAGCTCGATCCCGTCCTGCGTCATGCGCGCGATGGTCAACGGCCCGCTTTGCCCCGCGCCGCCGCGCAGGTAGGTCCGTCCTGTGCCGCGCTGGTCCCACTGCACGACGGTGAAGTATTTTTCCCAGGGCCGGAATGCGTCCGCGAAGCCCAGCATCGACCGCCCCGGCCCGCCATGGACGAACAGCAGAATCGGATTGGCGCGGCTCTCGCCC
>OLLQ01000584.1_pt1 | contig 13944 bp, 12 predicted proteins | sample 1604571 | NCBI WGS metagenome assembly OLLQ01 (sample SAMEA104055722, study PRJEB20765) | soil metagenome | isolation source: soil
CCGCCCCCTCCACCGCTTCGCGGTCCCCCTCCCCCGTAACAACGGGGGAGGAAAGAAACGGCGGCACGCTCCTTGCTCCGTCCGTCTCCACCATGACCCTGCTCGACCAGACTGCCCCGCTTCAGGCCATTCCGCGCAAACGCGCCCCGAAGGCCAACTTCTACGTCCTGCGCCGCCTGTTCCAGAAAGAGAAACTGGCGAAGGTCTTCGTCGAGCGCCTGACCGAGCCGCTGCACCTCAACATCCTGTCGGCCTTCGTGGCCCTGTTCGGCAGCTACCGGATGAAGGTCGCCTTCGACCTCGTGGTGCGCCAGCAATACGCCTTCCCGATCCTCTACGCCGCCGACGCCGCCAAGCGCTACGGCTACAAGAAAGTCACTCTGGTCGAGCTCGGCGTCGCCTCCGGCGCCGGCTTGCTCACCATGTGCCGCATCGCCGAGCGCACGACGCGCGCCACCGGCATCGAATTTCGCATCGTCGGCTTCGACGGCGGCAAGGGCATGCCCGAAGCCATCGACCACCGCGACCTGCCCGAATCGTTCCAGCAGGGCGATTTCCCGATGATCGATTTCGCGGGCCTCAAGCGCGCGCTGCCGTCCAACTGCGAGCTGATCCTCGGCGATGTCGCCGAAACCGCGCCGGCCTTTGCCAAGACGCTGACGTCCGATGCCCCGCTCGGCTTCGTTTCCGTCGATGTCGATTACTATTCCGCCGCCAAGGCCGCGATGCCGATCCTCACCGGCGCCCCCGACACCTATCTGCCGATCGTCCCCGTCTATCTCGACGACATCGGCGTCGACGGCTCGAACCCGTGGACCGGCGAACTGCTCGCGGTTTCCGAGTTCAACGCCGAAAACGAAAAGCGCAAGATCGCGCCGTTCACGCTGCTGCGCTCGCGCCGCATCTTCAAGAACACCCAGTGGATCGACCGCATGTTCGCCGCCCACATCCACGACCATCCGTTCCGCTCGCCCACGCACAAGCGCGCCACGCAATGGGTGATCGGGAATGAGTATCTGAAGTAACCTTTCACCTCCCCAGCATGGGGAGGTGAAACAGAGCGCCTTGCCTTTCCGCCCCACCCCGGGCAGAAGCGCGCCGCAATCCTAAGTCCTGAAAGAAGCCCGATGGGACGCAGGAAAAAAGGCCAGGCCGTTCACGGCTGGGTCATCATCGACAAGCCGGCCGGCATGACCTCCACCCAGGTGGTGGGCGCTGTCCGCCGCGTGTTCGACGCCCAGAAGGCCGGCCATGCCGGCACGCTCGATCCGCTCGCCACCGGCGTCCTCGCCGTCGCGCTGGGCGAGGCGACCAAGACCGTCCCTTACGCGATGGATGCCGAGAAGACCTACCGCTTCACCGCCCAATGGGGCGAAGCGCGCGACACCGACGATTCAGAGGGCAAAGTCACCGCCACCTCCGCCGTCCGCCCCACCGCCGAGGCGATCGCAGCGGCGCTTCCCCGCTTCACCGGGGAATTGACCCAGGTCCCCCCGGCCTACTCCGCGATCAAGGTCCAGGGCGAGCGGGCCTACGATCTGGCCCGCGACGGCGAGGTCGTGACCCTGGAACCCCGCACCGTCGCAGTCTTCGAGGCCCGCCTGCTGGAGACCCCGGATCCGGACCATGCCGTGTTCGAAATCCGTTGCGGCAAAGGCACTTACGTCCGTTCCTGGGTCCGCGACATCGCCCTTGCGCTGGGCACGGTCGGCCATGTTTGCGCCCTGCGCCGCACCCGGATCGGGTCTTTTTCAGAAGATTTCGCCGTCCCCCTAGAAACCCTGAGGGGTTCTGTGCATATTCCCGCCGCTTTTGAGCACTTGAGGCCCATTTCGACCGCGCTGGACGGCATCCCGGCGCTGGCCGTGACGGGCCCGGACACGGTTCGCCTGAAAAGCGGCAATCCGATTCTGATCCGAGCGAACCACTTCGCGAAGATCGCGGAAGGCCATCCGGGCGAAACCGATCTTCAGGGACTCACGGTTTTTCTTCACACCGCTGAAGGCGAACCGGTGGCACTGGCCGAATTCGCCCAAGGCGAGCTTCGGCCATTCCGCGTATTCAACTTTTAACTTTAGGACCCGACGCCGAACATGCTCCCCGTAGAAAAGAAGAACGAAGTCGTTGCAGCCTACGCCACCAAGGAAGGCGACACCGGTTCGCCGGAAGTCCAGGTCGCGCTGCTCTCGGCCCGCATCAACGATCTGACCGACCACTTCAAGACGCACGCGAAGGACAACCATTCGCGCCGCGGCCTGATCCGCATGGTCTCGACCCGCCGCAAGCTGCTCGACTATGTGAAGACGGTCGACGTCGCGCGCTACAATTCGCTGATCGAACGCCTGGGCCTGCGCCGCTGAGCCGTTCGGTTTCCGCAACCAACAGAATTCGCACGGGTTCGCGATCGTCGCGATCCCGTGCGCTTACGCGTTCCGACGGCATGGGCTGAAGGAATGCATCCGCGTATCCGGGCATGGGCCCGGGCGCAAACTGCACGAGGCATCCGGCCTGTGCAGATGAAGATGAAAGAAGACGACAATGTTCAACATCCACAAAGAATCGTTCGAATGGGGCGGCAGAACGCTGACGCTCGAAACCGGCAAGGTCGCGCGCCAGGCCGACGGCGCCGTGCTCGCCACCTATGGCGAGACCGTGGTGCTCGCCACCGTGGTCGGCGCCCACAGCGCCAAGGAAGGCCAGGATTTCTTCCCGCTGACCGTGAACTACATGGAGCGCTATTACGCCGCCGGCAAAATCCCGGGCGGCTATTTCAAGCGTGAGCGCGGCCTGACCGAGCGCGAGACCCTGATCTCGCGCCTGATCGATCGCCCGATCCGCCCGCTCTTCGCCGAAGGCTTCCGCAACGAGACGCTGGTCGTCGCCCAGGTGCTGAGCCACGATCTCGAGAACGATCCCGATGTCCTCGCCATGGTCGCGGTCTCCGCCGCCCTGACGATCTCCGGCCTGCCCTTCATGGGCCCGATCGGCGCCGCGCGCGTCGGTTACATCGACGGCGAATACAAGCTCAACCCGCCGCTCGACGACATGCCGAACTCCAAGCTCGACCTCGTCGTCGCCGGCACGCATGACGCCGTCATGATGGTCGAATCCGAAGCCCAGGAACTGGGCGAAGACGTGATGCTCGGCGCCGTGATGTTCGGTCACCGCGAGATGCAGCACGCCATCAACGCGATCATCCGCCTGGCCGAGAAGGCGGCGAAGGAGCCGCGTCCGGTGCCGGCGAACACCACCGCCCCGATGGTCGCCAAGATCAAGGCCGCGGCCGGCAGCGATCTCGCCACCGCGTTCCAGATCGCGATCAAGCACGAGCGCCGCGACGCCATCTCCGCCGTGCGCAAGAAGCACGCCGACGCGTTCGTCGGCGAAGGCGACGGCAAGCTGAACCCGAAGGATTACGGCAGCCTGTTCCACGAAGTCGAAGCCGACGTCATGCGCAATTCGGTGCTCGACACCAAGAAGCGCATCGACGGCCGCGATCTCGTCACGGTCCGCCCGATCATGGCCGAAGTCGGCATCCTGCCGCGCACCCACGGCTCGGCGCTGTTCACCCGCGGCGAGACCCAGGCGCTGGTCGTCACCACGCTGGGCACCGCCGAAGACGAGCAGTTCGTCGACAGCCTTGAAGGCACCGGCAAACAGACATTCATGCTGCACTACAACTTTCCTCCCTACTCGGTCGGTGAGACCGGCCGCATGGGCGCCCCCAGCCGCCGCGACCTCGGTCACGGCAAGCTCGCCTGGCGCGCCATCCATCCGATGCTGCCGACCAAGGAAGAGTTCCCCTACACGCTGCGCGTCGTCTCGGAGATCACCGAGTCGAACGGCTCGTCGTCGATGGCGACGGTCTGCGGCACCTCGCTGGCGCTGATGGATGCGGGCGTTCCGCTGAAGAAGCCCACCGCCGGCATCGCGATGGGCCTCATCCTCGAAGGCGAGCGCTACGCGGTCCTGTCGGACATCCTGGGCGATGAAGATCACCTCGGCGACATGGACTTCAAGGTGGCGGGCACCGAGGACGGCATCACGTCGCTGCAGATGGACATCAAGATCGCCGGCATCACCGAAGAGATCATGAAGGTCGCGCTGGGCCAGGCCAAGGACGGCCGCATCCACATCCTGGGCGAGATGAACAAGGCGCTGACCGGCGCCCGTTCGGAGCTCGGCGAGCACGCCCCGCGCATCGAGCAGATCAAGATCCCGACCGACAAGATCCGCGAAGTGATCGGTTCGGGCGGCAAGGTGATCCGCGAGATCGTCGAGAAGACCGGCGCCAAGATCAACATCGAGGACGACGGAACGGTGAAGATCGCCAGCGCCGACGGCGAGTCGATCAAGGCGGCGCTGAAGTGGATCCGCGGCATCGTCGCCGAGCCCGAGATCGGCGAGATCTATGACGGCAAGATCGTCAAGGTCATGGACTTCGGCGCCTTCGTGAACTTCTTCGGACCCAAGGACGGCCTCGTCCATGTCTCCGAACTGGCGAGCGCGCGCGTCAACAAGCCGTCCGACGTGGTCAAGGAAGGCCAGGCCGTCAAGGTCAAGCTCCTCGGCTTCGACGACCGCGGCAAGGTCCGCCTTTCGATGAAGCAGGTCGACCAGACCACCGGCGAAGACCTCAGCAAGAAAGCCGCGCCCGCCGCGGAATAAGCTTCTACGCCTCCAATCAAAGCCGCCCGCGAGCCATCGCGGGCGGCTTTTTTCTGTCTTGTCGGACAACGATTGCTTAGCTAAGCTAAGACATGGATAAGATCGTCAATATCCACACCGCAAAAACGACGCTGTCCAAGCTCGTTGCCGAGGTTGAGCAGGGCGAGACGATTTATATCGCCCGCGCCGGTAAAACGGTTGCCAAGCTGACGGCTGCAAAGACCTCTAAGCGCGGAAAAGCCAAAATCACAGTCGACCGGAAGCCTGGCTTCATGAAGGGCAAAATCTGGATGAGCCCTAATTTCGACGATCCGCTCCCCGACGACATGATGAAAGCTTTTCGCGGTGAGAGCGATTGAAGCTTCTACTCGATTCTCACATCCTGCTGTGGTGGGCCGATGGGTCCAAGCAACTGGGTGCAAAAGCGAGGAGCCTGCTTTCTATCGGCGGAAACGAGATATTCGTCAGTGCTGCCAGCTGGTGGGAAATGGCGATCAAAAAAGCGCAAGGGCGTCTCACCGTTGATTTGTCGGTTCTCGAATCGGAAATCGACGCGCGGCATTTGAAGCGTCTGGCCATGTCGTTTTCCCACGCTGTTGCCGCGGCAGGTTTGCCGCCGTATCACGGCGATCTTTTCGATCGAATGCTGATCGCACAGGCGGAAGTGGAAGGACTTCATCTGTTGACGCGCGACAAACGGCTAAAGGCCTATGGCCCCATGGTTCTTTGCACCTAAAGGTGCAGCTTGGAAATATGTCCATGCACCTCGCTCCCACCCAGAACGCTTTCGACGTCGCGCTGTTCGTCCTGACCATCGTCGTGCTGCCGGTGCTCTCGGCGATCAAGGGCGCGCGCTATGCCGGCACGCCGGAACGCCCGCGCGTGCCGCGCTATCTGTGGACTATCGCGCAGGGCTGGCTCCTCGCCGGGCTCGTCGTCTTCGACTGGCAGTGGAGCGCGCGGCCGCTGCCGGCGCTCGGGCTGGACAGTCCGCTCACCGCGAACGGCCGCCTCGGTCTTGCGCTCGCCGCCGCGTTCGTCGTGGTCGTGAGCGTTGCCCTGCTGAACCTCCATCGCCTGATCAGGCCCGCGCGCCTGCCCACACTGCGCGCGGCGATCCGCGCGATGAAAATCCTGCCGCGCACCGTGCCGGAATTGTGCGTGTTCTTCCTCGTGGCACTGTCGGCCGGCGTCTGGGAGGAGATCGTCTTTCGCGGTTTCCTCATGTGGTTCGCGATTCCCTATACGGGCGCGTGGCTTGCCGTCGTCGTGTCGGCCGTCGTGTTCGGAATGGGGCATCTGTACCAGGGCTGGCGCGGCGCCCTGCAGGCCGGCACGATCGGTTTTGTCTTCGCCATCCTGTTCGTCGCGAGCGGCAGCCTATGGTGGCTCATGGTCGTCCACGCGATGATCGACGTCTATGGCGGCGTGGTCGCCTGGCGCATTTCGCGCCTGCCGGACGCAAATATGCAGCCTGCCTAACGCGCGGGCGCCTCTTGCCGAACATTTGCGCAAAGGCCGCGGCACAATTGCGACAGCCGGAAACCTTCCGCATGGATTGATGGTTAACCGGTGTTCACGCTTCTTGTGCGGTTCCCGCGCGCTGGCTAGCCTTCGAGAAAAGGGGCGGTCCCACGGGATCGATGTCGGGGTGTTGCCATGTTCGTGATCTTGAGACTGCTCAGTCTTGTCCTTGTCGTGGCGGCGCTCATGCTGCTCGGCGCGGATGCCGTCACCTCGCTGGAGAACGGCGGCAAGATCATGGTGCGCTCGCTGGATCAGGTCTGGAGCCTGTTCGACAAATCCGCCGTCATCGCGTTCCACGCCTGGTGCACCGCGCACCTGCCCGGCTTCCTCGCGCGCGGTCTCTTCGCGGTGCTGAGCCTCCCGGGCTGGGCCGCGACCGGCGTGCCCGGCATCATCCTGGCGTTCCTGTTCGGCCGCCGCACCGCCGACGTGCACGAATAGTCGCTAGCGGTTCGCGCCCGGCACCCACAGCACGTCTTTGGCGCCGCCGTCATTCGCCAGCCGGCTCGCCACGAACAGATGATCCGACAGGCGGTTCGCATAGCGGATCGCCGCCGCGCCGACCGTCTCGGTCTGCGCCAGTTCCGTCATCAGCCGCTCCGCCCGCCGCACCACGGTGCGCGCCAGATGCAGATAGGCCGCCGCCGCCGTCCCGCCCGGCAGCACGAACGAATCGAGCGGCTTCAGCGCGCTGTTCATCAGGTCGATCTCGCGCTCCAGCCGTTCGACCTGCGAATCGACGATGCGCAAGCGCCCTTCGCCGCGCCGCCCGTCCTCCGGCGTCGCCAGATCGGCACCGAGATCGAACAGATCGTTCTGGATCCGCCCGAGCATGGCATCGAGCTCGCCGCCGGCGTGCAGCCGCGCCAGCCCGACGGCGGCATTGGCCTCGTCCACCGTGCCATAAGCCGCGATCCGCAAATCGTGCTTGACCCGCCGCGTCCCGTCGCCCAGCGCCGTCTCGCCCTTGTCGCCGGTCTTCGTGTAGATGCGGTTCAGTGTGACCATGGGCGAAAACTACAGCCTGTCGGCAGCCTCGCAAAGGGTCCCTTGCGGCTCCAAGGCCCACGGCTATTATCCCGCCGCTCCCCAAAAGCGAAGCCCCGGCCATGACCATCGAAGCTCCCGAAATCATCGAAGTCGACGATACCCGCGTCTCCTGCGAGGGCATCGGCGGCGCGCTCGGCCATCCCAAGGTCTATCTGGAAATGGGCGACGAAAGCTTCGTCGAATGCCCCTATTGCGACCGCCGCTTCGTCCTGAAGGCCGGGGCGCACCGGCATTGAGCAAGCCCGCGGCACCGCTCAAAAAGGGCGATCACCTCTATTTGATCGACGGCTCGGGCTACATCTTCCGCGCCTATCACGCGCTGCCGCCGCTGACGCGCAAATCCGACGGCCTGCCGGTCGGCGCGGTCAGCGGCTACTGCAACATGATGTGGAAGCTCCTGGAGGATATGAAGGGCGCCGACGCGCCGACCCATCTCGCCGTCGTGTTCGACGCCGGCGCCGTCACCTTCCGCAACACGATGTACGACAAGTACAAGGCCAACCGCCCGCCGCCGCCAGATGACCTCATCCCGCAATTCCCGCTGATGCGCGACGCGACCCGTGCCTTCGGCGTCTCCTGTGTCGAGCAGGACGGCTTCGAGGCCGACGATCTCATCGCCACCTATGCCCGCCTCGCGACCGAGGCCGGCGCCCGCACCACCATCGTCTCGTCCGACAAGGATCTGATGCAGCTCGTCGTCGACGGCAAGGTCGAGCTCTACGACACGATGAAGAACAAGCGCATCGCCACCGCCGAGGTGATGGAGAAGTTCGGCGTCCCCCCGTCCAAGGTGATCGAGGTCCAGGCGCTGGCCGGCGACAGCGTCGACAACGTTCCCGGCGTGCGCGGCATCGGCATCAAGACCGCCGCCGAATTGATCAACCAGTATGGCGACCTTGAAACGCTGCTGGCGAAGGCCGGCGAGATCAAGCAGCCCAAGCGCCGCGAGACCCTGATCGAGAACGCCGAGAACGCGCGCATCTCCAAGAAACTCGTCACCCTCGATGCCTATGCCAAATTCCCCGAAGGCCCCGACAGCTTCGCGGTGCACGAGCCCGAGCCCGCCACGCTGATCGCGTTCCTCAAGGGGATGGAATTCAACTCCATCACCAGGCGCGTCGCGACCCATTTCGGCATCGACGACACGGGCGATATCGCCCCGACGCTCGAACCTTCCGCCACCGCCGGCAACCGCGTCGTCAAACAGGCCGAGCGCGACACACCCCAGCCCGTGGCCAGCGCCGTCGGCGCGGTGGTAGACCGCGAGGCGGTCCTGAAAAAGATCGACCTCGACGCCTATGTCACCGTCACGACGCCGAAGGAGCTCGACCGCTGGATCGCGCGCGCCCGCGAGATCGGCCATGTCTGCGTCGACACCGAAACGACGGGGCTCGACGCGATGGTCGCCGGCCTGTGCGGCGTGTCGCTCGCCGTGACGCCAGGCGAGGCCTGCTACATCCCCTGCGGCCACCGCAAGGGCGACAGCCTCGATTTCGGTGATGTCGGCGCTCTCACGCAGATGCAGGAAGCCGACGTCCTCAAGCGGCTGAAGCCGCTGCTCGAAGATCCGTCGGTCCTCAAGATCGCGCAGAACCTGAAATACGACTACACGATCTTCGCCCAGCGCGGCATCCGCGTCGCGCCGTATGACGACACGATGCTGATTTCCTATGTTCTGGAGAGCGGCCTGCACAATCACGGCATGGACGAGCTGTCGCAGCTGCATCTCAGCCACACGCCGGTCTCCTTCACCGACGTCGCCGGCAAGGGCAAGGAGAAGGTCACCTTCGACTGCGTGGCGATCAAGGACGCGACACGCTATTCCGGCGAGGATGCCGACGTCACGCTGCGCCTGTGGATGCTGCTCAAGCCGCGTCTCGCCGCCACCGGCAAGATTTCGGTCTACGAGACGCTGGAGCGTCCGCTGATCTCGGTCCTGGCCGACATGGAAAGCGCCGGCATCTCCATCGATCCCGATCTTTTGCGACGCCTGTCGAACGATTTCGCCAAGTCGCAGGCGACGATGGAAACCGAAATCCACAAGCTCGCCGGCCAGGAATTCAACATCGGCTCGCCCAAGCAGCTCGGCGACATCCTGTTCGGCAAGTTCAAGCTCGAAGGCGGCCGCAAGACCAAGACCGGCGCGTGGTCCACCGATTCCGATGTGCTCGAAGACGTCGCGGCGCAAGGCCATCCCATCGCCAGGCTGGTGCTCGACTGGCGCGGCCTCGCCAAACTGCGCGGCACCTACACCGACGCGCTGCCGACCTACATCAATGTGAACACCAACCGCGTCCACACCTCCTACGCGATGGGCGCGACCTCGACCGGCCGCCTCGCCTCGACCGATCCGAACCTGCAGAACATCCCGATCCGCACCGAGGAAGGCCGCCGCATCCGCCAGGCCTTCATCGCGCCCAAAGGCTCCAAGCTGATCAGTGCCGACTACAGCCAGATCGAATTGCGCCTGCTGGCGCACATGGCCGACATCCCGCAATTGAAGCAGGCCTTCGCCGACGACCTCGACATTCACGCCATGACCGCGTCGGAGATCTTCTCCGTGCCGGTCAAGGGCATGCCGCCCGAGATCCGCCGCCGCGCCAAGGCGATCAATTTCGGCATCGTCTACGGCATCTCGGCCTTCGGCCTCGCCAACCAGCTGTCGATTCCGCGCGGCGAAGCCGACGACTACATCAAGAAATACTTCCAGCGCTTCCCCGGCATTCGCGACTACATGGAGACGACGAAGCAGTTCGCGCGCGACAACGGCTATGTCGAGACCCTGTTCGGCCGCCGCATCCACATCCGCGAGATCAAATCGTCCAACCCCGGCCACCGCGGCGGCGCCGAGCGCGCCGCGATCAACGCCCCGATCCAGGGGACCGCCGCCGACATCATCCGCCGCGCCATGGTCCGCATGCCCGAGGCGCTGGCGAAGAAAAAGCTCAAGGCGAAGATGCTCCTCCAGGTCCACGACGAGCTGATCTTCGAAGCGACGGACGCCGAGGTCGAGAAGACCCGCGCCGTCGCCATGGCCATCATGGAAAAATCCGCGCTTCCCGCGATTCAGCTTTCGGTGCCTCTGACCGTCGAAGCCCGCGCCGCCCAAAACTGGGACGCGGCGCATTAGCTCCGATAACCTCTCCCGCGAGCGGGAGAGGGACGCAAAATCTTAGGTTTGCGGAGCCCTTCGCGAAGCAAGCCTTAGATTTTGCTGGGTCCGTAGCGACAGCGTACGGACGGGTGCCGGCTCGCGACAGGCCCTCACCCGTCTCGCTACGCTCGCCGACCTCTCCCGCGAAGGGCGGGAGAGGTTATCACTGCCAGCCTTGGGTTACTGTATGATCTCAAAGTCCCGCCTTACCGCCGCCCTCGCCATCTTGGCTGCCTTCGCGCTCGACCTCTTCGTCAAGCACCTCGTCCTCGCGCACGCCGCAACCTGGAACGGCCGTGTTATCGTCACCGGCCTGCTCGACACCGACTACACCTGGAATCACGGCGTCTCGTTCAGCCTGTTCTGGCAGAGCAGCAGCGTCGGCGGCGCGGTGCTGGCGGGGCTGCTGATGGTCGTGATCGTCGGTGTCGCTATCGCTGCGTTCCGCACCGACAAGGCGCTGACCGCGGCCGGCTACGGCCTCATCGCCGGCGGCGCGCTCGGCAACATCGCCGACCGCATCCAGCACGGTGCGGTGTTCGATTTCCTCGTGGTGCGCTTCGGCGCGACGCCGTTCTTCGTCTGCAACAGCGCCGACATCTTCATCTCGCTCGGCGTCATCGCGCTGGCGGCCGACCTTCTGCGCGCGCCCAAGCCCGCGCCTTACGCTTCGTAGTCGAACTCGACCAGATAGACCTTCTCGCCCGGCCCATGCTTGGCGATTTTGAGCAGGTCGACCACGCCGGCAAACCCGGAGCGCCGCGCCAGCGCCGGCGTGATGTCGGCGAGCGTGATCTGTTCGATCGACGTCACCACGATATGCCCCGGCCCCAGCGCATAGCGCCCACCGGCCTTCACATGCGGCTTCTGCCAGATGCGCACGCTGCACGTGACCTCGCCGCGCATCACCGGCTCGCGCAATCGCTTGGTGAACATCATGCCCGGCCTCATATAGCGAAGCGATAGGCCTCGGATAGCGAGCTTAATGTCAGGCCGCGATGTTGCGAAGCCCCGTCTCCGGCGTGATCCCGGCCTTGCCCAGCGTGGTCATCAGCTCGGCCATCGCGTCGTCCGCGTCCCGCGTGACGCCGGCGGGCGAGGATTGCGCGATATAGCCGCTGAGGAATCCGGGCCGCCCCAGATAGCCGATCACCAATTCGCGCGCTCGTGCCGACAGGCGGCCCTCGGTCAGCACGCCGGCGGTGCACAGGCGCAGGATCGTCGTCGCCTTCTCCACCGCGCTGCCGGGCTTGGCCTCGATCGCCTCGAAGATCCGCGCCCGCGCTTCCAGCTCGACGGCGCGCCGGTCGAGCAGCGCCGCCATCTCCGCGCGCTGGGTCTCCTGGAAGCCCGAACGGCGCACCCGCGCCTGCAACTGCGCCAGCTTCTGCAACCGCGCCATCACCGGAATCTTCGCGTTGGCGAAATGCGCCTCGAACCCGGCGCCGGTCAGCACCGGCATCACGAAGGTCGCGAGCAACCGCTTGTTCTCCGCCCCGATGATATTCTCTTCGACGAACAGCAGGCGTTCGAGCTTCTCGTCCGCCAGCGCCGCCTCGGCCATATATTCGCCCAGCGTCTCATGCGTCACCAGCCGCTTGGAGCGCAGCGTGAAGGCGCCGATCAGGTCCTCATGGCTGAGATATTTGCCGACGCCCAGCACCACGCGATTGGCGATCCGGCGCAGCGTCTTGAACTCTTCCTCCAGCGATTGCGGGCACAGCCGCTTGGCGCTCTTGAACTCGGCCAGGATGCGGGCGGCGATCGCGGTGCGCGCCTCCGGCATGTCGTCGGCCGCGAAATGCTGCGTCAGCGCGAGCAATCCGGCGCGCTCGCCGGCGTTGGGCAGCTCCTGTCCGAGGAACAGCTGCACCAGGCACATCAGCGCCGCGCCCAGATTCTCGTTGGCTCCGATCAGCTCGTGCAGCGCAGCCGAGCCCGCCAACACCTCGGCGATCAGCGAGTCGATCGCGGTCAGCAGCAGTGTGCGCCCTTGCCCCTCCACCGGTGCCGCTTCCGCCAGCCCCAGCAGCGCGAACACTTTCTGGTCCCAGCCCTTGGCGTCCTTCAGATGACGCGCGATCGCGCCGTTCAGCACATACAGACCGTCGGATTGCGACGCCAGCTTCGTCGCCAGCGCCGCGAAGCCGCCCGGCGCCACGTTCGGAAACAGCGCGTTCTTCTCGTCGCGATAGACGCGATGAAACGCCTTGGTCGTCAGCTCGTTGAGGCTCTTGATGATCTGCGCCACCGGCGTCGTGGTCGAGGCGGCTTGTGCCACCGCCACCTTCTGGATCGCGTGCTGCAGCAGCGTGCCCGTCGCCTCCAGCTTCTCCAGCATGTCGGCGCGGTGGCTGAGCTCGGTGATCGTGATCTTGTTGCGGCTGAGGAATTCGCCGATCAATCGCGTCATCGTCGCGCGCGCGTGGTAGGAATACAGATCGTCCGGCTTGAAGCAGGGCAGGGCATGCGGCACGTCTTCCTGCGCCGGCGCCGTCTTCACCTGGTTGTGTCCGGCCTCGAAGATTTTCAGCGTCAGGTAATCGCCGGTGTCCTCATTATAGGTCTCTTTGACGACCTTGACGCCCGTGGCCTTCTCGTCGGCCATCAGCTTGTGCGCGAACTCCAGCGCCGCTTCGCGGTCGGTGCGCGCGTCCAGCATCTTCCAGCCGCCCTTGGCGCCGACGCGGGAAAAAATCTCGTAATGAATCGATTGCGCCATGTGTCCCCTGCAAGCGCGGTCAGGGGTTCAGTATCGCGGCTTACGCATTAAGCCATAGTTAAGCCTGTCACACGCCCAGGCGCGTGATCGTGGGTGCCGCGCCGCACAGCGCGCAGCCCGGATCCGCCTTGAACGTCACGGTGCGAAAGCGCGTGCTTAACGCCTCGTAAATCAGCAACCGTCCCGCCATGCTCTCGCCCGCGCCGGTGATCTCCTTGATCACCTCCAGCGCCTGCAGCGTCCCCATCACCCCCGCCGCGGCGCCCAGCACGCCACTCTCCGAGCACGACGGCGCATCCTGCGGCGCCTGCGGCCACAGGCAGCGATAGCAGGGATAATCGTGCCCGCGCAGATGCGGCTTGAAGGTGGTGAGCTGCCCGTCGAACTCCGTCACCGCCGCCGACACCACAGCCCGCTTCGCCAGGAAGCCGGCATCGCTGATCAGGCGCCGCGTCGCATAGCTGTCCGACCCGTCGGCCACGATGTCGTAATTCGAGATCAGCTCCAGCGCGTTGTCCGCCCCCAATCGCAGATCGTGTTTCTCGATCGTCACATGCGGATTGATCGCCAGCGCCGCGTCGCGCGCCGAGGCCGTCTTCGGCCGCCCGACATCCGCCGTCCGGTGCGCGATCTGGCGCTGCAGATTGGACAGGCTCACCGTATCGAAATCGGCGATCCCGATCGTCCCCACGCCCGCCGCCGCCAGATACAGGATCGCCGGGCTCCCCAGCCCCCCGGCCCCCACCACCAGCACCCGGGCGCGCGCGAGCTTGTTCTGCCCCACGCCGCCCACCTCGCGCAGCACGATGTGGCGGGCGTAGCG
>OLLQ01000545.1_pt1 | contig 13938 bp, 18 predicted proteins | sample 1604571 | NCBI WGS metagenome assembly OLLQ01 (sample SAMEA104055722, study PRJEB20765) | soil metagenome | isolation source: soil
CGCGCCGGGCTGCGCGGCTTCGACGTCTGATTTCACGATGCGGCCGCGCGGGCCGGTGCCTTGCAGCGCGGCGAGGTCGACGCCTTTTTGCTCGGCGATGCGGCGGGCGAGCGGAGAAGCGAAGACGCGATCGCCGCCGTCCGGCTTTGGCGCAGGCGCCATCTCGGCCTGCTTCGTGGGCTCGGGGACAGGCTGCGACGCGGGCTCGGCTTGTTTTGCAGCAGGCTCTTTTGCGGCCGGCGCCGGTTTCGCGGCTGGCTTAGGCGCCGCGGCTTCGGAGGTCACGGCGGTCTTGATCGACTGCATCGCCTTGGAGATATCGACATCGGCCTTGCCGTCGTCGCCGATCAGGGTGGCGATGGGGGCGTTCACCTTCACGCCTTCGGTGCCTTCGGGGATCAGCAGCTTGCCGATCTTGCCCTCGTCGACAGCTTCGAACTCCATCGTCGCCTTGTCGGTCTCGATCTCGGCGAGGATATCGCCGGACTTCACGACGTCACCCTCCTTGACGAGCCATTTGGCAAGCTTGCCCTCTTCCATGGTGGGCGACAGCGCGGGCATGAGGATTTGCGTGGCCACTAGCGGCTCTCCAGGGGCGTGAGGTCGCCGGCGTTCTTTTCCCATTCCTTGCCGTCGAACTCGATCGTGGTGACGGAGGCGAAGGCGTCGGGCGCGTCCAGGCAGCGGAAATTGACGCTGTAGCCGTCCGGATGCGAGCGCGGCACGTAGAAAGATTTGACGCCGCAGACCGCGCAGAACAGGTGCCTGGCTGCGCCGGTGTTGAAGGTGTAGGCGGTGAGCTTGTCTTCGCCCTTCGTCAGCTTGAAGTCTTTCTTCGCGACGATGAGGTGCAGATAGCCGCTGCGATGGCACATCGAGCAATTGCAGTCGACGAGCTCGATCTCGGCCGGCGTTCGCGCCTCATAGCGGACCGCGCCGCAATGGCAGCCGCCGCTATGCCAGGCCGGGGTTTTCTTGGCGCGCATGGTCAGGACCGATAGCACACCGCTTTGACCGCCGCGACGACGTCTTCGACATGCGGCAGCGCGAGCTTTTCGAGGTTGGCGGCGTAGGGCATCGGCACGTCCTTGCCGTTGACCTTGGTCGGCGGGGCATCGAGCCAGTCGAACGCCTGAGCCGTGACCTCGGCGCAGATCTCGGAGCCGATGGAGCAGACGGGCCAGCCCTGCTCCACCGTGACGATGCGGTTGGTCTTCTTCACCGAGGCGATGACGGTCGGCAGGTCGAGCGGACGCAGGGTGCGAAGGTCGATGATCTCGGCATCGATGCCTTCGGCGGCGAGCTTTTCGTTCGCTTCGAGAACGAGGCCGACGCAGATCGAATACGCGACGATGGTGACGTCCTTGCCGGGCTTGACGATACGCGCCTTGCCGATGGGCAGCACGAAATCGTCGAGCTTGGGCACCGGGAACGAACGGCCGTAGGCGATCTCGTTCTCGAGGAAGACGACCGGGTTGGGATCGCGGATCGCGGCCTTGAGCAGGCCCTTGGCATCGGCGGCAAAATACGGCGCGATGACCTTGATGCCGGGAATGTGAGCGTACCAGGACGAATAGTCCTGGCTGTGCTGAGCGCCGACGCGGCTGGCGGGGCCGTTGGGGCCGCGGAACACGATCGGCGAGGCCATCTGGCCGCCGGACATATAACGCGTTTTGGCGGCGGAATTGACGATCTGGTCGATCGCCTGCATCGCGAAATTCCAGGTCATGAACTCGACGATGGGGCGCAGGCCCGCGAAGGCCGCGCCGACGCCGAGGCCGGTGAAGCCGTGCTCGGTGATCGGGGTGTCGATGACGCGGCGGGCGCCGAACTCCTCCAGCAGGCCCTGGCTGACCTTGTAGGCGCCCTGGTACTGCGCGACCTCCTCGCCCATCAGGAAGACAGTGTCGTCGCGGCGCATCTCCTCGGCCATCGCGTCGCGCAGGGCTTCGCGGACCGTGATGGTGACCATCTCGGTGCCGTCGGGGATTTCGGGATCGTTCGGGATCGCGTCGAAGTGCGGCGCGGGCGTTGCGGCGGGTGCAGCCGGCTTGGCTTGCGGTTTCGCGTCCTTGGCCGGTGCGGCGGCTTCGGGTTTCGGCGCGGCAGCAGCAACCGGCGCAGCGTTCTCGCCATCGCCGACCAGCGTCGCGATGGGCGCGTTCACCTTCACGCCTTCGGTGCCTTCGGGGACGAGCAATTTTCCGATGGTGCCTTCGTCGACGGCTTCGAATTCCATCGTCGCCTTGTCGGTCTCGATCTCGGCGAGGATGTCGCCGGACTTCACCGTATCGCCTTCCTTGACGAGCCATTTGGCGAGCTTGCCCTCTTCCATCGTGGGCGACAGTGCGGGCATGAGGATCTGAATGGACATCGGGCTACGCCATCACGTCGGTGTAGAGCTCGGACGGCTCGGGCTCGGGGCTTTCGGTGGCGAATTCGGCGGCGACGTTGACGATGCCGCGGATCTCCTTGTCGATCGTCTTGAGATCGTCTTCGCTCGCGAGCTTCTGCGCCAGGAGCTTCTGGCCTAGGTGCTCGATGGGGTCGCGCTTCTCGCGCACGGCGGTGACTTCCTCGCGGGTGCGGTACTTGGCGGGATCGGACATCGAGTGGCCGCGGTAGCGGTAGGTCTTCATCTCCAGGATGATCGGGCCGTTGCCGGCGCGGCAATGGGCGAGCGCGCGCGTGGCCGCTTCGTGCACGGCCTCGGCATCCATGCCGTCGACCTGCTCGCCCGGGATGTTGAACGACGAACCACGCTTGTAGAAATGGGTCTCGGCGCTGGAGCGCTCGACGCTGGTGCCCATGGCGTACTGGTTGTTCTCGATGACGTAGACGACGGGGAGCTTCCACAGCTCGGCCATGTTGAAGGCTTCGTAGACCTGGCCCTGGTTGGAGGCGCCGTCGCCGAAATAGGTGATGCTGACGGCGTCGCTGCCGCGGTACTTGTTGGCGAAGGCGAGGCCGGTGCCGAGCGGCACCTGGGCGCCGACGATGCCGTGGCCGCCGTAGAATTTCTTCTCGGCGCTGAACATATGCATCGATCCGCCCTTGCCCTTGGAATAGCCGGAGGCACGGCCGGTGAGCTCCGACATCACGGCCTTGGGGTCCATGCCGCAGGCCAGCATGTGGCCGTGTTCGCGGTACGCGGTGATGACCTGGTCGCCCTCTTTCTGCGCCGCCTGCATGCCGACCACCACGGCTTCCTGGCCGATATAGAGGTGGCAGAAGCCGCCGATCAGGCCCATGCCGTAGAGCTGTCCGGCCTTCTCCTCGAAGCGGCGGATCAGCAGCATGTCGCGGTAGAAACCGGTGAGGGACACGGAGTTGGAACCGGCTTTGACACCGGTTTCCACGGCCTTCTTGGGCTCGGTCATCGGGGTGCGACCTTTGCGTGCGCCGGAATGGGGAAAGTCATGCCGCGTTTTGGCAAGCGGCGCCTGACTTGGCAAGCTTTGACGGATTGTCAGCGGCTAGTGGGCGGCGCGGGGGACGGCGACCTGGTTGGGGGCGCCGAGCATGAGCTGGCTGCGGGCCAATTCCTCGATCAGATCGGGATCGGCAGAGCCGGGACGCATCAGGGCGATGCGGTGCTCGAGACGGGCGCGGTCGTCCTGCTTCTGGGCGAGAAGTTCCTTCTGGACGCCAAGCTTGGCCTGGACGTCGGAGAGCGCCAGCAGGCCGCGCTCGCCCCAGATGGCGTAGTAGCCGAAATAGGCGACGACCGCGAAGCTGATCGCGGGCAGCACGGAGACGGCGAAGAAACGGGTGACACTACGGCGCATGCGCATGGATTGACCGAATCACGAACCGATTCGGCGGGTCAAGAGATTTATCGTTAAGAGGCGCGGTTGAAGTCGTTAAGACGCGGGTTGCGCGCGGAACTCGGTCGCCTCTTCGCGTAGAGCTGGACGGCGACGAGCCCCGTGCATCACACTGAGAGTCCGAACTTCCTTGTGTTTTCGAACGACACGGTAGAGCACGACATACGGGTAGGGATTGACGGTCATCGACCGCATGTTGCCCACGAGCGTTGCATGGGCTCCGTACGGATATTGCGCGAGATAGTCGAAGGCCTCGAAGATGCGATTTCGAACGCTTTCGGCAGCGAAGCGATCGTCAACCGCAATATGCAAAAAGATATCGCGGGCTTCCCGTAATGCGCGCTGGCTTATGGCCAGCTTCACCGAAGCGCGCGACCGAATACTGCCGCGACCTCTTCTTCGGAGGCAGCGCCCTCACGGCACGCTTCGGCGTCGGCTTCCACAAGCTCGGCGATGTCCTCATCCGTCAATGGCCAATAGTCGCCACCGACCTTTTCGATGGCGCGAAGATATGCGGCAACCTGTGACTGCCGTTCCAGCGGCCAAGTCCGCACGCGGGCGAAGACGGAGTCGATTTCTTCTTTCGTCATGCCGCCAGCATAAACGATTTGCAACCGACGCGTTAGCCCCGCAACACGGACTTACCCGCGTAAGTTGCCTGATCGCCCAGTTGCTCCTCGATGCGCAGGAGCTGGTTGTATTTGGCGAGACGGTCCGAGCGGGCGAGCGAGCCGGTTTTGATCTGGCCGCAATTGGTCGCCACCGCGAGGTCGGCGATCGTGTTGTCCTCGGTCTCGCCGGAGCGGTGGGACATCACGGCGCAGTAGGCGGCGCGATGCGCGACATCGACGGCGTCGAGCGTTTCGGTCAGCGAGCCGATCTGGTTGACCTTGATCAGGATGGCGTTGGCGACGCCCTTCGCGATGCCCTGGTTGAGGCGCGCGGTGTTGGTGACGAAGAGATCGTCGCCGACGAGCTGGACCTTCTTGCCGATGGCGTTCGTGATGCCCGCCCAGCCGTCCCAGTCGTCCTCGGCCATGCCGTCTTCGATGGAGATGATGGGATAGCGGGCGCAGAGGTCTTCATAGACCTTGACCATCTGGTCCGGCGTCAGCGACTTGCCCTCGCCTTCGAGCTCGTACTTGCCGTTCTTGAAGAATTCGGTCGAAGCGGGATCGAGCGCGAGATAGACGTCCTCGCCGGGCTTGTAGCCAGCCTTCTCGATCGACTTCATGATGAAGGCGAGCGCTTCGTCGGCGCTCTTCAGGTTCGGCGCGAAGCCGCCCTCGTCGCCGACATTGGTATTGTGGCCGGCGTCGTGCAGCGCCTTCTTGAGCGTGTGGAAGACTTCGGCCCCCATCCGGAGCGCTTCACGAAACGTCGGGGCCCCGACCGGCATGATCATGAATTCCTGGAAGTCGATGGGATTGTCGGCATGCACGCCGCCATTGATGATGTTCATCATCGGCACCGGCAGCGTGTGCGCCTTGGCGCCGCCGACATATTTGTAGAGCGGCAGGTTCGCGGCCTGCGCCGCCGCCTTGGCGACGGCGAGCGAGACGCCGAGGATGGCGTTGGCGCCGAGGCGCGATTTGTTCGGCGTGCCGTCGAGCGTGCACATCAGGCGGTCGAGGCGGATCTGGTCCTCGGCTTCCATGCCGCACAGCGTGTCGAAAATCTCGCCGTTGACGGCGGCGACGGCGTGCGCGACGCCCTTGCCGCCATAGCGCTTGCCGCCGTCGCGCAATTCGACCGCCTCGTGCGCGCCGGTGGAGGCGCCGGACGGCACGGCGGCGCGGCCGAGCGAGCCGTCTTCCAGGAGGACGTCGACTTCGACCGTCGGGTTGCCGCGGCTGTCGAGGATCTCGCGGCCGATGATGTCGAGGATGGCGGTCATGGGGGCTCCGGAATGAACGGGGGCCACCTCTAGCGTCCGGGCCGGGGAAAAAAAAGCCCTAAGCCGCGACGAGGTACACGCGGCCGATCCGCGGTGCGGCGTGGGCGTCGGGCATGCCGTGCGGGAGGATGCTCACGACCAGCGTGGCGCCGTGTCGCGCGAGGCGGGTCAACAGATCTGTGATGTCGAAAGACTGGTGCGGCGGCGCGTCGGCGAAAGCGATGACGCCCACACTTTGCGATAGGCCTAGCAGGCTCAGACGCACGCCGTAGACCACACCGGGCGCGGCACGCGCGACGAGGCCGCTGACGTGGAGGACGGCGCGCCGGGGCCTGAACCGGGCGGTGTCGGGTTTGGCGCGGACGAGCTGGATGTGGGTCGCGCCCGTTCCCAGTTCGATGGGACCGGGTCCTTCGAACGACGCCGGCGCGGCGTGCGCCCTGCCTGCAACAGCGATGGGAACTGCGCAAAGCGCGGCGGCGGCGCGCAAAAGCGTTCGTCGTGACGGCGTGTTCAAGCGTCGCTCCATTAACCGCGCAATCAAAGACTAGAGCAGATGGTTTGAAGCGCAACAAAGATCGGGCGATTTCGCGGCGGTGGCGACACCGCGATACATCCGATGAAATCGCATACAAGCGTGCTTGCCGCGCGTTACCAAAGCGACGGATCGGTTGCAATGCAACGTTGAATCCAGGTTCCATCGATGGAGTCGCTCATGTCGCTTTCCCGCATTGCTTTTGCCGCTGCCACGGCCGCGTTGCTTGCCACCGGTTCCGCCTATGCCGAGTCGCCTGCCGAGGCGGCGACGCACATGCCACCGCCTTCGGAAGCGGGCATGGGGATGGGCGGCCATGGCGGCGGCATGGGCCTGCGCAAAATCCTCACCGACGACGAGCGCATGATGTTCATGGTCGACATGCACAAGGCCGTCGCCGGAATGACCGACGACCAGAAACAGGCGTACCGGGAGCAGCAGCGGGCGCGCTTCACGGCAATGTCGCCGGCGGACCGCGCGGCGTTCAAGGCCGATCTCGACAGCCGGTGGGCGGCGCTTCCAGCGGACCGCAAGGCGATGATCGCCGAGCGCATGCAGGCGCGGATGGCCGCGCACGACAAGCCCGCGCCGTGATCGGGGCCAAGGGATAGCGCGATTTTCCGATCGCGACACCGCGATACAGGCGATTAAATCGGCGACAAGATGTCGTTTTCAGCGCGCGCCGTAGCCGCCGGATTGGCTAAGATGTGCCGTTATATCCCCGGTTTCCAAACGGAGTTGTCCGATGAGAGTTTCGCGCCTTCTTCTTGCTGCCTCTGCGACGATCCTGCTGGCCTCGGCGGTTACGGCAGACGCGGCGCCGGCTGCCCACCCGCCTGCGACGGGCGCGATGGGCGGCAACGGCATGATGCGCGGCATGTTCACACAGGAAGAACGCGAGATGCTGCTCGCCGACGGCTTCAAGGCGACGGCCGGCATGACCGATGCCCAGGAACAGGCCTATCGCGCCGACCGCCGCGCCAAGATCCTGGCGATGTCGGATGCCGACCGCGCCAAGTTCAAGGCCGATCTCGACGCCCGCTGGGCGGCAATGCCGGCCAAGGACAAGGCAGAGATTCAGGCCAAGGTTCAGGCCTTCATGGCCGCGCGCCGGGCACACCCTTCGGCGCAGTAACCGCGCGCGCCCGAATCCTGTAAGCTCACCTCATAAGGCGCCCGCGCGTCCCGTGCGGGCGTTCAGCCTTTTGGGGAACAAACGCCATGATCGTGATGCCTGCCGAACTGCTCAGCGCGGCCGTTGCCGTGCTTGCCGTGCTTTTCATTTACGTCACCGTGTTCAATGTCGGCCGCGTGCGCGGCCAGACCAAGATCAACGCGCCGGCCGTCACCGGTCATCCGCAGCTTGAGGCGGCCGTCCGTGTACAGATGAATACGGTCGAGCAGGCCGTCGTGTTCTTCCCGCTTCTGTATCTCGCGACCGCCTATTTCCACACGCTGGCATGGCTGCCGGCGGTGTTCGGGCTGATCTGGATCATCGGCCGCTTCATGTACATGCAGGGCTACATGGCGGACCCGGGCAAGCGCGGCACGGGCTTCATGGTCACCATGGTGGCGACGCTGGGCCTGCTGGTCCTGTCGATCTGGGGCATCGTGCAGGCGTGGATCGCGGTGCACGCGGTTTAGTTCAGGAACGGACGCTTGGCGATACGGTCGATCTCGACCAAATCGCCAAGCAGCGCCGGCACGTCCTTCAAGAACAGCATGTTGGGGCCGTCGGAGCGGCCTTCGCGGGTGGCGCGCTCGGGATCCTCGTGGACCTCGATGAACACGGCGGCGACGCCGACCGCGACGGCGGCGCGGGCGATGTAGGGGGCCATGTCGCGATTGCCGCCGGAGCTTGCGCCCTGCCCGCCCGGCTTCTGCACCGCATGCGTCGCGTCCATCACGATGGGCGCGCCCATCTTCGCCATCTGCGGCAGGCCGGTCATGTCGACGACCAGCGTGTTGTAGCCGAAGCTGGCGCCGCGCTCGGTCAGCAGGACGTTGGGATTGCCGGCGCCGGTGATCTTGTCGAGGACGTGTCGCATGTCCCACGGCGCGAGGAACTGGCCCTTCTTGACGTTGACGATGGCGCCCGTCGCCGCGGCGGCGAGGATGAGATCGGTCTGGCGCGACAGGAACGCCGGGATCTGCAGGATGTCGACGGCTTGGGCCGCGATCGCGCACTGTTCCTTCTCATGGATGTCGGTGAGGACCGGCAGGCCGAAGGTGGAGCGGATGTCGGCGAAGATCGGCAGCGATTCTTCGAGGCCGAGGCCGCGCTGGCCGGACGTCGAGGTGCGGTTGGCCTTGTCGAAGCTCGTCTTGTAGATCAGGCCGATTCCGGCTTTCGCCGCGATCTCCTTCAGCGCCGCGGCCATCTCGAAGGCGTGGGCGCGGCTCTCGAGCTGGCAAGGGCCGGCGATGATGGCAAGCTTCTTGGCGTTGCCGATCTCGACGGAACCGGCTTTGACGACGGCATTGGGCAGTACGGCGGCCATGCGGCGATCCTGGTGTGGCGGCGCCGCTTATACACCATGTGGAACGGAGTCCACGACCGCGCTACGGCACCGTGTAGCGCAACGCGCTGACGCCGGCGAGCGGCGACAACACGTCCATCACATCCCAGAAGGTCGTGGAGTCGATGCGCACGACGTCGCCGGGGCGCACGGGAATGCTGTCGTTGGCGGCGACGCGCGTTTCCTCGGCATCGCCCTGGTGGCGGACATAGACGACGCTCTTGACCGCCTTGGGCGAGTAGCCCCCGGCCAGCGCCACGGCGTTCGCGGCGGTCATGCCGTTGGCGTAAGGGTATTCGCCGGGCTTGAGGACTTCGCCGACGACGTAGAACGGACGATAGGTCGAGACCTCGACGGCGACTTTGGGATCGTTGAGATAGCCTTGCGCCAGCGCGGCGGCGATGCTGGCTTCGAGGTCGTGGGCGGTCAGGCCGCCGGCCTTGATCTGGCCGATCAGCGGGAAGCGGACAAAGCCGGTGGCGTCGATCTGGAATTCGCCGCTGAGGTCGGATTCATCGAAGACGGTGACCTTGATCTTGTCGTTGGCGCCGAGGCGGTAATCGGTGCCGCCATAGGCGGGCGGGGTCGCGGCCGATGCGGCAGCGCCCGACGCGAGCATCGCCATGGCGGCAAGCGCCAAAGCGCGAAGAGTTCGCGCGACGAGATGGGTGACCCGGTCCATGGCCGCACTCTACGGGAGCGGCCTTTCGGAATCCCTACGGTTTTAGGGACGCAGTAAACCGGCGGTTAACGACGGCATCCGCGGCGGACGTTGCTTAAGATTTATAAACCGACTGCATCCGGCCGCGGGTGAGGCCGCATCTGACTGTCGTGGGACATGGGAGCCGTCCAATGCGCGAACATACGGGGATAACCAGGCCGCTGCTGCGGGCGCTGGCCTGCGCGGGCGCGGGCGTGCTGGCTTTTGCGGGGCTGTCCGGCGCCGGAGTGGGATTGGAGCCCAGCCTGATCGCGGGTCTGATTGTGGCGGGGGCGCTCAATATCGGGACGCTGGCCTCATTGCAGGATGCGGCGTGGCTCCCTACATCCTTGGGATCGGCTGGGGAGCTGTCGCCATGAGCCTTGCCTTGGACGCACCGGTGCTGGCGGGACCAGCCATTCCCGAAAAGCCATTGCCGTTCTTCAAGGCGATCCGGGCGGCGCAGGTCAACCAGATGGCGCTGTTCCCGCGCGCCGCCTATGAGCAGCCGGTCTACGTCCTCAAATCCTTCTTCGGCACCGGCTATTTCATCAGCGATCCGGCCGGCATCAAGCGCGTGCTGCTGGACGAGGTCGCGAACTATCCCAAGGCGGCGCAGGAGCGCGAGGTGCTGGGCGCCGCGTTCGGCGAAGGCATCCTGGTCAGCGAGGGCGACGTCTGGAAATCGCACCGCCGGATCATGGCGCCGTCCTTCGACTTCCGCAGCCTGGTCTCCTATGCGCCGGCGATGGTCGAGTGCTCGAACGATCTGTCGCGCGACTGGGACGCCAGGGGCGCCGGCACCGTGGTCGATATCGCGCAGGAGATGACCCACGTGGCGCTGCGCATCATCTCGCGCACGATGTTCTCCAGCGATGCCGACCGGCTGGGCGGCGTGGTCGACGGCGCGATGCGGCGCGGGCAGGATATGATGTCGTTCGGGCTGATGGATGCGCTGCCGGTGATCGGGGCGCGGCGGATCAAGAAGCGCATGGCGGCGGTGCGCGCGCAATTCGGCGAGATGGACGGCATGATGCACGGCCTGATCCATTCGCGCGCGGCGGCGGGGCGGAGCGAGGGGCCGAAGGATCTGCTCGACCGCCTGGTCGCGGCGCGCGACAGCGAGACGGGCGGTGGGCTGAACGACAATGAGGTGCGCGACGAGCTCGTGATCATCTTCCTCGCCGGGCATGAGACGACGGCGCTGGCGATGACATACGTCTGGTATCTGCTGTCGCAGCATCCGGCGGTCGAAGCCAAGCTGCATGCCGAGCTCGACGCGGTGCTGGGCGGGCGGGCGCCGACGCATGAGGACCTTGGCGCCCTGCCCTATACGCGCATGGTGATCGAGGAATCGATGCGGCTGTATCCGCCGGCGCCGGGCTTGTCGGGGCGCGTGGCGCTGAAAGACGACGAGATCGCGGGGCAGCGCATCCCGAAAGGCGCGATGGTGCTGATCACGCCGTGGGTCGTGCATCGCCATCGCAAATTGTGGGAGGCGCCGGAGCGCTTCGATCCGGAGCGGTTCTCTCCCGAGCGCTCGCAGGGGCGCCCGCGGTTCGCCTACATGCCGTTCGGCGGCGGCCCGCGCGTCTGCATCGGCGCGGCGCTGGCGATGACGGAGGCCGTGCTGATCCTGGCGACATTGGCGCAGCGCTGGCGGCCGCGCCTGGTGGCGGGGCAGGACATCGTGCTGCAGCACCGCGTGACGATGCGGCCGCGGGATGGGATCAAGATGATTTTAGCGCCGCGCGCGTAACGCCCGCGATCACAACCCCGCGAGAGCCGAAGGTACGGAAACCCGTGACAAAGAAGACGTCGATCGAAGGCAGCATCATTCGCGGCATGAAGCAAGCGCTTGCCTTCGTGGACGGCACTGCCGATCCGAGCAAATACCGCGTCCACATTCCGCACGAGATCGATGTGCGCCGGATCCGGACCAAGCTCCGCATGACGCAGGCGCAATTCGTGCGGTAGTTCGGCTTTAGCGTGGATACACCACGCCATCGGGAACAAGGCCGCCGCATGCCTGTGGGTTATGAACGCGCCTGTCTCAAGGTGATCGATCATGCGCCGGGGGCGGTGGTGAAGGGGTTGAAGGCGGCGTAGCCGCTGTCCGCCGGAAGTTAAACCAGCCGGCTCTTCTGCACCGCCGCCGCGACGAAGCTGGTGAACAGCGGGTGCGGCTCCAGCGGTCTCGACTTCAGCTCCGGGTGGTACTGCACGCCGATGAACCACGGGTGGTCGGGGATTTCCATGATTTCGGGCAACAGGCCATCGGGGCTCCAGCCGGTGACGGCGAAGCCGTGCTTGCCGAGCATCTTGGCGTATTCGGTGTTGACCTCGTAGCGGTGGCGGTGGCGCTCGCTGATCTGCGTGGCGCCGCCATAGACTTCGCTGACGCGGCTGCCGGGCGTCAGGACCGCGGTGTAGGCGCCCAGGCGCATCGTGCCGCCGAGGTCGCCGTCGGCGTGGCGGGTCTCTTTCTCGTTGCCCTTGGTCCATTCGGTCATCAGGCCGATGACGGGATGCTTGGGGTGGCCGATCTCGGTCGTGCCGGCGCCGTCGAGGCCGGCGAGGTCGCGCGCGGTCTCGATCACCGCCATGTGCAGGCCGTAGCAGATGCCGAAGAACGGCACGTTGCGCTCGCGCGCGAACTTCACGGCGTCGATCTTGCCCTCGGTACCGCGCTCGCCGAAGCCGCCGGGGACCAGGATGCCGCTGACGTTCTCGAGGAAGGCGGCGGCATCGGCGCGCTCGAAGATCTCGCTGTCGATCCATTCGAGATGGACCTTCACATTGTTGGCGATGCCGCCATGCACCAAGGCCTCGGAGAGCGACTTGTAGGAGTCTTTCACCTGCATGTACTTGCCGACGATGGCGATGCGCACTTCGCCTTCCGGGTTCTTGACGCGCTCGACGACGGCCTTCCAGCGCGACAGATCGGGCGGCGGGGCGTCCGTGATGTTGAAGACCTTGAGGATCTGCGTGTCGAGGCCGGCCTCGTGATAGGCCATGGGCACGCGGTAGATGGTGTCGAGGTCGAGGGCGGGGATGACGTTCTCGGCCGGCACGTTGCAGAACTGGCCGATCTTGCGCAGATCGTCCTGCGGGATCGGATGGCTGGCGCGGCACATCAGGATGTCGGGCTGGATGCCGATGGCGCGCAATTCCTTGACCGAGTGCTGGGTCGGCTTGGTCTTGAGCTCGCCGGCGGCCTCGATGTAGGGCACCAGGGTGAGATGCACGAAAGCCGTCTGGCCGCGCGGCAGATCGTTGTGCAATTGGCGGATGGCTTCGAAGAACGGCAGGCCTTCGATGTCGCCGACGGTGCCGCCGATCTCGACCAGCAGGAAATCGAGGTCCTCGATTCCGGTGAGGACGAATTCCTTGATCATGTCGGTGACGTGCGGAATGACCTGCACGGTGCGGCCGAGATAGCCGCCCCTGCGCTCCTTCTCGATCACCTGGCTGTAGATGCGGCCGGAGGTGACGTTGTCCTGCTTGGTCGCGGAGACGCCGGTGAAGCGCTCGTAATGGCCGAGGTCGAGATCGGTCTCGGCCCCGTCATCGGTGACGTAGACCTCGCCGTGCTGGAACGGCGACATGGTCCCCGGATCCACGTTGAGATAGGGGTCCAGCTTCCGCAAACGGACTTTATACCCGCGAGCCTGTAGCAAAGCTCCGAGTGCAGCGGACGCAAGACCTTTTCCCAGGGAAGAGACCACGCCGCCGGTGATGAAGATCAACCGCGCCATGGAAGGCCGTTATGGTGAAAGAGGTGCGCGCACTCAAGCGGAAAGATTCGAAATCCCCGCAAACCTTTCCGGCGCGGCAAATGCGTGCGATTGGGCGGGATTCCGCGCAACGTCCTCTCCTGCGAAGGTGGTTTGGCGCATCGTTTTCGTACAACCTGGCCGACTTCGGCGAGGGCTTTGCGCGAATCGGCATGCGCGTGCGCGCGATCCGGTTTTACCGCGCGCTCCGGAACGCCTAGTGCGGGGTCGGGATCGCCGGCGCGGGCTTGCCGGGAAGCACGGTGGTGGGGGCCGTCGAGGACGGGGCTGTGGTCGGGGCAAGGAACGACTTCTCGTCGCGGCCGTGCAGCGCCAGCAGGTTGAGACCGAGGCAGGTGACGAAGAACAGGGCCGCCAGGATGCTGGTCGTGCGGGTCAGGGTGTCGGCCGCGCCGCGCGGCGAGAACAGGCCGCCCAGCCCGGAGCCGCCGCCGCCCATGCCGAGGGCGCCGCCCTCGGAACGCTGCAGCAGCACGGTGACGACGAGGCCGACCGCGACCAACAACTCCACAGCAATCAAAATGGCTTGCACGACAGGCCTCCGGCCGGATGGGAAGGGCCGCTCAATAGACGATATGGGGGGCGGAGGGAAGATGGGCAAGATGCGTGAGCATTGTCCTCCCCCGCATGCGGGGGAGGACAATGCTCACGCATCTTGCCCAT
>OLLQ01000421.1_pt1 | contig 13862 bp, 13 predicted proteins | sample 1604571 | NCBI WGS metagenome assembly OLLQ01 (sample SAMEA104055722, study PRJEB20765) | soil metagenome | isolation source: soil
AAGCATCGCCTCGGCGTCGACACGACCAGGGGCCTGCGCGTCGCGATCCAGGGCCTCGGCAAGGTGGGTATGGGCGTGGCCAAGCGCCTGCACGCCGAAGGCGCGAAACTGATCGTCGCCGACACCAACATGGCCGCGGTCGCCGAAGCGGTGGAGACGCTTGGCGCCGTCGCCGCGACGCCGGACCAGATCGTCACGGCGGAATGCGACGTGCTTTCGCCCAACGCGCTGGGCGCGATTCTGAACGACCAGACGATCCCGCGCCTGCACGCCCGCGTCGTCGCCGGCGGCGCCAACAACCAGCTGGCGCGCGACCATCACGGCGCGATGCTGCGCGACCGCGAAATTTTGTACGCCCCGGACTACGTCATCAATGGCGGCGGCATCATCCGCGTCGCGGCCCAGATCGAGAACTGGGGCGACGACGAGGTCGAACGCCGCGTGCTCGGCATCGCGGACACGCTGAGCGCAATCTTCCTGCGGGCGGCGAAGGATGGCGAGGCGACGAGCGTGATCGCGGATCGCATGGCGGTGGAGCGGATCGCGCAGGGGAGGAACGCGGCGAAATAGGCGGCCGGCTTTTCCAAGCCGATAGTGGGATCGACACGGTAACGACACGCTCGACTAAAGCCTGTGCGTCGAGGTCAGCATGAAATCGGAATATTTATCGACACCGAACTCAAAGTCGCCGAAATTCTTCTTGTGCACGACGCCTTTCAATTCCTTCTTCACAAACGAGTCGAGTGTGGCGCTTTTGCTGAATTTCGAGCGCTCGAAAAGCGCTATGGCTGCGTTCACGCAAAACAAATCGTCGGGTTGAATCACCCTTTGCAGGTTTGTGTCCGTCCCGAGAAATTTCAAGACGTCCTTCCGGATGGACAAAGCACAGCAGCGAACGCCGCCAAATTCCCACCAGCGCTCCAATCCCCGCACCCTCGCCGTAAGCATGCACATCGCGGCAAGCATTATTGCTTGATTCAAACCGACCGGCTTGAATGCTAGGATCGATGCGAGAGCGGTTTTGTAACCTGAATCGGAGTCCGGTCCGTTGTCGGGATCGAAAATCTCGTCGAAGATGTTCTCGCGCCAACCGCCCGCAGGAACAAACAGCGCCTTGCCGACCGTGCTTTCGATGAAGTCTTTGCTGTAGCTCAAATCCAGCCGGACATAGTTTCTGTAGTCGGCCACGGACATCCGCAACAGATGTTCGGCCGCGCTGTCGTCGATCTCCAAACCGTCGAAGGCACGGGACCGTTTCATCTGTCTGCGCGCGCTGGACGATATCGCCAGCGCTTCCTCCTGCCTTACGCCTGTGGGGAATCTCAGCCTTACGGCCTTGCTTCTTTCGCTGACTTCGATTTTTGCGTTCTTGGCGATCTCGGCGAGGCGACCATCCGACAGGTCGGATATGATCAGGGGACGCAGAATATTGTTGTGCCGGAAAAAGTTTGCCGAGGCGGGACTGTTGGTGGCGAGTTCATGGAACCGCTCGTCGAGGGCATTCTGCAAGGCGAGCGTGTCGCCCGCGAACAGGGCTGCTTCAACCTTGTTCTCGCCGCTATAGATCCTTTGAGCGACCTGCTCTGCGATCTTCGGCGCAATCTCGCTTTTGGCGCCCAGAAACTTGCCGCTCGGCGTGGTGAAACAATAGATCGCCTGATCGCCAACCTTGGCGTGCCGATCCCGAAACTCACTCGTTCCTTCAAACGGCGACTGGTAGATTTCAAAGCCGGCGATCGTGTCGCCGATGACGCGTTGCGTAAAGTATCGCCTCTCGTTCTCCAACGACTCGAAAACGACGACGTTGGTTTGGAATTCACCGCGCGACATCGGGACGGTGCCCGCGACGCTGAAGACGCTGTCAGGGAATTTGGTCATTGGCGAGCAGCACTTCTCTCACTTTGTCATAGATAAGCGACATGAGGTCCACCGGCGAGAACACCGACTTGAAGGTGTAGCCGACGATCTTGCATTTCCATTTGCTTTCTATTTCGTGCTTCTGGGCGTCGTCGAAATATCGCGCGGGAATGACGACGGCAAGAAGGTTTCCGTTCAGGCGAATCGGTTTGTCGGTCTGAATTTCGATGGCATGGACCCGCTCGTCCGTTCCGTCATTGGGCACGTGGCGGACGAGCTCGTTGTAAGCTTCGACGCGAAACAGGCGCTGTTTCGCCAAGTCTTCCGAATCCAGCGTGTGGCTCGGCTTGCAGTCGTAATAATCGCAGGGACCGTCATAAAACGCATTCACAATGTTGCTTGCCCCTTTTTCGCTCGACTCGACCGCATAGTCTGAAACGGAAAAGTCGGGGTGCATGAACTGGTCGACCCGCTCATGTATGAACGCTCCGGTGTCGAGCGCATGCACGCGTTTGGCCGGCCAAGGCATTTCCGGCTTGAAAATAAAGCATACCGGGGCGAACCCGGATACCCGCGTGTTTTTGATGTGAGGATTTACCCGATAGGAGGGGCGCCCGTAAAAAAGATAAAGAAGGCGCTCTTTATAGAACTCATCGGTCTTTACCGGTCGCAGCACGCCCTTTTTGAGGATGGTGTCGAACCTTGCCAGATCGGTGGTGTGAACCAGCGATAACGTCTTGTACTGCGGCTTCGCCTGCCCGATGTCTTCCACATAATTTTGAAATTCGCTGTTCGCGAGTCCGCGCAGAGTATCTCTCATTATCAACTCGACGTAATATTAGCATTATCGTCAAATATTATTATCGAGTACTCTGATTGAGACAAGTATTTACGGCTACTTAGGCGATTGAGGCGGCAGCGTTGCCGCTGCCGCCTGGTCTCCAAACCGCTAATCTATTCAATCTGCTGGAATTTCGTGTGCGCCGTCGCAGGAAGCGTTTGCGAATCGCGGCGCATCGATGGAGGCTTCGAAGTCGGCGGCCCCGCCGCGCCGCGGGCCGGAAGATCGAAATCAATACGTGTGCGGCACCTTCGCGTCGCCGGTCTTCACTTTTTTCTCGGCATCCTTCACCGCGGGATGATCCGCGGTCGGCGAATCGCTTTCGCGCTCCACCGGTGCGCCGATGATGTGCTTGCCGCCCGAGAAAGACGGCGGATCGGATGCCGGAAACGAATCCTTCATCTGCCGGTCGATCTTGTCGTCCTGTTTCTTGTGCTCTTCAGGCGTCAGTTTCTTGGCGGCTGTCATGATGTCCTCCGGTCGTTGCCGGCGCGCAGCGCGCGCAGGCTTCGTCCAGGAGAAAACGGGCGGGTCCGAGATTGGTTGCCCTTAGTGAAACAGGCGGTCGAACAGGTGCGGAAACAGGCCGAAAATACCGGCCAAAATCAGGTAGACCGCCACCAGGTAGTTCAGGATGCGCGGCAGAAGAAGAATCAATATGCCGAAGATCAGGGCGATCAGCGGTTGAATCATGACGATGTCCATATGCATGGCAATATCCCTCTTTGGCACGGGTTAAACGCGCCAGTTCCCATTTGGCAACATGACAATATCTTAGGGCGACGCTTCGGCGCCGGCATTTTCCCGGCGACCGCGATATGCCACGCTGGGACAAAAGACCGGGAGGCGGGCATGGCGACACGGGCGACGCGCAAAATACAGGCGGACGGACCGAAACTCGCCCCAAAGACCATCACCATCGATCCCCTGACGCCGGTGATCGGAGCGGAGATCGGCGGTGTGGACTTGTCGAAACCTCTGTTGCCCGAGCAGATCGCGGAGATTCGCGCGGCGCATGCGGCCTATCACGTCATCCTGTTCCGCGACCAGCATCTCTCCAACGAAAATCACAAGCGCTTCGCGCGCCTGTTCGGAAGGCTGCACGTCCATCCCTATCATGCCAAGAACATCATTCCCGAGCACGCGCGGGGCGGCGGCCACAACGAGCACGATCCGCAGATATTGATCGTGAAGTCGGACCAGAACTCGCGCTTCGTCGCGGGCGAGGAGTGGCACACCGACGTGACCTGCGACGTCGAACCGCCGATGGGCTCGATGCTCTATATCACCAGGACGCCGGAGAGCGGCGGCGGCGACACGATGTTTTCCTCGACGGTGCGCGCCTATGAGGCGCTGTCGCCGGCGATGCAGGATTTCGTCGGCAAGCTGACCGCGGTGCATGACGGGGCCAAGCCCTATACCGGCGGCTACGGCGCGGCGCCGCCGCCCGGCGGCTGGCCCAAGACGACGCATCCGGTGGTGATCACCGTGCCGTGGAACGGCAGGAAATCGCTCTACGTCAATCGCGGCTTCACGACCCGTATCAACGAACTCGACGCCAGGGAGAGCGACGCCGTGCTGGAGATGCTGTGGCGCCACATCGAGACCCATGTCGAATTCCAGTGCCGCGTGCGCTGGACGCCGAACACGCTGGTGTTCTGGGATAATTGGTGCACGCAGCATCATGCGGTATGGGACTACTATCCCCATTCGCGCTACGGTCAGCGCGTATCGATCGTCCAGGGAAGTCCCACGCCATGAAAACCCGTGCCGCCGTCGCTTTCGAGGCCAAGAAGCCGCTGGAGATCGTCGAGCTCGATCTCGAAGGGCCGAAGCCCGGCGAGGTGCTCGTCGAGATCAAGGCGACCGGCATCTGCCACACCGACGCCTACACATTGTCGGGGCTGGATTCGGAAGGCCTGTTTCCGTCGATCCTCGGCCATGAGGGCGCGGGCATCGTGCGCGAAATCGGCGCCGGCGTGACCGGTGTGAAACCCGGCGATCATGTCATTCCGCTCTACACGCCGGAATGCCGGCAATGCAAGTCATGCCTCTCGGGCAAGACCAATCTGTGCACCGCGATCCGCGCCACGCAGGGCAGGGGGCTGATGCCGGACGGAACCTCGCGCTTCTCGTACAAGGGGCAGGCGATCCATCATTACATGGGCTGTTCGACCTTCTCGAACTACACCGTGCTGCCGGAGATCGCGGTGGCGAAGATTCGCGACGACGCGCCGTTCGACAAGGCCTGTTATTGCGGCTGCGGCGTGACCACGGGTGTCGGTGCCGTGATCAACACGGCGAAGGTCAAGGCGGGCGCGAATGCCATCGTCTTCGGCCTTGGCGGCATCGGGCTCAACGTCATCCAGGGGCTGAGGCTCGTCGGGGCGCAGATGATCGTCGGCGTCGATCTCAACGACGACAAGAAAAGCTGGGGGACACGCTTCGGCATGACGCATTTCGTGAATCCCAAGACCGTTGCCGGCGACCTCGTCGCGCACCTGGTGGCGCTGACCGATGGCGGCGCGGATTACACCTTCGATTGCACCGGCAACGTCACGGTGATGCGCCAGGCGCTGGAAGCCTGCCATCGCGGCTGGGGCGAGAGCATCATCATCGGCGTGGCGCCGTCGGGCGCCGAGATCGCGACGCGGCCGTTCCAGCTGGTGACCGGGCGCGTCTGGAAAGGCACGGCGTTCGGCGGCGCCAAGGGCCGCACCGACACGCCGAAGATCGTCGACTGGTACATGAAGGGCCTGATCCAGATCGATCCGATGATCACGCATGTCCTGCCGCTGGAGAAGATCAACGACGCGTTCACGCTGATGGACGAGGGCAAGAGCATCCGCAGCGTGGTGGTGTACTGAGGCGGCGATGCTGACGCACAGTCTCTACCGCGCCGTCAGCGACACGCCGCTCGCCGCCGAAACCATCGGCGCCTGTTTCGACCGCATCGCCGGGCGCTTCGGCGACCGCGACGGGCTTGTCGTCCGTCACCAGAATATCCGATGGCGCTATGCCGAATACCGGCGCGAGGTCGATCGCTTCGCGGCGGGGTTGCTGGCGCTGGGCATCGGCAAGGGCGACCGGGTCGGGGTGTGGGCGCCCAATTGCGCGCAATGGTGCGTGACGCAATTCGCCACCGCGAAGATCGGCGCGATCCTGGTCTGCGTGAATCCGGCCTATCGGACCTTCGAGCTCGAATTCGCGCTGAACAAATCCGGCTGCGTCGCGCTGGTGACGGCGCAGCGCTATCTCACCAGCGACTATGCCGGCATGCTGCGTGAATTGCTCGACGCGGGGAAGCTGCCGCATCTGAGGCACGTCATCGCCACGGGCGATGCGCCGACGCCGGGCATGCGGGCGTTCGCGGACGTCAGCGCGATGGGCGAGGGCGGCGCGGCGCAACTCAGGGACATCGCCGCGACCTTGTCGCCGCACGATGCGATCAACATCCAGTTCACCTCCGGCACAACGGGGCAGCCGAAAGGCGCGACGCTCAGCCATCACAACATCCTCAACAATGGCCGCATCGTCGGCGAAGGCATGCGGTTCACCGAGCGGGACAGGCTGTGTATCCCGGTGCCGCTCTATCACTGCTTCGGCATGGTGATGGGCAACCTGGCCTGCATCAGCCACGGCGCGGCGGCGGTGTTCCCGAATGACGGCTTCGATCCGGTCAAGACGCTGGAAGCGGTGCAGGCCGAGCGCTGCACCGCGCTGCATGGCGTGCCGACGATGTTCATCGCCGAGCTCGAACATCCGCGCTTCGCCGCGTTCGACCTGTCGAGCCTGCGCACCGGCATCATGGCGGGGGCGCCGTGCCCGGTGGAGATCATGAAGCGCGTCAAGGCGCAGATGCACATGACCGAGGTGCTGATCGCCTATGGCCAAACGGAGACCAGCCCGGTCAATCACCAGACCACACGCGACGATCCGCTCGACAAGCAGGTCGAGACGGTGGGCCGGCCCGGTCCGCATCTCGAGATCAAGCTGGTCGGCGAGGACGGCGCCGTGGTGCCGGTCGGCACGCCGGGCGAGATCTGCTGCCGCGGTTATTCGGTGATGCAGGGCTATTGGGACGAGCCGGCGCGTACGGCCGAGACCATCGATGCCGGGGGCTGGCTGCATTCGGGCGATCTGGGCGTGATGGACGGCGCGGGCTACACGCGCATCGTGGGCCGCCTCAAGGACATGATCATCCGCGGCGGCGAGAACGTCTATCCGCGCGAGGTCGAGGAATTCCTCTTCACCCATCCTGCCGTGCAGGAGGTGCAGGTGTTCGGCATCGCCGACGCGAAATACGGCGAGGCGGTGTGCTGCTGGATCAAGCTGCGCGACGGCCACGCGGCGACGGAGGACGAGGTGCGCGCCTTCTGCAAGGACCGCATCGCCCATTTCAAGGTGCCGCGCCATGTCCGCTTCGTCGCCGACATCCCGATGACCGTCACCGGCAAGCCGCAGAAGTTCAGGATGCGCGAAGAGATGGAGCGGGAACTCCATGTCATTCCCCGTTGACATCCGGACGGAACCCCGGCACCGTGTCATCCGCAAATGACAAACGCCGCCGACCTCGCCCCGGAACGGACCGCGCCGCGCAAGCGCGATGCGGAGGCCACGCGCGCGGCCATCCTCGAAGCGGCCAAGCTGCACTTCGCCAAATCCGGCTATGACGGCGCCTATCTGCGCGACATCGCGGCCGAGGCCGGTGCCGACGCGGCGCTGATCAACCGCTATTTCGGCGGCAAGGACGGCTTGTTCGCCGCCGCGCTCAAGGATTCCATCGCGCCCGACGCGATCTCGCACTGGGACCGGTCCGCCTTCGCGCTCGACGTCGCCAGGATGATGGCCGGCCACGCGCACCAGCATGTCGAACGGGCGCATTCGTTCCAGTTCCTGCTGCGCGCCGCGACCAATCCGACGACCGCGCCGCTGCTGAACGAAGCGGTGCAGGAGCGCTTCATGGGCCCGATCCGCGAGTGGATCGGGGGCGCGCATGCCGAGGCGCGGGCCCGCATCCTGGCCTCGGTCTTCATCGGGCTTCTGGTCGAACGCCTGATCCGCGACGAGCCGCTGGCGGGCACCGAACGCGACGCTTTCATCGAACGCACGGCGGCCTTGTTGCAGTCGCTCGTGGACAACTAACAGCAACCGCAATTCCAGGGAGAGCGACATGGCCGACGGAAACATCACCAAGGACATCATGTACGACGCGGTGGCGCCGGACGATTTCGAATCGATGATCGAGCTCGACCGCTATGAAAAGCGCTCGACCGCCTTCGACAAGATCATCAGCGCGACGCACGACCATTTCTGGGACCCGCTCGACAAGAAGTACATCGACTTCGACGAGCCGTTCGACATCGAGAACGTCCAGATGATGCCGGACGACCAGATTTTCCAGCTCCAGATTCCGTATGTCCGCGACCATCTGGAAAAGACCGGCCAGAAGATCAAATTCGCCAACGAAATGCAGCTTTGGACGTTCTCCTCGATCCTCCACGGCGAGCAGGGCGCGCTGAACCTGTCGGCCTCGCTGTGCCACGTGCTGAAGGACCAGGGGGCGCAGGAATACGCCGCCAACCAGACGCGCGAGGAAGCGCGCCACGTCACCGCCTTCGCGAAATACGTCAAGGCGCGCTGGGGCCGCCCGCGTCCCTGCGGCGACGTGCTCAAGGCGCTCCTCGTCGATATCATCGCGGCGCCGGAGGTTTACAAGAAGATCATCGGCATGCAGATGCTGGTCGAGGGCCTCGCCATGGGCGCCTTCGCGACCGGCTACAAGTACAACCAGGATCCGCTGGCCAAGAAGCTGTTCCAGCTCGTGATGACCGACGAGGCCTTCCATCACAAGTTCGGCAAGATATGGGCCGACAAGACCATTCCCAAGATGAGCCCGGAAGAGCGCAACGTGGTCGAGGACTGGGCGGCGCATTGCTTCCAGTCGCTGATCATGAATTTGGGCTCGCCGCAGCAGCAGGCGCAGATGTACCAGGATTTCGGCCTCGACCCGGCCAAGGTCCTGGAAGGCCTGATGCAATTGCGCGCCGACAATGCCCAGCGCGAGCGGATGAAGGAATCGACCAACATCTTCCGCGTGCTGATCAAGACGCTGGTGAAATCCGGCCTGATCACCGACCGCACCAAGGCGTTCTATGCGACCTATGTCGACATGGACGAGTTGAAGTCGGAAGGCGACCGCATGGTCGGCGACGACATCGCGGAGGAAGGCATCAAGTACCTGCAGGAGATCAACTTCAAGGACCGCAGCAACGACGCCGCGATCCGGATCGCCGCGGAATAGCCGACCACAGCCGGGCCGTCTCGAAAGAGGCGGCCCGTTTGCTTTCATCCTTCAAAAACGGAACGACATGCCCAAGATCACTTACGTCGAACACACCGGCAAGGAACATGCGATCGAAGTCCCCGAGGGCTGGACCGTCATGGAAGGCGCCGTCAAGAACATGATCCCCGGCATCGATGCCGATTGCGGCGGCGCCTGCGCCTGCGCCACCTGCCACGTCTTCGTGGACGCGGCGTTCGCGGCGAAGATTGCGCCGAAATCCGACATGGAAGAGACCATGCTCGATTTCGCGCCGGAAATTCAGCCCAACAGCCGGCTGTCCTGCCAGATCAAGGTCACCAAGGAATTGGACGGCCTGGTCGTGCGCATGCCGACCAGCCAGCACTGAGGAGTAGAGCCATGAACATCGCGGTGAAGTCCGACATGCAGAGCGCGCGCGACGCGGCCTATGCGCTGCCGATCGAGCAGATCAATCCGGCGCAGGGCAGCCTGTTCCAGTCGGATACGATGTGGCCGTATTTCGAGCGTCTGCGGAAAGAAGATCCGGTCCACTACACCGCCGACAGCGAGTTCGGGCCTTACTGGTCGATCACCAAATACAACGACATCATGGCGGTCGACACCAACCACCAGGTGTTCAGCTCCGACTTCACCTATGGCGGCATCACGATCGGCGGCGGCGCGGCCAACATGGAGCCGCTGCCCATGTTCATCGCCATGGACCCGCCGCGTCACGACATCCAGCGCAAGGTGGTGACGCCCGTCGTCAGTCCCACGAATTTGCAGGTGCTGGGGCCGATCATCCGCGAGCGCGCCGGCAAGATCCTCGACGACCTGCCGATCGGCGTGCCGTTCGACTGGGTCGACAAGGTCTCCATCGAACTGACCACGATGACGCTGGCGACGCTGTTCGACTTTCCGTTCGAGGACCGGCGCAAGCTCACCTACTGGTCCGATGTGGTGACGGCCGTGCCGGGCCACGGTCTCATCGACACCTTCGAGCAGAAGATGGCGGTGTTCCAGGAATACCAGGCCTATTTCGCCAATCTGTGGAACGAGCGCGTCAACGCGACGGAGGTGAAGGGCGACCTGATCTCGATGCTGGCGCACAATCCGGCGACCCGGGATATGTCCCCACGCGAATATTTCGGCAACGTGGTGCTGCTCACCGTCGGCGGCAACGACACCACCCGCAACACGATCACCGGCAGCGTCCTGGCGCTCAACCAGAACCCGGAGCAGTACCAGAAGCTGCGCGAGAACCCGTCGCTGATCCCGTCGATGGTGTCGGAGACCATCCGCTGGCAGACGCCGCTCGCCCATATGCGCCGCACCGCGACGCAGGACTTCGAGTTCCAGGGCAAGACGATCAAAAAGGGCGACAAGGTCGTCATGTGGTACGTCTCGGGCAACCGCGACGACGAGGTGATCGAGCGGCCGAACGACTACATCGTCGACCGCGAAAATCCGCGCCGCCACATCTCGTTCGGCTTCGGCATCCATCGCTGCGTCGGCAACCGCCTGGCCGAGCTGCAATTGCAGATCATCTGGGAAGAGATCTTCAAGCGCTTCCCGGTGATCGAGCAGGTCGCCGAGCCCAAGCGGACATACTCGACCTTCGTGAAGGGGTACGAGAATCTGCACGTCGTGATTCCGAAACGGCTTTAGTTCATTTCTTGCTTGTCATGGCCCGCAAAAGCGGGCCATCCAGGTGACACAGCCACGATGATCGAAGATTTCGCTCCATGCCCAACTGGATGGCCCGCTTTTGCGGGCCATGACAATCGGGGAATGTGATTGTGATCACCATTGCCCTCAGCGATGTCGAAAGTCTTTTTGAAGGTGCCGTTGACGTGCGCCTGCGCGCGGGTTCGATCCAGCCGATCCGCTATCCCGCGCCGGAGCTGGCGTTCTACGATCCTTTCACCCGCTGGGTCGCGTCCGCGCCTGCCGGTGTTCGCCTTCGCCTGAAAACGAATACGCGGTCGCTGCATCTGGCGATGAACCAGCGCGTCGCCGCCTTCAACGGCGAGCCGCGGCCGGCGCCCTACGATCTCTACATCGACGCCAAATCCTTCACGCAACTTAGCGCGACCGGGGGCGCCGCGCTGGCGCTGGACGGCGGGTTGGTGGGCGACGAGCGCGCCACGCTGGCATTCGACGACCTGCCGGCGGGCGAGAAGCACATCGAACTGTGGCTGCCGCAATCGGCCACTGTCTCGCTGACGAAATTCGAAATCGACGACGGCGCGACATGGTCGCCCTGGCCGGATACGCGCAAGCGCATCGTGTTCCACGGCAGCTCGATCACCCATTGCATGGAAGCCGACACCGCCGCCGGCGCCTGGCCCGCCGTCGCGGCGCGTCTCGCCGATGCCGCGCATATCAATCTGGGCTGGGCCGGATCGTGCCTGCTCAGCGGGCTGGCGGCGCGCATCGTCCGCGACCAGCGCGCGGATGCCATCGCGCTCAAGCTCGGCATCAATGTGCATGGCGAGGGCCTGCTGAAGGAACGCACCTTCCTCGACAGCGCGCATGCGATGCTGTCGATCATTCGCGAGAAGCACGCCGCGACGCCCATCGTGGTCGTCTCGCCGATCTGGTCGCCGCCGCGCGAGGATGTCGGTGGCGCCGGCGGGCCGTCGCTCAAGCGCATGCGTGAACTCCTGCAGGATGTGGTCACGGCCCGGGTGAAATCCGGCGACGCGCATATCCGTTACCTGTCGGGCCTCGATCTGTTCGGCCCCGCCGACCGCGCCGATCTGCCCGACGAGTTGCATCCCAATGCCGCCGGCTATCGCCGGATGGGCGAGCGATTTCATGAACGGATGCTGACCGGCAGCCATGCGCTTCTTTGAAACTCCTCTGTCATCCCCTTCCCTCGCTTCGCTCGGCCGGGGGATGACAAAGCAATATTTGGGCGCATAATAAATCATCCCGGGAGGACGCCATGACCGACAACAACATCACCAAGGACGCGATGTACGGCGCCGTGGCGCCGGACGATTTCGAGTCGATGATCGAGCTCGACCGCTACGAGCAACGCTCGACCGCCTTCGACAAGATCATCAGCGCCACCCACGACCATTTCTGGGACCCGCTCGACAAGAAATACATCGATTTCGACGAGCCCTTCGATCTCGAAAACGAGGCGATGATGCCGGAGGAGATGCAGCCGCTGCTGCGCCTGCCTTACATCGCCGGGACGCTGAAGGACCCCAAGGAGAAGATCCGTTTCATCAACCACATGCAATTGTGGAATTTCTCCTCGATCCTTCATGGCGAGCAGGGCGCGCTGAACCTGTCGGCGTCGCTGTGCCATGTGCTCAAGGACCAGGGCGCGCAGGAATACGCCGCCAACCAGACGCGCGAGGAGGCGCGCCACGTGACGGCGTTCGCCAAATACATCAAGGCGCGCTGGGGCCGGCCGGTGCCGTGCGGCGCGGCGCTCAAAGCGCTGCTGATCGAGATCATCGACAGCCCCGCGGTCTACAAGAAGATCATCGGCATGCAGATGCTGGTCGAGGGTCTCGCGATGGGCGCCTTCGCCAACGGCTACCGCCACAACCGCGACCCGCTCGCCAAGAAACTGTTCCAGCTGGTGATGACCGACGAGGCGTTCCACCACAAATTCGGCAAGATCTGGGCCGACAAGACGATCCCCAGGCTCACGGAGTCGGAGCGCAATCTGGTCGAGGACTGGGCGGCGCATTGCGCCCAGGCGCTGCTGTTCAACAACGGCTCGCCGCTGCAGCAGCAGATGATCTACGGCGAATTCGGCCTCGATCCCGAGCGCGTCGTGGCCGACATCCTGGCGCGCCGCAAGACCCGCGATCCGCAGCGCCGCTTCAAGGGGGAGACCAACGTCTTCCGCGTCCTGATCAAGACGCTGCTCAACGCCGGCCTGATCACGGCGCGGACGCGCGGCTTCTACGGCGCCTATATCGACATGGACGAACTCCAGGCCGAAGGCACCCGCATGGTCGGCGACGACATCGCGGAGGAGGGCATCAAGTACCTCCAGGCGATCAACTTCAAGGATCAGGGACGGGCGGTCAGCATCGCGGCGGAGTAGCGTTTTTCTTTCCTCGCCCGTTGTTACGGGGGAGGATCATGTCCGTGCTACCGCCCCTTCACGATGTCCACCAGCCGGGTCAAATGCTCCGGCGGCGTATGCTGCAGCACGCCATGGCCGAGGTTGAAGATGTATGGCCGGCCGGCCATCGCATCCACGAGACGCCGTGCCTGCGTCTCCATCGCCGTGCCGCCGACCATCAGCAGCATGGGATCGAGATTGCCCTGCACCGCGACGCCGGCGGGCAGCGTGGCGGCCGCCGCCGCCATATCCGTCATGTGGTCGATCCCCACGGCATCGACGCCGGTCTGCGCCGCATAGCGCGCGACATGCGATCCGGCCCCGCGCGGCAGCCCGATGATCGGAATGTCGGGATGCTTCGCCTTGACGGCCTTCACGATCCGCGCGGTCGGCGCGATCACCGCAAGGTCGAACAGCGGCGCCGGCACCGCGCCGGCCCAGCTGTCGAACAGCTTGAGCACCTCGGCGCCGGCATCGGCCTGCGCGACGAGATAGGCGATCGTGGCGTCGACGAGTTTGTCGATCAGCGCGGCGAACAGCTTCGGCTCGCTCCACATCATGCGGCGGCAATTCTCGTAGTCGGTCTTGCCGCGGCCCTCGATCATGTAGGTCGCGACCGTCCACGGCGAACCGGCAAAGCCGATCAGCGCGACGTCGTCCGCCAACGCCGCGCGCACGTTGCGGATCGTCTGCATCACCGGCGACAGGATCTCGGCGGCGCGGGCATCGGACAAGCGCGCCAGCCCCGCCGCATCGCGGATCGG
>OLLQ01000673.1_pt1 | contig 13625 bp, 16 predicted proteins | sample 1604571 | NCBI WGS metagenome assembly OLLQ01 (sample SAMEA104055722, study PRJEB20765) | soil metagenome | isolation source: soil
AGGACGAGGCCGGCGAGGCCGAGATCGGCGGCGCGCGACGCGACATGCACCGCCAGGGCCGCGCCCATGCTCTCGCCGATGAGGAAGACGGGCAGGCCGCTGCCGTAACGTTGGCGCAGATACATCACCGCCTCGACCGCGTCGCGGATCATGCGTTTCTTGCCGCGCCACTTGCCGCGGGTGGAGGTGGCGCCGAAGCCGCGCTGGTCGATGGCGAGCGCGGTCATGCCGCGGGCCGCGAACATCGGGCCGATCTCGTCGAAGGCGCCGGAGTAATCGCAGGCGCCGTGCAGCAGCAGAACGAATGCGCGCGGTGTCTGCGCTTGCCACAGCCGATAGGGGATCGCCGCGCCATCGCTGGCGGGGAAGCTGCCGATGCGGATGCGGGCGTTGGGATCGACGCCGGCCAGCGACCAGCGCGCATCGTCGGGCGTCGATGATTCCTCCGGGGCCGAGAATTCGAAGCCGAGGCGATAGGCCTGGCTCATCGCGGTCTATCCTCCGGCCCGGCGCGCGACGGTCAGGCCGCCGATCAGGAACACCAGGAAAATGACCATGAACACGAAGAACAGGATCTTCGCGACGGCGAAAGACGCGCCCGCGATGCCGCCGAAGCCCAGCACGCCGGCGACGAGGCCGATGACCAGAAAGATAAGCGCCCAGCGCAGCATTGGAAAACTCCCACGTCGCAATCGGGAATGTTAACGGTGGGTGGGAATAAAAGTTCCCATGCGCCGATAGCCTCTCTCCCATACGTCGCGGGAGCGGTCTGCGAGCGTAGAGAGACAAGTGAGGGTCCGCCGCGAGCCAGTACCCGTCCGTACGCTGTCGCTACGGACCCAGCAAAAACTCAGGCTTAGCTACGCGACGTGCTTCGCTAAGCCTAAGTTTTCGCGTCCCTCTCCCGCTCGCGGGAGAGGTTAGGAGGGCCGCACCGGCATCGGGGCGTTAAGCGCCCAGGCCACGGTCTGCGCCATCGTATCGCTCAGCGCCTGGTTGAACGCCGCGACCACGGCCGGGACGCTGTTCTGGCTCGCGGCGACCTCTTTGCCGACCGAAATCGCCTGCGCGATCGTGCGGGTGCGGGCCGCGATCAGCTTGACCGACAGCTTGACGACGGCCGTCGGCACGCCGTCGGCGACGTCGTAGCGCGCCTGGAAATCGTGGATGTCGGTCAGCAGCAGGTAGTCGGATTTCAGCCCATCGGTGTCGTGGCCGACCGAGGTGATGCGGCCGCTGCCTTCGAAAGCGTCGATCAGCGCGGCCTGCACCAGGAAGGGCAACCGATCCTGCCACGACGAGTTGGCGAAGTAGTCGAGCTGGTCGTTCGGCTGCACCAGCGCGATACGCGCGGAGTCGAGGCTGTCCGGCGCGTCCGGCAGCACGACCGAGATCTGCCACGGCACGCGCGGACCGCCGCCGGCGGGGCCGACCGAGGCCTTCAGCATATAGAGCGGCGGCGCGTCGGGCGGGCCGATGAGGCCGCTGCACGCCGAAAGCGCCACGGAGGAGAGGCCGGTCACCAGCAGGGCGCGGCGGTCGATTGCGAACTTGCTCATTTGGGTGTGTATCCCTTGCGCCTGTCGCCGAAGATGACTCTCGTCGGCTCGCGGTTGAGTTCGTCGGACAATTTGGTGAGGCTGGTCACCAGGCGGCGGCCGTCGGCGATCAATGCCGACAATTGCGCGATGCCATCGCCCGTCACCACCGCATCGGCATCGAGCGACAGCTTGTCGAGCCGGCGCAGCGTCGCCTGCGCCTGCAGGAAGGTCGGGTGCAGATCGCGGCTGGCGCCGGCGAGGTTGGCGGTCGCCACATTGGTGTTGCGCAGGATGGCGTCGATGTCGCCGCGGCGGCCCGCCACCGTCGTCGTCACCATGTCGAGATTGTTCAGGATGTCGGCGATCGCCTTGCGGTTCTTGTCGTCGAGCATCAGGTTGACGCGGTCGGCGGTGACGTTGAGCTTGTCGCTGAGCTGGTCCAGCTTCTTCTCCAGCTTCTCGAACGTGCCCGGGATCGCATTGATCACCGGATTGTGCTGCAGGTCCTTGGCGTCGTCATGGCGCAGCACCGGCTTGCCGATCGAGCCGCCGAGCAATTCGACATAGGAGCCGCCGGTCAGGCCCTGGCTGGCGATCGACGCGGTGGCGTCCTCATGGATGTCGAACGACTTGTCGACCTTGATGGAGGTCAGCACGACCTTCGGGTTCGTGGGATCGAGCACCAGATCGTCGACGCGGCCGGCCTCCAACCCGTTGTAGCGCACGATGGTGCCCTTGCCGAGGCCGGTGACCGAGCCCTCGAACTTCACGGTGTAATACGAATAGGTGATGTTCTGCGTCCCCGCGAGCCACAGCACGGTGACGACCAGGCCGAACATGCAGGCCAGCACGAAGGCGCCTACGGCGATGTAGTTTGCCTTGGTTTCCATCGTTCCCCCTCAGGCCGCCGCGCGTCCGCGCGGACCGGAAAAATATTCTTGAATCCATGGATGCGGATTCTTCCGCAATTCGTCGATCGTGCCGACGATGATCTTCTTGTCCACCAGCACCGCGATGCGGTCGGTGGTGGCGCGCAGCGTGTCGAGGTCGTGCGTCACCATGAAGACGGTCAAATTCAGGCTCTGCTGCAGGTCCTTGACCAATTCGTCGAACATATTGGCCGAGATCGGATCGAGGCCGGCGGTCGGCTCGTCGAGGAAGACGATCTCCGGATCGAGCGCCAAGGCGCGGGCGAGGCCGGCGCGCTTTTTCATGCCGCCCGAAAGCTCGGAGGGATGCTTGACCGCGGTCTCCTCGGCGAGGCCGACCATCGACAGCTTCATCGAGGCGATCTCGTTCATCAGCTGCTGCGGCATGTTGAGATATTCGCGCAAGGGGACCTGGATGTTCTCGGCGATGGTCTGCGAGCTGAACAGCGCGCCTTCCTGGAACAAGACGCCCCAGCGCATCTCGATCTGGCGCATCTGGCGTTCGTTGAGGCCGGCGGTGTTCTGGCCGAACACCTCGATGGTGCCGGACTGGAAATGGTTGAGGCCGATGATCGAGCGCAGCAGCACCGACTTGCCGGTGCCGGAGCCGCCGACCACGCCCAGCACTTCGCCGCGATAGACGTCGAGATCGAGATGGTCGTGCAGGAGCTGGTTGCCGAAGCCGTTGACGAGGCCGCGGACGCGGATCACCACGTCCTTGTCCTTGCCGCCGGTGTTTGCGCGGGGGCCGCTCATCTCAAATCCCCAGGATCGAGAACATGATGGAGAACGCCGCGTCGAACACGATGACGAGGAAGATCGATTCGACCACGGAGCGCGTCGTCAGCTTGCCGACGCTGGCGGCGTTGCGCTCGACCTGCAGGCCTTCATAGCAGCCGACCATGCTGATGATCCCGGCATAGACCGGCGCCTTGATGATGCCGACCATGAAGGTGTTGAGCGAGATCGCCTCCTGCAACTGGCGCAGGAACACCGGCGTCGTGATGCCGAGGTCGAAATAGCACATCACCGCGCCGCCGATCATGCCCATCATGTCGGCGAAGAAGGTGAGGAACGGCAAGGCGATGATGAGACCCAGCACGCGCGGCAGGATCAGCGCGTCCACCGTGTTGATTCCGATGGTCTCCATCGCGTCGATCTCTTCGTTGACGCGCATCGAGCCGATCTGCGCCGTGAAGGCGGAGCCGGAGCGGCCGGCGATGATGATGGCGGTGATCAGGCCGGCGATCTCGCGCAGCAGGCCGACGCCCAAGAGGTTGATGGTGAAGATCTCGGCGCCGAAGCGCTTGAGCTGGTCGGCGCCCTGATAGGCGAGCACGATGCCGATCAGGAACGACAGCAGCCCGACGATGGGCAGGGCGTTGATCCCGGTCTCTTCGATCTGGTGGAACAGCGCCGCGACGCGCAGATTGCCACGCGGGTGGTAGATCGCCTCAGTGGCCTCGACCGTGACGCGGCCGACATAGCCCATGATGCCGAGGGCCTGCTGCCCGGTATGGACGGTCGCCTTGCCGATGCGCTCGACATAGGCGGTGATCGTGTGGCGGTTGTGGATGACGACGGGCGGCGCGGTATGCTCGTGCTCGACGGTGTGGAGCAGCGAATCGTACATCGACGGCAGCTTGATCGGCGCGACGCGCTTGCCCTTGGCTTCCCATTCGCGCTTGGTGCGCACCAGCAGCCAGGCGCCGGCGCTGTCGATGCGGTCGAGGCCGGAGCCGTCGATCTCCGCATCCGCCGCGTCGCCCAATTGCAGCGCGTGCAGGTCGGCGTCCAGCTTGGCGGCGTCCTTGGTGGTCCATTCGCCCTGCGCGACCAGGCGCAACAACCTGGGCTTGCGCTCCATGCTGAAGCTGGCGCGCGCGTCGGCGGTCGTGGCGTCGTGTGCTGTGCTCATCCCGGCAAAACTCTACCGGGGCCCGGCCCGTAAGGCCATGCTCCGGCGGGTGAAATCGGTCACAGGAGATGGGGATAGGCGCGCATTTCGGCGCGAGGGCGGCGCGGTGCAGCCTCGCGAATCGCCAATGCGGCCCGAATCGCAGGAACTTTTCTAACGACCCCTCGGCCGGTGCATCCGATACAGCACATGCGGGCTGAGCGGGTTGTCGATCGGGACGGTGGGATCGCGGAAATCGTCCCGCGGATCGTACGACATGCCGAGCGACGCCATCGCCGCCCGCGACGGCTGGTTGATGGCGGAGGTGTACCCCACGATCTGGCCCAGGCCGAGCGACCAGCCCTGCGCGAACCAGGCCCGACTGGCTTCGCCGGCATAGCCCTGGCGCCAGAACGGCCGGCCGAGGATCCACCCGATCTCGACCACGGGGCCGCCCGGCACATCGTCCGTCCACGACAGGCCGGCGCCGCCGATCAACGCGCCGTCTTCGCGCCGCTCGACGGCGAGAAAGGCGAAGCCGTGCCGGTCCAGGTGCCGCGTGCAATGGTCGACGACGGCGTCGGACTCCGCGCGCGTCAGGAGCGACGGATAATAATAGCGCCGCACCTCGGGGTCCGCGTTGATCGCCGCGAAGGCCGGCAGGTCCTGCGCCTGCCATGGCCGCATCGTCAGGCGCGGCGTGTCGAGGCGCATCACACCAGGGGCCGGCCGGCCATGCGCTCCAGCACTTTCAGCGGCGAGCGCTCCGGATGGCCGAGCGCCGCGACCGGCAGATGGAACGTCTGCTCCAGCGCGAACTGGCCCTTCAGCGCGGCGTGCATCGCCTGGTCGGTGAAGCACATCCAGGTCGTGCCGGCGGGGAAGGCGAACGCCATTTGCGGCGCGGTTTTCTGGTAGCCGGCATCGAGCTTGGCGCCGTCATGCAGGCCCAGCATCAGATAGTCGTAAGCACTGCGCCGTCCCTTGGTGACGCCGAGCGTCTCGAACAGCCAGGGCTCCAGCGGCAGCGGCTTTCGCGCCCGCGGCGCGTAGCGTTTCGCCACCGCCTCGAACGGCTCGCCGACATGCCAGACGCGTTCGCCGCCCATCGGATGGATGTTGGAGAACACGCGCAGGATGCGCCGCCCGCGCTGCGGCCGCGACGGGAAGGCATCGACATGCAGGCGCTTGTCGTCGTTGCGCGGGCTGTAGGTGCGGCCCGCGATCTCCACCGGGCGGTAGGAGGTGCGCGCCTGCTCGATGCCGGCCTCGTAACCGGGAAACAGCGACAGCACGAGAGAACGCGCCTGGGCCGAGAACCGTCCCATCATCGCCGACAATTGCGCCGCGGCTTGCGGCGAGGCGTCGTCGCCTTGAATCTTCCCATCCGGATCGCGGCTGATGTTCTTGGCGCGGCCGTTCGACAGCGCGTCGGTCAGAAGGCCGTTCTCGCTGTTGCCGACCGTGAAGGGCAGTTTGGGAAAATAGAGGACCTTGCCGTCCTCCAGCGCATCCTGCGCCGCGGCCCGCGTGGCGTCGTCGAACGGGCCCGCCCAACGGTCCAAATCCAGCGTCGCTATCGGCTCGATGGTCATGGCTTGCTTTGTAGCAAACGCGTTCGTGCGACTCCAGCGCGTGCCGTGTTAGGCTTTGGGCGCTGCCAAGATCGCATGCGGGGTTCCGGCGATGACGTCTCTTGTGAAGGCCGGCGCGATCCTGCTTCTGGTGCTTGCGAGCCCGGCGAAGGCGCAGATGCCGCCGAACGCATACTTCCTGAAAATCGACGGCGTCAGGGGTGACGTGCACGACGGCAGGCACGATGGCTGGGTGCGTCTGACAATCGTCAAGCCGGCGTGCTTGCAGCCGGCGGAGGAAAGGCAGGGGCGTCTCTATTGCATGGCGCGTGGCGGCGGCGGCGCGGTGTTCCATATCACCCGGCACACCGATGCTTTCAGCGCGCTGCTGGCGGAGGCCTTCCGCACGGGGCGGCATTTCGCCAAACTTTCGATTGAAAAGTACGAGGACTTTGGCGGCGGCGACTTTTTTGCCGAGCTCTACACGCTTTCCGATGCGCAAATCACGTCGCTTGGCACCGATCCCGGCGACCCGGCCGGGGAAAACCTCACGCTCACCTCCGCGGCAGTGACGGGATCGTCGTCGATGAGCGAGGGTGCGATCCTCAACGCGCATTGAGGCGTGAAGCCTGCGGCTCCGCCTCTGCCAATCGCTTACGCCAGCGAGCCGGTGATCGAGGCGCGTTGCGAGATCTCGATCCAGTTGCCGTCCGGATCGCGCACCATGGAGATGCGCGCCGTGGTGCCCAGCGTCGTCGGCCTCATCGCCTCGCGCCCGCCATGGCTGAGGATGTGCGCGTGCGCGTCGTCGCATTTGAAGACCTGGAAGGTGATGTAGCGGAATCCGGCGCCCTGGAATTGCGCGTCGGACGGCGCGTCTTCGGATTCTTCGAGCAGGATCACCGTTTCGCCGGCCCGGAAGGCCGCGCCGCGCGCATGGGCGATCTCGGCGAGGCCCAGCGCCTGCGCATAAAAGCGCTTGTGCTGTTCGAGATCGCGCACCCGGAGCTTGATGCCGATCTGGTCGATGCCGAACGTGCCGGGCGGCACGCGCGCGACGAGCGTGCCGTCATGATCCGGCGTGACGACGATGCCCGACAGGCCAGGCCGCGCAATGAGCACTTCGGCATAGCCGGCGGGAGGCGCTGGCGGCAGAGGCTCCGCGAAGTGATTGATCTTCAGCGCCGAGCCCAGCAGGTCGTGGCGATGCTGGTTCTGTCCCCTGCGGATCGGCAGGAGATGATCGAACGGCACGCCGATCTCGTGCTGCCAGAACGCCAGCATGGGCTCCAGCGTGTTGGTGTTGAGCCCGATATCGACGCGGGGTTTGGCGAGGCGCATGGCGAAACTCCTGAAATCAAAAACACAGCTGTCATCCCCGGCGAGCGAAGCGCGCGACGTGCGCGCTCGCCGGGGATGACAATTTTACGCGTTGAAACGGGTTCACTCCCCCTGTCTATCGAAGAATTCATCCGCATCTTCCACCTCGACCAACCGCCCCCGCCTTATCTCCAAAAACCGCGTGGCCGCCGTGCGCGTGAAATAGCGATCGTGGCTGACGAAGATGCACGACACATCCGACTCCTCCAGCTGGCCCTCCAGATCCTCCTGCCCCTCGATATCGAGATGGTTGGTCGGCTCGTCGAGCAGATAGAAATTCGGCTTGAGCAGTTTCATGTACAGGAAGACCAGCCGCGACTGTTCGCCATAGGAGAGCTTGGCGATCCTGTCGTCGAGCCGCTCGAACGGAAATCCCGCCTTGGCCAGGATCGACACCGCCTGTGCGTTGTTCACGGTCTTGATCCGCGCGATGTAGTCGCGCAGCGAGACGTCGAGCGGCAGATCCGCCATGCGCTGGTCGAAATAGACGAGGTTGGTCGCGGGATTGAAGCGCACCGCGGCGCGCCCGTCATAGTGCTCCCGCGCCGGATCGTAGGCCGCCGCCAGCGCGGCGAGCAGCGTGGACTTGCCGCTGCCGTTCGCCCCGAGCAGCGCGACGCGCTCGCCCGCCGCGATCACGAGGCGGTCGATGGTCACCAGCGTGCGCGAACCGTCCGGCACCTTCACCACCAGATCGGCGAGGCGCAGCGCGATCTTGGCGTCGATCGCCTCGTCGTTGAGCTCCAGCTTGCGCTTGTTGGCGTGATAGACCTCGGTCGCATTGTCCTCGATCCGCGCGATGCGCTTTTCGGTGGTGCGCCTTTTGCGGTCGAACTTGTCGTTGAACACGCCCCATGCCTTGTAGCGCGCCGCGACCTTCTCCAGCCGCGACACCTCGCGCTCCTCCAGCGCCCGGCGCTTGGCCGCGGTCGCGTCGTTCTGCAGCAGCTGCTCGCGCGCCTGCGCGAACGGCGCCTTGAAGGCGTGCGCCCCGTCCTTGCGCAGGAAGATCGTGCGCGTCGTGGTGCGGTCGAGGAATTCGCGGTCATGGCTGACGATCAGCATCGGCAGGCGGATGTCGTCCTCCAGCCAGCGCTCCAGCTTGTTGATGTTCTCGAGGTCGAGATGGTTGGTCGGCTCGTCGAGGATGACGATGTCCGGCTCGCGCAGTTTCTCGCGCGCGATCAGCAGCAGGCGCTGCCAGCCGCCGGACAGTTCGCCAAATTTCTTTTCCGCGATCTCGAACGGGATGCGCAAATCGTCGAGCAGCACGTCGACCTTCCAGCCGTCATGCGCGTCGGGCAGAGCCTGCTCCAGCATGTCGCGCACGGGCACGGCAGTGAGCGCGGTGGGAATCTCCTGCGGCACATAGCCGACGCGCAATCCGCGGCTGCGCACGACCTGGCCGTCGGACAATGCATGCTCGCCGGCGAGGCATTTGAGCAGGGTCGACTTGCCCGCGCCGTTCTCGCCGACCAGCGCGGTGCGCGCGTCGTCCAGCAGGAACGACACGTTGGCGAAGATCGTCGTGACGCCGTATTGAAAGCCGCCCCGGTCGATGCCGAGCACGGCGCTGCGCGCAGCCATGTGATGATTTCTTTTGCTCCCCGGGCAGTTTCGCATAGTCTGCCGCCAGATAAAAATCGGGAGCACGCTCATGGATCGCCTCAAGGGGAAAGTCGCCATCGTCACCGGCGCCGCCAGCGGCATCGGCCGCGCCAGCGCCATCCTGTTCGCGGCGGAAGGCGCCAAAGTCGTCTGCGTCGACCGCGCCCAGGAGGTCATGGACACCGGCGGGTTGATCGGGGACGCCGGCGGCACCGCGCTGCCGATGCTCGCGGATGTGTCGAAGGAAGAGGACGTCGCCGCCTTCGTCGACCGCGCGGTGAAGGAATACGGCCAGCTCGACGCGATCTACGCCAATGCCGGCATCTCGGGCGGCGGCCAGCGGCCGTTCTTCGAGCTCGACGCCAACGACTGGCGCCAGGTGCTCGACGTCAATCTCATCGGCGTCTTCCTGTCGATCAAGCACGCGGCGCGGATGATGGTGCCCAACAAGAAAGGCTCGATCGTCTGCACCGCCTCGGTCGCCGGCATCCGCTCGGGCGCGGGCGGCGGCCCGTACTCGGCGTCGAAGGCCGGCGTGATCAACCTGGCGACGACGGCGGCGAATTATCTCGCCGGCACCAATGTGCGGGTCAACGCGATCTGCCCCGGGATCATCGAGACCGGCATGACCAAGCCGATCTTCGACTACGCCAAGCAGCGCGGCACCGAGGACCGCATCGGCCAGCTCAATCCGCTCAAGCGCCACGGCGTGCCGAACGAGATCGCGTATGCCGCACTGTTCCTGGCGAGCGATGAATCGAGCTATGTCAACGGCCAGCACCTCGCGGTCGACGGCGGCCTGACGAGCTCGATGCCGGTGACGGGACGGATCGGGCGGTAGGTTTACCCTCTCCCGCGAGCGGGAGAGGTTATCTGCGCACCGCCAGCACCAGCCAGTCCCACGGCCGGCGCGTGCCCGCGCCGCGCGGCTTGCGCAGGCCTTCCTTCTGCCAGGGATAGAACACGCGCTGCACCTTGCGGGCCGCGAAGCCATGCTCGGCGAGGATCGCGTCCAGCTCCTCGCGCGCGAAGTGCTTTTGCCGGCTGCCGCCGCGATCGACGAGACCGTCCGGCGCCGCCGCCATCGCTTCCTTGCGTGACGTGCCATAGGCGATGCGCTCCACCATCCGGTCGGACTCGATCGACGGCACCACGATCAGCGCGTGGCCGCGCTTTTTCGTGACGCGCGCGATGCCGTCCCACATCTGCGCCCGGATGCGCGCCTCAGGCATCGTGATCACGTTCATGCAGACGGTGAGATCGGCGACGCGCCCGATGCGCTTGGCCGCCGGCGCAATGCTGGAGGTCAGCCAGGCGATGTCGCGCCGGCCCGCAAGCCGCGTTTTCCCGCGCGCGATGATGCGCGGTGCGTGCTCGACGGCGAAGGTGCGGCGGAACAACGGGCCATAGCGCTCCACGAACGTCCCGATGCCGCAACCGAGGTCCGCCAGCACCGATTTTTCCGCCGACAGCGGCAAGGCGCGCATGATGCGCGCGATCTGGTTGCCCTTGGTCTCGCGCGTGATGTCGCAGACTTCGCGCTCGAAATCGTCCGCGAGTTTGTCCCACTCTTTGCGACTCACCATGCGATACTGATCGGCGATTCTCGGGCGACGCGCAAATGTGCGGGAAAGTCACGCAAAAGGTGAATTGGGAAGACGCGCTGACGCTGCGCCAGTTCGACGACGCGCCCGAGGCGGCGTCGGAAGCGTTCACGCCGATGCGCCAGCCGCGCATCCTGTACCGCAACGCCGAGGGTGCGCGCGCCGGGCGGCACATGCGCTGGGGCTTCGTGCCGGCGGACGCGCCGGACCACAATGTCGGCACCAAATTCATCCATGCGCGGGCCGAGACCATCGAGCAAAAGCCGACCTTCCGCGACGCCTTCTTCAACCGCCGCGGCCTCTTGGTCGTCGACACGTTCAACGAAGGCGAGGAGGTCACGCCGAAGAAGACGCAGCAATACGTCATCACGCCGCGCGGCCGCCCGGCGACCGCGATCGCCGTGATCTGGGAGCGCTGGGGCGGCGCGGGACCGGTGCCGCTCTACACGTTTGCGATGGTCACCACGCCGCCGAACCCGTTGATCGCGACCATCACGGACCGGATGCCGGCGGTGATCGCCGATGAACACTGGGCCAAATGGCTCGGCGAGGCGCCGGCGACAGTGGACGAGCTGAAGGCGATCCTGCAGCCGTCGGACATCCCGATGGACATGGAGAAGGCCGGCAAGCCCCCGCCGCCGCAGGGGAGTTTGTTCTGATATTTATACCCTCCCCTTGAGGGAAGGTCGAAACGCGAAGCGTTTCGGGGAGGGGTCCGGCTCGGAGCCATGACCCCTCCCCGAAAATTCGTCGCTGCGCTCCGAATTTGTCGACCCTCCCTCAAGGGGAGGGTAAAATTCATCGCATGCCCCACCTTCTCCACTTCTCCGAAGACCCGAACATCGCCGTCTTCCACCCGCATGTCCCAGCCTCGGCGCCCGACAATCCGCCGCTGGTCTGGGCGGTCGATGACGCGCATGCGCCCGGCTTCTGGTTTCCGCGGCAGTGTCCGCGCGCCTGTTGCTGGAATAGCGGCAAGCCGCTGACGGAGATTGGCCGCACGCTGCTCGGCATGGGCGCGGACAACCGCATGCATGCGATCGAAAGCGCCTGGCTCGAACGGATGCGGGCCTGCACGCTGTATGTCTACCGCTTCGACGCCGCGCCGTTCGTGCCGCGCATCGCCGATGCCGGCTATTACGCGACGCGGGAAAGCGTGACGCCGCTCTCGGTCGAACCGATCGGCGACCTGCTGGCGTTGCACGCGGCGGCGGACATCGAGCTGCGCATCGTGCCGAATTTGTGGCCGCTGATCGACGCCATCGTCGCGTCCGGCCTGGAATTCTCGATCATCCGAAAGATGAACGCTTTGCCGCGCGCCGCCAGCTCATCAGCACCGTAACGATGCCGAGCCCCAGCGACGAGGCGTTGATCACGGTCTCCGTCCACATCGCGCCCGATCCCGGCAGCAGGGCGTAAAGCCCGTGCTCGACATTGAAGGTGATGTCCATGCCCGCGAGATAGAGCAGGGCGCTGCCCGCCATCAATCCGAACAGCGCGCCTTGTCGCGTGCCGCGCCACAGCCCGATGCCGGCGGCGAGCATGGTGAGCGCCATCCAGCCATCGGCGACGACGAAAGCGTCCTCGAAATAGGTGTACCAGATGTCGGGCAGCACCCGGACGTCGCCGGCGATGTAATAGTTCAGCCAGTAGGCGACGGTGACGACCGCGCCGAGAATCAATAACGCTGCAAGGATTTTCATTGTGCCCACCTATCGAGACGGCAAGCATATACCCGAAGTTCGGGCTCAATAACCTCTCCCGCAAGCGGGAGAGGTCGGAAATGCGAAGCATTTCCGGGTGAGGGAATTGGCGCGAGGCGTATAGATGCCCTCACCCGAACGTCGCTTCGCGCCGTTCGACCTCTCCCGCAAGCGGGAGAGGTTACTAGGCCAGCGTAAAGAACGGCACCGGGGCGCCGCCGTCGCTGGGCTTCCACACCAACTTCGCCTTCGCGTCGATGGCGATCTGCTTGAAATCGCAATCGACCAGATTGGTCAGGACGCGCGGGCCCTCGGCCAGCTCGACATAGGCGATCGTGTACGGCCCGGTCGGCGAGCGCATCATCACGGAAAAGCTGTAGACCGTGGCCTCGCCGCTGGCCTCGCGCCACTCGACGCGTTCGCTGAAACAAAACGGACAGAACGAGCGCGGAAAATAATGCGGCTCGTTGCAGGCGAGGCAATAGCCGTAAAGCAGCTTGCCCTCTTCGGCGGCCTTCCAGAACCGCGCCGTCTCCTCGTTCACCGCCGGCGCGAAGATCTTGCGCGGCGCCTTCTTTTCCCCTTGTTCGGACATCGCTCTACTCCCGTTCCAGGATGACGGTCGCCGACCCGTGCCGCGTGCCGAGCGAGCCGCCCGTGCCGTGCGCGATGGCGAGATCGCAGTTCGGCACTTGTACCTTCGGATGGGCCTCGCCGCGCAACTGGCGCACCGCCTCGATCACCTTGGTGATGCCGCCGCGATTGGTCGGATGGTTGTTGCACAACCCGCCGCCATCGGTGTTGAACGGCAATTTGCCGACGCCCGAGATCAGATTGCCGTCGGCGACGAACTTGCCGCCCTCGCCCTTCTTGCAGAAGCCGAGGTCTTCCAATTGCATCAGCACCGTGATGGTGAAGCTGTCGTAGATCGAGGCGTATTTGATGTCGGAGGGTTTGACGCCCGCTTCCTCGAACGCCTTGGGCCCGCTCCATGCCGCGCCCGAATAGGTGAGGTCGACCTTGCCGCCATAGGTGCCCTTGGGCGCCTCGCCCGCGCCGAGGATCTTCACCTTGGGGCGGCTGAGCTGCGCCGCGATCTCCGGCGACGTCACGATCAGCGCCCCGCCGCCATCGGTGACGACGCAGCAATCGAGCCGGTGCAGCGGCGTCGAAATCATCGGCGAGTTGACGACGTCCTCGACCGTCACGACCTCCTTCAAAAAAGCATTCGGATTCCACTGCGCGTGATGCGAGGCGGCGACCTTGATCCAGGCGAGCTGCTCGCTCGTCGTGCCGAATTCGTGCATGTGGCGCGTGGCGCACATCGCGTACTGGTTATGCGTCGTGCCGCCATAGGGCATCTCGAAGGCGCTTTCCGGCGCCGCGGTG
>OLLQ01000581.1_pt1 | contig 13511 bp, 12 predicted proteins | sample 1604571 | NCBI WGS metagenome assembly OLLQ01 (sample SAMEA104055722, study PRJEB20765) | soil metagenome | isolation source: soil
CGGCGACGCCGCGCTCGCCGACGATCTTGCGCAGGAGACCTTCGTCCAGGCCTGGCGCACGCTGCGCCAATTGCGCAATGCCGGTGCCTTCGGCGGCTGGCTCAAGCAGGTCGCGGTCCGCGTCTGGCTGCAGCACGCGCGCAAGAGCAAGCTGCCGCTCGAACTCCTCGACGACGCCGACGACGAAGCCGCGCCGGTCTTTGCCGACAAGCTCGACCTGGAACGTGCCTTAAAACAGCTCAATCCATCGCAGCGATTATGCGTGGTTCTGTCTTATGGCGAAGGCATGAGTCATGGTGAGATTGCCGACAGCACCGGCTGGCCGCTCGGCACGGTCAAATCCCATGTCGCGCGCGGCGGTGCGCGCCTGAAACAATGGTTGAAAGCATGAGCGACGACCTCGCCCGCCTCTTCGCGGAACAGCCGGATCCGCCGGACGACGAAACCTTCGTCACGCAGGTCACCATCCGCATCACCCGCCGCCGCCAGCTGGCAATCGCCCTGCCGGCGATCCTCGCCGCGCTGCTGGTGCTCGCGATCTGGGCCATTTGGCCAGCGGCCTATCTGTTCGGCACCGACGCACTATCCGGCATCGCCTTCATCGCCAACGGCATCGGCGGGTTCTTCACCACGCCGGTCGGCATCCTGACCGCCGCCGCTTTGCTCTTCGCCGCCGTCATATGGGCGTGGATCCGCGAACAGATGCACGGCACGCAGTTCTAGATCAGCCCTGCCGCCAATTGCCGTGGAAGCCGAACGGCACCCGCCGCGGCAGTTCGGCCACCGCGATCGGCCCCTTGGCGACATCGCCCGCCTCATAGACGACGAAGTCACTCCGATCCTCGGCGCCGCGATAGACCAGCGCGATCAGCCAGCCATCGCCCTCCGCCGCCTCGGCATTGCGTGGCACGAAGATCGGCTCGCCCGGCACGTCACCCTTGGGCAGTTCATGCAGCACGCGCTTGCCCGTCGCAAAATCGATATGCGCGATGCCGTTGAAGACGATCTTGCCGGTGTCCTGCGTGTCGGCGGCGAAATAGCCATGGCGATAGGGGAGCCCGGCGCGGCGCTCGTCCAGCCGCGGAAACTCGCCGGCCAGATCGTCGAGCCGCGTCTGCTTGATCGTGTTGGTCGGGGCCGCCAGATCGATCTCCCAGCGGACCAGATAAGCCGAAGCCGGCTTGCCGGGCGAGCCGTCGACATTCGGGAACAGGGGCGCGTTGGCGTATTGCATGACGTCGGCGAAGATCTTCGTGCCCTCTTCCCACGCGTTCATCGGGTGGAAGACGTAGCAGGGATCGGTCTCGAACCAGCGGATCGTCTCGACGCCGGCATTGCGCGCCATCACGCCGATGCGGCTGCCCAATTCCGGCTCCCAGCCGAAAGGCGGCTTGCCGCTCATCGCGCGTTCGACGCTGCCGCTCAGCGGCAGGATCGGGAACAGCACATGATTCCGCGTGACGCAGAAATCATGGACCATGCTCGAGAACGGCGCCTGGAACGTGTCGAGCCGCGTGACCGCACCGGTCTTGTCCGCCACGCCATAGGCCATGCCGGCCGACAAGGGCATCGCCCCGACGCCATAGCCGAAGAACACCATTTCGCCCGTTTCGGGGTCCATCTTGGGATGGGCGGTAAAGCGGTTCGCCGCGCCCGCCAGCGGGAGATAGCCACGCGGCGCCAGCGTCACCGGATCGACTTCGAAGGGCTGATGCCCTTCCTCCAGCGCCAGCAATCTGCCGGCGTGCCAGACGACATTCGTGTTCGCCACGCCGCTATCTTTGCCGACCATGCCCGGCTCCGTCGTCATCGGATTGCCGAACGTGCCGAACAGCGACCGGCCCGCCGCGTGCTCCACGTCGTATTTCGGCGTGCGCACATAGCGGTTGCGGTACGAGACCTTGCCGTCCTCCACGAAGAACGCGTGCAGCATGCCGTCGCCGGCGAACCAGTGATGGTTGGGGTCGCGCGGCGGAAATTGGGGGTTCGGACCGTTACGGTAGAACGCGCCGCGAAGCCCTTGCGGGATTTCGCCGGTGATCTTCAGGCTGGCAAAATCGTCCTCGCTGCCGAGCGGCGCGAAATTGCCTGTCAGATACGGATTGATGCGCACGGGAGCGTTCATGGCCAACCCCTTCACTTTATGACAACTTTACCTCGTAAATTTATCGCATATACGAAACGGGTTTGCAAATGTTCTTTCTGATAGGGATTCTCAATGCCTCGAGTACTTACGCAGACTGACGTTGCGGACTTCCGGGAGCGGCTTTGCGAAGCGGCGACCCGGCTGTTCGACGCGCGCGGCCGCGAGGGTTTCACGATGCGCGAACTGGCGAGCGAGCTCGGAGTCAGCGCCATGACCCCCTATCGCTACTTTAAAGATAAAGACGACATCCTCGCCGCCGTCCGCGCCCGCGCCTTCACCCGCTGGTCGGAGCGCCTCGAGGCCGCCTTCGCCGGCGCGCAGACGGCGCCGGAAAAATCGCATGCGGTCTACCAGGCCTATGTCGCTTTTGCCTTTGGTGAGCCCGCCGCCTATCGCCTGATGTTCGACCTGTCGCAGCCCGATGAGAGCGACTACCCCGAGCTCGTCGCCGCCAACGCCCGCGCCCGCGAAACCATGACCGGCTACGTCAAGGAACTCGTCCGCGTCGGCATCCTGGAGGGCGATCCGGAATTGGTCGGCCGGGTGTTCTGGGCCTCGCTCCACGGTGCGGTGGTGCTCAAGCTCGCCGGCAAGATCGGCGACGCCTACGATTTCGACCGCATCAGCGGCGAATCCTTCCGCGTCCTGTTCGAAGGCTACCGCAAGAAATAGCCTATTTGCCGGCGCTGACGGGGTCCGGCGTCGCCACGACTTCGCCGCCGCCGCTCAGGCTTTCGATCACGCCCGAAGCCCCCGAGATCGCCTCGTTCGCGAGCTTCGAATCGCGCTGCGCCAGCTCGGCACGGATGCCGTCGTGCTGGACGGCATCCAGCTTGTAGCCCCACAACGCGAAGGCGCCGACGAACATCGTCAGCACCGGCACGATGACATAGCAGGCGATCAACGCATCGAGCGGCACGCCGGTGTTGATCACCCCTTCGGCGCGATTGAACCCGAACACCGCCAGCACGCTGAACGTGATCCCGACCGACGCCGCCGACCCGACCTTCGAGGTCGAAGTGATGAGCCCATAAAGCAGCGCGGTGCGGTCCATGCCGACGTCGAGGCGCACCTCGTCCGAGATGTCGGCGACCATCGCGCGGATCAGGAAGGTGAAACAGCTCACCACGAAACCGGCGAAGAACATGCCGGGCACCATGAGGCTCATCTTGCCGTGCGGCAGGATGAACACGAGCGCCTGCGCGAAACCGTAGAGCACGCAGCCCAGCATGACCGTACGATGCTTGCCCAGCCTCTTGGCGACCAGCGCCCAGGCCGGCGCCCCGATCAGGCCGGCGGCGATATAGATCAGCAGCAGCAGATTGGTCTGGTTGCGGCTGAAGCCAAGCGCCTGCGTGAAGAAGAACAGATACAACGCCGCCGTGATCGCGGGGCCCAGCGCCAGGAACAGATCCGCCGCCAGGATGCGCAACAGCGACGGCCGCGCCAGCATCGCCCAGTAATCCTTCATGGTGATCCGCTGGTTGGCCTGAAGGCGCTTGGGCTCGCCGACCGCCAGGATGCACAGCACGATCGTCACCGGCGTGATGCCGATGATGAACCAGCCCATCGCATGCATGCCGTCGGACGGTGCCTTGTGGCCTTGCGCCGCCAGGATGACCGGCAGCAGCAGCACGATGACGATCGCGAGCACGCCGACCGCCTGCATCCAGCCATAGACCCGGCTGCGCTGGTTGTATTCCGGCACCAGAGCCGCGGCCCAGGCCGAGTGGCCCACCGTCAGCAGCGAGAACCCGGCATAAAGAACGAGCAGCCAGCCCACCATATAAAGCAGCGAAACGCCCGGCACGGCCATGAACATCATGTAGCCCGCGATCATGATCAGCGGCGCGCCGACCGCCATCCACGGCCTAAAGCGCCCGAACCGTGTATCGGTGGCGCTGATCGCGACGCCGAGCAGCGTGTCGAGCGCGATGTCGATCACCCGCACGATGAAGAAGGCGAGCCCGACCGCGGCCAGCGACAGGCCGATATGGCTCGCGAAATAATTCGGCAGATAGACGGTGAGCGGAATGCCGAGCGCCGAGACCGGCATCGAGGCGCTGGAGAACGGCGCCAGCAGGCGGTTCGACAATCGATTGGTCGTCGGCGAAACCGGCGAACGCGCGTCCATGCAATGTCTCCCTGTACGGCCTCTCAAGGGCCGTTCGCGACAGGGAGTTCACACGTGTTCGCGGCGTCGGCGCAACTGAAATCATCGCGAGCGCCGGTTCGGCGCCGCGGAACTGCCCGCAAACCAGGCACCATATCGTCACCGGCCCGACACAAACACGCCTTGCTGCGGTTCCGGCGGATCGCCGGTCACGCTCTGCAGCGCATCGCGCGCGCTGCCGATGCTGCCGGCGGCGCTCAAAGCATCGCGGATTTCGCCGTGACGTTTTTCATCGAGCCGATAGCCCCACATCGCAAGCCCGCCGATCAGCACGCAGATCACCGGCGGTGCGAGATAGCAGGCTTGCAGGCCCCAGATCGCATCCGGCGTGTTGACCGCGCCTTCTTTGGCGACGAAGCCGAACAGCGGCAGGATGAGATAGGCGACGCCGACCGACAGCGTCGCGCCGACCTTGTTGGTGCTCGTCACCATGGCATAGAGCATCGCGGTGCGGTCCTTGCCGCTTTCCAGCCGGACCTCGTCGCTGACATCGGCGATCATCGCGCGCACCAGGAAGGCGAAGGCGCTGGCGACGAAGCCGACCGCGAACATCGCCACCGCCATCGCCGGCATCATCGCCTTGGGCAGCGCCAGCAATGCGCACTGCGCGATGACGTAAAGGATGCTGGCGATGAGGATCGTCTGGTGCTTGCCGAAGCGGCGCGCCACGCGCGACCACGCCGCAGGCCCCGCCAGCCCCGCGACGACATAGACGAACAGGAGCACCGTCGTCTGCTCCATCTTGTAGCCGCGCGCCTGCTCGAAAAAGAAGAGATAGAGCGGCGCCGTGATCGCCGGCCCCAGCGTGCAGAACAGATCGGAGCACATCAGGCGCAACATCTCCGGCCGGCGCAGCAGCGGCCAATAGTCCTTGAGCCCGAAGCGCTCGGTCTGCGGCGCGGCACCCTTGTCCGGCTCCGGGGCCAGGAACACCGTGATCGCGACGCCGGCCGCAATGGAGACGAGGACGAAGCAGCCCATCAGCGGCACGCCCTTGAACGGCACCGCCGGCCAGAATTTGGGCAGCAGCAACGGCACCAGCAGCACGCCTAGAGCGCCGATCACCGCCACCGCCTGGATCCAGCCATAGACCCGGCTGCGTTGGTGATACTCCGCGACCAGCGCCGCGCCCCAACCGGACTGCGACAGCGTCAGCATCGAGTAACCCGCATACAGCACCAGCAGCCAGCCGATGAGATAGAGCGTGCTCGCCCCGGTCGGCGGGAAGTATGTCGCGACCGACGCCACGAGCAGTACGGGCGCCGCCGCCGCAAGCCAGGGCCGGAACTTTCCGATCCCCGTCCGGGTACGGTCGATCGCCAGCCCCAGCATCGGGTCGAACACGATATCGATCAGACGCACCGCCATGAACGCCATGCCGACGACAGCCAGCGGCAGGCCGACATGGGCGGCATAATAATTTGTCAGATAAACGCCCAGCGTCGTGACCAGCGCGCCGACCGGCAGCGCGGCGGCGGAAAATATCGCGATCTGGCCGGGCGGAATACGTCCCGCGGCCGCACCGGCCGGCGTCCTGGCATCCATGACATTCTCCCCGAGGCGCCTCTGATGGGCGCTGACCGACAGTCAGGGCATTTTCGGAGCCCGGCGCAACCGAAATCATCTTGCGCGGGGCCAGTTGCGCGAAGCTCCGGCGCCGTTAAGGTCCGTTGTCGCATGGGCCGGGACGAGACGTGAGCGAGACCAAGGCGGGTGCCACCCACCCCATCGTATTCCTGTTGCTGTGCACGCCGTTCGGCGCGGCCAACGGTTACCTCGTCGTCACGCTGGCCTATCTGCTGCATCAGTCGGGCGTCGGCGTCGGCGCCATCGCGGGCCTGATCGCGGTCAGCCTGATCCCGCAAACCTGGAAAGCCTTGTGGGCGCCCGTCGTCGACACGACGATGAACAGCAAGACTTGGTATCTCCTCGCATCGGTCGCGAGCGCGATCACGATCGGCGGCATCGGCTTTTTCCGCCCCAGCCCGGCGACCTTGTCGATCATCACCGGCCTGATCTTCCTCAACAGCCTCTCGACCACCTTCCTCGCGATGGCCGCCGAGAATTTGATGGCACACGCCACCAGCGATGCCGAAAAGGGCCGCGCCGGCGGCTGGTACCAGGCCGGCAATCTGGGCGGACAAGGCATCGGCGGCGGCGCCGCCTTGTGGATCGCGCAGCACAGCAGCCATTTCTGGCTGCCCGGCGCATCGATGGCGGCCCTGTTCATGGTCTGCTGCCTGGCGCTGTTCTTCATCACCGAGCCGCCGACCGATCACCGTCACGCATCTTATACGCGGAGCCTTTGGCTCGTCATGGTTGACGTCTGGAACACGGCCAAGGGCCGCGCCGGCTATCTCGCGCTGCTGATCTGCTTCATGCCCATCGGCTCGGGCGCCGCCGCCAACCTATGGTCGGCCGTCGCCGGCGACTGGCATGCCGACGCCGACACGGTGGCGTTGGTCAACGGCGTGCTCGGCGGCATCGTCTCCGCCATCGGCTGTGTCATCGGCGGTTATCTCTGCGACCGCATGGACCGCAAATTCGCCTATGCCCTGTTCGGCATCGTGCTGTCCGTCGCCACGCTCGCGATGGCCGTCGCCGCACGGACGCAGACGATGTTCGTCGCCTTCACCCTGCTCTACGCCTTCATCCAGGGTTTCAACTACGCCTCGTTCAGCGCCGTGGTGCTGGAAGCCATCGGCCGCGGCGCCGCGGCGACGAAATACAACATCTTCGCCTCGCTCTCGAATTTCCCGATTCAGTACGTCGCATTGCTGGACGGCTGGGCCTATGAGCGCTGGCACACCAACGGCTTCCTTGCCGCAGACGCCATCACCGGCGTGATCGGCGTGGTGATTTTCTTCGCCGTTTCCGCGGCGACGCGCCCACGCGTCCTGGCGCCCGCCTAAAAGAAAACAAAATAAGGCCGCACCTCGCCCGCGAAGTTCCGCTACAGTCCACGCATGTCGAGGGACGTCTTTATCACCGGATGCGGGAGCCATCTTCCCGGCGAACCGGTTGGCAACGAAGCCATCGAAGACCACATCGGCCGCATCCACGGCCGGCCCAGCCTGCTCGGCCGCCGCGCCCTGCGCTGGAACGGCATCGAGACGCGGCACTATGCGCTCGACGGCGCAAGCAACGGCTTCGACACCAATGCCGGCATGAGTGCTAAGGCGGTGACCGCCGCGCTCGACGACGCCAGGCTCGGCGTCGGCGATCTCAGCTTCCTCGCCACCGCGACGACGCAAGGCGACTATCTCGTGCCCGGCCATGCGACCGCCGTGCATGGCGAACTCGGCCAGCGCTCCATGGAGATCGCCAGCTTCCAATCCGTCTGCGGCTCGTCGCTGATGGCCGCGAAGGCCGCCTGGCTCAACGTCCTGGCCGGCGAGCACAAGGTCGCGGCGGCCTGCGCCGGCGAATTCTCCTCGCGCTGGTTTCGCCCGTCCTTCTACGAAGGCACCGCATTGGTCGATGCCAAGGGCCGCGCCCGCGCCGAAGCCGATTTCCTGCGCTTCACGCTGTCCGACGGCGCCGGCGCCATCGTGATGGAGCCGCAAGCCGCCAAGGACGGCCGGTCGCTGCGCGTCGAATTCATCGACATCGTCTCGCTCGCCGACCGCTTCGACCCGTGCATGTGGGCCGGCGCATCGGTCGAGAACCGCACCAGCATTTCGCAAGGCTGGGCCATGGCCGGCCCCGTCGCCGCGCACGCCGCGGGCGCCATCGCCTTGCTGCAGGATTTCGACCTGCTCAAGCGCGTCATCCGCGCCTGGGTCGGCGTCTATCTCGAAAAAGTGGACCTCAAGCGCATCGTGCCGGACAGCGTCGACTGGCTCCTGTGCCACTACTCGGCACAGTCATTGCGCGAAGAGATCGTCTCCCTGCTCGAAAAGACCGACGCGATGATCCCGCAGCAGAAATGGTTCTCCAACCTTGCGCGCGTCGGCAATGTCGGCTCGGCCTCGATCTGGATCATGCTCGACGAATTCCTCAAAAGCGGCCGCCTCAAGCGCGGCGAGAAGGTCTTGTGCGTCGTGCCCGAAAGCGGCCGCGCCCTTGTCGGCTTCATGATGCTGGAAGCCGTCTGATGAGCAGTGTTTCCGACACCTTGCGCAAGCTCGCCGTGGTCTTCACATCGTTCGAGGGCCGCCTCGACCAGACGCCGCTGATCCGCAAACTGACGCGCGGCCGCTTCGAGATCGAAGACTACCGCGCCTTCCTCATCGGCCTGCGCCAGCAGGTCAAGGACGGCGCGCTATGGATGTCGCGCGCCGCGTCGAACGTCGATGAGGACCATCTCGAACTGCGCTCCAGACTGATGCGCCACGCCGTGACCGAGCACCGCGACTTCCGCCTGCTCGAAGCCGACTTCGTCGCTACCGGCGGCGCGCTCGCCACGATCACCGGCGCGCCCAAGAACATCGGCTCCGAAGCCCTCTCCGCCTGGATGTTCCACGAAGCCTCGCAGCCGAACCCGTTCGGCCTCCTCGGCGCGATGTGGATCATCGAAGGCTTGGGGTCGATCAAGGCTGCCGAATGGGGCCGCCTGGCGCAGACCCGTCTCGCGCTGCCCGACACCGCGGTGCGCTTCCTGCTCTATCACGGCGAGAACGACACGACGCATATCGCGGAGTTCGAAGAGATGCTCGCCCTCGTCCTGCCCGACGAAAAGACCGCCGCCCGCATCGTCCGCACCGCCGAAGTCACCGCGCGGCTCTACGCCTTGCAGATCGAGGAGATCGCCTCGTGAAAGCCCGCGCGTTCGATCCCGCGACCTTCGATCCGCGCAATCCCGATCCGTGGCTCGCGCTGTCGCTCGACCAGTCGCTGCCGATCGATCCCGATGCCAAGGCGGCCTTGCTGCGCGGCAATGCCTCGTGGTCGCGCGACTGGGCCTTTCCCATCGTGCGCGGCCCGATCTTCCTGTTCTTCCTCGTCGTGAAACTGCTGCGCGCGATCTCGCCGCATTGGCCGAACATGAACGGCACGCTGCACAAGCTGATCCATTGGGGCCTGCGCAACTTCGCCTCGCGCGACGCCAATCTCCTCATCATGCGCCACTTCCACATCGGCACCGAGATCATCGCCTTCATCAAGGCCAATTCCGGCGTGACGGATATCGAGACCGTGCCGCTGCGTCCGCGCGTGCTGAAAGACCTGGAGAACAACGTCTTCCTGCAGCACGACCTCAACGTCTACAATTTCATCATCCAGCTCAACATCGGCCTGCGCGCCCAGAACCGCGACCTCGCGCCGGTCGCCAAGCCCGACTTCTCGATGATCACCGACGGCCCGTTCGATATCGAACTGAAGGATGGCACCTGGCGCAATTTCGCCGACGTCCAGACCGCCATCGAGGCCTACACGCCGCTCTACGCGCTTTTCCTGCCGCGCGCCGATTTCATCCGCGCCGCCAATTCGCTGCAGCTCGACGAGACCGTCGCCATCTATCTCGCGAAGATCCTCGCCACGGATTACCATCTGTCTTTCGTCGAGAACCACCACCCGATGGTGCAGCTCTCGACCATGCAGGCCGGCTATCGCCTGATGATGCACGGCCTCGACGTCGAAGCCCTGCACGGCTGGCTCCGCACGATGAAGCGCGCCCAGGCCGCCGGACAATCCGTCTTCGGCGCCGCCCCGGCGCATTAGGTGCCGCAGAACGTCTGCTGCACGACTTCGTCGGGCTTCGGCGGCTCGGCATAAGCTGCAAACGCCGGCTGATCTTCATGAGGATTTGCCAGCACCGTCACGAATTCATCGAGCGGCGCGAAATCGCCCCGCTCCTGCGCCGCCGCGATGACCGCCGCGATCCGATGATTGCGCGGAATGAACAGTGGATTGACCGCACGCATCGCGGCGGCTCGCTCCGCCGGCGACACAGCCTCGCGCGCCAACCGCGCCCGCCATTTCGCCAGCCACGCATCCACCGCGGCCGCATTGTCGAACAGGGCGCGCAAGCCCTCGTCGTCCCCCTCCACGCTGTCGCACAGCCGCCGGAACGTCAGCGTGAAATCGGCATTGCCGTCCTTCATGTGCCGGAACAGCTCGCCGATCAGCGGCAGGTCGTCGTCCTGCGCCTGCGCAAACCCGACCTTGGCACGCAGCCCGGCGTAATAAGCCGCCTCGAACCGCGCCGGATAGGCGTTGATCGCTTCCTGCGCCGACTTCAGCGCCACATCCTCGTCCGCATCCAACAGCGGCAACAGCGCCTGCGCGAACCGCACCAGATTCCAATGCCCGATCCGCGGCTGGTTGCCATAGGCATAGCGCCCGCCGGCATCGATCGAGCTGAACACCGTCGCCGGATCGTAGACATCCATGAACGCGCACGGCCCATAGTCGATCGTCTCGCCCGCAATCGAGACATTGTCGGTGTTCATCACGCCATGGATGAAGCCGATCAATTGCCAGCGCGCGATCAGCGCCGCCGTCCGCCCGATCACCGCCTCCAGCAGCGCGCGATAAGGCTGCCCCGCCGCCGCGGCCTCCGGATAAAGCCGCGCGATCACATAATCGGCGAGCGTCTTCACGCCCTCGACATCGCCGCGATTGCCGAAGAACTCGAACGTGCCGACCCGCACATGACTGCGCGACACCCGCGTCAGCACCGCGCCCGGCACCGGACCCTCTTGCCGCAGAATCTCCTCACCCGTCGTCACCATCGCAAGCGAGCGCGTCGTCGGCACGCCCAGCGCCATCATCGCCTCGCTGACGATATATTCGCGTAAGACCGGCCCCAGCGCCGCGCGCCCGTCGCCATTGCGCGAGAACGGCGTCGGCCCCGAGCCCTTGAGCTGGATGTCGTAGCGTGCCCCATCCGCGCCGCGCACTTCGCCCAGCAGGATCGCGCGCCCGTCGCCCAGCTGCGGCGACCAATTGCCGAACTGATGTCCGGCATAGGCCATGGCCAACGGCTCCGCGCCGTCAGGCAACACGTTGCCGGCAAGCATCGCGACGCCCTCGGGCGAGGCCAGCGCCTTGGCATCAAGTCCCAGGAAGCGCGCCAACCCGTCATTGACGCGGATCAAACGCGGCGCGGCCACGGCCGTCGGCGCCAACCGCGCATGAAACCGCTCCGGCAGGCGAGCATAGCTGTTGTCGAACGCGAAGGTCATGACGCGGAGCTTACCACATCCGTCAACGTGCCGGCGTGACACCGGCGACGATCGCTTCCGCCTTGGCGAACAGCGCCGGATCGATGACCAGCCCCGACGCGCCGCAATTGTCGTCGAGCTGCTCCGGCTTGCTCGCGCCGACGATCGCCGAGGCGACGTTCGGCTCGCGCAGCACCCAGGCCAGCGCGAACTGCGTCAGCGTGCAGCCGGCCTCCTCAGCCAGCGGCTTCAGCTTCTGCACCGCCTCCAGGATATCGCGCTCGGTCCAGCGCTTGATGAACCCGCCCATCGCTTCGCTGGTGGCGCGCGAATCCGCCGGCGGCGGCGCGCCGGGCAGATACTTGCCGGTCAGCACGCCCTGCGCCAAAGGCGACCACACGATCTGCGAGACGTCCTTCTGCTTGCAAAGCGGAATGACCTTCTCTTCCGGCTGGCGCCACAGCAGCGAATATTGCGGCTGGCTCGACACGAAGCGCTCGACACCGGGCAGCGCGAATGCGGCCGCGATCTGCTCCGCCGTCCATTCGCTGAAGCCGATATAGCGCGCCTTGCCTTGGCGCACGACGTCGCTCAGCGCCGCCATGGTCTCTTCCAGCGGCGTCGCGGGGTCGTAGCGGTGGCATTGATAGAGATCGACATAATCCGTGCGCAACCGCTGCAGCGAGGCATCGATCTGCTTGGCGATCTGCGCCGCCGACAAGCCCTTGTCCGTGTCGGTCATCGGAAAGAACACCTTGGTCGCCAGCACATAGCTGTCGCGCGGCCGGCCCGCGAGCACCTCGCCCAGGAAGCTCTCTGCTGCCCCTCGGCCATAGACATTGGCGGTGTCGATGAAATTGATCCCGAGCTCGAACGCGCGTTCGACGCAGGCCGCGGCGCGGTCGCGCTCCACGCCGACACCGAAGGTCAGCCACGAGCCGAGCGAGATTTCCGAAACGGTAAGATCGCTGGCACCGAGTTTGCGGTATTTCATGACTGTCCTCGTCGCTATGAAGGGGGCGCCGGCCTGCTGTCCGCCGGCGATGGTTGTCTGTTGGCGGTCAATGTCGCACATTTCGCAGGCAAAGGACGAGGGCGACGTGGCCGATCACCGGCGACCCCGATGCCCTGTCGCGCTTCTGGCTGGTGGAGTACTGCCCTGAAGTCATTGCGGTGGAAGGACGCCGCTATCCAACCATCGCCAAGATCGAGTCGCTGCTGCCCGGCGCGACATCGGCCCAGCCCATCCCGATCCCGCTCGATTGCAGCGACGGCTTCTCCGAAACGTTCTACGGCCGTCCCGAAAAACTGCTCGATCCGGCTATCCGGGGCGCGCAATCGGCCTGGGGCTTTGTCGAGGCCGAGGCCGAGGCGCGTTTCGCGACGGCGCTCTGCGCCGATCTCAAATCCGGCGCCTGGGACAAGCGTTACGGCCATTTGCGCAGCACGCCGGCCTATGAAGGCGCCATGTGCCTGCTGGTGAACACGCCGGCATAAAAAATGGCCGGGCGACGCGCGTCGCCCGGCCACCAATATTTTACAAGCTACCAGTCGGCGCGCAAGCCAAGCTCCACCGCCTGTGTGAGCTGGCGCGTGCGGCCTTCGAGACGATACTCGCCGAACAGGCTGACCGTATCGCCGACATGCGCCGAGGCGCTGACATTGGCGATCCCAGAATCCTGCCCGATCCGGCTCGAAAGCGTGGTGAAGCCCGCCAGCGGCGCGCCGACCAGCGCGGCGTCGGTCTGCCCATCGATCCGGCTGAAGTCATGCGCATAGGCAAGCTTCAGGCCCACCGACAGCACTGGCGTCGTATCGCCGACCATCCGGTTCAGGTCGATGTCGAGGCCCGTCAACACGCGCGGCGTGCTCAGGCTTTCGTCCCGCACAATCAGCGACAGGTCGCCGGCCGCCGTCTCGGTGAAGCCCGAACGGTTCACATAGTCGAACCGCGCCTCCACGAACGGCACCGCGAACGCATCGCCGTAATGCACGCCGCCATCGGCCGAGAACGCCCAGCCGCTCGAGTCGCCATCGGCGATCCGCGTCAAGCCGCCGATCTGGATCAGGCGCTTGGAGCCGAACT
>OLLQ01000672.1_pt1 | contig 13440 bp, 15 predicted proteins | sample 1604571 | NCBI WGS metagenome assembly OLLQ01 (sample SAMEA104055722, study PRJEB20765) | soil metagenome | isolation source: soil
CCTCCACCGCTTCGCGGTCCCCCTCCCCCGTAACAACGGGGGAGGAAAATGAAGGTCGGTATCCTGCGTTTGCCGCATGCCCTCGACCTGCCCCTGCCCGCTTATGCGACGGAGGGATCGGCGGGACTCGATCTGGTCGCGGCGGTGCCGGACGATATCGAACTGGCGCCGGGCAAGCGGGTGCTGGTGCCCAACGGCATCGCTCTGGAATTGCCGGTGGGGTTCGAGGCGCAGGTGCGGCCGCGCTCGGGGCTTGCGGCGAAGAACGGGATTACCGTGCTGAACACGCCGGGCACCATCGACTCCGATTATCGCGGCGAGCTCAAGACGGTGCTGATCAATCTGGGCGAGGCGCCGTTCACGATCACGCGCGGCATGCGCATCGCGCAGATGGTGATCGCGCGGCACGAACGCGCCGAACTCATCGAACAGGATTCCCTGTCCGACACCGCGCGCGGCGCGGGCGGGCATGGCTCGACCGGACTCCACACCGTGAAACCGAAATGACCATGCTGAAGCTCTCGCGCAAGACCCTGCTCGCCCTCGAAGCGGTGATCGACATCGCGTTCAACGCGCGGCCCGAGCCGGTGCAGGCCAAGGAGATCACGGCGCGCCAGGGCGTGCCGCAGCGCTATCTCGAACAGGTGATGCAGCAATTGGTGCGCGCCGGCGTGCTGAAGGGCGTGCGCGGGCCGCGCGGCGGCTATCGGTTGGCGAAAGAGCGGCGGCGGATCTCGGTCGGCGACGTGGTGCGGGTGGCGGAGAGCCTGGAAGACGAGGAGAGCGAGGCGATCGATCCGCGCTCGGAGCTCGGAATCCGGATCGTATCGCCGCTGATCCAGACGCTGCAGGACGAGGTGATGGCGCGGCTGGACGCGATCTCGATCGAGGATCTGTGCCAGCGGGCGCGCACGGCCGGCGTCGATTGCGGCGGCGGGACGAGTGCGGATTTCACGATTTAACAAGTCGGGTGGCCGGGTCGCGCTCGCGATGCTCGCTGCCCGGCCATGACGGAGGAAATAATGCAGCAAGGCAAACCCGGACGCGGACGCATCTACAATTCCATCACCGAAACCATCGGCGATACGCCGCTGGTACGCATGGCGCGATTGCCCAAGGAGGCGGGCGTCGTGGCGGACATCCTGCTGAAGCTGGAGTTCTTCAATCCGATCTCGAGCGTCAAGGATCGCATCGGCGTCGCGATGATCGATGCGCTGGAGAGCCAGGGCATCATCACGCCCGGCAAGTCGGTGCTGGTCGAGCCGACCAGCGGCAACACCGGCATCGCGCTGGCCTTCGTCGCGGCGGCGCGGGGCTACAAGCTCATCCTCGTGATGCCGGAGACGATGTCGATCGAGCGGCGCAAGATGCTGATGCTCCTGGGCGCCGAGGTCGTGCTGACCGAGGGACCCAAGGGCATGAAGGGCGCCATCGCCAAGGCGCACGAGATCGTCGCGGCGACGCCGGGCGCGATCATCCCGCAGCAATTCGAGAACCCGGCCAACCCGGACATCCATCGCCACACCACGGCGGAGGAAATCTGGAACGACACCGAGGGCAAGGTCGATGTGGTGATCTCGGGCGTCGGCACCGGCGGCACGATCACCGGCGTCGGCCAGGTGCTGAAGGCGAAGAAGCCGAGCGTTCGGATGATCGCGCTGGAGCCGGAAGACTCGCCGATCCTGTCGGGCGGGCAGCCGGGGCCGCACAAGATCCAGGGCATCGGCGCGGGCTTCGTGCCGGCGATCCTCGACCGCAAGGTGATCGACGAGGTGATCACGATTTCGAACGAGACGGCGTTCGAGACGGCGCGCAAGGCGGCGCGGCTGGAAGGCATTCCGGTCGGGATCTCGTCGGGCGCCGCGATCGCCGCGGCACTGGAGGTCGGCGCGCGGCCGGAGATGGCGGGCAAGACCATCGTCGCGATCATTCCGTCTTTCGCCGAGCGTTATCTGTCGACGGCGCTGTTCGAAGGGCTTTGAATTGCGTTTGTGTTGTTGTTCCGCCCTCCCCTGTCATGGCCCGCAAGAGCGGGCCATCCAGGTGACGCCGCGAAACTGTCGCAAGTAATGCTCTATGCCCAACTGGATGGCCCGCTTTCGCGGGCCATGACAATTTTGGCTGGATTGAAAGAAGCAGCATGACGAACGAAGCGTTTTTCAAGCGGGACGGGGAAACCTATGTCCCGCAGCCGCCGGGGCGCGGGCCGTGGAGCGCAAACTCGCTGCATGGGCGCGTCGTCATCGGGCTGCTCGGGCATGAGCTCGAGCGTGTCGAGGGCGGGCCGGACTGGATGCCGGCGCGATTGACGGTGGATATGTACCGTCTTGCGGACTTCTCGCCGATCATGGCGGTGACGCGCGTGGTGCGCGGCGGCCGGCGGATCAAGGTCGTCGATTGCGAGTTGGTCCAGGGCGGCAAGAGCGTGGCGCGCGGCACGGCGCAGTTCCTGATCCGCGGCGAGAACGCACCGGGCAAGACCTGGAGCCCGCCGGCGTGGGACGCGCCCAAGCCGGACGACCTGCCGCCGCCGCCGCCGGGACAGTTCGGCGAACGCTTATGGAAGATGCGCAACGTCAGCGACTGGTTCGGCACCAGTGAGACGCAGCGGCGCGGCGCCTGGATGGCGGAGATCCGTGAGATGGTGGAAGGCGCGCCGCTGACGCCGTTCGGCCGCGTCGCGGCGGCGGCGGATTTCGCCAGCCCGCTCGCCAACCGGCACGAAACCGGGCTGGGCTACATCAACACCGACATGACGGTGTATCTGCACCGCCTGCCGGTGGGCGAATGGATCGGCTTCGAGAAGATCAACCACGGCGCGACGGACGGCGTCGCGATCGGGGAGTGCTTTCTCCATGATGTGGAGGGGCGGATCGGCTCGGCGAGCTGCGCCGCGCTTCGGCAGGCGCGGGAGCCGCGCTGAAATTCAGCAGCCTGCGCCCGGGTCGGCGCCGATCTTCGCGGTGGCCGGCTTGACCAGCGACAGATAGTGCGCCGTGAACGAAGCCGTGTCGCACACGACCCCGGCATCGAAACCGTCGACCACGATGGCAGCGGTGCCCGTCGCATAGGGGGACGGGTTGGCCTTTTTCGCCAGCGTCGCGCGCTGCGCGGACGTCAGGACGCTTGCGGCGAAGGCTTCGCCGTTCGTCAGGACGATCTCGCCCGCCTTCCCGCGCGTTTGCAGGTATGGCAGGCGCGCGACCGTCGCGGCGTCGGGGTGGAAGTACAGCGTCAGATCGACCGTCTTGCCGTCGTTGAAAGCGTTGTCGCCGTAATAGAACGTGCCGGACAGGGTGAGCTTGCCGGCGAAGACGACGTTGCCGTCGCTGTCGAATTTGGCGAATTTCAAGCCGCTTCCCGGCGGCAGCACGACGGTATCGCTCTTGTTCGGCAAGGCGATGCGCGCGGACGGCGCCGCGGCCACGGCCGGGGCGAGCAACAGCAGCACCGAGAGCACGGCAAGACTCTTTTTCATGGCGAACGACTTTCGGAGGGATGAGACACGGATACGGCAATGTAACGTTTGGGCCTGCCCGCGCCAGGGTCACAAGTCAAAACCAAAACTCCACTGTCCTGGCCTGCGAAAGCAGGCCATTCGGTTGGATCAGGCATAATTCTGGGCCCGTGAGGCCGTTTGACCTGGATGGCCCGCTTTTGCGGGCCATGACACGTTTATTGCGTTGCTCTGTAGCAATAGATTTCCGGGTCTCGGCGGCGCCGAGGAACTTGCGGAAATAGTTTGCGCCCGGTGCGTTATCGGACCGATTGCCCAGGAGACCATCATGAAACTCTACTACGCGCCCGGCGCCTGCTCGCTGTCGCCGCATATCGTCGCCGAGGAGGCGAAAATTCCGCTCGAGCTGGAGAAGGTGGATCTGAAGACGCACAGGACCGAGCGCGGCGAGGACTATTACGCCGTGAACCCGAAGGGCTATGTGCCGGCGCTGCGGTTGGACGACGGCAGCGTTCTGACGGAGGGACCGGCCATCGTGCAGTTCCTCGCCGACCGCGCGCCGGGCAGCAAGCTGGCGCCCGCGAACGGAACGGTCGAACGGTATCGGCTCCAGTCATGGCTGAACTTCATCGGCACGGAGATCCATAAATCCTTCGCGCCGATCATCGGCGGCAAGGGCTCGGACGAGGCGCAGAAGGAAGCGCGGACGAAGATCGGCAAGCGGTTCGAATATGCCGGGAAAGAACTGGAAGGCCGCAGCTTTTTGCTGGGCGAGGATTTCAGTGTGGCGGATGCGTATCTGTTCGTGATGCTGACCTGGGCCAAGCTGTTCAAGGTCGAGTTCGGCGGGAATCTGACGCGTTTCTTCGAACGCGTGTCGAAGCGGCCGGCCGTGCGGGCGGCGCTCAAGAGCGAGGGTGTGCAGGATCGCGCCGCTTAGGCGAAGCGCTTCTTCATGAAATATTGCACGTGGCCGGGCGGATAGTCGTCAAGCTGGCCGAAGACCGTGTAGCCGAGCTTTTCGTATAGCGGGCGCGCCTGGAAGCTGAAGGTTTCCAGGTGCGCGCCATGACAGCCGCGCTTGGCGGCGTAAGCCTCCGCGTCACGCACCATGGCCGTGGCATGGCCCTGCCCGCGCGCGATTTCGTCGACCCAGACGATCTTGATATGCAGCCAGCGCGCCCAGATCTCGCCCAGCAGGCCCCCGAGGACTTCGCCGTCGGGCGTGCGCAGGTAATAGCGCACCTGATACCAGGCGGTCGCGCCGCTGGCGGCGATGTTGTGGCTGTTGAGGCCGTCGATAACAAACTGGCGCGGCTCGTCGTTCAGCGGCTCGAACGAGATGCGGAGATTTTCGGGGGCGGTCATATCGTCCCGAAGGTCTCGTCGAACAGATCGCGCATTGCGGCCCAGGAGCGGCGATCGGTGGGCTCGTGATAGTCGAAGCCGGGCATGTTGAAGGCGCCGACCGTGGTGTCGGTGAAGCTGTGACCGGCCTTGGCGTAGTTGATGTATTGCAGGTCGGCGCCGGCGTCGTGCATCAGCTTGAGGAAACGCTCGCGGCCTTCGGGCGGGATCAGAGGGTCGAGCTGGCCGGCGCAGACCATCACCTTGCCGGTGACGGGACGCGGATCGGTTTCCGGCAGGCCGGTGAGGCCGGGGTGGAAGGCGACGACGCAGGCGACCTCGGTGGTCGCGCGCACCAGCTCCAGCACCGTCATTCCGCCGAAGCAGAAGCCGATTGCGGCGAGGCGTGACGGATCGACATGGGCTTGCGCCTTAAGCGTCGCGACGCCGGCGAGCATGCGTTCGTCCCAGAGCGTCCGGTTCTGCACCAGGCCGTTCAGCAGCGCCATCGCGGATTCGCGGCCGGTCGCGAGCTCGCCATACATATCGGCGGCGAAAGCGACATAGCCGAGCCCGGCCAGCATGCGGGCACGCTCCCTGGTGTGATCGGTGAGGCCGCCGCCCTGGTGGAACAGAACGATGCCGGGCACCGTCTTGCCGTTCGAACCGTCGGCGAGATAGCCGGTGAGCTGCTTGTCGCCGCAAGCGTACGCGATGTCCCTGGTGATCATGATGGATCTCTCGTTTCTCGTTTCAGGTTTCTGGCATGAGAAGGCGAAAGGTCAGGTCAAATCCGTGAACGGATTGTACGCGACCTCCCACAGATGGCCGTCGGGGTCGGCGAAGTAGCCGGAATAGCCGCCCCAGAAAACATCCTGCGGTTGTTTGACCGGCTTGGCGCCGGCGCGGATCGCTTCGGCGAAGGCGGCGTCGACCTTTTCCTTCGACGGCTCGTTGTGCGCCAGCGTGAAGCCGCTGAAGCCTCTGCCATTGTCGGGCACCGTCGCATCCTCGGCGAGCTTGTCGCGGGGATAGAGTGCCAGCCAACTGCCTTCCAGCTTGAAGAAGACGACGTCTCCGCCGTCCTTGAAATTGTGCGCCGGAAAGCCGAGGCCGTCGCGATAGAAGGCGAGCGATTTCGCGAAATCGCGCACGCCGAGCGTGATCAGGCCGATCTTGGGTTTCATCCGCGGATCCAGTGCGCATAAGGCGTGGAGAGAGTCCATTTCGCGTCGTCGATGCCGAGCGCCTTGGCGGCGTGGTACGGCCAGTTCGGATCGTCGAGCATGGCATGCGCCAGCAGGATGATGTCGGCCTTGTCTTCGCGGATGATGTCGTCGGCCTGTTTGGGCTCGGAGATGAACCAGCCCGCGCCGGTGGCGATGCCGGCTTCCTTGCGGAAGCGTTCGGCATAGGGCGCCATGAAGGCCGGGCCCCACGGCACGCCGGACATATCGGGCGTGTTGAAGCCGAGGCTGACGTCGACGAGATCGAGGCCGAGGGCCTTGAGGCGTTTCACCAGCTCGATCGACTCTTCGACCGTCTGGCTGCCTGGGATGAAGTCGGAGATGCCGAGCTTGGCGGTCAGCGGCAGATCGGCGGGCCAGACGTCGCGCACGGCGGCGAAGGTCTCGAGGAGGAAGCGGATGCGGTTGTCGAAGCTGCCGCCATATTCGTCGGTGCGCCGGTTGGCGAGCGGCGAGAAAAAGCTCTGCGCCAGATAGCCATGCGCGAAATGCAGTTCGAGCCATTCGAAGCCGGCGGCGCGCGCCCGTCTGGCGGCGGCGGCGAAATCGCGCGTCACGCGATGGATCTCGTCTTTCGACATCGCGTGCGGGGCGCGCGGCAGGTTGGCGCCGAAGGCGTTGGCGGAGGGGCCGATCGGTTCCCAGGCGCGCGGATCGTCGGGCTTCATGTGGTCGTCGCCTTCCCACGGGCGGTTGGCGGCGGCCTTGCGCCCGGCATGGGCGATCTGGATGCCGGGGACGGCGCCCTGGGATTTGAGGAATTTGACGACCGGCGCCCACTGCGCGCCGAGCGCATCGGACCAGATGCCGGTGCAGCCGGGCGTGATGCGGCCTTCGGGCGCGACCGCGGTGGCCTCGGCGATGATGAGGCCGGCGCCGCCGATGGCGTGGCTGCCCAGATGCACGAGATGCCAGTCGTCGATGCGGCCGTCAGTGGCCGAGTACTGGCACATCGGCGCGACGGCGATGCGGTTCTTGAGCGTGACGGATTTGAGGGTGAGGGGAGAGAAGAGAGAGGACATGGGCAACTCCGATGGCGGTGCGGTGTTTTAGCAGAACCGGTCAGGACGCATATAGCGCGAACCGTCCCGCCGCATCGAACATCGCCAGAAAATCGGCGTCGCGTCCCAAGCCGATAATCTCGGCATTCAATTGCGGGACCTGTTCAAATCCCAGGAGCCATTCCAGCGCCTTGGATTGCGTCAGATGCGTCTCGACGGCGGCGTGGAAGGCCGCGCGGTTTGGGGGCGGCAGGAAGACGGCGCGCGCCCCGGCATGCGCGCCGGTCGCGAGCGACAGGCAATGCGAGTTGGCCCATTCGAAATCGAACGGCTTTTTGCGGAAGTCCTTGGGACAGGCGACGGCGCCCAGCACGACATCGCGGGTCGCCAGCAGCCAAAGCAGGAATTGTGCCTGGTAGAAGCGGCTCGGCAACGCCACGATGGAAGCGACCCACTCCTCGATCGCATCGGCCGGGAGGTATTTGAGGGCGAAAAACATCTGCGCGCTGAAATCGCCGCTCGCTTTCTCGTACCATTGCCAGGCGCGATAGGCCGGGCTGTAAGACAAAAGGCTCTTATCGACCACGATCTCATCGCCGTCCCAGAGCGACGGATGCATCAGGCCGCGGCCCAGCGTGTCGAAGACGTCGGCGACGAACTCCGCATAAGGCGGCGTCTCGACGCCGCCGGGGTATTGTGACATGAAATCGGTGATCAGCAATTCACCCCACGTTTCCACCATCGCTTCGTGCGCGCGCTCGCAAAGCTGTGCCAGGAAATAGTGGAACCAGTCGCGCCATTCGTCGAGCAGTTCGAAGGCCGCGCCAGGGCGTGCGCAGCGGCATGCTCAGCCCGCTTGCTTGATCGCCTTGGCAGCCAAGTCCGGGCGGTCGGTGCAGATGCCGTCGAGGCCCAGCGCGATCAGGCGTTTCATGTCGGCGGGATCGTTGACCGTCCAGGCGCCGACTTTGAGGCCGAGCGCCTTTGCTTCGGCGACCGCCGCGGGTGTCGCGTCGATGAAATCGGGGAACCAGCCATCGCCGCCGGCGGCCTTGATCGCTTTTTGGATGGAGCCGCCGTAGTTCACCGCGTCGAAACCGGCGGCCCAAGGCGAGGTGCCGCTTTGCGCCCAATGGCGCAGCGCCTGCGTCGCGGGCTTTTCGTCCTGCGCGGGCGGGCGCAGGAAATCCAGTTCCATCGTCGTGAACCAGCATTCGACGCCGGGCGCGATCTTCTTGGCGTGCAGCAGGCCGATCCAGTCGAAGCCGACGAAGATCGTGCGGCCCAGATAATTCGCCTTGCGCAGCACCGCGACGGCGGCTTCGGTCAGGGCGATGGGATCGGCGGAGACGTCGCGGTTGACGAAGGAGGTCTTGAGCTCGACCTGGAGCTTGAACGGCTTTTTCGCCTGCGCCGCGATCTCAAGCACCTCGGCGAGCGTCGGGATTTTCTCGCCGTCGATCGGCATCGTGTGGGGATGCGACCGGGCGTAGTCGCTGGCGGGATCGAGACGGCCGATGTCGTAGGCGCGCAGCTCGGCGAGCGTGAGGTCCTTGATGCGCGGCGTCGGCTTGGCGAGCCATGTGCCGTCCCGGCGGCAGATCTCCGGCTTCAGATGGAAATCATGGAATACAACGACCGCGCCATCGCGGCTGAGCTGGATATCCAGCTCCGCGCCGTCGCAGCCGCGCGCGACCGCGTCGCGGAAAGCGGCCAGCGTGTTCTCCGGGTAGAGACCGGCGCCGCCGCGATGGGCGAAGTTGAGGGTCGGCATGCGGGCTCCACGGCTGCGTCCGCCTGCTCATGGCTGGTCACCATCAGGCGAGCGCATCATAGAAGAACTGGCCGGTCATAATCCATGGCGTCCGGCCATCGGCGGCGAGGACGCGCAGGCCCATCAGCTCGAAATGCAGCCGCACGCGGCCGTCGCGCAGCGAGCGCACCGCCAGGACATGCGCCGCGCCGGTGCGCCCGATATGCGCCATCTGGGCGCAGTGATGGTCCAGATGCATGGGGTGGAACAGGTTGGACAGCTTCATGCCGGTGATGTCGCGGCCGAAGCGGCGGCGCAGCGCCGTGCCGGCGAGACGGACGCGAAAGTCGAGGCCGCCGCGCAACGGCTCGAACAGGCACAGGCCCGGCAGCACCGAGACGAGCTCGCGCGAGGGCACGTGGCGGCCGACGATGAAGCCGCTTTGCGCGGTGTGCTTGCGCCATTCGTCGAACAGCAGGCGGGCGTCGCCATGCGTCGGTTCGGGGAGGACGGTGTAGGTTTCGTCGACATGCGGCGTGGGCGCTTCGTCCCAAACCTGTCCGAGGGCCTGCATCGAGGGTCCTTTTACAAGGACAAACGCATCCGCCCCCGGCCTGCGTGCGATGTGTCGCTGCGTAGTTCTACTATGGCGCGCGTTTCGGGCGGTTTAAGACATTGTTTAAAACTCGAAGCATTTGGAGGAGCGAGGATCAAACTCCGTTGTCATCCCGGCCGAATGCCGCGAAGCGGCGTGAGGGGAAGGGGACCCAGGTCGGAAACACCGTCACGGTATTTCCGCCCCCTTCCCTCGCCGCGCGAAGTGCGCGGCTCGCCGGGGATGACAGCGGCGTGTTTTAATCCGGCTTCCGGTTTTTTCCGATGAAGCCGAACATATGCCCCGCCACGTTGCGGATCTGGATTTCCTCGCTGCCTTCGGTGATGCGGTAGCGGCGGTGATGGCGGTAGATGTGCTCGAACGGCTTGTGACGCGAATAGCCCATGCCGCCATGAACCTGCATCGCCCAGTCGGCGGCATCGCAGACCAGGCGGTTGCCGCGGTAGTTGCACATGCTGACCTTGTCGGAGAGATAGAGCTGGATTTCCGGGCCCGTCATGCGGTCCATCTCCCAGGCGGTGCGGTAGATCAGCCAGCGCGTCATCTCGGCATCGGTCTGCAATTCGACCAGCGGCCACTGGATCGCCTGGTTGCGGCTGAGCGGCTTGCCGAAGGGCTTGCGGGTGTTGGCGTAGTCGATGCTCTCGTTGATGCAGTATTGCGCCGCGCCGACGCCGGAGGCGGCCTGGCGGATGCGATTCTCGTGCACGAAATGACGGGCGAGGACGAGGCCGTTGTCGACCGGACCGAACAGCGCGCTGTCGGGCACCCAGACGTTCTTGAAGCTGACGCGGGCGTGGTCGGTCGGCATGTTGAAGGTCCACATATATTCTTCGATCTTCACGCCTTCGGCATCCATCGGCACGATGAGGCAGGACAGGCCGCGCGCGGCGCCGTCCTCGCCGCTGGTGCGGCAGAACACCATGTCGTGGGTCGCAGCGTGGACGCCGGTGTTCCACATCTTCTCGCCATTGATGCGCCAGCCATTGCCGTCCTTGACGGCGCGCGTTTCCATCCAGGTCGCGTCGGAGCCATGCTTGGGCTCGGTCAACCCAAACGCGATGCGGATCGTGCCGTTGAGCATGCCGGGCAGCAGCGTCTTCTTCTGCTCCTCGGTCCCGAAGTCGCGGTACATCAGGATCTGCGGGAAATTGCCGACGACCGAGGTCTCGTTCTGCAGGTCGTTGAAGAGGCCGAGACCCTTGGCGGCGAGATGCTCGCGGATGATCGCCATCGCGAGATTGCCGATGTTCTTGCCGCCATATTCCTCTGGCAGCGCGAGGCGCAGGAAGCCGGCCTTGTCGGCGCGCACGCGCATTTCCCGCAGCAGCAGCTCCCATTCCTTGCGCGGCAGGCCGCCATGCTCGAAATCGGTGCGGGCCCATTCGCGGCGGTGATCGAAGAAGCGGTCGTTGTCGTCCTGCTTCTGCAGCGGCGTGATCTCACGCTCGATGAAATCGTCGATGCGGACGAGCAGGTCTTTGACGTCTTGCGGGATCGTGAAGTCCATGGGCGCGGTCCTTGTTCGAATGGCGGCTGGCCAAATCTAAGCACGATCCGGGCGGGCGCGAAACGCGCGCGCAACTTCCCCTAGGTCACTCGGCCTTGAGCGAAGCGAGGATTGTTTCGAGCGCGGGGATCGTGACCGGCTTGCAGTCCAACGGCGTTTGCATCCAGAGCGACAGAAAGCCGTGACCGTAGGCGAATTCGTAATCGCGGCTATAGACCCGGTTGGCGTCGGCAGCGGCGAGACCGGGGGCGCGCGAAACGAACGCGAAAACCAGCGCCCGATGACCCGCAAGCGCGCCGATCGCGATATCGCAGCTGTCGATCATGAAGCCGGCGGCCGCGCGGGATTTTGTGACCTCGCGGCAGAGGTCGCCCCTGATGAGCGCCAGGCTCTCGGGTGTGCTTTCGGCCGCAAGCTTTTCGAAATAGGGTTTCTCGTCGGTTCGCGTCAAACGCAGCGTCGCCTGGTGAAGGTCCTCGTCATCGTAGACCTCGAAAGCGCTGCCGGGCTGCGCATATCGGCATGCAACGTTCTGCACCTCAGACGGCTTGCTGCCGAGGCGCATGTCGCTCAGCGCATCGCAGCCGTTCCAGTGGCCGGGGACGGAAAGCGTCACACCCGGGACAGGCGACAGTTCGACCAATTTCGGCGCGGGCGCCGCCGTCCCGCGCGGTCCCGCATGCCTGAGCGCCGCGTCCGCCGGCGCGAGCATCAACACCGCGCCCGCGGCGATCGTCAGAATTTTGCGGATCATGTCGTTTCCCCCTGCGCCAGCGTGACATGACCAAGCGCGGCGCGACAAGGCGCATGCCTTTGGCATGCATGACGCACGAGTCGAAAGAAAAAGCGCCGTGTATGCTTGACTTGAAGAATTCGCGCGCATAGAAACCGCGCCCTCACGGACATGGTGTTCGTGAATCGAACATGAGACGTGTGATGCTTCGCAATCGCGAACAATCCATGAAACCCTTGAATGGCCATACGCCATTCGATGGTGCACGCCCGGCTCATGGGAGCGGACCGGCTTAGGCCGTCCGACATCTGCGTTTTTCCGCAGACCCTCCCGAGCCGACGCTCTGGAGGGTTTTTGTTTTTCCAGACGTGCCTCGTTCGAAAACCAAGCCGGCGAAAGCCGGAAGGAGAGACCCGGATCTCCGGGCTCGCGCATCCGTGCGCGCGCCCAAAGCGCGGGGCCTGCCGGAGGGAACGGCGCGGAGCGATCCGCGGTCCACCGATGGCAGGGCGAACCAAAGAGGGTTCGCTAGACGGCGCGAGATTACTCCTGAGCGCCGCGACCCAATTTGTTTTGCAATTTTCCATCCGGGTGGTGAAGAGAACGGCTTCTTCGATCCAACGATGCTCTCCCATGGAGGGCAATCCGTTCTCGCGCGTTCCCCCGCAACTGCCTTGCCCGTATTTCGGGCTCAATGAACGCTGATGGTGAAGATATCGGATACTTCTCAACTGCGGGCTTGCCCGCCTTCAATCGATCGTACCGTGGAATCCGTCCGGAGGGATGGGTGCGTCGCGGGTTCCGGCAAGGCCGCAAGGCCGAACCTGCGTTTCGATTGTCGAACGCCGATTTCGACCGTTCCTCAGCGTGCCTTTCAAGCCGGTGGTGAAGAGTTCTGTTACTTCGTTGATCACAAGGCCGGAGGTTCGAGTCCTCCCAGGCGCGTCGCCTGTAGCTCAGATGGATAGAGCATGTGGAGCCCGCAAGGGCGGTACAGCCTCGACTGTTCCCCGGTGCCTGACGAGCATTCGCCCGCAAGGGCGAAGGCGGTGGTGAAGATGCCTGTTACTTCGTGGAGCAGGCGCGCAAGCGCCGAGCGAGTTCGACCCTCGCCAGCCGCAAGGCTGATCGCCCGCAAGGGCAGCAACAGCATCGCCCGTTCCCCGCCAATCCCCTTCCCTCGCCCGCGATGCGGGCGAGCACAAAAGCCGGTGGTGAAGAATACTGTTACATCGTGTCGGTGGTTCGAACCCATCCGTGCCGGCGGCAATTCCGGCGCGTAGCTCAGTTGGTAGAGCAGAGCGGCTTCGGCCGTTAAGCGACAGTCTTCGAACGTTCCCCGGTGCCGATTTCCTGCCCATGCGAGAGGCCTGCTTGCTCTCGCATGGGCGTGGCGGTGGTGAAGATGCTGATACTTCGGTAGAGCGCCGGACGCGCAAGCGTCCGGAGGGCGTGGGTTCAAATCCCATCGGCTGAAACGCCGTAGCTCAGCCGCCCTCAGGGCAAACCTCAGCATCGCCTGTTCCCCGCTTCTTCGTTTTCCAACGCAATCAACCCAGCCCTCAAAAGGAGGCCCCATGTCGAAGCTCAACAAGATCCTGCGCGTTTTCACGCATGAGGGCGCCAAGGCCAAGCGCTTCACGCCCGAAAAGGAGCTGCAGCGCACGCTGATGAACTGCCTCCTGTGGGAGGACCAGTTCTACGAGGACGGCGTGTCGATCGCCGACCGCATCAAGGCGCTCGTGCCGCTGGTCGCGCCGGCGCGGGTCGCCGCGC
>OLLQ01000854.1_pt1 | contig 13432 bp, 11 predicted proteins | sample 1604571 | NCBI WGS metagenome assembly OLLQ01 (sample SAMEA104055722, study PRJEB20765) | soil metagenome | isolation source: soil
GCGCTATTCCGCCACCATCTTCGCTTCGATGGCGCCGATCCTGTCGATCTCGACGCGCACCGTGTCGCCGGGTTTGAGGAATTGCGGCGGCTTCATCGACTGGCCGACGCCGCCGGGGGTGCCGGTGAAGATCATGTCGCCGGGCTCCAGCGTCATTGCCTGGCTGAGATAGGCGATCTGGTCGAAGCAGTTGAAGACGAGGTTCTTCGTGTTGGAATTCTGCATCGTCCTGCCGTTGACGAGGCAGCGGATGCCGAGCGCGTGCGGGTCGCCGATCTCGTCGGCGGTGACGATCCACGGGCCGATGGGCGCGTGGCTGTCGAACGACTTGCCGACCAGCCATTGCGGCGTGTGGAACTGCCAGTCGCGCACCGAGACGTCGTTGCCGCAGGCATAGCCGAAAATGACTTCGTGCGCCTTGTCCTTGGGCACATGGCGGCAGCGCTTGCCGATGACGAAGACCATCTCGGCTTCCCAGTCGATCGCGTTGGAAGCCTTGGGAACCTGGATCGGATCGTTGGGACCGTTGATGGCGTTGCCGAGCTTGGCGAACCAGATCTGCTTTTCCGGCGTCTGCGCGCCGCTTTCGGCGATGTGGTCGGCATAGTTGAGGCCGATGGCCATGACCTTTTGCGGCCGCGGCACGGGCGCGCACAGATGCACGTCCTTGAGCTTATAATGCATGCCCTCGTCGGCGGCGCGGTCGGCGATCTGCTTTTCGAGCTCGGCCCAATTAGCGATGAGGTCGATCATCGTGGGCGCGATGTCGGTCAGTTCGATGATGCCGTCGCCGACGACGATGCCGGTGCGCTCCAGCTCGTTCGCCGCCTTGAAGGTCGCCAGTTTCATGCCGTCTCCTGTTTCATCGCGGCGCGGAAGAACGTTACCGCCTTCGCGTGCGCGAGGGGAGTCGTATCGGGGTTATGGCGCATGACGACTTTGCCGCCCTTGCCCTGGTTGGCGAAGGGGTCGGTGACCTCCATGTCGATTCCGGGCATGTCGAAGCCATGGTGGCTGTCCGGCATGACGGCGATCTCGATCCTGGCGCGATCTTCGGGTTTCAGGCCAGCGACAAGCTTGGCGGAGACGCTCGGGTCGTTGTCGTATTGGTCCAGCGCGCCGGTGACCAGAAGCATGGGCGCATCGACGAGATCGCCGAATTCGAAGCCGGGGATTTTGTTGTAGGCCCAGGTCGCGGGATAGACCGGCATGAAGGCGCGAAGCCGATCGCCGGTGTTGTGGGCGCGGGTCGCGGCGAGCATCGCGACGACGCCGCCGAAAGAGAAACCGGCGACGCCGATACGGGTGGGATCGACGGCAGGGTGGGCGGCGAGGACGGCGCAGGCGCCGTCGAGATCGGCGAGCGCGTCGGTGGGACGGGGACGGCCTTCGGCGCCGCCCTTGAAATTGCGCGCGGCCCACATATCGGGTTCGAGGGTGACGAAGCCGGCGGCGTTCAGCGCGTCGGCGTAACCGCCTTCGCGGGCCGAGGGTCCGGCGGAGCCGTGGAGGAGGATCACGGTGGGGTGCTTGGCGGCGCCATCCTGCGGCACGCGCAGGCGCGCCGCGATGGCGAGGCCGGCGGGAGATGTGTAGGGGATGTAGTGGAGGGTGGTGGTCATGAGGTCATCATAGCGTGAGAAGCGGCGCTGATAACCTCTCCCGCGAGCGGGAGAGGTTGGTTAGACCGCCCGCTTCGCCGGCGCGAACGTCACCGGCATCGTTTGCGGACCCGAGATGAAATTCGAGGGAAGCCATTTCGGCGGGGCGGCGACCTGGAAGTCCTTCATCCGGGTCAGGACCTCGGTGAGCATGGCGTCGATCTCGATGCGGGCGATGTGCTGGCCGAGGCAGCCGTGCGGGCCGGTGCCGAAGGCGATGTGCTCGTTGGGCTTGCGCGTCAGATCGAGCTTGCCGGGGTTCTCGAATTTGGCGGCGTCGCGGTTGGCGGCGCCGAAATACATCACGGCCTTGTCGCCCTCCTTCAGCTTTTGCCCGGCGATCTCGACGTCGCGCGTGGCGCGGCGGCGCATGTAGATCACGGGGCTGGTCCAGCGCAGCAATTCCTCGCGGGCGCTCGGCAGGCGGGCGGGGAGGTCGGCGGTCAGCCATGCGAGCTGGTCGGGATTTTCCAGCATCGCCAGCATGCCGGCGGAGAGCAGGTTGCGGGTGGTGTCGCCGCCGGCATCGATCAGGAGGAGGAAGAACAGCAGGAATTCGATGTCGTCGAGCTTTTTGCCGTCGACTTCGGCCTGCAGCAGCTTGGTGGCGAGATCGTCCCTGGGGCGGGCGCGCTTCTCGTCGATCAGCTTGCGGCCGTATTCGAACATCTTGTAGACGGCGACGGCGCCGTCCGGACTGGGCGTGCCGCCGGCGGTGGTATGGATCGCTTCGGTGAGCTTGTAGAGCTCGCGGCCGTCGTCGAGCGGCATGCCCATCAATTCGGCGATGACGTAGGACGGCATCTCGCCGGCGACCTGGCTCACGAAATCGCATTCGCCGCGCTCGATGACTTCGTCGACGATCTGCTGCGCCAGCTGCTGCATGCGCGGCTTCCTGTCGGCGGCGGTGGGGACGGTGAATTCCTGGCGGATGAGCTTGCGGAACGCGGTGTGCTGCGGCGGGTCCATCATCAGCATCATCTTGTAGCCGCCGAAACTGTTCGACTGGTCCAGCGGGTCCTGGATCATGATGGTCGGCTCGGATGAGAAGGCCTGGAAATTGCGGTCGACCTCGTAGACGTCCTGGTAGCGCGTGATGGCCCAGTAGCCGGGGCCGTCGGGCTCGGCCTGGAAATGGACGGGGTCGTTGGCGCGCAGCCAGTCATACTGCGCGTGCGGGTGGCCGTGCGCGAAGCTGTCGGGATTCCACAGGTCGATTTTCATCAGAGAAGCCCCGTCGGCTTGCCGTCGACGATCTGGTCGAGATATTCGCTGAGGCCGTAACCGGTATGGCCGTTGCAGGTGTATTCGGTCATGCCTTCGGTGATGCGGGTGTTGAGCTCCTGGCCGTCCGGCGTCTTGCGGCGGTTGCGCAAGGGGATCAGCGACAGGACCTTGCCGGCGATCTCGTAGCGCGCGCCGGACTCGGTCTTGATGCGGGCGCGCAGGGCGGTCTGGTACCAGTTCTCGTCCCAGTCGGTGTCGATCTCGCACTCCTTGATGAGATCGTATTTGCCGTCCTTGAACACCATGCCGCCCTGGCGCGGCTTGCCTTCGGTGCCGGCGACGATGGAGAGCATCATGCCGAAATCGCGGCCGAAATTGAGCGGGCACCAGCGATACCAGTTGATCGCCTGCCAATAGCGCGGGCCCCAGCTCTTGTCGCGCAGGCCGAAGCCGTCGACGGCGAAGGTCTCGTCGCCCAGCGTGAAGCTGCCTTTCGCCGCCATGTGCTGTTCGTAATGGGCCTTGGCAAAGGATTTCTCGGGATCGATCGCGATGGGCTTGCCGTCCTCGCGCACGGTCTCGCCGCCGAACATCGGGGAGACGCCTTCGTAGTCGAGCGACACCTTGCAGGCGACGGTGGGGTTTTCGCGGAAGGCTTTCGAGGGTTCGGCCATGTCGAAGGGGCGGGCGAGGACGAGGGCTTTGCCTTCGTATGTAACCTTTAATTTCTTGAAAGGTTCGATCACCTCGATCTTCATGCCGCCGGCGTTCATCGCCGTGTTGTCGGAGATCTTCGGCTTGCCGTACATGAAGGCGACGCGGCCGTCCGGGAGATAGAGGCAGGTCGTCATCTCGGCCTGGCCTTCATTGGGGCGATTGCCGAGGCGGAACCAGCCGCCGATCTTCGCCTTCGGGTCGAAGACGTTGAAATACATGCTCTCGTTATAGTTCGAGGCCGCGTCGGGCGTGTGGGTGTATTCGTCCTGCGGTTCGAGGCGGAGCTTGAATCCTGTCGGCGCGGCCATGTTTGTTCTCCCGTTTCGGCGATTTTGCGGGCATCGCGCGCGTCGGCGCAATCGCGTTGTGGCGGGCGCGCGCACTTATTAGAGTGCCGGCAAAAGAACGCGGGGCATGCTTCCCCAGCGTCATCCAATGGGGAGAGTACGATGCCTTGGAACTTCGGTGATATTCTCGACGCGATCGCGCCGGTCATTCCGCTCGACGCGCCGGCCTTCGTGCATGGCACGCGCACGATCACCTGGGGGCAGACGAGCTTTCGCACCAACAATCTGGCGGCGGCGCTGATCCGGCGCGGGGCGCGGCCGCGGGCGAAGGTCGCGTTCTACATGCGCAACCGGCCGGAATATTGCGAGACGCTGAGCGCGTGCTTCAAGGCGCGGCTGACGCATGTGAACGTCAACTACCGCTACAAGCCGGAGGAGGTGTTCTACATCTTCGACAATTCGGATGCGCAGACGGTGGTCTATGGCTCCGAATTCCGCGATGTGGTCGCGCAGATAAGGCCGCGGCTGAGCAAGGTGCAGACCTTTGTCGAGGTGACGGACGATGGAAAGCCGGCGGATTTCGCGGTCGATTTCGAGATGCTGGCGAATGAGGGCGACGGCAAGGCGCTGAAGATCGAGCGCTCGCCGCAGGACGAGTTCTTCATCTACACCGGCGGCACGACCGGCATGCCCAAGGGCGTGATCTGGACGCATGACGATCTGCGCGAGACCTCGCTGATCGCGCTGCGCAAGCTGGGGCCGGTGCCGGAAAACCTCGCGCAGGTGACGGATGCGATCAAGGCGGCGGGGCCGGGCGGGCGGATCCTGCCGGCGTGCCCGCTGATGCACGGCACGGGACTTTTGATGGCGATGTCGAACATGATGGCGGGCGGCTGTGTGATCACGCTCAATCATCCGTCGTTCAGCGCGCATGAGATGTGGAAGGCGGTGGAGGACAACAAGGCGATGACGCTGGTGATCGTCGGCGACGCCTTCGCCAAGCCGATGCTGGCGGCGCTGGAGGAGGCGCCGGGGCGCTATGATACGTCGAGCATCGTGAACATGGTGTCGTCGGGCGTGATGTGGTCGCGCGAGGTCAAGCAGGGGCTGCTGCGGCACATTCCGCAGGCGATCCTGGTCGACAGCTTCGGCTCGTCGGAGGCGGTCGGGTTCGGGACCTCGATGATGACCAAGGACGGCGAGATCCAGACGGCGAAATTCCAGATCAGCGACCGCTGTGTCGTGTTCGACGAGAACAACAAGCCGGTGGCGCCGGGCTCGGGCGTGGCGGGGATCATCGCGATGCCGCAGCCGATTCCGCTCGGCTACTACAAGGACGAGAAGAAGACGGCGGAGACGTTCCGGACGATCGACGGCGTGCGCTATTCGATGCCGGGCGACTGGTGCGTGGTCGAGGCGGACGGAACGCTGACGCTGCTGGGCCGCGGGAGTGCCTGCATCAACACGGCGGGGGAGAAGGTCTATCCCGAAGAAGTCGAAGAGACGCTGAAACTGCATCCGTCGGTCGAGGACGCGCTGGTGGTCGGCGTGCCGGACGACAAATGGGGGCAGTCGATCACGGCAGTGATCGTGGCGCGCGGAGATTTCGACGAGGAGAGCGTGCGGCTGCACGTGCGCGAGCGGCTGGCGGGGTACAAGACGCCCAAGCGCGTGCTGATCGCCGGCGTGCCGCTGCGGGCGCCGAACGGCAAGGCGGATTACAAGAGCGCGCTGGCTTTCGCGAAGAGCGAGTTGGGGATCGTATGACGATGCCGATGACGATGCCGGGCGGCACCATTTCATGACGGCGCTCATCCTCATGGGACTCTTTGCGGCGTTCTTTGTGGTGCCAGCCCTGGTAGCGTGGTCTGTCGTATTTTATCTTACTGGTTATCGCGCGGGTGGCGTGGCGGCCGCGCTCTACGGAGGCAATGCCGCGCTCGCCGTGTTGGCGATGTGGCTGGCTGTCAAATTCGTGCCGCTGTTGTCCGTGCTCGGCCGGCCATCGCCCTGGTTTTTCGTGCCGGCGGCAGTGCTTGGGACGGTCATGGGCACCGCGAGCGCGCAACGTCAGATGCGCCCTCGGGCTGCGCGCACATTGGTCTAGCGTGACGGATGATCCTCCCCCGTACTTACGGGGAGGGGGACCGCCGAAGGCGGTGGTGGGGGCGGCCGCTTGCGCGATGCGTGCGAGTACGGCGTCCATGTTGTCGCGTTTCAGGATGTCCGTTGCCGGGATGCGCAGGATGCGGATGCCACGTTCCGCGAGCCAAGTGTCGCGTCGCGCATCATGGTCGGCGCGATGTTCGTGGCTGAGGCCGTCGACTTCGACGGCCAGTCGGAGCTTCGAGCAATAGAAATCGAGAATGTAGGGGTCGGCGGGGTGTTGGTTGCGGAATGATAGGCCGTTGAGTTTTCGGCCTCGGAGTTGTTGCCAGAGTAAAATTTCCGGCAAGGTCATTTTGCGCCGCAGTTTGCGTGCGCGCTTTAGTGTTAGAATTCCCGAGCGCACTCGCCCCCTCCACCGCTTCGCGGTCCCCCTCCCCCGCTACGCGGGGGAGGATCAGCGGCTGCATTATACCAAAGAAAAACCCGGGCGGCGGGGCCGTCCGGGTTTTTCGCATTCTCAGATCGAAGCGGAGGTTAGTGCCACTTCGCCCAGGTCTTGCCGGACTTGCGGTCGTAGCTCAGCGTGATCGACGAGATCGTGCAGAGGTCGAAGTTGAGCCACTGCGCCGTGGTGTTGTCGTCGGCATACTGGACCTTCAGGTCCCAATGGCAGGTCGCGCCGCGGCCGTGCGGGAAGGTGATCGGCTGGGTCGTGCCGTTGGAGAGCACGTCCTCGCCCATGACGTCGTCGCCCCAATCGTCGCTGGAGGTCGGGCCGATCCAGACCGAGTTGATGTCGTAGCCGGTGTTGTTCGTCAGGTCGAAATCCTGCGGCGCGGCGACAGCCAGCGACGGCGCGAAGAACAACAGGCCGGCGAACAGCGCGCCGGCGGCAAGCATTTGCAATTTCATGGAACGCCCCTTTGGGAAAACTTGATGGAAGGCTTGTTAGAGGGGATTCATCTGGCGGACACAATAAGGAACTGTATGGAACTTTGGTGCGTGGCCAACATGGTTACGCGTCAAGCATCTTCTCCAGCGTCGGCAGTTCGTCGGCTTCGCGCGAGGGCTTGTCCCAGCGGATGCGGTTGATGCGGGGGAAGCGCATCGCGACGCCGCTTTTGTGCCTGGTCGAGCGTTGCAGGCCTTCGAACGCAACCTCGAACACAAGGCCGAAATCCTTGTCGGCGCGGATGCTGCGGACGGGGCCGAAGCGCTCGATGGTGTTGTCGCGGACGAATTTGTCGATCTGCTTCAGCTCTTCGTCAGTGAACCCGAAATAGGCCTTGCCGACCGGCGTCAGGCTGCGCGCGCCTTGCGCATCTTCGCGCCAGACGCCGAATGTGTAGTCGGAATAGAAACTCGAACGCTTGCCGTGGCCGCGCTGGGCGTACATCAGGACGGCGTCGATCAGATGCGGGTCGCGCTTCCATTTGAACCACGGGCCCTTAGGGCGGCCGGCTTCGTAGAGCGAATCCCAGCGCTTGAGCATCAGGCCTTCGGCGATCTTGGGATCGCCTTCGGGCGGATCGGCGCGCAGGGCGGCGAGCTCATCCCAATTGTTGAACGGCTGGAGCGGCGACAGGTCGATGCGCGCCGATTGCGCGCGGCGGATGAAGGTTTCGAGGCGCTTGCGGCGCTCGATGAAAGGGAGGGCGCGAAGGTCTTCGGCACCGTCCATCAGGAGGTCGTAGGCGCGGATGGCGGCGGGGAATTTGGCGACGGTCTTGGCGTCGGGGTTCTTGCGGTTCAAGCGCTGTTGGAGGTCGCCGAAGCTGTCGACATGGCCCTTTGTCATCACCAGGAGCTCGCCGTCGAGTACGCCTTCGAAATTCAGCGCCGCCATGACGTCGGGAAAGGCGTGGCCGATGTCGTCGCCGGTGCGGCTGTAGAGGCGCTTCTCGCCGCGCTCGCTGGCGGCCTGGACGCGGATGCCGTCCCATTTCCATTCGGCGGCGTAATCCTTGGCGTCGTATCTGGCGAAGTCGGTGGCTTCGTCGATCGCCTGCGCCAGCATCACGGGTCGAAAACGGGCAGGCGCGTCGGGGCTGGGCTTGTCGCTGCGCTTTTCGAGCCAGGCGAAGAGGTCGCCATAGGGCGGTTTCTGGCTGTGCCAGACTTCCTCGATCTCGGCGACGTCGATGCCGCCGAGATCGGCGAGGGCTTGTTTGGCAAGGCGCGCCGAGACGCCGACGCGCAGGCCGCCGGTGAGAAGCTTGAGCAGCGCCCAGCGGCCGTCGGCGTCGAGGGCGTCGAGCCAGGATTCGAGCAGGCGCTGGACTTCGGCGCGGCTGGCACTGCGCAGCGTATCGACGACTTCGGAGAGCTCGGGCTCGCGGTTGGCGCCGGGCCTGGTGGGCCAGATCAGCGCGACGGTCTCGGCGAGGTCGCCGACGAAATCATAGGACAGCGCGAAGAGCTCGGCGTCGACGCGGGCTTCGACGGCCTTGCGGATGAAGGCGGGCTTGGCGGCGTCGAAGGACAGTGCGCCGGTCAGCGAGGCGAGGGCCCAGCCGCGCTCGGGATCGGGGGTCTCGCGCAGATAGTCGCGGACGAGGGTGAGCTTGGTGTTGCGCGCGGGCGTGAAAGCGAGGCTGTCGAGCAGGCGGGCGAAGGCGCGCATTATTCGGCGTCCTCGGCTTCGTAGCCGACAAGCGACAGCGCGCGAGCAGTGATGTCGTTGAGTTTGGCCCAGCGCATCAAGGCCTCTTCCTCGCCATGCGTGATCCACAATTCTTTGGGGCGGATTTCGCTCGCGGTGGCGACGAGTTCGTCCCAATCGGCGTGGTCGGAGAGGATCAGGGGCAGCTCGACGCCGCCTTGGCGGGCGCGGGCGCGTACCCGCATCCAGCCGGAGGCGAAGCAGACGACGGGATCGGGAAAGCGGCGGGACCAGCGGTCCTGCGTGGCGCTCGGCGGGGCGACGATGATGGCGCCGGCGAAGTCCTTCTTGGTGCCGGTGGTGGCGGGGGCGATGGGGCCGAGGTTCACGCCGAAAGACTCGTAGAGGGCGTTGAGTTTTTCGAGGGCGCCGTGGACGTAGATCGTCTTTTCGTAGCCGGCCTCGCGCAACAGGCAGATGACGCGCTGCGCCTTGCCCAGCGCATAGGCGCCGATCAGGTGCGAACGCTCGGGGAATTGCGCGATGGATTTGAGCAACTTGGCCATCTCGTCGGTGTCGGGCGGATGGCGGAAGACGGGAAGGCCGAAGGTCGCTTCGGTGATGAATACATCGCATTTGGTTGGTTCGAAGAGCGCGCAGGTCGGGTCGCGGCGGCGCTTGTAATCGCCGGAGACGACCATGGTCAGGCCCTTGTGGCGCACGACGGCCTGGGCCGAGCCGAGGACGTGGCCTGCGGGGACGAGGGTGACGGTGGCGTCGTTCTGCTTGACGGTCTTGCCATAGGCGGAGGGTTGCGTGGCGGCGGCGAAGTCTTCGCCGTAGCGGACGGCCATGATCGCGAGCGTTTCTGGCGTGGCGACGACGGCGCCGTGGCCGGCGCGGGCGTGGTCGGCATGGCCGTGGGTGATGACGGCGCGGTCCACCGGGCGGACGGGGTCGATGTAGAAATCGCCGGGCGGGCAGTAGAGGCCGGCGGGAGTGGGGTGGAGGAGCTGCTCGGGCTTGATCATCGCGGGATTATAACGCGGGGGGCGGGGATTTGGACGATCCGATCCTCCCCCGCCTCGCGGGGAGGATCAGGCTAATCCACGTTCGCTGGTGCGTATTTCGGCGACAGCAGGTGCACCACCAGCAGCGCCAGGGCGTAGGCGCCGGCGGCGACGACGAAGATGGGGGTGTAGGTGCCGAGCGTCTGCAGGACATAGCCGGTGTATTTCGACATCAGCATGCCGCCGATGGCGCCGACGGTGCCGCCGATGCCGATCACCGACGCGACCGCGGCGCGCGGGAAGACGTCGGACGGCAGGGTGTAGAGGTTCGCGGAGAACGATTGGTGCGCGGCGGTCGCGATGCCGAGGATGCCGACGGCGAGCCACATATTGTCCGCATACATCGCGAAGACGATGGGCAGGATCGCGAAGCAGGAGATCAGCATCGTCAGCTTGCGCGCGGCGTTGAGGGTGTAGCCGCGCCTCAGAAGCTGGGAGGAGAGCCAGCCGCCGGCGACGCTGCCGATGTCGGACATGATGTAGACCGCCACGACCGGCGGGCCGAAGGATTTGAGGTCGAGGTGGTAGCGGTCGGCGAAGAAGCCGGGCAGCCAGAACAGGTACATCCACCAGATCGGATCGATGAGGAATTTGGCGATCGCGTAGGCCCAGGTCTCCCTGACGCGCAGCAGGCGCAGCCAGGGGATGTTGGCGTGCGCCTCGGCGTCCGGCGGATCGCTCTCGATGACGGCGAGCTCGGCGGCGCCGACTCGGGCGTGCCGGCGCGGCGAGCGGTACATCACGAGCCATGCCACCAGCCAGATCAGGCTGAACGATCCGGTGATGACGAAGGCGGCGCGCCAGCCGAAATTGAGCACGATGACGGGCACGATCAGCGGTGTGATGATGGCTCCGATACCGGAGCCGGCGTTGAAGATGCTGGTGGCCAGCGCCCGCTCGCGCTTGGGAAACCACTCCGCCACGGCCTTGACGCCGGCGGGGAAGTTGCCGGATTCGCCGAAGCCCAAACCGACCCGCACCATGGTGAAGCCGAACGCGGTGCGCGCGGCGGCATGGGCGATATGCGCGAGGGTCCAGATGACGATGGCGGCCGCGAAGCCGAGGCGCGCGCCGAGCCTGTCGACGATGCGGCCGAAGCCGAGATAACCGACGGCATAGGCCGCCTGGAACCAGAAGACGATGTCGGCATATTGCAGCTCGTTCCAGCCGAGCTCGTGGCTCAGCGTCGGCTTGAGCACGCCGAGCATCTGGCGGTCGACATAGTTGATGGCGGTGGCGGCGAACAGCAGGCCGCAGATCACCCAGCGGTAATTGCCGGCGCGGGCCGCCGCGGCGCTCACCACCTCGTCACGCGCGACCGGAGGCGTCTGCACGTTCATCGCTTACGTCCTTCCAGCGGCCGCGCCGCCTCCCGATATTTTTTGGTCTGACCCGCGCCTCGTTGGACGCGGGGCGAATTCAGGCGCGGGCGCTGCGCGAAGCCTCCGCCGGCGTGGCGAGCGGTTCGGCGGCGACGGCGACGCATTCCATCGCACCCAGCGCGCCGAAGTCCACCCGCGCGTGTTGGCCGACGGCGATGTCGTGGATGCCGGTGGCGGCGCCGGTCGAGATCAGCAGGCCCGCCTTGAGCGGGCGGCCGCGTCGGGCGCAATGTTCGAGCAGGAAACGCAGGGCCTCGAGCGGGCCGCCGGGAAGATCGGATGCGGCGCCCTTGCCGACGGATCTGCCCTCGATGAAGCATTCGCAGGTGAGATCGGTGTCGGCGTAGCTGCGCCAGTCTGCGACGCGCGGGCCCAGGATCAGGCCGGCATTGTTGCCGAAATCGGTGACCACGACGGTGGGGCCGAGCGCGTTGATGGTGGCGAGCGGGCTGCCGGCGGTCTCGATGCCGATATGCATGGCGCCGGCGACGGCGCGGGCATCGTCGAGCGACCAAGCGAGCTTGTCGGGCGGCGCGTCGTGCGCGAGGGCGAAGACGAATTCGGCCTCGATGGCCGCGAAGCCGCCGGCGAAGACGGGGAAAGGTACCGGGCTGCGGCTGTCGGCGCGGCGCACGGCCTTGGCGAAGATGGGGCCGGCGAGGCGGCCGGGGCCGAAACGGGCTTCGAATTCGGGGCCGACGCGGCCGATCTTCCAGCCGGCGATTTCGTCGGGGTAGAGCGCGATGGCGGCGTCCTGGTGATGGTAACCGGTGGCCAGATCGGACGGAATCGCGCCCGGAAAGGCGGAGAGCGGCCGGGCCGAAAGCCTCGCCGTCACGAATTGCCGCGCAATGCCGTCCGTCAAATGTCCCCGCTCCCGCGCCTTCGGCGAATCCCTGAAATCCCGAGCCTTGCGAACCCGTTGGCGCTTTTTGGCGTCCTGGCGTTGTGTCTAGAGGAAACCGGTGTCATTTTCAATCGACGCAGATCGACCGGTGCGGCCATGATGTCGCCCGGCGCCAGGAGAGGGACGGACGTGACCAGGAAATTCGTGATCGGGCTTGGCGTCGTGGCGGCTTTGCTGGCCGGCGGCGCCTGCGCCGCAAGCTTGAAGCCGACCGTGGTGGAGAGCGGGCCGCTGGCCTTTCCAGGGGCGCTGGGCTGGGCGGCGCATACGCCGGGCGGACGCGGCGGGCAGATCCTCAAGGTGACGAATTTGAACGCGGACGGGCCGGGCTCGTTCGTCGCGGCGGTTGAGGCCAAGGGGCCGCGCATCGTGGTGTTCGAGGTCGGCGGCGTGATCGACCTGGACGGCAAGGAGATCAAGATCACCGAGCCGTTCCTGACCATCGCGGGGCAGACCGCGCCGTCGCCGGGCATCACTTTCATCAAGGGCGGGTTCGATATCGGGGCGCATGACGTCGTGGTGCAGCACATCCGCGTGCGCGTCGGCGATGCCGGCAAGCCCAAGAAGAGCGGCTTCGAACAGGACGCGCTGTCGACCACGGGGGGCGCCTACAACGTGATCGTCGATCACTGCACCGAGACCTGGGCGACGGACGAGAACGGCTCGATGTCCGGCCATCGCTTCGAGGGCGACGATCCGGCGGTGTGGCGGGCCAACACCTCGCATCGCATCACCTTCAGCAACAACATCATCGCCGAAGGGCTGGCCTATGCGACGCATTACAAGATCGAGCACTCGAAGGGCTCGCTGATCCACGACAATGCGACGGACATCCTGATCGTCGACAATCTCTATGCGCACAATTACGAACGCAATCCCTTGTTCAAGGGCGGGGTGCGCGGCGTGATCGTCAACAACCTCATCTTCGATCCGGGCCAGCGCATCGTGCACTACAACCTTATGGCCGAGGAATGGGGCTCGCATCCCTGGCAGGTCGGGCAGATGTCCGCGGTGGGCAATGTCGCGCGCGCGGGCCAGTCGACAGTATCGCATATCGCGTTCCTCGAGATCGGCGGCTATGGCGACCTGGAGTATTTCGGCAAGGACAATGTCGCGGTCGACCAGATCGGCAATCCCTTGCCGATGTTCGGGCGCTACACGACGGCGCCGGCGAAGATCGTCATGCTGGGCAAGCCGCCGCTGTGGCCGGAAGGCCTGACCGCGATGCCGTCGAGCGCGGTGCAGCAATATGTGCTGCACAATGCGGGGGCGCGGCCGTGGGACCGCGACTATGACGATGTGCGCCTGATCGCCGACGTGGCGGAAGGGCGCGGCACCATCATCAACAGCCAGGATGATATCCACGGCTATCCGGTGCAGAAGCCGACGGCGCGGGTGTTCAATCCGGACGATTGGAATCTGTTCGACATGACGCCGAAGAATCCGGCCACGCTGGATTCGTCGGCGCAT
>OLLQ01000500.1_pt1 | contig 13317 bp, 10 predicted proteins | sample 1604571 | NCBI WGS metagenome assembly OLLQ01 (sample SAMEA104055722, study PRJEB20765) | soil metagenome | isolation source: soil
GCCGCGCGAGCTGGTGCTGCGGGTCAGTGCGCTGCTGCGGCGCGCGGCGCCGCCGGCGCAATCGGCGCATGCCGAGGTGCAGATGGGCGAGGCGGTCTACGATCCCGAGCGCGGGCAATTGAAGCGCAAGGGCAAGCCGGTGCATTTGACCTCGTCGGAGGCGGCGCTGCTGAAACTGTTCGCGGCGAATGCCGGACGGTCGTTCTCGCGCAGCGATCTGTGCACGCGGCTGGGCGTGGCGCTGGAGCGATCGATCGACGTGCAGGTGACGCGGCTGCGCCGCAAGATCGAGGAGGATCCCAAATTGCCGCTTTATCTGCAGACCGTGCGCGGCGTGGGCTATGTCCTCGTGCCCGACAAGGTCGCCTGACGTGCCGCAGGGCTTGGCGCGCTACGATCCGTTCCGCTTCATCAAGCGGTTCCTGCCGCGCGGATTGTTCTTCCGCTCATTGCTGATCATCGTGATCCCGTTCGTGCTGTTGCAGGGCGTGGTGTCCTATGTGTTCTTCGAACGCGACCTGGAATCCACCACGCATTGGATGGCGCGCGACATCGCGGCGGATGCGGCGTTCCTCGTCGTGCTGGAGGACAGCCATTCGCCGTCCGAGCGCGCGGTGCTGCGCAGCCAGGCGACCGTGATGCTGGGCTATCCGGTGACGTTCATGCCCGGCGTGCGGATCGATCCGCCGGCGCACCGGCGGCGCAGCACCATCGACCGGGCGCTCGACGACGTCATCGCGCAGCAGATCCGCGTCAGCCGCAATTTCGAGGTGACGAGCAGCGAGGGCACGATCGACATCCGCATCGAAACGCGCGACGGCGTGCTGCGCATGATGGTGCCGCGCAGCCGGGTGACGGTGACGAGCCCGGACATCTTCATCGTGTGGATGGTGGGCTCGGCGCTCATCCTGATGGCGGTGGCGGTGCTGTTCCTGCGCAACCAGGTGCGGCCTATTGAAAGACTGGCGCTAGCCTCGGAGGCGTTCGGCAAGGGGCGCGCGGTGCCGGACTTCAAGCCCTATGGCGCGAGCGAGGTGCGGCGCGCGGCGCAGGCCTTCCTCACCATGCGCGAGCGCATCGAGCGGCATGTGCAGCAGCGCACCGAGATGCTGGCGGCGATCAGCCACGACATGAAGACGCCGCTGTCGCGGATGAAATTGCAGCTCGCGATGATGCCGGAGAGCAGCGACGTGCAGGCGATGCGCGGCGACATCGTCGAGATGGAATACATGCTGGACGAATATCTCGATTTCGCGCGCGGCGAAGGCGGCGAGCCGACGACGGTGGACGATCTCAGCGACCTGGCGCGCGACGCGGCGGCGGCGGCGGCGGGGGCGCATGGGATGGAAGGCGCCAACGTCTCGGTGGAGGCGCCGGGGGAGATCCTGATCCATATGCGGCGCAAGGCGCTGCGCCGCTGCATCACCAATTTGATCAGCAACGCGCTGAAATTCGGGCGCACCGAGGTGCGGATCGCGGTGACGCCGGATGTGCATTTCGCGCATATCACCATCGACGATGACGGGCCGGGAATTCCCGTGGAGCGGCGGGAAGAGGCGTTCCGCGCGTTTCACCGGCTCGACGAGGGACGCAATCTGCAGATGGGCGGCACGGGGCTGGGACTTGCGATTGCGCGCGATATCGCACGGGCGCATGGCGGAGACATCACGCTGGAGACGAGCCCGCTGGGGGGATTAAGGGCGGTGGTAAGGTTGCCGGCGTAGCTGTTTTACCTCTCCCGCACTTCGCGGGAGAGGACGACCGCGAAGCGGTCAGGTGAGGGGCCGTGTGCGCTCCACGCCAGTACCCCTCACCGAGCAAAAACTAAGGCTTAGCTACGCGAAGTGCTTCGCTAAACCTGAGTTTTTGCTTCCTCTCCCGCTCGCGGGAGAGAACATCTAGTCCACCAGCGGCACGTGATGCACGTACGGACCGCGCTGCTTGAGCCACTGCGTGGGGCTCAGCCCGGAGAATTCGCGGAAGTCGCGGATGAAGTGGGACTGGTCGTAGAAGCCGTTCTGCTCCACCACGTCGCCCCAGCCGATGCGCGGCTTCGCGTGCAGCTCGGTCACCACGCGCTCGAACCGGGCGATGCGCAGATAGAGCTTGGGCGTCATGCCGACCTGTTCGCGGAACAGGCGGATGAAGCGCTTCGGGCTGATCTCGGCGCGCTTGGCGATGGCGGCAACAGTGGCGCGGCGCGGGGCGCGCGCGAAACAATTCAAGGCCAGCGCGATGGCGGGGTGGTGCTCGAAGGCGCGCGGCGCTCTCGCGACAAAGGCATCGAGCAGGAGCGCCATCTTGGCGTCCGGCGTGGGCGCCTGGATCAGGCGCTGGTGCAGGCGGTGGGCGTCGGCGCCCCAGAGGTCGGCGAGATCGACGTGGCGGTTGTGGAATTCGTGGCCGTCGGGCGCGAGGAACGGCCAGGCGCCGCCGGGCTTGAACTGGATGCCCATCATGCGCGGCTGGTGCGCGTTGATCGCGAAGGTGCCGGACTGCATGCCGCAAAACGCCATGCCGGTGAGGCGGTGCTTGGTCGCGTAGGCCTCGCCGCCATACCAGCTGAGCGCGTCGTGGCTGAGATTGACCAGCAGGCCCATGCTGCGCGCGGCGAGGATCGCGTCCCTGGCGTGCGCCGGCGCGTCGTCCTGCTCCCAATACCAGACGTTCGCGATGAACGCGTCCAGCGGCGGCGGCGGGATGATGGTGCGGTAAATCACCCCGGCAGGGTGCGCGGATCGGCGCGGCGGCTCAAGCGCCCAGTTCCCTGGCGCGTTTGCGCGCCGCGGCGACGGCGCGGCGCATCAAAGGATGCAGGCCGTTTTTCGCCATCAGGATCTCGAGCGCGGCCTCGGTCGTGCCGTGCGGGCTGGTGACGTTGCGGCGGAGCGTGGCGGCAGGCGACGGATCGGCATCGAGCAGTGCGCCGGAACCGGCGACGGTGGCGCGGGCGAGTTTCTCGGCCAGTGCGGGCGCGAGGCCTTGCGCCCGCGCCGCCGCGGCGAGCGCTTCGACGAGCAGGAAGATGTAGGCGGGTCCGGAGCCGGAGACGGCGGTGACGGCGTCGATGTCCTTCTCGGCCTTCACCCAGACGGTTTCGCCGAGCGCGGCGAGGAGCGTGTTCGCCAGCGTCTCGTCTTTTTCGGTCGCGCCCTTGGCGGCATAGAGCGCGGTGATGCCGCGGCCGATGGCGCCCGGCGTGTTGGGCATGGCGCGGACGATGCGCGCGGTCTTGCCCCAGGCGGCGCGCAAGGTCTGCGTCGTCGTGCCGGCGGCGATGGAGAGCATCAGGGCGCCCGATTGCGCGATGGGCGCGAGGCCGGCGGCCTCGGTTTTCAAAATCTGCGGCTTGAGCGCGATGACGCAAGCGCGTGCCGGCAGCGAGTCGATGCTGGCGGCATGCGCGAACAGCGCGACGTGATGACGTTTGGCGAAGGCGATGAGAGCCGCCGAGGGCGACGGGTCGACGGCGACGATCGGGCCGATGCCGGCCTCGCACCAGCCCCTGAGCAGCGCGCCGCCCATGTTGCCGGCGCCGACGAGAATGATTGGCTGCGCCACGATTGCCCCGCTGGCCGCGCGAGTCAGGCCGCGGGCGCGGCGAGGTTAGCAAGCGCGCGGCCGTAGACGAAACAGATTCCGCTCAAGGTCAGCCAGAGCAGGCCCGCGATCGGCTTGACAATCCATTCGCCGGGCACGGTCTCGATGGCGATCATCAGCAACTCGAGCGCGCCGAAGCCGAGGCCGACCCATTCGAGGATGGCGAGCTGCTTGCGGAAAGCGGCGGCGTATTGCGCCGGCGTGCCGGCGAATGTCTTCGGCGTCCAGCCGGTGCGCATCTTGGCGGCCTGGAACGGCAGGGCGATGCAAGCGATGAGGCAGGCGAGAAGGCCGATGAGCGCGACCATGAGGGTGCGTCCTCTACCTCTTATCCTCCCCCGTTTACGGGGGAGGTGCCGAGCGTAGCGAGGCGGAGGGGGAGGATAAAGTCGACCAAATCACGCCTGCCCGGCGCACTCCAATACCGCGGCGGCGACGGCTTCCTCGGCGGTTTTGCCGCCCCAGAGGACGAACTGGAAGGCCGGGTAATAGTGCTCGCAAGCCTCGAGCGCGAGATTGAGCAAGGCCTCGCATTGCGAGGCGCTGGCGCGGGCGTCGGGGAAGATCATCGCGTGGCGGAAGACGATGGTGCCGTCCTCGGGCCACAGATCGAAATGGCCGAGCCACAGGCGCGCGTTCACATACATGAGAAGGTCGGCGACGTTGCTGCGGCGAACGCCTTCGCCGATGCGCATGTCGAAGGCGCTGGTGAGATGCAGCGACTGAAGTTCCTCGCGCCAGGAGAAGCTGAAATGGTGATCGCTCCAGCGGCCGGCGACGGAGAGGTTGAGCTCGTCGCGGCCCGCGCGCTCGAAGGCCCAGCCGTTCTCCTCCACCGTCCGCTCGAGCATGTCGATCGGATGGGGGGCGGACGGCGGCTCGTCGTGGTGGATGAGAGACATCAAGCGCTCCGGATTCGGACGGCGACGCAACGCGAAGCAGTCGTGAATCAAACTGGCACAAGATTTTGTGGCGGCACAAGAGTCGGACTTCGTGCGGCTTGGGACAGTTCGGAGCATTCACAGGATAGGTATGCACAGGGGTGAAGCTGCGGCGATTTGAATCGGGTCGGAGATGCGTTCGCGAATCTCTCGCCGTCATGGCCCGCGAATGCGGGCCATGACAATTTGATTGGGCTTACGCCGGCGGGCTCGTCTTCGCTTCCAGCGCGGCAATGCGCGCCGAGAGCGCCTCGTTTTCCGTGCGGGCCTTGGCGGCCATCGCCTTGACGGCCTCGAACTCGTCGCGCGGAACAAAGTCCATGTCGGCGACGAGCCTTTCCAGGCGCTGCTTCACGAAAGTGTCGATCTCGTCGCGCACGCTTTTGGCGGCGCCGGCGGCGTCGGTGAAGATTCGGGCCATGCCGTCGAGGAACGGGTTGTCTGTCTGGGCCATCGGCGCCTCCTGTTGACACTTATATGGCGGCGGCACTGCCCAAGGGCAAGGACCGGCGCTTGACAGGGAACCGCGAACCAGACGTGTTTCGCCCATGCTGCTGGCCACCCTGCCCTATCCGAACATCGACCCGGTCCTGCTCCATATCTGGGGCGCGGTGGCGATCCGCTGGTACGCCCTGTCCTATATCGCCGGGCTTATGTTCGGCTGGTGGGCGGCGGCGCGCATGACGCGCGACCGGACGCTGTGGCGCAACCCGACCTTTTCCAACAAGTCTCCGATCACCGCCGACCAGATCGGCGACCTCGTGGTGTGGGCGACCTTCGGGGTGATCCTGGGCGGGCGGCTGGGGTGGATCCTGTTCTACGGCATCGCGCTGTGCGCGGTGTCGCCGGGGTCGGGCATGTGCCATGTCGATGGCGGGCAGCTGCCGGGCGCGTTCCTCAGCGAGCCGTGGCGCCTGCTCACCGTGTGGGAAGGCGGCATGTCGTTCCATGGCGGGCTGGCCGGCGTCGCGGTGGCGGTGTGGCTGTATTGCCGCCGCAACAAGCTGCAGCTCCTGCCGGTGGCGGACATGATCGCGGTGGTGGCGCCGATCGGCCTGTTCTTCGGGCGCATCGCCAATTTCATCAACGGCGAATTGTGGGGCAAGGTCACGGACGTGCCATGGGCGATGGTGTTCTGCAACGACTATATCCAGGCGGCGCATCGCGGCTGCCCCGCGGGACTGCAGCCGCGCCATCCGAGCCAGATCTACGAAGCGGTGCTGGAAGGCCTGCTGCTGTTCGCGATCCTGCAGATCGCGCTCAGGCGCTTCAAGCTGAACGAGCGGCCGGGATTGCTCTCGGGCCTGTTCTTCCTGGGCTATGGCCTGTTCCGCTTCTTCGTCGAGTTCTTCCGCGAGCCCGATGGGCAGTTCATCGGCTGGTTCAGCATGGGGATGGCATTGTCTATCCCGCTCTGGGCGGCGGCGGGGGCGTTCCTGTGGGTGTCGCTCAGGCCGCACGTCAACGGGCGGGCATGACGACGCCGCTGCGCCAGCGCATCGCGGCGCTGATCGCGGCGCAGGGGCCGATCACGATCGCGCAGTTCATGACGCTGGCGCTGCATGACCGCGCGGCCGGCTATTACGCGACGCGCGATCCGTTCGGGGCCGGCGGCGATTTCATCACCGCGCCCGAAGTCAGCCAGATGTTCGGCGAGCTGATCGGGCTGTGGCTGGCGCAGGTGTGGGTGGATCAGGGCCGGCCGGCGCGGCCGCGCCTGGTCGAGCTCGGACCGGGCCGCGGCTCGCTGATGAGCGACGCGCTGCGGGCGCTCAGGCTGGTGCCGGCGTTCCGCGACGCGCTGGAGGTCGTGCTGGTGGAAGCCAGCCCCGTGCTGCGCGACATCCAGCGCGAGGTGCTGAAGGATTGCGGCGTGGCGGTGCGCTGGACGGAGAATTTCGACACGGCGCTGACCGACCGGCCCCTGTTCCTGGTGGCGAACGAATTCTTCGATGCCTTGCCGATCCATCAATATGTGAAAAGCGAGATCGGCTGGTGCGAGCGCATGGTGACGCTGGATTCGGAGGGCGCGCCGGCCTTCGCGCTGGCGCCGGTGGCGATCCCCAACGCACGACTGCCGGCAAATCGCGATGGGGCGCCGCGCGGCGGCGTCTATGAACAATGCCTGGCGGGCGAGGCGCTGATGGAAGAGATCGCCTATGCCATTGCGGCGCGTGGCGGCGGGGCGCTGATCGTCGATTACGGCTACGAGGCGGTGGGATTTTCCGAGACGCTGCAGGCGGTGGCGGATCACAAATACGTCGATACACTCGCAAATCCGGGTGCGAGCGATCTGTCGGCGCATGTCGATTTCAAGGCCTTGGGCGATGCGGTGGTGCGCGGCGGCGCGTCGGCCTGCGGGCCGGTGGCGCAGGGCGATCTGCTGGTGGCCCTGGGCATCGTGCAGCGGGCGGAGCGCCTGGCGGCGCAGCAAAGCCCTGGCGGGATAAAGTCAGCGCGGTACACGCTGGGCGATACGCCGAACTTGCGGGGGCAGCTCGACAAGCTGATCCAGCCCGAGCAGATGGGCACGCTGTTCAAGGCGCTGGCCGTCGTGCCGCGGCGCGCGCCGATGCCGCCGGGGTTTTGAACGCGCCGTCATCCTCCTTAACGGAGGACCTGATTTCCTTTTGCCTTGCCGAGAGACAAAATGGGCGCCCGCACAATGCGGGCGATGACCGATAGAGTGTGAATATGCTGATTCTGCAATCGCAAAACCTCTCTGGCCTGCCGGGCATCACGCACGGCTTCTTCGGGCGCGCCGGCGGCGTGTCGGAGGGCATCTATGCGTCGCTCAATTGCGGGCCGGGATCGGACGACATTCGGGCGCATGTGCTGGAGAACCGGCGGCGTCTGAGCGCGGCGCTGGGCGACGCGGCGCTGGTGACCCTGGGACAGATCCACGGCGCCAATGTCATGACGGTGACGAAGCCGTGGCCGATCGGGCAGACGCCCGAAGACGACAAGCTGACGGTCCCACGAGGCGATGCGATGGTGACGGCGGTGCCGGGGATCGCGCTGGGCATCCTGACCGCCGATTGCGCGCCGGTATTGTTCGCCGATGGCGAGGCGCGCGTGATCGGCGCGGCGCATGCGGGGTGGAAAGGCGCGGTGGCAGGCGTGCTGGAAGCGACGCTGGCGGCGATGGAAGCGCTGGGGGCGCGGCGCGACCGGATCGCTGCCGCCATCGGGCCGTGCATCGGGCAGGCGCATTACGAAGTCGGGCCGGAATTCCATGCGCGATTCGTCGGCGAAGCGGCGAGCAATGCGAAATACTTCGTGCCGAGCGACCGGGCTGATCATTATCGATTCGACCTGGAAGGGTTCGCCGCGGACCGGCTGGCGCGCGCGGGTGTGGATAGAATCGCGCGGCTTGCAACCTGCACTTACGCACAGGATGCCGATTTTTTCAGCTTCCGGCGCGCCACGCACCGTGGCGAAAAGGACTATGGCCGCGAAATTTCGGCGATTGCGCTCACCTGACGCTTCCGACTCGCCAGCGCAGTTGCTACAAGCCCGTCACATACTCATCACATAAGACGGGACCAGCTTCATGACCGACGGCAACGGATCGCGGGGAATGAAGCTGCTGGCCGGCAACTCCAACAGCGAGCTTGCCAAGGCGATCGCGGCGCACCTGAAACTGCCTTCCGTCAAATCCATCGTGCGGCGCTTCGCCGACATGGAAGTGTTCGTCGAGATCCAGGAGAACGTGCGCGGCGAGGACATCTTCGTCATCCAGTCGACCAGCTTTCCGGCCAACGACAACCTGATGGAATTGCTGATCGTGATCGACGCGCTGCGCCGCGCCAGCGCGCGCCGCATCACCGCGGTACTGCCCTATTTCGGCTATGCCAGGCAGGACCGCAAAGTCGGGCCGCGCACGCCGATCTCCGCCAAGCTGGTCGCCAATCTCATCACCGAGGCCGGCGCCAACCGCGTGCTGACCGTCGACCTGCATGCCGGGCAGATACAGGGCTTCTTCGACATCCCGACCGACAACCTCTTCGCGATGCCGGTGATGGTGCGCGACATCCAGGACTATCTCGGCACCGGCGATCATCTGATGGTCGTGTCGCCCGACGTCGGCGGCGTGGTGCGGGCGCGGGCGCTGGCCAAGCGGCTGGGCACCGAGCTCGCCATCGTCGACAAAAGGCGCGAGCGCGCCGGCGAGTCCGAGGTCATGAACATCATCGGCGACGTGAAGGGGCGGTCGTGCATCCTGATCGACGACATCGTGGATTCGGGCGGCACGATCTGCAACGCGGCCGAGGCGCTGCTGAAGAACGGCGCCAAGGACGTCTGCGCCTATGCCACCCACGGCGTGCTGTCGGGCGGGGCGGTGGCGCGCATCGCGGGCTCGAAGCTGAAGTCGATGGTGGTGACGGATTCGATCGCGGCCACCGAAGAGCAACGCAAATGCGCCAACATCCGCCGCATCTCGATCGCGCCGCTGATCGGCGAGGCCATGCGGCGCATCAACAATGAAGAGAGCGTGTCGAGCCTGTTCGACTGACGGCGCCGTTGTACGTTCGCGTACCGAGATTCACTTCAGATTGCGCGATGACTGGACCTGCAAGCGCCGTTAACATGGCTTGCGGATATAAGTCCTTTCCCAAACGGCGCGAGTTCCCCGCCGCGGCCCGAACATTACTTTGTTTTGTCATCCAGAATTATTATTGTCTGCCCGGCGCGTGATGCGTAATCCCGGGGGAAATCATGTCCTTGTCTCAGAAGAAACTTCGCGCCGTCCTGATCGGCAGTGCGGCGAGCTTCTGCCTCGTCACGCCGGCCTTGGCGACGGGCTTCACCGTGCCGGCGGGCACGACCGACACCACACCCAAGACCGTCGAGGGCGGCGACACCGGGACCATCGCCGCGACCGGCACGCTGTCGGCGGATCTGCCGATCACCTGGCTGCTCACCACGGCGAACACGGCGCCGGTCACGATCGACAATTCGGGCAGCATCGCCGCGACCGACGTCTCGAACGGCATCGACACGTCGGGCACCGGGGGGCCGCGCAGCTTCACCTTCAACAACCTGACCGCCGGCTCGTCGCTGACGACGGCGCAAGGCGATGCGTTCCGGGTCTCGTCGAGCATCGGCACGGGCACGGTGACGGTGGCCAATTCAGGCACCATCCAGGCGACCGGCGGGCTGGCGCTGAATTTCGGCGCCGCGGGCGCGGCCGCGACGATCCTGATCAACAATCTCGCCGGCGGCCAGATCATTGCCTCGGGCTTCACGGCGATCCGTCCGGGCAACAACGCCACGATCAACAATTCGGGATCGATCTCCGGCGGCAGCATGTTCGGCGATGCCGTCATCGACTTCCAAAACGGCAACACCGGCACGGTCAACAACATGACCGGCGGCACGATCCAAAGCGCAGGCGCCGGCATCATTGGACGCACGGCGATCACCGTCAACAATGACGGCACGATCTTCAGCGCCAATGCCGAAGGCATCGATCTGGAGACCACGGCCGGCACGGCGATCATCAACAACACCGCGAACGGCGTCATCACGGGCACCGGCACCCGCGGCGTCGGCGACGGCATCAAGGTCGGCTTCCTCGCCGACATCACCAATTCGGGCGCGATCAAGACGACCGGCACTTTCGGCAACACGCCGATCTACGCCATCGAGATCGGCGGCGGCACGATCACCAACAATGCCGGCGGCATCATCACCGCCAACGTGACCGCGATCAGCGTCGGCGACGCGTTCTCGACCGACGCGCCCGGCGCCGTGACCATCGACAATGCCGGCACGATCAACGGCGCCATCGCCCTCAACTCGGCGCAGAACAACAGCTTCACCAACCGCGCGACGGGCATCGTCAACGGCAATGTCGCGATGGGCGCGGGCGACGACACCGCCAACCTGTATGGCGGCTCCTCGGTCCTGGGCACGCTGGACGGCGGGGGCGGCAACAATCTGCTGACGCTCAACGGGGCGGGCGGGACGCTCAACAACAACGTCGCGAATTTCCAGACGCTGCAGGTGCTGGGCGGGATCTGGACGATCAACGGCAATGCGAAAACCTTCGCCACGTCCGCCCTGGTCGGCGGCAGCAACGGGCTCGTCATCGGGACAGTGGTGAACACGCCGACTTTGACGCTCGACACCGGCTCGGTGACCACCGTTCAATCGCCCGGGACGCTGATGCTGGGCAACGGCATCGTCCTGGACCTGGCGGGCTCCGGCAGCATCAGGATCGACAACCTGGGCACGATCAGCGCCGGCGGCCGCGGCATCGACACCACAGGCAGCGGCACCAATCCGGCCTTCAACCTGACCAACGAGAGCGGCGCGCTGCTGACGGCGGTGAGCGACGCCGTCCACGTCGTCGCCAACCTCGGCACGGGAACGATCACCATCAACAATCTGGGCACCAGCACCATCCAGTCGACCGGCACGGGCCGCGCGCTGGCGCTGGACGGCGGCGCACAGTCGGATGTCATCCTCAACAACGGCGTGGGCGCCATCATCCAGGCCGCGGCCAATGACGCCGTCGACCTGCGCACCTCCAGCAGTTTCATCAACAACGGCACCATCCAGTCGACCGGCGCCAAGCCCGCCGGGACGACGTCGGCGATCGATTTCGGCGGCGGCCATCTCACCAACCTCAGCCACGGCATCATCGAGAGCGTGCAGCGCGCCATCACGGTGGACGACGGCAGCGGCGGCAACGCCTTCGCCGGCGCGACGATCGACAATTTCGGCACGATCACCGGCCACAATGGCGAAGCGATCCGCATCACCAGCCTGGCCAACAACAGCTTCATCAACGAGACGTTCGCCGTCGTAAACGGCAGCGTCACCATGGGCGCCGGCGACGACGCGATCAGCCTGTGGGTCGGATCGAAGCTCAACGGCGCGCTGGACGGCGGCGCCGGCAACGACACGCTCAACCTGAACGGCACCGGCGTCGACACCTTCGGCGGCGGCAGCAACATCGAGAACCTCGTCGTAACCGGGGGCGGCGTGTGGACGCTGACCGGCACGCAGACCTATTCGGGCGGCGTGACGCTGTTCCCCAACGCGAATCTGATCGTGAGCAATACGCTCAACACGCCGACGACGACGCTCCTGAACGGCTCGGCGTTGAAGATCCTGGCGGGCGCGTCGCTGAACGGAACGAACGCGATCGTCTGGGACACGTCTTTACCGGCTTCGGACACCGGCATCGACAACAAGGGCACGATCACCGCGACCGGCCGCGGCATCGACACGACCGGCAGCGGCGGCAGCGTCGCTTTCGTGCTGACCAACGAAGCCGGCGCGCTGCTGACCGCCGTGAACGACGGGGTCCGCATCAACGGCAATATCGGCACCGGCACGGTGCTGGTCGACAATTCGGGCACGATCAAATCGACCGGCACCGGCGCCAGCAACGGCCAGGCGATCGATTTCAACACTATCGTCGCGGCGGCGGGCAGCGTGACGATCACCAATCGCGCCGGCGGCGTTATCCAGGCGGCGGATGCGGATGCCATCCGGCCGGGAAACCACAGCACGATCAACAACTCCGGCACGATCAGCGGCCTCAGCGCCGGCGGCACCGGCAATGACGGCATCGATTTCCAGAGCGGCAATACCGGCACGGTCAACAATTTGACCGGCGGCACGATCACCGGCGCGCGCCACGGCATCACCGGCGACCTGGCGCAGACGATCAACAATGACGGCGCCATCACCGGCCAGGCCGGCGCGGGCATCAACCTCGACACGACCGCCGGCACCACGGTGATCAACAACACGGTGCACGGGGTCATCACCGGCAATGCGGTGACGAGCGACGGCGACGGCATCGACGTCGACTACCTGGTCGACATCCACAATGCAGGCACCATCAAGGCGGCCGGCATCTTCGCGGGAGAGACCAACGAGGCACTGGCGATCGGCGGCGGCAGTGTCGTCAACAGCGCCGGCGGCCTGATCACCAGCGCCCAGCGCGCCATCACGGTGGACGACAGCAATCTGGGCAACGCCTTCGGCCCGGTCGATATCGACAATGCGGGCACGATCACGGGCCAGGACGGCGAGGCGATCCGGATCACGAGCGCCTCCATGAACACGCTGGAGAATCGCGCCACGGGCGTGATCAACGGCAGCGTGGCGATGGGCGGCGGCAATGACAGCGTCAATCTGTTCGCGGGATCGAGTATCACAGGTACGCTGGACGGCGGCGCGGGCAGCGACACGCTGACCCTGTCGGGACCGGGCACCGCGACCACGGCGGGCGGCGTCAATTTCGAGACGCTGGCGATCGCCGGCGGCAACTGGACCCTGTCCGGCACGCAGACCTATTCGGCGGCGACGACGGTCGCGAGCGGCACGACCTTCGCGGTCAACGGCGCGCTGCACACCGGCACGCTGGGCATCGCCAACGGCACGACCTATGCCGTCACGGTCAGCCCGAACGGGACATCTTCGGGCGCGATCGCGGCGACGGGCGCGGTGACGCTGGGCGGCGGCAATGTGATGGTGATGGCGACCTCGGGCGTCTTCGCCAACGTCACGCAGTACACGCTGATCACCGGCGCCAGCGTCACCGGCACGTTCACCGGCGTGACGGTGGACCAGACGTTCCTGACGCCGACCCTCAGCTATACCGCCACCGAGGTCGACCTGACGCTGACGCGCAACACCAACTTCCTGTCGCAATACGCGATCACGCCGAACCAGAAGGCGGTGGCCGGCGCGCTCGACGCGAGCGCGGCCAACAGCCCGCTGTTCCTGGGCGTGGCGGCGCTGACCGGCGCCG
>OLLQ01000428.1_pt1 | contig 13180 bp, 10 predicted proteins | sample 1604571 | NCBI WGS metagenome assembly OLLQ01 (sample SAMEA104055722, study PRJEB20765) | soil metagenome | isolation source: soil
CGGACCGCGGCATCGGCGCCGAACTGCGCTGCGGCACGCCCGCGAACCGGACGGCGAGCAAGGCCATAAGGCAGCCCAGAAGAAATCCCGCCGGGATCGAGGCGAGCACGATCAGCGTCCGCTGCGGCGACGCCGGCGCGCTCGGCACCGGCGCATGCGAGATCACATGCGCATCGGGATATTGCAGGCCTTCCTGGTCCTGGATGTTGGTCAGCCGGCCGAGGAACGACTCATAAAGCTTGCGCGACGACGCGGCATCCGCCTCCAGCGCCATCAGCTTCACGGCCGTCATGTCCTGGCCGGACGCCTGGTGCTGCGTCGAATGGAAACTGCCCTGCAGCGAGCCGAGCTGCGCCCGCGCCACCGCAACGTCGTTGCCCAGCGCGCTGGCGATCCGCGACGCCTCTTCGCCGATCTTCAGGTCGATGTCCTTGAGCTGGTTCTCGACCGCGATGCGCTTGGGATGCCTGGGTCCATAGGGAATGGCGAGCGCTGCCGACTGGCGCAGCAAATCGGCCTGCTGCCCGCGCAGCTGGATGATAAGCGGCGAGGCGATGATCTGCGAGATGTCGGCGGGATTGCCCGCCTTCACCAGCGTCTGCACCTGGTTGTAGACCGCCATCTTGGCCGACAGATCGGCGCGCGCCTGCACGATCTGTCCATTGATGCCGCCCAGTTGCGCCTCGATCAGCGAGGTGCCGCCGGCGCTGGAATCCAGATTGTGCTGCGCCCGATAGGTCAGCGCCGCCGCTTCCTGCGTCTCGACCTGCCGCGCGAGTTCGCGGATGCGCTGCGTCAGCCAGGCGCTGGTGCTGTCGGAGGCGCGCAGCTTGGCCTCGACGAGGTCGCTGACATAGGTCTGCGCGATGGTGTCGGCGATCAGCGCCGCCTTGGCCGGATCGCGCGACACGAAGGTCACGGTGACCGTGGTCGACAGGCCGAGCGTCTCGGCCGACAGATGGCCGAGGAAGGCATCGATGATGGCATCGCGCTCCACCGCCGGATCGGGCGGCCCGGCCGGCCCCGCGAACCAGGTCTTCGGATTGAGCGCGGCCATCAATCGGCCGCTGGTGCTCGGCGCCAGCGCGCCGTTGAATTCCGGATCGTCGTAGAGCTTCAGCTTGCCGATGACCTCGGCCGCGAGATCGCGCGACTGGAGAATCTGAATCTGGTTCTGCAGCGACGACGGATCGGTCGGCAGCGCCGACAGCACGGCGGACAGGTCGGCGACGGTGTTCTTGCGCGGATCGAGCATCACGACCGCCGACGACATGAACCGCGTCGGCATCAGGCTCACCACGACGACCGCGACCGCGACGACGACCAGCGTGATGCGGGCGATCAGCCAAAGCCGGGCGCGCAAAACCGCCAGGATATCGGCAAGCTCGAACTGCGCCGCCGAGGGGCGGTCGTCGGGCGGTCTTGGTCGGTTAATGCCCTGGAACGACATGCCCTCATCGCCGCGGAGACGCGCGCGAGCCTTTTGCTTCTCTTGGGCAAATTACCGTCCGACCGCCTGACGAACGGTTAATGCGGCGCCCGTGTCGCAGTTTTGCCGGCGGCAAATGCGAGGCTTGCGGCCCCCCGGCCGGTGGCCGCAGGCAGCTTGGGCGCCGGCTCACCGGGCGCCAGGCAGGCCCGCAGCACCTCGGGGTCCTCCCAAGGCACGTCCAGATGGGCACTGCGCAGCCAGTCGCTATCGGGATTTCGCCGCCATTCCTGCGGAAAAAGTGCCAAAATAGGATTGCTCGTCGCGGTGGGCCGCGCCCCCCGGACCGACGGCGAAACACATGCCGCCAGGGCCGCCGCGACGTCATGGCCGGGACCGAAGGCAAAGGCGCTGGTCTGGGTTGCGCGCGGATTTATTTCGATAAGGTGCGGCTGGCCGGAGGCATCGCGGACGAAATCGAGGCCATGCAAGCCCGACAGTACGAAGCGCTCAGCGATCCGCACCGCCGCCTGCTCCATCTGCGGACATTCGATACGCCGCATCACGCTGGCCGGACCGTTCTGCTTGAGCGTCTCCAGCACGTCCATATGGATCGTCGCCAGCACCCGCCCCTTCCAGCAAGCGAAAGCGCTGGTCGCGGGTTTGCCCGCCACGAAACGCTGCAAGCTGACACCCACGCGCGGCGGATGAACCGCATCGCGCAGGAAATGCGCATCGTGCCGCAGCACGGCGCGCGCCAGACTGCGCAGCCGCGACGGCGCGACGGCAAATTTGCGCCAGGCCGCGCGCGCCTGATCGAGATTGCGCACGATGGCGACGCCATCGCCGCCCCAGCTGCCATCGGCCTTGAGCACCGCCGGATAGCCCAGCCGCACCAACGCGGATTCGAGGTCGTCTTCGCTGGCAAGCGAAATGGTCTCAGGCGCCATGATGCCCAAGGCGCGCGCCGCCGCGATGAAATCGCTGCGCCCCAACAGCGTGGGATAATTCTCGACGGCGCCAAGCGATCGCGCGATCAACGCGCCGAAAGCGCCGCGCGGCGCCTGTGCCTGCAATGCCAGCAGCAAGCTCAGCGCCCGGTCGTCGCACGGCACGATCAAATCCGGCGCCGCCTTGGCGATGGCGCAGCTCAATGAGCTTTGCGGAAAATAAGGACTGTAAAGATGCTGCCCCGCCACGAAGCGGCTTTTGCCGATCACATGCCCGGCCGGAAACAACGCCTCGACCCGCGCGCCGACGCCGGCAAAGGCGCCGGCCAGGCGCGCGCTCGACGGCCAGTTCACCGTCGTGACCAGAAGTATCCCCAGGCTCATGACAGGATCGTAATGGCGCGAACCTCAACCAATCCTGAACGTGGCACGAAGCTTGGATGGTAGGCCCCATGAGGCGGGAAAATGCGGATTTCCCCGCCTCAAAATGAGAATTGTCCCATTTTGGGACACTGGAAATTGCCCCGTTTTCAGAAGGTCGCCATGAAAAACATCGTCGAAGTCGCCATCGTCGGCGCAGGCCCCTACGGTCTTTCCCTCGCCGCCCATCTGCGCGCCGCCGGCATCCAATTCCGGATCTTCGGCAAGCCGATGACCACCTGGCGCGACCACATGCCCAAGGGCATGTGCCTGAAGTCGGAAGGCTTCGCCTCCAATCTGTCCGCGCCGGACAAGGCCTCGACCCTCGAAGCCTGGTGCAATGCCAACGGCGTCGCCTATTCGGCGCAGAAGATCCCGGTCGAGGTCGACAACTTCGTCGCCTATGCCGACTGGTTCACCCGGACCTACGTCCCGACGCTGGAACAGCAGAACGTCACCAACGTCGCGCGCGCTCCGCACGGCTACACGCTGACGCTCGAAGACGGCGAACGCGTCGACGCCCAGCGCGTCGTCATGGCTGTCGGTATCACCTGGTTCAAGAACCTCCCGGAAGAGCTGCGCCATCTGCCGGCGGCGGCCGTTTCGCACGCATTCGACCACAAGGATTGCAGCCAGTTCAAAGGCCGCGACGTCACCGTGCTCGGCGCCGGCGCCTCGGCCATCGACACCGCCATCGCGCTGCACGAAGCCGGCGCCAGGGTGCAGATCGTCGCCCGCCGCAAAATCATCCCCTTCCACGTCGCGCCCGACAATGAAGAGCCCACGATCCTGCAGCAACTGCACACGCCCGACACCGGCATCGGCCCGGGCTGGCGCTCGTTCTTCTGCACCAACATGCCGCTGCTGTTCCACAAGCTGCCGCAGAAGCTGCGCCTCGACATCACGCGCCGCCATCTCGGCCCCGCGCCCGGCTGGTTCACCCGCGCGAAGGTGGAGAACAAGATTCCCGCCCATCTCGGCCAGCATCTCAAGAGCGCCACGATGGTCGACGGCCGCATCGCCCTCGATCTCATCGACGACAACGGCCGCGCCCGCATCCTGATGACCGATCACGTCGTCGCCGCCACCGGCTACAAGGTCGACCTCGCCCGCCTGCCCTTCCTGGGCGGCGAGCTGCGCGACACGGTCGAGCAGGTCGAAGGCACGCCGGTCCTGTCGGACAATTTCGAAACCTCGCAGCCCGGCCTCTATTTCCTCGGCCTCGCCGCGTCCAACAGCTTCGGCCCGTTGCTGCGCTTCATGGTCGGTTCGGAGTTTGCCGCGCCGCGCCTGTCGGCGCACCTGCACCGCCGCGTCGCCGCCATGTTTGCGAAGAAAGCGGCCTAGCGGCGCCGCGCGCCGGTCAAAGCCTGCGCAATAGCGCCGCGCATCGCCGTCGGCTGCATCGCGCCGTCGAGCGGCAGCGACCGCGGCACGCCGCGCAGCAGGCTATTGCGCATGCCCTCGGCTTTGAGGAAGCGATCCGACAGGCCCCAGGTCAGCACCGCCATGGTCGCGCGGTTGTCGAGCGCCACGTCGAGAAACCGCCGGCTCGCATCGGCCACTGCGCGGTCGCGCGCGCCGAAATCGATCGGCCCATCGCCGTCATCGACGTCATGCTCGGTCACCAGGATGCGCAATCCCGTCGCCCGAACTTCATCGAGAAACGCGCCAAGCTTCTTCTGGTTGATCTTCGGCCCGAACGCTGTGATATGCCCCTGCAAGCCGAGCGCCCCAATGGGCGCGCCCCGCGCGATCAATCCTTCGAGCAATTTCAGCGTCGCCCGGCGGCGCAGATCGTGCTCCGGCGTATCGGACTCCAGTCCGAAATCATTATAGACCAGTAGCGCCGCCGGGTCGGCCGCGCGCGCCGCCACAAACGCATGATCGATATAGGAGGGCCCGAATTTCCGCAGCCAGAACGAGGCGCGCAACCCGTCGGCGCGCCCGTCCCCCGGCTCGATGGCCTCGTTCACGACGTCCCACGAATGCAGCCGCCCGAGATAATGCGACGCCGCCGCGCGGATGAAGTCGGTGAAAATCGTTTCGTCCTTTGCCCCCAGCACCGCCGCTTCGAGCCAGGGCGGATTGGAGGCATGCCAGACCAGCGGATGCCCGCGAACCAGCAGCCCGTGCGACTTGGAGAACGCCAGCAACGCATCCGCCGCGGAAAAATCGTATGCGCCGCGCGAAGGCTCGGTCAGGTCGCGCTTGAGCTCGTACTCCGGCACCAGCATCGCGCAATCGCGCAGGAAGGCGAAGGCGAACTGCGCATCGCGCAGCCAGAAATTGTTGTTCGCCGCGCCGAACACCAGCCCCTTCGCCGCCGCCAGCGCCCGCAGCGACGGACCTTCTTCGGTCAAGCTCGGCCGCAGCAATTCGGCGGCCACCGGCACCGACGCCAACGCCGCCGCAGCACCGCCCAACGCCATGCGCCGCGTCAGCATTGCTCTTCGCGAGGCTTGGACGCGCGCATCCCGGCCCGCAGCCAGCCGATCGCGCCATCGGCGATCGCGCGATACAGCCGGTCCGGCAGGAAAATCTGCAGAAACACGATGGCCGCGAGATCGAGATCGTAACACCCCGCGAACAGCGCCTTCAGATAATAGCGCAACGCGCGTATCGGCTGCTTCAGCGCCACGCCCTTCGCGACGGCCCAGCCGCGTCCACCCAGATACGCCTTGTGCGAAATCCGCGGCTTCATCGCCTCGAGCCACTGCTCCAGCCGCGCCGTGCTGCGCCCCGCCGACTGCCGGTTCGGATCGAAATGATCCTTCCACACCGCGCCCGGCGCGTCGGCCATGCGGAACGCACAGCCCGCGAGCGCCAACCGGATCGCAAAGTCGGTATCCTCGGCCTCGCGCAGATCGGTCTCATACATGACCCTGCGGACATAGTCCGCCGGCACCACCGTGGTGATGGTCGGCACGAAACCGCGGTCGCACAACAAATACGCGGCCATATCCTCGCCCGGCGCGATTCCGCGCGGCGGCTTCAGGAGCGTGCGCCCATCGCCGCGATCCACGACGATGCGTGCATAGCCTGCCGTATCGACCGTCCCCGCCAGCAACGACCGCATCGCGCCCAGATGATGCGGCAGGAACACGTCGTCGGAATCGAGAAATGCGATATACGCCCCCGCCGCGTGCGCGATACCGGTGTTGCGCGCCGCGCCGCCGCCGCCATTCGCCTGCCGGATATAGTGGATGCGCGCATCGCCCAGCGCATCGACCACCGCCTTGGGATCGTCTTGCGAGCCGTCATCGACGACCACGATCTCGAAGTCCTGCTCGTCCTGCGCCAGCACCGACGCCAGCGCGACGCGCAAATCGTCGGCCCGGTTGTAGACCGGGATCACCACCGAGAAGAACGGCGCGCCGCTCATCTCCGCTCCCGCGCCTCGCGCGACGAGACCCGGAGCAGCGCGATCACCATCAGCATCTGGCCCCACTGCGCCGAGGTCACCTGGACGAAATCGGACTCCATGAAATTGTGCAGCACATCGAACACGAACAGCGAGAACAGCATGGCGTTGAAGTTCGGCTCGGTGCGGTCCGACTTCCAGAACTGCGCGAAAGGCAGGACGATCAATCCCAGCATGCCGAGCACGAAGCCGATGCCGCCCAGCGTCACTAGCATCTCCAGATAGCCGCTATGCCCCTCGCCGATATGCGCCACCCAACCGCCGCCGACATAGTGATAGATCGGCGAGCGTGCGCCGGTGTTGCCGAAGGTGCCGAACCCCGCCCCGATCAGCGGATGGTCGCGGATGTAATCGAGCTCCGCCGCCCAGATCGCGGCGCGGCCGGTGAAATTCTGGGGGTCTTCCAGATAACGCGCGATGAACTGCCATTCCAGCGTCACCAGCATCGCGAAAGCGCCGATCAGCAGCACCGCCGCGACCACCGCGATGGCGCGGTCGAGCTTGTTGCGCCACGCGATGCGATAAAGCCAGCCCGCCAGCAGCGCCACCGGCAGCAATCCCATCGACGATTTCGACCGCGTCATCACCAGGAAGAAGATCGAAGCCAGCAAAAGCAGGATATCGCTGCGCCGCCGCGTCTCCAACGCGAAGTAGAAGAACATGATCACCGCGCTCGCCGCCACCGATCCCGCCATGTTCTTGTGGCTGTGCAGCCCGCGCCACGAGCCGGCGAGCCCCGCCTCCAGGTCGTCCGGCAGATGCACCGCGCCATGCACGAGAAGCGACGAAGCGATATCGCCCAGGATCACCGCGCCGATCGTATAGCGCCACAGCACGATCGTCCGCTCCGTCCCCAGCGTATCGACCGACAGCAGCATCGACGACACGAAGATCGTGCACAGCACCGCGCGCCGCATCACCACGTCGGGCTCGTCGGTCCACAGCGCCGACACCATGCACCAGCCGAGCAGCAGCGCGATGAACAGCGGGATCGCCTTGACCGCCATCACGCCATGCTTGCGCAGCGCGCCATAGGCGATCAGCCCGAACGTGCCGATGAACGCGATCTGGCGCACCGCGTCGCCGGACGCCGTCGCCTGGTCGCGCGCCGCGATGGCCGCCGTGGTGCGCACGTCGAACGGCGTCAGGCCGACGATGATGAGGAGCAATACGAGGACGAACCCGGCCTCGGCGATACGCGTCTCGAGGGTCGGGCGGACGGGGACGATGCTGCTCGCAAACGCCTCACTCGCCATGGATCACGGAATACGCATTGTATTGCCGCCCAAACAGCGCCGCCACCTTGCCCGCGGCGCGAAACATGCGGCGCAGCGCGTCAGCGCGCCGATTCGCATCGAAAGCGAGGATGACGAAGAGCACCGGCGACAACAAGAGCGCGCCCGCGATCTTGGCCGCCTCGCGCAACCGCGCCGCCACGCTCGGCCCGTATTTCAGGAACACGCGCATATCCGAATTGCCGATGGAATAGGCCCGCGCCAAGGCCCAGCGAAGGCTCGTCCGCGTCGCCGGCACGAAGGTATGCGCCACGCCCTCGTCGGACCAGGCGAAGCGCGCGCCAGCAGCTTTCAGGCGCTGGAAGAAATCGCGGTCCTCGCCGCCCGTCAGCGCGAAGGCCGGATCGAACCACGGCCGCGGCAGCGTCTCGAGCGCGCCGCGCGTCATCAAAAGATTTCCCGCGCCCTGCAGCATCTCGACCGGTCCGCTCGCATGCCGGATGTCCGACATGCCGTCGAAATTCTCGGCCCAGGCCTCGGGCTTGTCCTCGAAGTCGAACAGGATCGAGCCCTGCAGCACGCCGGCGCCGGTCGCATCCTGCTCGCGCAGCAGCGCATCCAGCCAATGCGGCTCCGGCCACTCATCGTCGTCGAGCATCGCGAGGTGTTCCATCCGCGCATCGCTCAGCGCAGCCTCTACCAGCGCGTTGCGCACCTGCGCGATGCCGCGCTGCGCCACGACCAGCGACTTTATCGGCCAGCGATAGCCGCGCGCGCGGATCGCCGCGCACAGATCGGTGCCTTCGTGTTTCTCGGAATCATTGTCGGCGACCAGAACGGTGACCGACGCGTTCGTGTCGAGCTTCGCCAACGCCTCCAGCAACCGCTCCAACCCGCGCGGACGGCGAAAGGTCGGAATGGCTACGGTGATTTCAGGCATGCGCCAGCTTCCACGTCCGCACCTGCTTGAAGATGCCGGCCGTCATCACGACGTCGCCCGCGACGATGCCGAGCAGCGAGACGATCGGCCCGAACGCGAACAGCAGGGCCAGCGTCACGCCGAGCGACACGAACGACGCCTTCATCCCGATATTCGCCAGCGGCTGGAACTGCCCCGCCGCCTGCAGGAACACCGCATCCGGCGTGCGCAGCGCGCGCACCGCCATGATCACGACCCAGATCGCCAGAATGATCGCGGCCGAGCCGGCGTCGTAGCCCTGCTTGAGAACGGTGTTCGGGAACCAGAGCAAAAGAGCCGCCGCGATCAGGATGGTGCCCAGCAATACTGCGGCCGCGGCGGTTCGAAATTCCTTAACGGCGCGGAAAGCCCGCGCGAAATCGCCGTTTCCGATGGCCCGCGCCATGACCGGGCGCTCCATGTCGGGCAGCGATTGCAGCACCACCGCGACCGGGCGCATCAACAGGCTGCCCAGCGCCAGCAGCGCGAAAGCGCTCGGACCCGAGAAGAACGTCACGAAATAGGCATGCGCGTTGACCGTCAATTCGCTCGCGGCGACGCCCAGCAGGGACCAGCGCGTCAGGTCCTGCCACACCGGCGCGTAGTCGGCGAGGCGCCCGGCCGACGACGGCGCGAACTGCTTGAGCAGATAGGAACGGTCGAAGAGCGCCAGGCTGCCGGCGGCAGCGAGCAGGAGCACCGTGGCGGTGTAGCTCATCGTCATGCGGTCGAGCAGGTACAGCGCGCCCAGGCCGGCGACGAGCAGCGCGCCATAGGTCACATCGGATGCGGCGGCGCGCGCCGGCTTGTCGGTCGCATAAGCATACACGCGGGCGAGCCAGCGCAGGCTCATCACCGCACCGTAGAGGCCGAACAGGATCGAAGCGTTCCAGGCCAGGCCGCTCGCCATCAGCGCGGCACAGACGACGGCGAACGCGAAGGCGGAGAGCAACAGATTGGCCTTCTGGAACGTGGCGAGTTCCGCCTCGTCGACATGGCCGCGATTGCGGATGCCGATCGTGGTCGGCGCGCCGACCAGCGCCGCCGCCGCGCTGATGCAGAACGGCACGATCGTCATCACGAAGGAGAAGAACCCGAAATGGACCGGCGACAGCGTGTGCAGGACCAGCACGGCGCCCAGGAAATGCGCCCCCGAAATGCACACCGGCCCCAGCGCCGACAGCGCATAGCGGCCCGCGATCTTGAGCAGCTTGTCGAGCTTCGACGCCTGCTGGGCGGGGGCTTCGAAATCGGCCTGAAAGTCGAGAACTGCGCTGGACACGGGTGAGCTCCTGTTATGAAACAGGAGGTGCAAAGCCGGGGCCAAGTTTGGTGTTTTGGAGTAGGAAAATCGGGACTTTTCTACTGTCCCGCAAGCGGAGAGGTTAGGCGACGCGCGTGCCGAACACCACGGTCTCGTCTTCCGCCTGCACATCCGCCGCACGCGCCGGCACGACCGAATTCAGCGACCGCGAATTCGTGAAGATGAAAAACGCCGCCAGCGGGTTGGTCACCGCATAGCGCCAGAACAACCGCTTCGGCTCGCGCGCCAGGCGATAGAGCCACTCCAGCGAATTGCGCTGCATCCATTCCGGCGCGCGCTTATACGCGCCGGCGACGAAATTGTAGCAGCCGCCGCAGGTCACGACCCAGCCGGCGTGGAGCAGGCTCTTGTTGCGCACGCAGAACTCGTACTCGAACGGCACGCTGAGGCCCACGAACACGATATCGGCGCCCGACGCATTGATCTCTTCGCAGATCGCCGCTTCGTCGGCGCGTCCGAAATAGCCGTTGCGGCGCCCAGCGATCTTCAGACCCGGATACTGCGCGCGCAGGACCTGTGCGCATTGCGCGTTGATCTCTTCCGTCGCGCCCAGCAGGAAGATCGACAGATCATGCGCCACGGCCGCCTTGGCGGCGTCATGGATGAAATCGGTGGTCGCGCTGCGCTCGGGGATCGGCGTGCGCGTCAACAGCTTGGCGCCCATCACGACCGGCTGGCCGTCGGCATGCACCAGGTCGGCGGCCTCGAAATGCTTGGCGAAGGTCGCGTCGGTCGCCGCCATCGCGATGGCGTGGCCGTTGGAGGCGAACACCAGCTTCGGCGCCTGATGGTTGGTGCGGGCGGCGAGGCAATCCTCGACCATCAATTCGGTCATCTGGGCGCGCGAGACGCAGGCGGTCTTGATCCCGCCGACCACGACTTCGGCATAGCGGTCGTTGGCGGGGCGCGAAACGGCGCGGACGGCGTCTCTCGCCTGGATGTTGAACGCGCCGCTCATCAATGTGCGTTCCTGGCGCCCAGCACCGCGAGCGGCGTGCGCAACAGGATCTCCAGGTCGAGCGCCAGGCTGGCGTTCTTGGCATACCAGATGTCGAAATCGACCCGGGCGCGCATGTCGTCGGTGGTCGGCGTCTCGCCGCGATGACCGTTGATCTGCGCCCAGCCGGTGATGCCCGGCTTGACGGTCTGGCGCAGGTCGTAGTTCGCGATCCGCGCGGCATAGTGGACGTCATGGGCGCGCGCATGCGGGCGCGGCCCGATCAGCGACATATCGCCGGCGATGATGTTGAGCAGCTGCGGCAGCTCGTCGAGGCTGGTCTTGCGCAGCCACTTGCCCGAGCGCGTCACGCGGCTGTCGTTCGCCTGCGCCTGGACGACGGTGTCGCCGTTTTCCATCACCCGCATCGTGCGGAACTTGAAGATATCGAACGGCTTGCCGCCGAGGCCCAGCCGCGTCTGGCGGAAGAACACCGGACCGCCGTCGCTCAGCAAGACCATCGCGGCCAATGCCAGCAGCAGCGGGGCGCAGAAGACGAGCAGCGGGATCGCGATCGCCAGATCGACGATGCGCTTGAGGACGGGCTGGAGCGCGTCGGCGCGGACATTGTCGTTGGCCGGCGCGAACATCGCCTCCGGCGAAAAGCTGAGCGCCGCGGCGAGATCGTCGGCGGCCGCATGCAGGGAATCGCGGTGCGGGCGGGCGGCGCTGAAGTCTGCGGCGAACTGGTCCTGGAGGCTCACGGCCAACCCTCGATTTGCTCTCGGGAAGGTCTTTGCATCGGACGCGCCACTTTCGCGGCAGGCGTTCGTGTCAGTTTGGAACGGAAGAAATGTTTAACGGCGGAACATCGCTAACCGTGCGGTAACGCATGTCCCGCGGCGAGACTGCGCGTCAGTCGGCCAGTTCTTTTTGAAACCGCTTCACGCGCGGATTGCCGGCGCGCAACATGGAGATCAGCGTCGTCAGATGCGGCGCCCTGGGGCCAAGGCCGTAGCGCGGCAGCAGGAACCGGTTGGCCTGCGCATCGAGCGTCCCAGACAGGGTCGTGAAGGCGCAGTCATAGCCCGCCTCGCGCACCGCCTGCCACGCATCGCGTGAAATATCGCCAATATTCCCAAAGGGATAGGCGAAATACCGGCACGGCCCAACCTCGCGCTCGAGATGCATTTTCGGCACGGCCGCCTGCGCCCGCAGCATCGCCGGCGACTGCGCATCGTTCATCGGCCAATGGCGATCGGCGTGCGCCCCGATCTCGACGCCGCGCCGCGCCAGCGCCCGCAATGCGTCCCAGCTCAAAAACGTTTCCGACGAGAATGTCTCCAGCAGATCGCGCAGCACCGCCGGATCGAAACAGGCGGCCATCCCATCGACCGCTTCCTGCGCCCGCACCATGTCGAGCCCGCGCAGATGCCAGACGGTCTGTTCGGCAATGGTATTGCGGTCGTTGCCCAAGACCACCGGCTCGGCAAAATGCGGGATCGCGTAACGGCCCGCCGGCGCATGGTAAACAAACAGTTGCGCCAGGAAGATCGGATTGCGCTCCCCCGTCTCGATATGATGCGTGCTGGCGAACAGCGTCCACGGCAGCCCCAGCTCTTCCAGGATATCGGCCGCCACCGTCAGCGTATTGGCGTAACCGTCGTCCGACATCAGGAACACGGCGCGCGGATGCCGGTCCGGCCGTTTCAGCACCTCGTCGACCGCCGCCAGCGGCAGGACGTCGAAATTCTTTTTCAGATCCCGGGCGATGGCGGCAAAGGCATCGGTCTCGTGATGATTGACCTGCAACCGCGCGTCGAGGGTCACCGCTTCCACGCCATGAAAGAACACCGCCGCCGGCCGGCCGAGCGGCCGTGCCACCTCGGCGGGGATATAGCGGCCGAGCCCGCGCGCGAATTGTCCAAACCGGCTCATGACCCGATCATGGCCTGCAAGCCTTACGCCGCCCTTAATCGCTCATTTCCTCGACGATCAGGCCGGCAGGCTCAGCGGCCGGGTGCGGAACAGGACATGCCATTCGGCATTGTCCGCCATCATCACGTCGACCGCCTTTTCGATCCGGTCGGTCAGGCGGGCGAATTCCGGCGTCTCGCGCTCCAGCGCCTGATCGAGCGCGTCGAGGTCGCGCGAGGTCTCGTGACTGCGCCGCGCCACCGTCTCGAAATCGGCCTGGGAGCGAATCGCGCTCAGCGCCGCGCCGATTGCGGGAAAAAGCGCCGTCAGGAACACGGTCAGCTCGCGCAGCTTCTCCGCCAGCTCGATGTCGACGAAATAGAGGATCAGGAACGTCACGCAGATCGCCAGCGTCGCCCAGAACAGCATCGTCCCGGCATGGTGCAGCCGCTCGCCTGCCTTCTCCATCGATTCCGCATTGTGCTCGTTCCATGCGACCTGCGATTTGAGCTCGGCCTGGCTCACCGCGTCGCGCACCGCCGTCAGATACGCATCCGTCACGACCACGTTCGGCACCGGGATCTCG
>OLLQ01000797.1_pt1 | contig 13092 bp, 12 predicted proteins | sample 1604571 | NCBI WGS metagenome assembly OLLQ01 (sample SAMEA104055722, study PRJEB20765) | soil metagenome | isolation source: soil
GCGCTGCACGGATTTTTATGGGCCGGGCGTGCCGGTGTCGCATCTGGGATCGAGCGCGTTCGGGGCGTTGGCAGCGGGCAAGCCGGCGATGATGCTGGCGCCGCTCGATACGCCGCATGATTTCGCTTATGTGCCGGATATCGCGCGGGCGGTGCTGACATTGCTGGACGCGCCGGACGATGCGTTCGGGCAGGTGTGGAACATGCCGTGTGCGCCGACGCGGACGCCGCGGGAGATATTGGCGCGGGGGGCGAAGGCGCTGGGCGTCAAATTGCGGGTGCGTGTGGTGCCGCTGTGGCTGCTGCCGCTGCTTGGGGTTTTCGCGCGGTTCATGCGCGAGGTCGCCGATGTCGGCTACACCTGGGACCGGCCTTACGTCGTCGATGGCGCGAAGTTCACGCGGCGGTTCGGATTCGAAGTGACGCCGATCGAGATCGGCGCGCGGGCGACGGCGCTGTCGTTTCGCAATCCGTCACCGGAAGGCGCGTTGAACGCCAGTCCTCAGGGAGAGAAGCCATGATCGTCATCGCCGTGCAAATTGTCGTTGCCGTTGTGGCGCTGATGGGTCCGCTGGCGTTCAGCAGCCAATCCGCAAACAGGTTAGCGTCATATGTTTCGCCACGTCGCTGTTGGCGCACCCACTAAATCCTATCTGTCATGGCCCGTAAAAGCGGGCCATCCAGTTGGGTCAAACACAGTTTTGGACAAGCGAGGCTGCGTCACCTGGATGGCCCGCTTTTGCGGGCCATGACAGTTTTGATTATCTGACGCCGATTGGAGCGGCTGCTAATGCAGCGCCACGACGTTGCTGGCGCGCGGCTGTGGCGTGAGGGTTTCGAGGAATTCGGCGACGAAGGGCGTCGCGGGGCGGTTGCGCAGGGCGTCGGGGGTGCCGATCTGCTCGATGCGGCCTTCGTTCATCACGGCGACGAGGTCGCCGAGTTCGAGGGCTTCTTCCTGGTCGTGGGTGACGAACACCGTGGTCAGGCCGAGGCGCTTGTGCAGGGCGCGCAGCCAGTTGCGCAGATCCTTGCGCACCTTGGCGTCGAGCGCGCCGAACGGCTCGTCGAGCAGGAGCATGCGCGGCTCGATGGCGAGGGCGCGGGCGAGGGCGACGCGCTGGCGCTGGCCGCCAGAGAGCTGGCTGGGATAACGGCCGCCGAGGGTTTCGAGCTGGACGAGGGCAAGAAGCTCTTCGACGCGGCGCTTGATCTCGGCGCGGGTCGGGCGGCTTTTGGCGGGGCGCACTTCGAGGCCGAAGGCGATGTTTTTCGCGACGGTCATGTGCTTGAACAGGGCGTATTGCTGGAACACGAAGCCGGCGCGGCGCTCGCGGGCGGGGAGCGTCAGCCAGTCGAGGCCCGCGAAGCCGACATGGCCGAGATCGGCGTGTTCGAGGCCGCCGAGGATGCGCAGCAAGGTGGTCTTGCCGGAGCCGGAGGGGCCGAGCAGCGCGACGAAGGCGCCGTCGGGCGCGGTGAGACTGACGCCGCGCAGGGCCTCGAAATCGCCGAAGCGCTTCTGGATTTTCTCGATCACGAGCGACATGCGGATTCCTCAGTGACGGCGCGTGGCGGAGAGCTCGTCCGCGAAACGCCATTCCAACAGGGATTTGAGCGCCAGGGTGACGAGGGCCAGCAGAGCCAGCAGCGTCGCGACCGCGAAGGCGGCGGAGTAGTGATAGTCGTTGTAGAGCGCCTCGATCTGGAGCGGCATCGTGTCGGTGAGGCCGCGGATGTGGCCGGAGACGACGCTGACGGCGCCGAACTCGCCCATGGCGCGGGCGTTGCAGAGCAGGACACCGTAGAGCAGTCCCCATTTGATGTTGGGGAGCGTCACGCGCCGGAACGTCGCCCAGCCAGAGGCGCCGAGCGAGACGGCGGCTTCTTCCTCGTCGCGGCCCTGGTCGGTCATCAACGGGATCAGCTCGCGGGCCACGAAGGGGAAGGTGACGAAAACCGTCGCCAGCACGATGCCGGGCAGGGCGAAGATGATCTTGATGTCGTGCTCGGCGAGCCAGGGGCCGAGCCAGCCTTGCAGGCCGAAGATCAGGACGTAGATCAGGCCGGAGACGACGGGCGAGACGGAGAAGGGCAGGTCGATCAGGGTGATCAGGAAGCCCTTGCCCCAAAAATCGAACTTGGCGATGGCCCAGCTCGCGGCGATGCCGAACACGGCGTTGAGCGGGACGGCGATCGCGGCGGCGATCAGCGTCAGGCGGATCGCGGATTGCGCCTCGGGGTCCTTGATCGCGTCGAGCGCGGCCTGCCAGCCGTCGGCGAGGGCTTCGCTGAAGACGGTGGCGAGGGGCAGGACGAGGAACAGGCCGATGAAGGCCAGCGCGACGAGCGTCAGGCTCCAGCGGAGAAGCGGATGGTCCTTGGTCGGGCCGCGGGGGCGCAAGAGCGGTTTCATCGGCGGGCGCTCGACCAGGCCTGAAGGAGGTTCAGCGCCAGCAGCATGATGAACGACGCGGCCAGCATGATGACGCCGATGGCGGCGGCGCCGGCGTAGTCGTTCTCGTTGAGCTTGATGACGATGAGGAGCGGCGCGATCTCGGAGATGCCGGGGAGGTTGCCGGCGATGAAGATCACCGAGCCGTATTCGCCGACGGCGCGTGCGAAGGCCATCGCGGTGCCGGTGAGGAGCGCGGGGCTCAGCATCGGCAGGACGACGCGGCGCAACGTCTGGAAGCGCGTGGCGCCCAGCGTGGCGGCGGCTTCCTCGGATTCGGCGGCGAGTTCGCTGAGGATCGGCTGCAAGGTGCGCACGACGAAGGGGAGGCCGATGAAGGTCAAGGCGAGGACGACGCCGAACTGGGTGTAGGCGATGTGGATGCCGAGCTTCTCCAGCGGCGCGCCGAGCCAGCCATTGCGGGCGTAGAGCGCCGACAGCGCGATGCCGGCGACGGCGGTGGGCAGCGCGAAGGGCAGGTCGACGAGCGCGTCGACGATGCGCTTGCCGGGAAAGCGGTAGCGCACCAGCACCCAGGCGACGATCAGGCCGAACACGGTGTTGATCGCGGCGGCGACGGCGCTGCCGCCGAACGAAAGCTCCAGCGCGTGCAGGACGCGGGCGTTGCTGAGGACGTCCCAGAAGCCGCTCCAGCCCAACTCCCACGGGCGGATGATCAGCGCCGCGAGCGGCACCAATACGATCGCCGACAGATAGAACAGCGTGAACCCGAGCGTCAGCCCGAAACCGGGCAGAGCACTCGGGTTCCGCCATCGCGCAACCGGGGGAGCGACCGACGCGATGCCGTTGCTCATTGGCCGGGCTTGTAGATCTGGTCGAACACACCCTTGTCGGCGAAGAAGGTGGCCTGCGCCTTTTGCCAATCGCCGAAGATCTCCGCGAAGCTGTAGAGCTTGATCTTCGGGAAATCGGCCGCGTGCGCCGCCAGCACGCCGGCGTCGCGCGGGCGGTAGAAGTTGGCGGCTTCGATCTCCTGCGCCGGCTTGGTGTAGAGGAAGTTGAGATACGCCGTGGCGATCTCGCGCGTCTTGTGCTTGTCGACGTTCTTGTCGACGAGGGCGACGGGCGGCTCGGCCTGGATCGAGGACGGCGGGTAGACGATCTGGAACTGGTCGCCGCCCTGCTCCTTGAGGGCGAGATGCGCCTCGTTCTCCCATGACAGCAGCACGTCGCCGATGCCGCGCTGCGCGAAGGTCGTGGTCGAGCCGCGGGCGCCGGTGTCGAGCACGGGCACGTTGTGATAGAGCGCGGCGACGAAAGCCTTGGCCTTGTCGACATTGCCGCCCGGCGCCTTGAGCGCATAGGCCCAGGCCGCGAGGAACGACCAGCGCGCGCCGCCCGAGGTCTTCGGATTGGGCGTGATCACCTGGATGCCGGGCTTCACCAGATCGGGCCAGTCCTTGATCTTCCACGGATTGCCCTTGCGCACCAGGAACACGATGGTCGAGGTGTAGGGCGTCGAGCCTTGCGGCAAACGCGATTGCCAGTTCTTGGCGGTGAGGCCCTTGGCGGCGATCGCGTCGATGTCGTAGGCGAGCGCCAAGGTCGCGACGTCGGCGTCGAGACCGTCGATGATGGCGCGCGACTGGGCGCCGGAGCCGCCATGGCTCTGGTTGATCGTGACGCTGTCGCCGGCGTGCTTGGCTTTCCAGTCGGCGACGAAGGCGGTGTTGATTGCCTTGTACAACTCGCGCGTCGGATCGTAGCTGACGTTCAAAAGCGTGATGTCGGCGGCCTGCGCGGTGCTGCACAGCAAAACGGCGGCCGCGGCCAAGGCACTGATATAGCGTCTCATTTCAGATAAACTCCCATCCACCGTTAAAGAAACGCTTTAGAGCGAAAACTGGACGCGCGCGGCGACCGTCGAGAAGTTCTGGCCGCCATTGACCGTGGGCAGGGTCGGGACGCCCGCGGTGGTGACCGTGGCCGGCGCCTGCAGGCGGCTGACCTGCACATACTGGTAGGCGAGGCCGAACTTCACAAAGGAGTTCGGATACCAGTTGGCTTCCGCGGTCAGGATGCGCTGATCGCCGCCGCGCACCGTGTTGTAGAAGGTGTAAGTGCGGTTGGCGCCGACCCAATTGGTCACGACGGTCGAATTGTCGAGCGCATGGCTGTTGAGGTCGAGATCACTGAAGCGCGCCGCGAGCTCGAAGGCGCCCCAGCCGGCATCGTCGCCGAAGTTGAACGGATGCAGGACCTTCGGCGCGGTGAACGAGCCGGTGGCGACGTTGTAGGGCTTCTGCTCGCCGGTCAGGAACCAGCTCGCCTGCGCGTACCAGCCGCTGAAGCTGTTGCTCGAAGGCTGGAAGATCGCGGTGTGCGAAGTGGCGGCGGCGGTGAACTCGGTGAACGCCACCGGGGCGCGGCTGATGTTGTAGTTGTAGTAGCCGGCCTGGGCGAAGAAGTTCTGCCAATTGCCCGCGGCTTCCACGCCCCATTGCGAGACATGCTTGGTCGGCAGCGAACCGGTGGTGGCGAACAGCGTGCCGTTCGAATCGACCGTCAGCTCCGGGGGATCGGAGAAGGTGAAGCTGTTGAGTGCGGTTGCGCCGGGCGTCGTGGACAGCGTCGGGGCGCCGTGCGCCACCGAATCCGGCGGCTTGATCACATAGGTGCCGTTGACGCCGACGACGAAGTTGCTGTCGGTGTCGTGCCAGAAACGGTCGGACAGGCGGCCGACGACGGCCTGCTGCTCGTCGAAATTCGGCGCCGGCGTCGCGCCGGCCGCGGCGAGTGCCTTGGCGCCGTCCTGGACCTTGTTGCCGGTGTAGGAGAGGGCGCCGAAGATCTCGTCGCCGGTGTAGAGCACCGAGGCCGAGACGCGGCCGTCGCCGCCGGCGATGTTGCGCTGCAGGTCGGAGGGCGCGTTGCGTTCCAGGAAAATGGTGTCGCCTGCGGAGGTGCCGTCCTCGATATTGGCGGGCGGGGGATAGGCACCGACCCGGAAGGCGAAGGGTTTCAGGCCGTCATATTGCAGGTAGACCGACTGCACGCGGCCAGGCGTCTCGGTGCCGCCGCTGCCGCCGAAGTCGAAGTTCAGATTGTACGACCAGTCGCCGAACACCTTGCCCTGAAGGCCGAGATAGACGCGGCGGAAATTCGTGCCGCTGCCGAGGTCGGGACCGAGAGCGGCGGGCAAAGCGGAGGCCGTGTTGCTTTGCGCGTAATAGGCCCAGTCGAGCTGCGCCAGGGCGCGGATCTGCAACGTGAAATTGCCGTCGGCGGACGCGAAGGTCGGACGGCCGTTTTCGAGCTTGACCTGCGTCTGACCGGCGAACTGGCGGCCGACATCGCCGTATTGGTCGGACTGGCTGCGCTTTAGATCGCCGAGTTGGGCGTTGACGTTGGCGAGCTCGTCTTCGAGCGCGCGCAGGCGCTCGTCGGTGTTGGTGGCGGGGGGCGCGGCGGCGTGCGCCGGTGCGGCGAGTGCGGTGCCGGCCAGCAGAAGCGCGGCGAGAGCGGAAAGGCGCGTGTTCATTGCGAAAAGACCCCTTATGCGAATGGCGCTGCCCGCGCCGACGGAATGCGGGGATAATCTTCTAAATTCCTACCAAGTCAATAGAGATTTAGATGTATATGTACAGATGAGTTTGTGGGGAATGGGATTGTGCGCGGTGACGTAACCTCTCCCGCTTGCGGGAGAGGTCCAAATGCGAAGCATTTCGGGCGAGGGGAGTGGCGCGGGCGGATAGATGCCCTCACCCGAACGTCGCTTCGCGCCGTTCGACCTCTCCCGCGAAGCGCGGGAGAGGTAAGTGGGCTACGCCCAACCCGCTTTGCGGGCGGTGATCGCGGCCTGCGCGATGGTGCGGGATTCGAGCACTTCCGCCGTCGCGTCGCGTGCGGCGAGGAGGACCTTGCGGATCGCGCAGGTCGCCTCGTCCACGCAGTCCTCGCATTTGTGATAGGCGGTGACGCTGACGCAGGGCGCCAGCGCGAGGGGGCCGTCCATCTCGCGGATGACGTCGGCGAAGGTGATCTCCTTCGGCGATTTGCCGAGGAGGTAGCCGCCGCTGCGGCCGCGGGTGCTCTTCACGATGCCGCGCTTCTTGAGATCGAGAAGGATCTGCTCGAGGAATTTGCGCGGCACGCGCGCTTCCTCGGCGACGTCGGCGATCTGCATCGGCGCGTCGCCGGTGTGCTCGGCGAGGACGATCAGCGCGTGCAGCGCATAGCGCGCCTTTTGCGACAGCATGAAAAAGCTCCGATACCCGACAACGGTTATCGGCTTTGCGGGCTTTGCGTCAAGGATCGGCGGCCGGATGCTGCGGATCGGCCCGAATGTGCTAAACAGGCGCGGGGCATTCGGGACAGCTGAAGCATGCGCAAAGGCACGCTGGCGCGATTCGAGATCTATCTGGGCGCCGCGATCTTCGTCGCGGTGATCGCGGTGGCGGGATTCGGGCTGGTGTCGGCGCTGGCCGACCGGCTCGATCCGAAAGTGCGCGACTGCGTCGAGCGGACCCAGCAGACGGCCGCCAATGCCGGCAAGCCGGTGACGCGGGACTATGCCGTGGCGCTGTGCAAGCGGCTTGAAGCGGTCGGCGCGCTTTGAGCGCGGAACTTTAGGCGCATCGTCTCGTTACCATCCGTTGCCTGTCCTGCTGGTGCCATGGCGGCGCTTGCGGCGACGGTCATTTCGCAGCGGGGATTTTCATGAAACGGATATTGGCGCTTTCCCTGGCCTTGGGCCTTTTGGGCGGTTGCAGCACTTTTATGCATGAGGCGCCCGCAAAATACCTCGTGTTCTTCGCAAGCAGCGACACCGCCCTCTCGCCCGACGCCCGCGCGGTGGTCGATCAGGCGGCGTCGGCCATTCGCGCCACCCATCCAGATTCGGTCATGATCGCGGCGGGGATCGCGACGGGCGACAATCTCAAGCTGGCGCAGCCGCGCTTCGACGCGGTGCGCGCGGCGCTGGTCGCGGACGGCGTGTCGGACGACCTCATCGCGCGCTCGGCGATCGCGGACGCGAGCCTGAGTGTCGGTGCGACGGGCGATCAGCGGGTGGAGATCAAGCTGGTGGCGAAGCCGTCGATGTAGGGCTTGCGGCGCAAGACGCGCTCAAGGCCGCGAATCTCGATCGCGCTGCGCCCTTATTCCACGGGTCAGTTCTTCCGAATAGGGAATGATGCCAAAGATGAGAAGCGCGCCCGATAGCAGCATGAGCTGCCAGGTTTGCGGAAGAGCGGCCGGTGAGAGCGAGAAGTCCGCGCGTTCCGTGCCGTAGCCGAACAAGGCCGCTGCCTGGTGCCAGTGAAGCGCGCAGATCAGAAGAAGCGCGGCAACCGGCAGAACTTCCAGGAAGCTATGCACCTGCTGCTCGTATGCCGGGACCTCGCGTGTCCGCACCGCAAGCTTCAGATCGAAGTGCGTCGTGACCTCATGGGCGATCCAGCAGACGAGCATCACGGCGATGATGAGCGCATCGATCTTGAGAAAAACTCCAGCGAGCAACGGCACGCCCACCTCTCCAAGCATGAGCCAATGCAGCAGGGATTCTTTTGCGCCGTTGGCGTGCTCGATCCGCTGGATACGGTGGCAGACGTAATCCGCGAAGCCGACCAGCAACCATGCCGGAAGTACGAGATAAACCAGCAAATACCACGCTGGCGAATTTACCATGATGCTCTCCCCCGGCCAGCGATTGCGTCTCAAGGCGCCTGACGTGAACTCTCGGTCGCGGGCAGGGTTGCAGGAAAAACTGGCGATCCCGGCGCGATTCGAACGCGCGGCCTACGGTTTAGGAAACCGTTGCTCTATCCTGCTGAGCTACGGGATCTACGGGGCATAAATGCCTCCAAACCGGGCGCGCGGCAAGCGGGCGGGCGCTACTCGCCGCGTTCGGGCCTGGCGTGCGGGTCGATCCAGAGCCAGCGGGAGCGGTTGAAATCGCGCACGTTGGGGATCCAGCCCTTTACATAAGGCTCGACGATGTCCTGCGTGACGTTGAAGCGTGAGGGGCTGACGGCGAAGTCGTTCAGCGCCATCTGCTCGGCCTGGCGCAGGAACTCGCCGCGGGTCTTGAGGTCGAGGGTCTGGTTGGCCTTGTCGAGCAGCGCGTCGTAACGCGGGTTGTGATAGCGGCCGTAATTGTTGCCCCAATTGTCGCCGCTGCCGCTGCGCAGCAGATCGAGGAAGGTGCCCGGATCGTCGAAGTCGCCGACCCAGACGCCGGGGGCGATGTCGAAATCGCCCTGCTGCAGCTTGCGATAGAAGATCTGGGTGTCGGAATTGACGATGTCGACGTCGATGTAGACATTTTTCAGCATGGCCTGATAGGCGGCAGCCTGGCGCTTGGTATCCGGCGTCGTCGTCGAATCGTAGGTCGTATGGAAATGGTTGGCAGGGCCATAGCCCATCTGCGCCATCAGCTGGCGCGCCCTGGCGACGCATTGGGCGTAGGTCATGCCCTGGAAGGGCAGATGCGCCCCGGCAGGATAGCCCGCGATGCCCGGCGGCACGAAGTGATAGGCGGCGGGCTCGCCGAGGCGGATGATCTTCTGCGTCATCACGGCGCGGTCATAGGCCAGCGCGATGACCTCGCGCATGCGGATGTCCTGGAACGGCTTGCGCGCTTCATTGGGCGTCAGGTAGGCGACGGACAGATAGGTGTTGAGCTGCAAGGTGTGCGGGATATGGCGGCGCATCCAGGTGATCTCGGAATAGGGCACGAGATTCTGGGTGTCGAGTTCGCCGGAGCGGATGGATTTGAGCGCCGCCAGCGTGTCGGAGGACGGCTTGTAGATGATCGTCTTTATGCGGACGTTCGCGGCGTCGTAGAAGCGCGGGTTTCGCGTCAGCGTGATGTGGTCGTTCGGCACCCATTCGGTGGGGATGTAGGGGCCGTTGGCGACATAATTCTCCGGCCGCGCCCAGGCATTGCCCTTGGCGAGGACGACGTGGCGCGGCACGGGGAAGACCGCCTGATGCAACAGGTATTGCAGCATGTAGGGCGCGGGATGCTCCAGCGTGACGACCAGCGTCTTGTCGTCGGTGGCGTGGACGCCCAGCGCCGAGGTCGGCATCTCGCCGCGGCTGATCGCCTGGGCGTTCTTGATGAGCCACAGATAATAAGAGTAGGGCGCGCCGCGCGCCGGCTCCAGGATACGGCGCCAGGCGAAGGCGAAGTCTTCCGCCGTCACCGGCGTGCCGTCGGACCAGACATGATCGCGCAGGTGGAAGGTCCAGGTCTTGCCGTCGGGCGATGTCTCCCAGCGGATCGCGGCGCCGGCCATGGGCTCGCCGTTCGCGGCGTCGGTGGTCAGGCCGACCAGCGCGTCGCCGACCACGTTGGCTTCCCACTGGCCGTCGATGTAATGCGGGTCGAGGCTCTTGATCTCCGAGCCGTTGCCGCGGACGAGGTAGTCGGTCGCGTGCACCGTGTGGTTGCCGATGCCGGCGCGGGAGCAGGCGCACAGCAGGACCAGGGCGGCCAACGCAACGATCCGCGACACGGGCATGAAAATGGTCCTCAAGCGACTCGATCTGTATAGCCTATCGGCCGTTCAATGGGGCGCGATCCACAGCCAGCGCGTGCGGTTGGCGTCGCGGGGATTATCCAGCCAACCTTTTACATAAGGTTGAACGAGGTCCTGGGTGGTGCGGAAGCGCATCGGGATCCAGGGATAGTCCCTGAGGGCGAGGCCTTCGGCGGCGGCGAGCAGGGCGCCGCGCTTCTTGCCGTCCGGCTCCAGCTGGGCGGCGTCGAGGGCGCGGTCGAAGGCGGGGTTGTTGTAGCGGCCGTAATTGTTGCCGCCGTCGGCGCGCAGCAGATCGAGGAAATTGCTGGCGTCGTTGAAATCGGCGAACCAGGAGGCGACGCCGAGGTCGTAATTGCCCTGCTGCAAATTGCGGCTGTGGACGGCGGCGTCCATGGCGACGATGTCGATATCGACCCAGATCTGGCGGAACATCGCCTGCGCGACGGCGGCGATGCGCTTGTTGTTGGGCTCGTTGAAGGTCTCGAAGGTCAGGCGCAGATGGTTGTCGGGGCCGTAGCCCATCCGGGTCATCAGCCATTGCGCCTTGGCGAGGCGCGCGGGGGCGGGGAGGGCGCGGAAGTCGAGATACCGGCCGCCGGGATAGTTGGCGGTGGCGGGCGGCACGATGCTGTAGGCGGGCGGCTCGCCCAGGCGCAGCACTTTCTGCGTGATGATCTCGCGGTCGAAGGCGAGGTTGAGGGCGCGGCGCAGGCGGATGTCGTCGAGCGGCGGGCGGTGGCTGTTGATCGAGATGTAGGACAGACCGAGGAACGGCTTGGTGTGGACGGTCGCCGGCATGTGTTTGCGCAGCCAGTCGATCTGGGTGAGCGGGATGGGCGTCTGGGTGTCGAGCTCGCCGGCGCGCAGGCGGCGCACGGCGGCGTCGCTGTCGGGCGTCGGGTAGTAGGTCACGACGTCGATGTGGACGTCGGCGGCATCGTAGAAGCGCGGGTTCTTGACCAGGGTGAGATGGTCGTTGGCGATCCATTCGCGCGGGACGTAGGGGCCGTTGCCGACGAAATTTCCGGGGCGCGACCATTGGTTGCCCTTGGCGAGCAGGACGTGGCGCGGCAGCGGGTAGGCGGTGTCGTGGGTCAGGAGCTCGGGCAGATAGGCGGCGGGGTGTTCGAGATCGATGACGAGGGTCTTGTCATCGGGGGCGTGCACGCCGAGCGCGGCGGGCGGCAGCTTGCCGAGGCTGATGGCGTGGGCGTTCTTCACGACCCACAGATTGTAGGCGTAGTAGGCGCCGGTCTTGGGATCGAGCAGGCGCTGCCAGGCGAAGACGAAATCCTGCGCGGTGACGGGGCGGCCGTCGGACCAGACGTGGTCGCGCAGATGAAAGGTCCAGGTCTTGCCGTCGGGGGACGTGGTCCAGCTGGTGGCGGCGCCGGGGATCGGCGCGGCGCGGGCGTCCATCGTCAAGAGGCCGATCAGGATGTCGCCGTCGATGTTGGATTCGTCGAGTCCGTCGATGAAATGCGGGTCGAGGCTCTTGGGCTCGGCGCCGTTGCCGCGGTTGAGCACGCTCAGCGCCGCGGCCGGCGTTGCGAGCAACGCGATCACAAGGCCGGCGATCCAACCGGCGCGCATCACACCGTCCTGTTGGCGCGGTCGAGGCTGAGATAGCGCGAGCGGTGGACGTTGACGTTGTTGGCGATGAAGCCCTGGACCTGCGGCGAGACGAGGTTGCGGGCGACACCGAAGAATCCCGGCGTGATGGCGACGTCGTCGAGCACGATCTGCTCGGCCTGGCGCAGCAGCAGCGCGCGCGCCGCAGGATCGCGCTCACTGTCGGAGCGCGCCATCAACGCGTCGTATGCCGGGTTCGAAAAGCCGCCATAGTTGAGGTCGGTGGTCGCGGTCTGGAACAGGGTCAGATAGTTCTTCGCGTCGCGGTAGTCGGCGATCCAGCCGGCCCAGGTGGCATCGAAATCGCGCTTGCGCAGCATGGCGTAATGAATCTGGCTGTCGTAGTGGCTGAGGCTGACCTTGGCGCCGATGTCGTTCCACATGCCCTGCAGCGCGACCGAGACCTCGCGCGATTCCGTCGCGCCGGAGGTGTTGAGGTCGAAGGTCAGCGTGCGGTTCGGGCCGAAGCCGGCTTGCGCCAGCAGGGCGCGGGCGCGGGCGAGGCGGTGGGCCATCGGCTCGGCGCGGAAGGTGAGTTCGGCGCTGCGGTAACCGGGAATGCCGGACGGGATGAACGCGTAGGCAGGCTGCTCGCCGGCGCGCATGACCTTATCGACCAGGATCTCGCGGTTGATGGCGAGCGACAAGGCAAGGCGGACGCGGTGGTCGTCGAAGGGCGGGCGGTGCAGGTTGAACTGCACATATTGCGACAGGATGTAGGGCGATATCTGCAAATCGTTGGGCATGTGGTTCCTGAGCCAATGGATCTGCTGCGGCGGCACGGAGTCGGTGACGAGGTCGAACTCGCCGCCGCGGAAGCGCTTCAGCGCGGCGGCGGAATCCTGCGTCGGGAAGAAGTTGACGGTCTCGATCCGGATGTCCTTAGCGCCGAAGAAGTAAGGGTTCCTGGCGAGGCGGATATGGTCGTTGGGGACCCACTCTTTCAGGATATAGGGGCCGTTGCCGACGATGTTCTCGGCGCGGGTCCAGGCTTCGCCGTATTTCTCGACGACGTGTTTGGGCACCGGGAAGGCGGTGTAGTGGGTGAGAAGCTCGCGAATGTAAGGCACCTGGTAGAGGAAGGTGAGCTCCAGCGTGCGGTCGTCGAGGGCGCGGGCGCCGACCTGGTCGGGCGGCACCTTGCCGGCGGCCGCCTCGGCCATGTTCTTCATCGGATAGAGGATCGAGACGTATTGCGCGGCGGTCTTCGGGTCTGCCATGCGGCGATAGGAGAAGACGAAATCGTGCGCGGTGACGGGCGTGCCGTCGGACCACAGATGGTCGCGCAGCTTGAAGGTGTAGACGAGGCCGTCGGGACTGGCGCTGAAGCTCTCGGCGGCGCCGGGGGTGGCGCTGGCGTCGGCGGCATCCGTCATCAGGCCGATGAACATATCGCCGATGACGTTGTTTTCCCAATTGCCCGAGGCCTTGTGGGGATCGACCGTGTCGGGCTCGGCGCCATTGCCGCGGTTGAGGGTCTTGCCGTCGGCGGTGGAGA
>OLLQ01000576.1_pt1 | contig 13005 bp, 9 predicted proteins | sample 1604571 | NCBI WGS metagenome assembly OLLQ01 (sample SAMEA104055722, study PRJEB20765) | soil metagenome | isolation source: soil
TTTGAGATCGTCGAACACCTTGGGCACATCCCAAAGCTGGTGCGCCGCGCGGCGCAGCGCGGCGCGCAACGCCGTGGCACTCGGCTGCCCCCTCATGCCGGAGCCGGCCGCAGGATACCCGCTGCAACAGGCTGCGGCCGCCGCAGCAGACCGGCCGCGACACCGAGCGAGGCCCAGAACACCGGTGTTTCCAGCGCCCCCGGCGCCGTCCACCAGCTTTCGAACGCCGAATGAATGACCAGACCCACGAGCAGGCTTGCCAGGAACAAAAGTTCGACTCGCGCACGACCCTGTGCCTGTCCGATGCCCGCGAACACGCCCGCGAAAGACTGCAGCAGGAAGATCGCGAACGCCGCCAACCCGATCACACCGGTCTCCTCGATCATTGCGAGTTGCGCGTTGGATTTCTCCCGCGTGTAATTGCCGGTCGTCAGGCGTCCGATATGAAATTCGTTCGTCGCGCCGGCGCTGACACCGAACCCCACACCCGTCGCACCGCCCTCGCGCGCCTTGTCGTAGGAGCGCCCCCAGGTTCGGCCGCGGGAAAAGAGAAAATCGGGCCGGCCCTTGGTCGCCAGGCTCGTCACCGGCCGCACCAGCGGCGCGGTCCATGCCTCGGGCAAGACCAGCGCGGCCCCGGCGACAAGCGACAGGCACGCGACCGCGATGACGAGGCTGCGGCGCTTCACCATGAGGAAGGCGAAGACCATGAGGCCCGGCAGCGCCCCGAACATCGCGGCGCGCGCGCCCGATGCGATCAGCAACCCGCCCAGCACCGCGGCGATGGCGAGCCAGAGTGTCAGCGCGACACGGTCGCCGCCCTGCCGCGCGCGATACACCGCGTAGAGCGCGTAGGTCACACTGATCGCGGCGATCTCGCCGAGGAAATTCGGATTCGACGCCAGGCCCTCATAGAGCCGCACACCGGCGCTGTTGCGGACCAGCCCGGCGGAACCCGGCAATCCCGCCAGCAGCGTCAGCGCCACGAACGGCGCCAGATAGGACAGCGGCGCATCCGGCCGCGACCGGGCCCAATACAACCCGCCGGATACGAACGTGATGGCCGTCAATGCCATCGCGAGCGACTTCACCAAGGACAGTTCCGGCTGCTGCGACCACAGCGTTGTCGCGACATTCCATGCCAGCCACGCGCCCAGCGCCGGCGCGGCGCTGAGCCGCAAGGCCTGGAACAACGCCCCGCGATACAGCAGGAACACGGCCAGCGCGAACAGCCCGAACCAGCGCGTCACGCTTGTGAAAGCGAGGTCGAGATATGGCACACTGTCCGCCGCGAATCCGCACATCGCCAGCGGAAACAACCAGGCGAGCGACACGGACGATTTCATGCGCCTCCCCGGCTTTTGGTTTCCTGCCCGGTTTATACCAACCTCTCCGGCCCTCCAATGCCGGAGCTGAGCGTCTGCGCCATCACCGGCGGCAGCGGTTTCATCGGACGGACGCTGACGCCGCGCCTCGCACAACACCACGGCGTGCGCATCGTCGACATCGTGCAGGGCACCCCGCAACCGGCCAGCGAATTCGCCAAGGCCGACGTCCGCGACGCCGCCGGCCTTGCCGCGGCGTTGCACGGCTGCAGCGAAATCATCCATCTCGCCGCGGCGCACGCGGACGATGTCGAGCCGCACAGCGATTATTTCGACGTCAATGTCGGCGGTACGCGCAATCTCTGCGCCGCGGCGGCGGCGCTCGACATCCGGCGCATCGTCTTCACGAGCTCCTCCGCCGTCTTCGGCCTGCAAGCGGGCGCGCCGCAGGAGGACTCGCCGCAAACCCCCGCCGGCCCCTATGGCGAAAGCAAGCGGCAAACCGAGGAAGTCCTGCGCCGCTGGCAGCAGGAGGCGCCCGACCGGCGCGAGCTCGTCATCATACGGCCGGCGGCCGTGTTCGGTCCCGGCAACCGCGCCAACATCTACCGGCTCATGGCGCAGGCCGCGCGCGACCGCTTCGTGATGATCGGCAAGGGCACCAACCGCAAATCCATGGCCTATGTCGAGAACGTCGCGGCGCTGCTGGCCTTTTTCGCGGCGCAACCGCTTGCGCCGGGCTATCGCGTCTACAACTATGCCGACAAGCCCGACGTCGACATGAACGAATTCTGCAAGACCGTGCGCGAGGCACTGGGCAAAAGCGGCACGCCGCCGCTGCGCCTGCCTTACGCCGCGGGCATGGCGGCCGGCGCGGTGTTCGACCTGGCGGCGCTGCTGACCGGGCGCAAGCTCACCATCAGCCGCGCCCGCGTCCAGAAATTCTGCGCCGACACCATCATCGGCGCCGATCGCGTCCGCCAAAGCGGCTTCGCGCCGCCTTTCACCCTGCGCCAGGGCCTCGCCCGCACCGTCGAAACGGAATTCGGCGGCGCACGACCGGATTAGCGCGCGCTTCCAGCTTCGAGCACCTAGCTCTCAACCGTCTCGCGCGGCTTGGCTGCTCTGCCTCGCGCCTTGCGCGCTTCTTTCACCGGCCACGCCGCCAATGCGAACTCCGCCGTCTGCCGCAGGTCCTTGCGGCTGGCACCCGCCGCCGCGTGTACGCACATCCCGTTCGACACGGCCATGAGGTAGCGCGCCAGCGCCGCCGAATCTGTGCCCTTCGGCAGATCGTTATCGGCCTTGGCGCATTCGAACCGCTCGCGCAGCGCCAGTTCCGCGCCGGCGCGATGCCGCGCAACCTCAAGAGGAATGGCGGACGATTCTTCGCCGCAACCGGTTCCCGCCTGGATCAGTAGACAGCCCGGCGGATTTTCCGGCCCTGTCGCTTTTTCCACCAATCCGAACAGGAAGCGCTCCGCCGCCTCGCGCGCCGTATCGGCTTCCAGCACATGATTCAAAAACCCCGCCCGCGTCTTGTCGTAGTGATCGAGCACCGCGCGGAACAACCCCTCCTTGCTGCCGAACGCGGCATAGAGGCTGGGCGAATTGATCCCCATCGCCGCCGTGAGGTCGGCCAGCGAGGCGCCCTCGTAGCCCTTGCGCCAGAACGTCTCCATCGCGCGATCGAGCGCGTGAGTCATGTCGAAACCGCGGGGCCGCCCTGCAGCCATGAAAAATCTCCCTATTTGTGCCGATCGTTACAAAATGGGTCTTGATTGCCCTCGGCGTGGCTCCATATGTGTGTTGTTCGATACAGAATGCAAGGGCCGCCGGCCGGAAATCCCACGGGAAAATCCGCTAACCGCCCGCCAGCACAGGGGAATTTCGATATGACGCAGATTCAAGACCTCATCGACCAGGCTCAGTTCACCGCCAATCGCGGCCGCACCGGCGTCATCCGCGGCCTCCTCGGCAACAAGCGCCGCGCCGCGTTCCTGGCCGGCACTGCCGCTCTGCTGCTCACCGCCGGCGCCATGTACGAGCGCTCCGGCGCCAACGCCCAGCCGGTCATCGCCGACGCTGCCGTCCCCGTCAGCGCCCAGACCGTCGCGCTGCAGACCGTGCACATCTGGTCGCAATTCTCCGGCCGCCTGACCGCCGTCGACTCCGCCGACATCCGCCCCGAAGTCTCCGGCCGCATCACCGAGATCCGCTTCAAGGACGGCCAGCAGGTCCATGCCGGCGACATCCTGTTCGTGATCGACCCGCGCCCCTACGAAGCCGCCGTCGCCAAGGCCGCGGCCGACCTCGCCACCGCTCAAACCAATGCACGCCTGTCGCGCATCCTGCTCGACCGCAACAAGACGCTGCTCGACGCCCAGGCGCTGGCCCGCAACACCTATGACCAGAGCGTCAACGCCAACGGCGTCGCGCTTGCCGCGATCCAAAGTGCGCAGGCCACGCTGACGCAGGCGAAGCTCGACGTCGACCGCGCCTATGTGAAAGCGCCGATCGCCGGCCGCGTCGGCCGCGCCGAAATCCAGATCGGCAACCTCATCGCCACCGGCCCGACCGCGCCGCTGCTGACCTCCATCGTCTCGGGCGACGGCATCTATGCCGATTTCGATGTCGACGAGCAGACCTATCTGCGCACCGTCCACCGCACTGCCCAGACCCAAAGCCAGGAATCGCACATCCCCGTGCAGCTGACGCTCCAGGGCGACGACGGCCATGTCTACCAGGGCACGATCGAAAGCTTCGACAACAAGATCGATGTCGGCACCGGCACGATCCGCGCCCGCGCCCGCTTCGACAACACCGACGGCGTCCTCGTCCCCGGCATGTTCGCCGCGGTCCGCCTGGGCAGCAGCGTCGCCAGCAAGGTCCTGCTCGTCCCCGACGATGCCATCGGCAGCGACCAGTCCAAGCGCTTCGTCTACGTCGTCGCGCCCGGCAACAAGGCTGTGTTCCGCGAAGTTGCCTTGGGCGGCGAGGCCAACGGCCAGCGCATCGTCGTCTCCGGCCTCAAGCCGGGCGAGCGCGTCATCACCGACGGCCTGCAGCGCCTGCAGCCCGACAGCATCGTCAAGGTCGACAACCGCTTCGCCGCGCGTTGAACGATCGATAGAAAGACACACCCGTGAATCTGTCGAAGTTCTTCATCGACCGGCCGATCTTCGCCGGCGTGATCTCCGTCATCATCTTCCTTGGCGGCCTTATCGCGATGTTCGGCCTGCCGATCTCGGAATATCCCGAGGTCGTGCCGCCCTCCATCGTGGTCAAGGCGATGTTCCCCGGCGCCAATCCCAAAGTCATCGCCGAAACGGTGGCGACGCCGCTCGAGGAGCAGATCAACGGCACCGAGAATATGCTCTATATGTTCTCCCAGGCCGCCTCCGACGGCACGCTGACGCTGACGATCACCTTCAAGCTCGGCACCGACCCGAACCTGGCGCAGCAGGAAGTCCAGAACCGCGTCAACCAGGCGCTGCCGCGCCTGCCCGAAGTCACGCGCGAGCTCGGCGTCACCACGACGAAAAGCTCGCCCGACCTCACCATGGTCGTGCATCTGAATTCACCCGACGGCCGCTACGACCAGCTTTACCTGCGCAACTACGCCGTTCTCAACGTCAAGGACCGCCTCGCCAAGATCGAGGGCGTCGGCGCCGTGCAATTGTTCGGCTCGGGCGACTACGCCATGCGCATCTGGCTGAACCCGGAGAAGATCGCCGAGCGCAACCTCACCGCCGGCGACGTCGTGAGCGCGATCCGCCGCCAGAACGTCCAGGTCTCGGCCGGCATCATCAACGGCCCGCCCTACGCCACCGGCAGCGATTTGCAGCTCCCCATCACCGCCGAAGGCCGCCTCACCGACCCGACGCAGTTCGAAGAGATCATCATCAAGCAGGATGCCGGCACCGTCACGCGCCTGAAGGACGTCGCCCGCATCGAGATCGACGCCTCCGCCTACGGCCTGCGCTCGCTGCTCGACGGCAAGCAGGCCGTCGCCATCCCGGTGTTCCAGGCGCCCGGCTCCAATGCGATCCAGATCTCCGACAACGTCCGCGCCGCGATGGAAGAGCTCAAGGCCAACTTCCCGCAAGGCGTGACCTACAGCATCGTCTACGACCCTACCGTCTTCGTGCGCGACTCCATCAAGGCCGTGGTCGAGACGCTGTTCGAGGCGATCCTGCTCGTCGTCCTCGTCGTCATCGTGTTCCTGCAGACCTGGCGCGCCTCGATCATCCCGCTGCTCGCCGTGCCCGTCTCCATCGTCGGCACCTTCGCCTTCATGCTGGCCTTCGGTTTCTCGATCAACGCCCTGTCGCTGTTCGGCCTCGTCCTTGCCATCGGCATCGTGGTCGACGACGCCATCGTCGTGGTCGAAAACGTCGAGCGCAACATCGAGGCGGGCCTCAGTCCGCGCGACGCCACCCTCAAAGCCATGACCGAGGTCACCGGCCCGATCATCGCCATCGCACTCGTATTGTGCGCGGTGTTCGTCCCCATCGCCTTCATCAGCGGCCTGACCGGCGAGTTCTACCGCCAGTTCGCGCTCACCATCGCGTTCTCGACCGTCATCTCGGCGTTCAACTCGCTGACGCTGTCGCCCGCCCTCGCCGCCGCGCTGCTGAAGCCGCACGACGCGCCCAAGGACACCCTGACACGCGGCATGGACCGCGTCTTCGGCGGCTTCTTCCGCCTGTTCAATCGTGTCTTCCGCCGCGGCTCCGAGCGCTACGCCGGCGGCGTCACCGGCATCCTCGGCCGCAAATCAGGCGCGCTGTTCGTCTACGCGTTGCTGCTGGGCCTCACCTATGTCGGTTTCAACCTCGTGCCGCCGGGCTTCGTGCCAGTGCAGGACAAGCAGTATCTGGTGAGCTTCGCGCAGCTCCCCGAAGGCGCCACGCTCGACCGCACCGAGAAGGTGATCCGCGACATGACCGCCATCGCGCTGAAGGAGCCCGGCGTCGAGAGCGCCGTCGCCTTCCCCGGCCTGTCGATCAACGGCTTCATCAACAGCCCGTCCTCGGGCATCGTGTTCGTGACGCTCAAGCCGTTCGACCAGCGCGCGTCCGCCGACCTCTCCGGCATCGCGATCTCGCAAAAGCTGCAGGCCAAATTCGCCAATCTGCGCCAGGCCATCATCGCGATCTTCCCGCCGCCGCCGGTCAACGGCCTGGGCACGATCGGCGGCTTCAAGCTGCAGGTCGAGGACCGCACCGACCAGGGCTATGACGCGCTCGACCGCGCGATGAAGGCTGTCCAAGCCAAGGCCCGCACCGTCCCGGAACTGGCCGGCGTGTTCTCCAGCTACAATGTCGGCGTGCCGCAGCTCTACGCCGATCTCGACCGCACCAAGGCGCAGCAGCTCGGCGTCGACGTGCAGGACGTGTTCGACGCCATGCAGATTTACCTGGGTTCGATTTACGTCAACGACTTCAACAAATTCGGCCGCACCTATCAGGTGATCGCCCAGGCCGATCAGCAATTCCGTGCCAGGCCCGACGACATCCTGCGCCTGAAGACCCGCAATGCCGCCGGCGCCATGGTGCCGCTGGGCGCGATGATGCGCGTCAGCGAGACCACCGGCCCCGACAGCGCCATGCGCTACAACGGCTATCGCTCCGCCGATCTCAACGGCGCCCCCGCACCGGGCTATTCGACCGGCCAGGCGCAGGCCGCGATGACCCGCCTGCTGAGCCAGACCCTGCCCAAGGGCATGACCTTCGAATGGACGGACCTGACCTACCAGCAGATCCTGGCCGGCAACACCGCGCTGCTGATCTTCCCGATCTGCGTCCTGCTCGTCTTCCTCGTGCTGGCGGCGCAATATGAAAGCCTGTTCCTGCCCCTCGCCATCATCCTGATCGTGCCGCTCTGCCTGTTCTCGGCGATCACCGGTGTTTGGCTGACCGGCGGCGACAACAATCTGTTTACGCAGATCGGCCTCTTCGTACTCATCGCGCTTGCCTGTAAAAACGCCATCCTGATCGTCGAGTTCGCACGCGAGCTCGAAATCCAGGGCACCGCGACGGTCGATGCCGCGATCCAGGCCGCCCGCCTGCGCCTGCGCCCGATCCTGATGACGTCCTTCGCCTTCATCATGGGCGTGGTGCCGCTGGTGTTCACCTCCGGCGCCGGCGCCGAGATGCGCCACGCCATGGGCATCGCGGTGTTCTTCGGCATGCTGGGCGTGACGTTCTTCGGTCTGTTCCTGACGCCGATGTTCTATGTCCTGATGCGCACGCTGGAGAAGCGCGTGACTGGCATCGAAGCGGTCCATCACCACGTCTGAAGGGCAAAAACCCGGTTCTGCAAAATTCTTATGGTGCGCGATAGCGCCGTGCGCTTAACTGGGCCTACCCCTGACGAGGGTTCGGGGGCCGGAGCGCGTTGATCAGATGGGCCTTCGCCCGCATGTCGCCGATGGCGCGGGGCTGACCCCCGACCAGGTCGAAGAGAATTTCGCCGATCTCACGGCGACGCTCAATCGCACGCAGGCGCATGTCGAGGCCGCGCGGTGCCTGTATTGCTACGACGCGCCCTGCATCAAAGCCTGCCCGACCGCGATCGACATCCCGACCTTCATCCATCAGATCCGGTCGGAAAATCTGAAGGGCTCGGCCCACACCATCTTGACGTCGAACATCATGGGCGGGACCTGCGGCCGTGCCTGCCCGACGGAGATATTGTGCGAGGAGGCCTGCGTGCTGAACGCGCGCGGCGAAGACGCCGTAAAGATCGGCGCCTTGCAGCGCCACGCGGTCGAAGACCTGATGGCGCGCGGCGGATCGCATCCGTTTGCGCGCGCGCCGCTCAGCGGAAAGACGCTGGCCGTGGTCGGTGCAGGTCCCGCCGGCCTTTCCTTCGCGCACCGTGCGGCGATGCTGGGCCATGACGTGACCGTGTTCGAGGCCAAGCCGAAGCCCGGCGGCCTCAACGAGTACGGCCTCGCCGCTTACAAGATGGCGAATGCGTTCGCCCAGCGCGAAGTCGAATTCCTGCTCGGCATCGGCGGCATCCGGATCGAATACGGCAAAGCGCTCGGCCGCGACATCGCGTTGACGCAATTGCGCAGCCGCCATGCCGCGGTTTTCATCGGCGCCGGCATCACGCAGACCAACGCGCTCGGCGTGCCGGGCGAGGATCTGGACGGCATCCAGGACGCGCTCGGCTTTATCGAAGCGCTGCGTCAGGCGAAAGACAAATCCCTGCTGCGCGTCGGCCGCAACGTCGTCGTGATCGGCGGCGGCAACACGGCGATCGACGCCGCGATCCAGGCCAAGCGGCTGGGCGCGCAGAGCGTCACCATGGTCTATCGCCGCGGCGAACCGTCGATGAGCGCCACCGCCTGGGAACGCGATCTCGCCCGCACCAACGAGGTCGTCATCAAGAGCTGGGCCATGCCGGTGCGGTTTGAAGGCGCTGACGGCGTCTCCGTTGCGGTGTTCGAAAGGACCGCGCCGCAGAACGGCAAGCTCCGCGGCACCGGCGAGACCTTCGCCCTCCCCGCCGACATGGTGCTGAAAGCCATCGGCCAGACGCTGAACGACGCCCTCTTTGCCGAATTGACGCGGGAGCGCGGCAAGATCGCGGTCGGCATGGACTTCCAGACCTCGATCGCCGGCGTGTTCGCCGGCGGCGACTGCATCCAATCGGGCGTCGACCTGACCGTCCAGGCGGTGGAGGACGGCAAGCGCGCCGCCATCGCCGCGGACAAATATGTGAGAGCCGCCTGATGGCCGACCTGCACTGCGTCATCGGCGGCGTCGAAAGCCCGAACCCGTTCTGGCTCGCCAGCGCGCCGCCGACCGACAAATACATCAACGTGAAACGCGCCTTCGACGCGGGCTGGGGCGGCGCGGTGTGGAAGACGCTGGGCAACGATCCGCCGGTGGTGAATGCCACGAGCCGCTACGGCGTGCACCGCGACCAGGCGCGCGGCATCGTCGGCATCAACAACATCGAGCTGATCTCCGACCGCCCGCTGGAGCAGAATTTGCGCGAGATCGTGCAGCTGCGGAAAGAATATCCCGACCGCGTGATCATAGGTTCGCTGATGGCACCGATCGACGAAAGCGCCTGGAAAGGCCTTGCGGCGAAGATCCTCGATACCGGCGTGCAGGGACTGGAGCTCAACCTCGGCTGCCCGCACGGCATGTGCGAGCGCGGCATGGGATCGGCGGTCGGCCAGGTGCCGGAGATGGTCGAGCAGACGACGCGCTGGGTGAAGGAAGTCGCGGGCCGCATCCCGGTCTTCACCAAGCTCACGCCCAACATCACCGACATCGTGGTCCCGGCGGAGGCCGCGCGCCGCGGCGGCGCCGACGGCGTGGCGCTGATCAACACCGTCAATTCGATCGTCTCGGTCGATCTCGACGCCATGGCGCCGCGTCCGATTGTCGACGGCAAGGGCACGCATGGCGGCTATTGCGGCACGGCGGTCAAACCCATCGCGCTCAACATGGTGCAGGCGATCGCCCGCGATCCGGAGACCGCATCGCTCGCGATCTCGGCGATCGGCGGCATTACGACCTGGCGCGATGCGGCCGAATTCATCGCGTTGGGCGCGCAGGGCGTGCAGGTCTGCACCGCCGCGATGCTCTACGGCTTTCGCATCGTGGACGACATGATCGCGGGCCTGCGCAATTTCATGGAAGAACGGCAATACCGCGCCATCGCCGATTTCCGCGGCCGCGCCCTGCGCAACACGGTCGACTGGAACGCGCTGAACCTCAATTACGACCTGAAGGCCCTGATCCACCAGGATTCCTGCATCGAATGCGGCCGCTGCCACATCGCCTGCGAGGACGCGGCGCACCAGGCGATCCGCATCGGCGCCGGCCCGAACGGCCACCGCACCTTCACCGTCGACAACGACGAATGCGTGGGCTGCAATCTGTGCCTGCATGTCTGCCCGGTGGAGGGCTGCATCGAGATGAAGCCGGTCGCGAACGGCCTTGCGCCCGTGACCTGGCCGCAGCACCCGCTCAATCCGCTGCGCAACGGAGGCGCCTGATGGACCGCGAACCACAGCGCAACAGCCTCGATGCCTATTGGATGCCGTTCACCGCGAACCGGCAGTTCAAGAGCAATCCGCGCCTTTTCGTGAGCGCCGAGGGCATGTATTTCAAGACCGCCGACGGCCGCGACGTGCTGGACGGCGTCTCCGCCATGTGGTGCAGCAATGCCGGCCATTGCCGCCCGCGCATCACCGAGGCGATCCGCAAACAGGCCGGTGAGATGGACTACTCCCCCGCCTTCCAGATCGGCCACCCGAAGGCCTTCGAGCTCGCCAACCGGCTTGTCGCGATGATGCCCGGCGGGTTGAAGCACGTGTTCTTCACCAATTCCGGCTCGGAATCGGTCGAGACCGCGCTCAAGATGGCGATCGCTTATCACCGCATTCGCGGCGATGCCAGCCGCGTGCGCCTGATCGGGCGCGAGAAGGGCTATCACGGCGTGAATTTCGGCGGCATGAGCGTCGGCGGCATGGTCGCCAACCGCAAGATGTTCGGCACGCTGGTCGCCGGCGTCGATCACATCCGCCACACCCATGGCGATCCGCGCAACGCCTTCAGCCGCGGCGAGCCGCAATACGGCGCCGAGCTTGCCGACGATCTCGAGCGGCTGGTGCAGCTGCACGATGCGTCCACCATCGCGGCGGTGATCGTGGAGCCCGTGCAGGGCTCGGGCGGCGTGATCGTGCCGCCCCAAGGCTATCTGAAACGTCTGCGCGAGATCTGCGACCGGCACGGCATCCTCCTGATCTTCGACGAGGTCATCACCGGCTTCGGCCGCCTCGGCACGCCGTTCGCGTCGCATTATTTCGGCGTCGAGCCCGATCTCGTGACGGCGGCCAAGGGCATCACCAACGGCGTGATCCCGATGGGCGCGGTGTTCGCGCAATCGAAGATCTACGAGGCCTTCATGCAGGGTCCGCCCAACGCCATCGAGTTCTTCCACGGCTATACCTATTCCGGAAACCCGATGGCGTGCGCCGCGGCGCTCGCCACCCTCGACACCTATGAGGAAGAAGGCCTTCTCACGCGCGCCGCGTCGCTGGCGCCCTATTGGGAAGACGCGCTCCATTCCCTCAAGGGCCACCGCAACGTGATCGATGTCCGCAACATCGGCTTCGTCGGCGCGGTCGAGCTCGCGCCCGGATCGGGCGGCCCGACCCAGCGCGGCTTCGCGGCCTATCTCAAGCTCTACGAGGCGGGACTGCTCTGCCGCACCACCGGCGACAGCATCGCCTTCGCGCCGCCGCTGATCGCGGAGCACAAGCACATCGACATTCTTGTCGACACGCTCGGCAAAGTCATCGACAGCATCGACTGAAGGGGAGATTTCACATGGCGACGCTGACCGGCGGCCTCATCCAGATGAGCCTCAAGGGCTCCACCAGCTCCGACCCCGACACGATCCGCAAAGCGATGATCGAGGCGCATATCCCGCTGATCGAAGAGGCCGGCAAGAAGGGCGTGCAGGTCCTGTCCTTCCAGGAGGTCTTCACCCAGCCTTATTTCTGCCCGAGCCAGGACGCCAAATGGTACAAGGCGGCCGAGGAATTTCCCGACGGTCCCACCATCAAGCTGATGCAGCAGTTCGCGGCGCAGTACAAAATGGTGATCGTTGCGCCGCTCTACGAGGCAACCAACGTCTCCGGAGTCTATTACAACACCGCCGCGGTGATCGATGCCGACGGCTCCTATCTGGGCAAATACCGCAAGACCCACATCCCGCAGGTCGCCGGCTTCTGGGAGAAATTCTTCTTCAAGCCCGGCGCGTCCAACTGGCCGGTGTTCAAGACGAAATACGTCAAGCTCGGCGTCTATATCTGCTACGACCGGCATTTCCCGGAAGGCTGGCGCTGCCTGGCGCTCAACGGCGCGGAGTACATCGTCAACCCGTCGGCGACGGTGGCGGGATTGTCGGAATATCTCTGGAAGCTGGAACAGCCGGCAAGCGCCGCGGCCAATGGCTGCTGGATCGGCGCGATCAACCGCGTCGGCACCGAGGCGCCGTGGAACATCGGGGAGTTCTACGGCCAGTCCTATTTCGTCAATCCGCGCGGCCAGATCGAGAAGATCGCCAGCCGCGACCAGGACGAGCTTGTCGTCCACGAGATGAACATGGACATGATCCGCGAGGTCCGCGACACGTGGCAGTTCTTCCGCGACCGCCGTCCCGATATCTACGGCCCGCTGGTTTCGCAGGAATAGCGCGAGCCATCGCGCATGGGGGACAGATGACGACCATCGACGACACGACGACCTTCGTCGCCTCCGGTGCCGATTCCGGACTCTACAATCACGACCTCGCGCCCGCAGCGCCGAGCCAGCGGACCTGGACTTGGCGCTCCTATTCGGCGCTGTGGGTCGGCATGGTCGCGTGCATCCCGACCTATCTGCTGGCCAGCGGCCTGATCGCGTCTGGCCTGTCGCCGGTCCAGTCCATCGCGCTGGTGTTCGTCGGCAATCTGATCGTGCTGGTGCCGATGTTGCTGACCGGCGCGATGGGCACGCGCTATGGCGTGCCGTTCCCGGTGCTGCTGCGCAGTTCGTTCGGGCCGCGCGGGGCGCAGGCCGCGGCGCTGGCGCGCGCCTTCGTGGCCTGCGGCTGGTTCGGCATCAACACCTGGATCGGCGGCTCGGCGATCTACCAGCTC
>OLLQ01000575.1_pt1 | contig 12521 bp, 8 predicted proteins | sample 1604571 | NCBI WGS metagenome assembly OLLQ01 (sample SAMEA104055722, study PRJEB20765) | soil metagenome | isolation source: soil
TGCTCTTCCGATCTTGAGCTCCGGCGGCGGCCGCGCCACCGACGCCTCGCGCGGCACGCGCTCCTGCAGCAGCAGGTCCGTCGCCTCGATCATCGGCTCGGCATGGAAGCGCTCGCGGATGCGTCCGTCATGCAGCACGTCGGCGATGCCCGCGATCGCCATCGCCTGGTGATGCGACATATACGAGCGCACGATGGCGAACAGCGATCCTTCCGGCAGGCGCTGCCGCGTGAAATCGAGCGCTTCGTACCAGCCGTATTTGCCGCGCGCCCCCAGCCGCGTCAGCCGCGCGAAATTTTCCAGCGCCGCGACCGGGTCGATCATCGCGGCGAGCCCCGTGGAATACGGACTGATCACGGTGTTCTCGCTGAGGCCCCGCTTGAGGCCCAGATCGGGCACGCCGAAGCCGGAATACTGATAATTCTGCTCGCGGTCGCGCGCATTGAACTGCGATTCCGAGATGCCCCAGGGAATGTTGAGCGAATTGCCGTAAGCGATCTGCCGCGCCACCGCGAGCCGGTTGGTCTGCGCCAGCACGCTGTCGGTCGGCTCCCGCATGACCAGCGTCGGCATCAGGTATTCGAACATCGAGCCCGACCACGACAGCAGCACGCCGCCGTGGCGTTGGGGGATCATCGTGCGGCCGAGCCGGAACCAGTGCCGCGTCGGAATATCGCCCTTGGCGATGGCGAAGAAGCTGGCGAGCCGCGCCTCCGACGCCAGCAGGTCATAGCAATTGCCGTCCAGGCTCTGGTCGTCGATGCGGAAACCGATCGAGAGCAATTGCCGGTCGCGGTTGTAGAGAAAGCCGAATTCCATCTGCTGCGCCATCGCGCCCGTGCGCCGCGCGACGTCCTGCAGGCGCTGCACGAACGCTTCGGGCACCGCATCCGACGCGGGGGTCACCAGATCGAAATCCTGCATATGGCTGGCGACGCAATCGGCGAGCGCCTTGGCCCAGATGCGGATGTCGGTGGCCTCGGTAAAGCGCTCCGACGCCAGCAGGATATTCTGCGCGTGACGATTCAGTTCGGCGAACCGTTTCGCGCGGCCGGCAAGATCGGCGGGGAAGTCGCTCAACGCCTGCGTCAGCGCGACGGCGCCGCTCAGCACCTCGACGGTGGCCTCCGGCGCCGCCGAGGCGCACGCCTCGCGGAGCAGCGACAACGCATCGTCGATGCCGGACAATCCGTCCCAGCTCAGAACCGAGCCTTCGAGGAGTTCGAGGCACGCATTGCGCACCACCAGCAGGTGACCCGCCAGATTGCCGCTGTCGACGGAGGAGACATAGCGCGGCTCGAGCGATTGCAGCGTGCGCGTCTCGTACCAGTTGAGCCAATGCCCGCGGTAACGCTCCAGCCTGTCCATGGTGGCGAGCGTCGCCTCGATCCGCGCCAGCGCATCGCGCGTGCCGATCCAGCCGAAATCGCGCGCCGCGACGATGGCGATCAGGTACAGCCCGATATTCGTGGGCGAGGTGCGCGTCGCGACGACGGGCTTGGGGTCCTCCTGGAAATTGTCCGGCGGCAGCCAGTTGTTGTCGTGGTCGACGAAGGTCTCGAAGAACCGCCAGGTCTGCCGCGCGATGCGGCGCAGCTCCTCGCGCTGCGCCATGCTGATGTCCAAGTGCGGCTCCGCTGGCGGGATGGCGCTGGCCCGGCGCGCAATGGCGGGCGAGAACGCCCACAGGGTGAGCAGCGGCGCGGCCGCGAACCAGTCCGGCCAATGCTGCATCGAGATGATGGCCGCCGAGACGATCGCGAAGCCGAAGCTGCCGGCGAGCTGCAGCACCAGGCCGCGGGCGTGCGGCTTGGCGCTGAAGCGGGTCTGCGCGAACGTCACCCATTCGAGCATATGCTTGCGGCTGATCGTCATGCGGAACAGGGTGCGGACGATGGCGTCGAGCGACATCCACGCCGCGCGCGCGATGAAGGTGATGGTGAAGAGGATCTGCATCACCGACAACGCGAAGTCGCGCGCCAGATTGCCCAGATGGCTGCGGCGCGAGATGCCGACGCGATGCGGTATGATGGCGCTGAACAGAGGCAGGATCGGCGGCAGCACGATCGCCGCCAGCACGAACAGCGTCCAGCGCCACGCCGAATGCTCCGGCAGCGTCCAGCCCCAGAGCAGCGCCAGCAAAGTCGCCGGCGCCGACAGCGAGCGGCGCAGATTGTCGAGCATCTTCCAGCGCGCCAGCGCCGGGATGCGCGAACCGCTCGGCCCGTCGGCCCGCTTGCGGCCGAAGCCGAAGATCCACGGCAGCAGCTGCCAGTCGCCGCGCATCCAGCGATGCTGGCGCGCGACCTCGACTTCGTAGCGCGACGGGAATTCCTCGACGACCTCGATGTCCGAGGTCAGCGCGGCGCGCGCGAAACTGCCTTCGAGCAAATCGTGGCTGAGAACCGTGTTCTCCGGAATGCGCTGGTTGAGCACGGTCTCGAAGGCATCGACGTCGTAGATCCCCTTGCCGACATACGATCCCTCTTCGAACAGGTCCTGATAGACGTCCGATACCGCGAAAGCATAGGGATCGAGCCCGTTCGGCCCGGAGAACGCCCACTGGAACAGCGATCCGCCCGTCGCCGACGGCAGCGACGGCGTCACGCGCGGCTGCAGGATGCCATGCCCCTCGACGACGCGGCACAGCACCGGATCGATGACCGGCCGGTTGAGCGGATGCGCCATCTTGCCGACCATCTTGCGCGCCGCGCCGCGCGGCAATCGGGTGTCGGCATCGAGCGTGATGACATAGCGGATGTTCTGCCCCAGCCGCGCCGCCACGGCCGGGCCGATCAGGAAGCTCGTATCGCGCGCGCCGCGCAGCAGCCGGTTCAGCTCGTGCAGCTTGCCGCGCTTGCGCTCCCAGCCCATCCACTGGCTCTGCGCCGCGTTCCACAACCGCCGGCGATGCAGCAGCACGAACGAATTGTCGCCGTAACGCGCGTTCAATTGCGCCACGCCCTGCTCCGCGGCGTCCAGCAGCACCTTGTCGCCGGCCATCTCCTCGGTGTCGCTGTCGATCCAGTCGGACAGCAGCGCGAAGGTCAAATTGCGATCGGTGTTCGAAAGGTAATGCACCTCGAGCCGGCGCAGCTGCTCCTCGACGCCCTCGACGCTGGTCAGCAGCGTCGGCACGACGAGCATCGCGCGGCAGTGATCCGGGATGCCGTCGCGCAGATCCATCGCCGGCAGGCTCGCCGGCCCGAGCCGCTTGGTGACGCCGCGATTGACCAGCGCGATGGCGAGATCGGTCGCCGGCATCAGCGCGAGGACCGCCGCGATCGCAAGATATTCCGGCCCGCCGACACGAACGCCCAGCAACGTCATCGCGCCGGCGACCAGCAACAGCGCGATCAGCGCGATGGCGGTGAGATAGCCGGCCAGGCCCGACGTCGCGACGAATTTGCGCACCCGGTCGCGCGCCGTCGGCCGATAGCCGATCGCGGTCTCGAATCCCGGCCGGCCCCGCGCTATCAGGTAATAGCCCGGATCGCATTCACGCGCCGGGCGCCCGGCCTTCGCCGAGCGCTGGGTGCGCGCGATGACGGCCTGCGCCACTTCGATCTCGCCCAGCGGTGCATTGCGCGCCAGGCGCTCGATGGCGCGGCGATAGGTATCGCGGGTGGAGAACTCCATCGCCTCGAAGTCGCTGTCGGCGGACAGGATGCGGTCCACCAGGCTGACGCTTTCGACGAAGAGCGGCCAATCCACATCCAGCAGCAGCCGCATGCTGGTGATGACGTTGCGCACCGAGACATTGGTCGCGCCCAGCGTCTGATAGGCATCGCGCACGACCTGGTCCATCGTGACGCCGCGCGCGGCAAGCCGGTCGCCGATCCAATGCAGCAAGGCGGCGGCCTGCGGGCCCTGGTCGCGCAGGCGTTGCTCGACGCGCGAAACGAACACGGGAGACAGTGTCGACTTCTCGACGTCGCGCAGGATGTCGGTGATCGGATCGGCCTCGCCCAGCGACAGCACGCGCTCGACGACCCCATCCGCTTCTCCCATCTGCTGGATGCGTCGCACCGTGCTTTGCGCCAGCCGCCGCAAATTCTCGATCAGCGTGATGCGCAGCGTCGTCGCTATGGCCCACAATTCGCCGATGGTGAGCGGCTCGACCTTCTGATAGGCGTCGATGAAACGCGTCACCCGCTCCAGGTCGAAGGCACTGTCGGTATGGGCGACGATGGCCCAGGTGATGCCGTAAACGCGCGGATAGCCGGCCAGCGGCCCGTCGGTCAGCTTGGGCAGCTCACGGTAATATTCCGCCGGCAGATCGTTGCGGATCTCGCGGATTTGCTCCTCTACGACATGAAAATTGTCGAGCAGCCATTCGCCGGCGGGTGCGATAGGCCGGCCGGCGCGCGCCGCGCGCGCGATCTGCCGGAACGATTCGATGAGGGAATTGGCGTTCTGCCGCAACTGCCGCGGCAAAGGCACACGTTGGACATTCGGCCGGCTGATCCGCTGCGCCTGCGCCAGGCTGGTGGCGTGCTGCTCCAGCCGCTCGACGCTGAACAGTTCGGCGCGAATGGGCTGATCGGCTTCGGCAATGAAAGCGTCGTTATGCAATGGCCCTGGCAAGGTCCGACCCTGCCCCCGAACGGCAGAGTTGCCGCATGCTGAAGCGTGAATACAAATTGAGCGAATTCGCCCTCAGGAAACGCGGCGGTCAGTCAAGAGTTCCCGCCGCCGCGCGGTCGAGGAACCACACGAGCTCTCCGTGTGGCCGCAGCCGCGCCGCGGGCAGGTTTGCGTCCTGCGCAAGCTGCTTGAGGATGTTTCTCTTGCCATCACCCTCGACCAGGAACGCGACGCGCCGGCTGCTTTCCAGCGTGGGGTAGGTCAGCGTGACGCGATCTTCGGCCTTGGCGCCGACCACGCCCACAACCCAGCGCTTACGCTCGTCGAGCGCGGCAGTGCCGGGAAACAGCGAGGCGGTATGACCATCCTCGCCGAGGCCCAAAAGGTTCACATCGAATAGAGGCCGCTCGGGACGCAGCGCATCCGCGCCGTAAAAGGATTTGAGCGTCTCTTCATATGCCGCTGCCGACGTTTGCGCGCTACCGCCGTCCGTCGGGATGGCGTGGAAATTTCCCGGCGGCACGTCTATGCGGGACACCAGGGCCTCGCGCACCATGCGGCTGTTGCTCAACGGATCGCCCGACGGCACGAAGCGCTCGTCGCCGAAGAACAGATGCGTGCGCGCCCACGGAAACGCGTCGCGATAGGGTGGTTCACCCAGAAGTTGATAAAGGCGCTTCGGCGTCGAACCGCCGGACAGGCAGATCGCAAAGGCCCCGTCCTTGGCCAGCGCCAATTCGAGCAGCCAGTCCGCGACGCGCTTCGCCAGCGCCTGCGGATCGGCAAGGACTTCGCGGCGGCCGGACAAACTCATGACGCCACCACCGGATCGAGGACGAATTTGCGCACCGCCTTGGCGAAGCCATCCTGCTCGTTGCTGTCCGTCACGGCCTTCGCCTCCGCCTTCACCGCGTCGGTTGCATTGCCCATCGCGATGGAAAAGCCGCTCTTGCGGAACATGAAGACGTCATTGCCGCCATCGCCGATGGTCGCGATCTCATCCGGTGCAATCCCGAGCCGCCGCGAAAACTCCAGGACGACGTCGCCCTTGTTGGCCAACTTGTGCGTGACCTCGACGATATAATTCTGCGAGCTCGTGGCGCTGGCGTCTTCGCCCAACGCCGCTTGCGCCGCCGCGGTCGCGTCGGCAACTGCCGCGAAATCGCTCGACGCGCCGGCGATCTTCGCGGCGCGCGACAGCAGGGCATCGTCGAACGCGGCCACCACCGTCGGTGCAAACCCGATCGTGCGCATCTCGCGCGCGATGTAGGGCGCCTTTGCGTCCAGCGCGTACCATTCCTGGGCGTCGTAGACCCAGGTATCGAGACCCCGCGCCTGAAACAGATCGACAACTTTGCGCGCCGTCGCCAAGGCCAGCACATGGCTGGCGATGACCGACAGGTCGGGATTGACGAACATGCCGCCATTGAACGCCGCCAGCGGCGTCTGCAAATCCAGCGGCGCGACCAGGCGCGCCATGCCGCGCGGTGGCCGGCTGCTCCCGATCGCGAACGCGATGCCGGCGCGCTTCAGGTCACGAACCGCCGCCAAGGTCGCCTCGGTCAGGACTTTGTCCGGCGTCACCAGCGTACCGTCGACATCAGAAAGCAGCAGCCTTATGCGTCCGCTCACGATTTCTGCCCGGACGGCGAGCCCACCGGTCGCCACGCCCGCCCACCATCGCGCGCAATCAGTTCGTCGGCCGCCTCCGGTCCGTCACTGCCGGATTCGTAAAATGCGAGATCTGCCTTGTCGCCGGCCCAGGCATCCAGCACCGGCTGCACGACGCGCCACGCCTGCTCCACCATGTCGGCGCGCATGAACAACGCCGGATCGCCGATCATCACGTCGTAGATCAGCGTCTCGTAGCCGACATTCGGCTCCTTTGGAAAATAGTCGTCATAACGGAAGTCCATCTTCACCGCCGCCAGCTCCACCGCCGGTCCCCGGCGCTTGACCTCGAACTGCAGCGAGATGCCCTCGTTCGGCTGGATGCGCAGCACCAGCCAGTTCGGCCTGAGCGTCTCGACCGGCGTGTCCTGGAACGCCGCGAACGGCGCCTGCTTGAAACAGATCGCGATCTCGGTGTTGCGCTGCGCCAGATGCTTGCCGGTGCGGATGTAGAACGGCACCCCAGCCCAGCGCCAATTGTCGATCTCCAGCTTCATCGCGACATAGGTCTCGACCGATGAGTCCGGCGCGACGTCCGCCTCCTGCCGGTATGGCTTCACGGTCTTGTTCAAAACCGTGCCCGCGCCGTACTGCCCGCGCACCGCCCAGGCCGGATCCATCGCCGGCATGGCATGGAAGACATCGGCCTTCTTCGAGCGTACCGCCGCTTCGTCGAAGCCGACCGGCGGCTCCATCGCCACCATCGAAACCAGCGCAAAGACGTGATTGGGCACCATGTCGCGCAAGGCGCCGGTCGACTCGTAGAAATCGCCGCGCGTCTCCACGCCCACCGTCTCCGCCACGGTGATCTGGACGTGGTCGATGCGATCGCGATTCCAGATCGGCTCGAACAATCCGTTGGCGAAGCGGAACGCCATGATGCTCTGCACCGCGTCCTTGCCGAGGAAATGATCGATGCGGAAAATCTGGTCCTCGCGCAGCGTGCGCAGGATGCGGGTGTCGAGATCGTGCGCCGATGCGACGCTGTTGCCGAACGGCTTCTCGATCACCACGCGCCGCCAGGATTTCGCCTTGCCGTCTTCGGCCTGGCCTTCCTGGGTCAGCTTCGCTTCGCCGAGCCGGTCGATGATAGGCCCGAAGAACCGGTCCGCCACCGCCAGATAGAAGATGACATTGCCGCCCGTGCCGTGCTTCTGCGCGACGTCGTCGAGCACACCCTTGAGTTTCGTATACAGCTCCGGGCCTGTCGCATCGCCGGCGACATAGGACATCGCCGCCGCCAGCCGCTTCCACACCGACTCGTCGAAATCATTGCCGAGCGAGGTCTTGAGCGCCTCATGCAGCCCCTCGGCCCAACTCTCCGAGCTTTCCTCCGTGCGCGCGATTCCGATCAGCGCGAAATTGTCCGGCAGCAACTTTGTCCGCGCCAGATTGTAGAGCGCCGGTACCAGCAAGCGCTTGGTCAGGTCGCCGCTGGCGCCGAAAATGACCATGGCGCACGGATCGGCCGGGCGCGGCCCGCGCCGCGGCGCCGCGTCCACCTGCGTTTTCGAGACGCGTATCGGGCTGGCGTCATTCACCGGGCTTCTTGTCCTTCGCAGGTTGATCGGCGCCGATCTCGTGACCTTCGATATGGCCGCCGAAGCCGAAGCGCATCGCCGACAGCATCTTCTCGCCGAACGTATGCTCCTTGCGCGAGCGGAAGCGCGTGAACAGAGCCGACGACAGCACCTCCGCCGGTACCGCCTCCTCGATCGCCGCCTCGATCGTCCAGCGGCCCTCGCCGGAATCGTCGACATAGCCGGAGAACTTCTCCAGCTGCGGATCCTTGGCCAGCGCCAGCGCGCTCAGATCGAGCAGCCAGGACGAGATCACGCTGCCGCGCCGCCACACTTCGGCGATGTCCATCATGTTCAGCGTGAAGCGCTCGTCCTCCGGCAGGTCCTTGGAATCCTTGTTGCGCAGGATGTCGAAACCCTCGGCATAGGCCTGCATCAATCCATATTCGATGCCGTTGTGGATCATCTTCACAAAGTGCCCGGAGCCGGTCGGTCCGGCGTGGATATAGCCGCGCTCGGCGCGCGGATCGGCCGTCTCGCGCCCCGGTGTGCGCGGGATGTCGCCCATGCCCGGCGCCAGCGCCGCGAAGATCGGATCGAGATGATCGACCGCGTCCTTGGGCCCGCCGATCATCATGCAATAGCCGCGCTCCAGCCCCCACACGCCGCCGGAGGTGCCGCAATCGATGTAGCGAATCTGCTTGTCTGCTAGCGTCTTGGCGCGGCGGATATCGTCCTTATAGAACGAATTGCCGCCGTCGATGATGATATCGCCCGGCGCCATCAGCGTGCCGAACTGCGCGACCGTGTCCTCGGTGATCTTGCCCGCCGGCAGCATCACCCAGACCACGCGCGGCTTCTGGTCCAGCATCTTGACGACATCGGCCAGCGATCCCGCCGCATGCGCCCCGTCCTTCGCCAGCGCCGCGCCGGCTTTCGGATTCACGTCGAACACGACGCAGTCATGCCCGGCCTTCATCAGGCGGCGGGTGATGTTTCCGCCCATGCGGCCAAGTCCGATGATCGCGATTTGCATAAGCTCGCTTTCTGTCCGCACAGGCCCGAAGCAGCCCGATGCACTCCTTATAGGCCAGCGCGCCGCTCGGCGCAGCCGTCAGGCCTTGCGCTTTTTGGTCTTCTTGGCCTTTTTGCTCTTCTTCGCCTTTTTGGGGACTTTCTTCCCCTTGGCGCGCGCCTCCGACAGGCCGATGGCGATCGCCTGCTTGCGGCTCTTCACCGTGCCGCCTTTGCCGCCCTTTCCGCTCTTCAGCGTGCCCTTCTTCTCACGGCGCACCGCGCTCTCGACATCCTTCGACGCGCTCTTGGAATATTTGCGTGCCATTGGTGTCTCCTCTTACGTGTGCTCGATGATTTTCTGCAGGCCCTGCGCCTTCGCCAGATGGGTCTTGACGGTCGGCAGGATCTTCAGCGCGAAGGCTTTGAGCTTGGCGTTGTCGCCACTCTTGGAATAATCCTCGAGCAGCGAGACCATGTCCTCGTGCCCTTTCACCTGGTCGTCGATATAGGTCTTGTTGAAGTCGTCGTTCGACTTCGAATCGAGGCTGTTCAGCTCATTGGCGTGATCGGTGTCGATGAGGTCGTTGCCGGCATATTTGCCGTCGCCGCCCGGCTTCATCTTGCTTTTGAGGCTGGCCATGCTGATGCCGCCCAAAGCGACGAGCGCCTTGGTGCTCTTGGTGTGATCGTCGATCATCATCTGGGCGAACATCTTGAGGTCCGGATTGGTCGCGTGGGTCAGCGCGATCTTGCTCGAAAGAACCTCGAACGCGTCGCTGGACGATGCCTTGGCGCGGAATTGCGTCGCGTTCGGCGTGCCCATGCCGAGAATCTCTTTCGAGGACGCGACATTCGCAGTTGCGAGAAGCGCGGCGGAAGCCAGCAGGAGCGTGACACGGGTTTTCATGAATTCAATCCTCGAACGTTCCGCCCCCCGCGAAACCAACGTGGAAGTCGGGCGGTTGTTCCAGGAATCTTTGTGCAGCGCGGCACTTGCGCTGTGCGCTGCCTCCGTACTTGCCTCGCTTTGGCAAACGGGTGCAGGCAAGTTGCGAAGGTAACTTGGCGCATTCTACTAATTTTCTGTCACATTGCCGGACCTTCGAACCACAAACGAAGCGCCGCATTCAACTGTGGATTCTGCCCGCCATATCGCGGATATCGTGACGCCCCGCCGTCCTGGAGACCGCCCGCATGAAGAACCGCGCCAAGCTCAGCTTGCACATCCCGGTCCCGCGCACCCGCCCGGGCGACGCGCCGGACTTCAGCGGCGTGACGCTCGAAGCGGCCGGCGAGGTGTCGCGCCCGCCGACCGACGCCCGCCCGCACGACATCACGGCGCTCGCCTATTCCCTGATCCGGGTCCTCGACCCCAAGGGCCAGGCGGTCGGCCCGTGGAATCCGCGTCTCGACCCGGAGGTTCTGCGCAAGGGCCTGCGCGCCATGCTGCTCACCCGCGCCTATGACGACCGCATGTACCGCGCCCAGCGCCAGGGCAAGACGTCCTTCTATATGAAGTGTACCGGCGAAGAAGCCGTCGCCATCGCCGCCGCCTTCGCGCTGGAGCGCGACGATATGTGCTTCCCCTCCTATCGCCAGCAGGGCCTGCTCATCGCGCGCGGCTATCCGCTGGTCGAGATGATGTACCAGGTCTACTCCAACGCGAAGGATCCGCTGAAGGGCCGCCAATTGCCCATCATGTATTCCAGCAAGGCCACCGGCTTCTTCACGATCTCCGGCAATCTCGGCACGCAATTCCCGCAGGCGGTCGGCTGGGCCATGGCGTCGGCTTACAAGGGCGACGACCGCATCGCCGCCAGCTGGGTCGGCGACGGCACGACGGCGGAAGGCGACTTCCACCACGCCCTCAACTTCGCCTCCGTCTATCGCGCGCCCGTCATCCTCAACGTCGTCAACAACCAGTGGGCGATCTCAAGTTTCTCCGGCATCGCCGGCGTCGGCGACGCGACCTTCGCCTCGCGCGGCATCGGCCACAACATCCCGGGCCTGCGCGTCGACGGCAACGATTTCCTCGCCGTCTATGCCGCGACCCAATGGGCCGCCGAGCGCGCCCGCGCCAATCTCGGCGCCACGCTGATCGAGCATTTCACCTACCGCGTCGAGGGCCATTCCACGAGCGACGACCCCAACCGCTACCGCCCCTCGGAAGAGGCGAAAGCCTGGCCGCTCGGCGATCCGGTGGATCGCTTGAAAACCCACCTCATCGCCATCGGCGAATGGAGCGAAGAGCGCCAGCAGCAGGCGCACGAAGAAGCCGTCGAAGAGGTCAAGGCCGCGAACAAGACCGCCGAGGCCGTCGGCACGCTCGGCCATGGCGAGACGCCCAGCGTGAAAACCATGTTCGAGGACGTGTTCAAGGAGATGCCGTGGCATCTGCGGCGCCAGCGCCAGGAAATGGGAATCTGACCATGCCGACGATGAACATGATCCAGGCGCTCAACTCCGCGCTCGACGTGATGCTCGAAAAAGACCCGAACGTCCTCACCTTCGGCGAGGATGTCGGCTATTTCGGCGGCGTCTTCCGCGTCACCGAGGGCCTGCAGAAAAAGCACGGCCTGACCCGCTGCTTCGACACCCCCATCGGCGAGGCCGGCATCGTCGCCGTCGCCATCGGCATGGGGGCCTACGGCCTGCGCCCGGTGGTCGAGATCCAGTTCGCCGACTACATTTACCCCGCCTACGACCAGCTCGTCTCCGAAGCCGCCCGCATGCGCTACCGCTCCGCCGGCGACTTCACCGCGCCGCTCACCCTGCGCACGCCCTATGGCGGCGGTATCTATGGCGGCCAGACTCACAGCCAGAGCCCCGAGGCCCTGTTCACCCACGTCGCGGGCCTCAAGACTGTGGTGCCCTCGACGCCCTACGACGCCAAGGGCCTGCTCATCAGCGCCATCGAGGACGACGATCCGGTGATCTTCCTCGAGCCCAAGCGCATCTATAACGGCCCGTTCGACGGCTACCACGACCGCCCCGTGCAATCCTGGGCCAAGCACCCCGCCAGCGAAGTCCCTGCCGGCCACTACACCGTGCCGCTCGGCAAGGCGGCCATCGTGCGTCCCGGCGCCGATCTCACCGTGCTCGCCTACGGCACCATGGTGCATGTCGCGCTCGCCTCCGCCCACGACGCCAACATCGACGCCGAAGTGATCGACCTGCGCACCCTGATGCCGGTCGACATCGAAACCATCGTGACCTCGATCCAGAAGACCGGCCGCTGCGTCATCGTCCACGAAGCCACCCGCACCAGCGGCTACGGCGCCGAGCTCTCGGCGCTGGTGCAGGAGAACTGCTTCCACCATCTCGAAGCCCCGATCGAGCGCGTCGCCGGTTGGGACACGCCCTATCCGCACGCCTTCGAATGGCAGTATTTTCCGGGGCCTGCGCGCGTCATCGCCGCGATGCGCCGCGCGATGGAGGGCTGAACCATGGGCCATTACATCTTCAAGCTGCCCGACGTCGGCGAAGGCACCGCCGAGGCCGAGATCGTCGCCTGGCACGTCAAAATCGGCGACATCGTCAAGGAGGACCAGAACCTCGTCGACGTCATGACCGACAAGGCGACGGTCGAGATGACCTCGCCCGTCGCCGGCAAGGTCATCGCCCTGAACGGCGAGCCCGGCCAGATGGCCCCCGTCGGCTCACCCCTTGTCGAATTTGAAGTCGAAGGCAGCGGCAACGTCAAAGCCGGCAGCGCACCCGCGCCGA
>OLLQ01000736.1_pt1 | contig 12479 bp, 15 predicted proteins | sample 1604571 | NCBI WGS metagenome assembly OLLQ01 (sample SAMEA104055722, study PRJEB20765) | soil metagenome | isolation source: soil
CTGCCGACGGAAGCGGAGTGGGAATATGCCGCGCGCGGCGGCACGTCGACGGCGCGCTGGTGGGGCGATGCGCTGGGCACGAACAACGCCGACTGCAATGGCTGCGGCAGCCCTTACGACGCGCGCGTGCTGGCGGATGTCGACAGCTTCGCGGCCAATCCGTTCGGGCTTTACGGCATGCTGGGCAATGCCTGGGAATGGACGGCGGATTGCTGGCATCCCAGCTATCGCGACGCGCCGCATGACGGCGGGGCGTGGACCAGCGGCGGCGATTGCACGCGGCATGTGCTGCGCGGCGGGTCGTGGGACAATGTGCCGGTGTTCGTGCGCTCGGCGGCGCGCAGCGGCAGCCCGGCGGTGAGCGGCGTGTATGACTATTCGAGCCTGGCGGGATTTAGGGTGGCGCGGACGCTTCCGTGATCCATCACCTCCCCACAGAGGGGGTGAAAAAGTGCCTGCGACACTCCTGTCCGCGACATGCTGGCAGGGGTGCATTGTCCGGTAACCGGCGCGGGATTACATCCACGGCCATGGAAACGAAGCTCCAAGAGTTTCTGTCCCGGCCCATCATCCGCGGCCTGCGCGGGCGATGCCCCAAATGCGGCGAAGGCCGCCTGTTCCGCGCCTTCCTGAAAGTCGCCGACAATTGCCCCGCCTGCGGCGAGGAATTGCACCATCACCGCGCCGACGATTTTCCGGCTTATCTGGTGATCGTCATCGTCGGGCATATCGTCGTGGCGATGGTGCTGGGCGTCGAGGTGGCCTATGCGCCGCCCTTGTGGCTGCACGCGCTGATCTGGCTGCCGGTGACGACGGCGTTGTCGCTGGCGCTGCTCCAGCCGATCAAGGGTGCAGTGGTCGCGGTGCAGTGGCAGCACGGCATGGAAGGCTTCGGCGGCGCCAAGCGGGCGCGCGACGCCGCCGCGCTAGCGTAACGCATCGCGCGGGTTGAGACTCAGCGTCACGTCTGTCGAATAGTCGATCGCGCCGGGCGGCAGCGTCAGCGGCGACGACTGCAGCACCGCGTTGCGGGCGCTGAGCGCGATCTCGTGATAGCGCACATCTTTTGTGTAGCGCTCACGGTCGAGCACCTCGACCTTCGAGACCGTGCCGTTCTTCAGCACCGTGATGCGCAAGCCCACCGTGAAGCTGGCGCTGCCCAGCGTGGCGACGTCGAAATTCCACTTGCGCTCCACCTGGGCGCGGATGAGGTCGCGCACGGCATAGGCCGCCTCGGAGCCGGGTGTGGCGTCGTCGCTGGTGGCCGGCGTGTCGGCGGCGCCGGGCGCGATCAGCGGTTTGGTGTTGCTCTCCGGCTGATGCAGATGCGCAAGATTACGCAGCCTGGTTTCGAGATCGTCGGGCACCGGACGGGTCGCGGTCGGCGAAGCGGGAACGGGCGCATTGGCGGAGGCGGCGGGGCGCGGTGGAGCCCGGCGGGTGACGGGCTGCGGGATTTTCGCCTTCACAGGCTGCGGCGGCGAGGTGGTCTCGGGACCGAGGCGGATGACTTCGACCGGCACGATGCGCGGCGGCGGGACCGGCGCGTGCGACGCCGCGCGCAAGAGATAGAGAAGGACCGCCAGCGCAATGAGGCCGTGCAGCGCCAGCGAGGCGGCAAGGCCACGGCCGTCGCCTTCGGCATAGGCAAGCCCCGCGCGCCACAGCGCGGCGGCCTGTTTGAAGTCGAAGCGGACGGTAAAGGGCATGCGTGACGGACTCTAAACCTCGCGCGCCCCGGCGGCGATGCTGCCCGGTGTGTGCGGTGCTGGCAAGCACTCGGATGTCCCGATTGCTGCCGAAAATGATGCTCGACACACGGACGCGAAACACTTCACGCTGTGCTCAACAACGATAGAGCGGGATCGGGAAACAACGGGAGACGGGCGTCGACGGAGTTCTTATCGAAGGGGACTTTCATGAGCAGTCTTGAAGCCAGGCTTCGCGGCTATCGCCTGACGACCGCGGAGATCGTTTACCGCCTGCCCGATCATCCGGCGATGCTGCAGAGCTTTATCTGGCAGGACCTCGACATCGCGCCGCGCTTTCCCGTGCTGCACAAATTCCTGCGCTTCTGGGAGACCTCGATCGAGGGCAAGCTGTTCCAGGTCCGCGTCGCGTCACGCGGGGTGATCGCCGACGCGGAGCTGAAACTGCACGGCGCGGCGTTTGCGCTGCACTGAGGCCGGCGTTCGCCTTCAGGCAGCGGGCGGATTCGGTCCCGGCGTCTTGTGGAACACCTGATCGGCGACGCTCTCGGCGGCCTGGCCGAGCTGTGTGCCGGCATGGGCGAGCGATTCCTTGATCTTGCCGACCTCGATGCCGTGCTGCTCGGCCGTGACCTGCAGCGCCTTGGCGTGATCGGGGATCTTGGCGAGCTCCTTGTTCAGCGTGTCGGTGACGCTTTTGAGCTTCTCCGGCGTCAGGCCGGCCTTGTTGGCGATGTCGTGCAGATTCTCGTTGATCTTGTTGTACCAGCTCATGCGGTCTCCTGCGGGTGAAGAGGCGCAGATTTAGCATATTGCGCAGAACCGTACCCTTGACGCCCCGCCCCCGTCTCCCTAAATACCCGCATAGTGGCTTGGCACTCCGCGTGCCTGAGTGCTGCTACTCGCTGAATTCACTATCCATTCAAAGACTTAGGGAGAAACCTATGAAATTCCGTCCGCTTGGCGACCGTGTCGTCGTTCGCCGCGTGAAAGAGGAACAGAAGACCGCCGGCGGGATCATCATCCCGGAAACCGCCCAGGAGAAGCCGCAGGAAGGCGAAGTGATCTCGGTCGGCCCGGGCGCCATCAACGAGAAGACCGGCGCGCGCACCCCGTGCGAAGTGAAGGCCGGTGAGTTCGTGCTGTTCGGCAAGTGGTCGGGCACCGAGGTCAAGGTCGACGGCGAGGACCTCCTGATCATGAAGGAGTCCGACATCATGGGCGTGCTCGAAGGCCGCCCGGTCGCGAAGAAGAAGTAGGCCGCGTTATCCGCGACTTGAGACAACACAGAACACCAGGAGAAAATTGACATGGCAGCCAAGGACGTAAAATTCGGCGCCGACGCGCGTGAGCGTCTGCTCCGCGGCGTCGACATCCTCGCCGACGCAGTGCAGGTGACGCTGGGCCCCAAGGGCCGCAACGTCGTGATCGACAAGAGCTTCGGCGCGCCGCGCACGACCAAGGACGGCGTGACGGTCGCGAAGGAAATCGAGCTCGCCGACAAGTTCGAGAACATGGGCGCGCAGATGGTGCGCGAAGTCGCCTCCAAGACCAACGACGCGGCCGGCGACGGCACGACGACGGCCACGGTCCTGGCCCGCGCGATCGTGCGTGAAGGTTCGAAGGCGGTGTCCGCCGGCATGAACCCGATGGACCTGAAGCGCGGCATCGAGAAGGCGGTCGAACTCGTCGTCGCCGACCTCAAGAAGCGCTCCAAGAAGGTCAAGTCGAACGAAGAGATCGGCCAGGTCGGCACGATTTCGGCGAACGGCGACCACGAAGTCGGCAAGATGATCGCGCAGGCGATGGCCAAGGTCGGCAATGAAGGCGTGATCACGGTCGAGGAGGCGAAGAGCCTCGCGACGGAATTGGACGTCGTCGAAGGCATGCAGTTCGACCGCGGCTACATCTCGCCCTACTTCATCACCAACGCCGAGAAGATGATCGCCGAGCTCGACGATCCCTACATCCTGATCCACGAGAAGAAGCTCACCAGCCTGCAGCCGATGCTGCCGGTGCTGGAAGCCGTGGTACAGGCCGGGCGTCCGCTCGTCATCATCGCCGAAGAGATCGAAGGCGAAGCCCTGGCGACCCTCGTCGTCAACAAGCTGCGCGGCGGCCTCAAGGTTGCGGCCGTCAAGGCACCGGGCTTCGGCGATCGCCGCAAGGCCATGCTGGAAGACATCGCGACCGTCACCGGCGGCCAAGTGATCTCGGAAGACCTCGGCATCAAGCTTGAGAACGTCAAGCTGAACATGCTGGGCACCTCCAAGAAGATCCGCATCGACAAGGACAACACCACGATCATCGACGGCGCCGGCGGCAAGAAGGAAATCCAGGCCCGCGTCGCGCAGATCAAGGCGCAGATCGAGGAGACCACGAGCGACTACGACAAGGAGAAGCTGCAGGAACGTCTGGCCAAGCTGGCCGGCGGCGTCGCGGTGATCCGCGTCGGCGGCGCGACGGAAGTCGAAGTGAAGGAAAAGAAGGACCGCGTCGACGACGCGCTCAACGCCACCAAGGCGGCGGTTGAGGAAGGCATCGTCCCGGGCGGCGGCACGGCTCTGCTGTACGCCACCAAGTGCCTGCACGGCGTGACCGGCGACAACGAAGACCAGACGCAAGGCATCGCGATCGTCCGCAAGGCGATCCAGGCGCCGATCCGTCAGATCGTCGAGAACGCCGGCGTCGAGGCCTCCATCGTGGTCGGCAAGCTGCTCGAGCAGAAGTCGTCGACGTTCGGCTTCAACGCGCAGACCGAGACCTATGGCGACCTGATCGATCTGGGCATCGTGGATCCGACGAAGGTCGTGCGCACGGCGCTGCAGAACGCGTCGAGCGTGGCCTCGCTGCTGATCACGACCGAAGCGATGGTCGCGGATCGTCCGAAGAAGGAATCGGGCGGCGCCGGCGGCGGCATGGGCGGCGGCGGCATGGGCGGCGGCATGGGCGACATGGACTTCTAAGTCCGGTTGCTCGGTCGCTCAGACTGAAAACGGAAAGGCCCGGTGGTGACACCGGGCCTTTTTGTTTGTCACTCAGTCAAATGTTATAAAAGGACAAGATTGAGGCGACAAAATCGATGCCTAAAAAGGAAACGAGAAAGTCCAGCATTGCCAGTGCAGAAGCGATACGGCGAATTGAAAGCGCCGTAAAAGCGGGCGATACCGCACTAGATCTGAGGATCGACGATCTGGTTCGCCTTCCGCAACTTGGCGAATTGCATTCCTTTCAATCTCTCAATCTCAGTGGAACACAAATCCTCGACTTGGAGCCAATTGCCGGCTGTGACCAATTGAAAGAGCTCGATCTATCCGGCACGAACATCTTCGATCTGTCATCACTTCCGCCACTCGCATCCCTCGAGCGTCTTCGCTTAAGCTCTACTGAAGTCTCCGATTTAACTCCCGTTGCCAGACTTACGAATCTCAATTCGCTTCATCTCGATGGAACGCCCCTTTCTGATTTAGCGCCGATAGGAAGGCTAACTTCTCTACGTAGGCTTATTTTACCAGGATGCCCGATCTATGATTTGTGGCCAATCTCGAACCTTCGAAATCTAGAAGCGCTGAATCTTATGGGCACGCGAATATCAAATCTGGAGCCGCTGTCGAATCTGAGATCGCTGCAACTTCTTAGCGTATCGTCCACTCAAGTTTTTGACCTCTCGCCACTCGCTTCTACAACCTCTTTAATCGATGGCGCTATAAGTCAAAGATATTTTGGCCTCGTCTATTCCTACTGCCCGCTAAAAGATGAACGACTTTTGAGGTATTCCGCATTGGAAAATCCTGACTGCACGATTTTGACAATCAACTATTTGCGCGAGGAGCAAGGACTACCTTCTTATCGAGACAGTAGTCGGCCGAAAAACAAAGGTACCCTCCGATCCGATATACCCGAGCCGCTGGATGGCGTGCCTTCGCCGTTTGACTTCGACGTCACCGAACACGGCACCATTACGCTCGCAGCCAGCGATACAAATGCCCCAGCCTTTCGCTTTCCGACCAGCCGGCGCGACCATTCGCATCGGCTCGACGCCTGTAAGGTCTTGGCGAAAGATCTTGCGCAAGCGCTGTCACGGCGGCAATACGACAATGTAAGACCCGAATATCTCTCATATCTCGAACGCTATCTCGACCGCCTACCGGCCGACACCGAAGACGGCAACATGCTGCTGGCGGACGGCATGGCACGTGGCCTACATCATCTGTTCGCCGCTGAGGCTGATGTGTTGCCAGTCGGACTGGCTAGCGAACTGCGTGTGCTGCTGGAACAGCATATTGCTGTGGGCGTCTACTACCCCGAGATTGGTACGTTTAATCGAGACGTGCGCGATGGAAAGACAAGTGCTGCCTTCCCGATTGCGGCCGCGATGGCGCTGGTCGAAGAGGTCGAGGCGCATACACCGGATGTCTTCGAGCCGATGGTGTCCGATGCATTCTCCGATGCACAATCAACCCCTCCTCCATTGCCCGTCCTATCGGTCGAACGCCTTCAACTAACGCGAGATACGATAGTACCGCCGCGCATCCCCGACGGCATCACCGATCCGAAGGCATCCCGCGAATTCGCCACCGCGAGCACGGCAAACCGGCTCTGGAAGACGATGGAGCGCGCCGGACAAGTCGCAACCGTAGGCGGGGGATTGAGCCTGGCGGCGCACGAAATGGCCCCGCATATGCAGGAGTTGCTGCACTGGCTGGCAGAAGTGTTGAAGGTCGTAAATTGATGATAACGGTGCTCCACGCCAGTACCCCTCACCTAGCAAAATCTAAGGCTTGGCTTCGCGAAGTGCTTCGCCAAACCTAAGATTTTGCGTCCTCTCCCGCTCGCGGGAGAGGTAAAATGGGGTGCAAGCAAGCGCTCTACTTCTTGTCCGCGTCGGCAGCCTTCTTCTCATCCGGCTCATCCAAATTCCAATCCACCTTCACGGTCATCGGCGTGTCGATGAGCTGGCCGTCCTTGACCGCCGGGCGGTAGTGCCATTTGGCGACGCAGTCGACAGCGGCGCTGTCCAAGCGGTCCGAGCCGCTGGTCTTGGCGATCTTGATGGTGCTGACGGTGCCGTCGGCGAGGACTTGAAAGCTGAGCTCGGTCGCGCCCTCGTCGCCGAAGATGCGGGCGAAGAAGGGGTAGTCGTCGCGGCAATTCTCGGGCTTGGAGAGCTCGGGCGGGCGGGAGACGTGCTGGATCACGGGGATGCGCACCACCTGCTTGACGATCTTGACCGGGGCCTCGGTGCGCGCCTCCAGCTTTTCGTAGAGGTCGTAGAAGAACAGCAGCGAGGAGCCGGTGGCGACGGCGCCAGCGATCACGACGGCCCACAGATGGTGGCGGAAGCTCTGGTTGTAGAACAGGCCCGACGAGACGACGAAGATGATGAACTCGATGACGATCACGGTGGCTCCATGGCGTGGATCGGACTCGATGGCCGTCACGCGTTTGACAATTTGTCATGGCCTGCCTGAGCGGGCCATAGAGGTGAAACAGCCTCACTTGGCCAAAAGTGTGTCTGGCCGAACTGGATGGCCCGCTTTTGCGGGCCATGACAAAATAAGTTTTGCTCACTTCACGCGTGTAAACAGCACAGCGGTCGCAACCACGGTCTCGACCGGCTCGGCGAAGCCGCCGGCGATCCAGCGCTTGGCGATCTGGATGATGGCGCCAAGCATGCCGACGACCAGCAGCGCGTCCCTCGCGCCCGGCGCGAACAGCGCGGCGAACTTCGCGGCGCCCTCGATGCTCGCGGCGCGCATGGCGGGGCCGTGGTCGTCCAAGTCTAGCAGGAAGACCCGGGCGGCGCCGGGATGGGATTTGAGGACGGTGAAAAAGCCGGTCAGCGCGGCGGCGATGGGGTCCTTGGCGGCTTTGAACGCCGCGATGTCGTCCAGCAACTCGTCCTGCGCCAGGCGATAGGCCTCGACGAAGATCGCGTCGCGGCTGGGGAACGACTCGTAGAAATAGCGCGCGGTCAGGCCGGCCTCGGCGCAGATCGCGGCCACCGAGGTGCCTTCGAGGCCGAAACGGCCGGCCACCTCCAGCGCGGCGCGGACCAGGCGGGCGCGGCGGTCCGTCTGGCGGTCCTCGAAACTTTGCCCGGAATAGCGGCGTTTTTCGCGTGCCATGGGAAGATTTCTGGACCGGGCCCTTGACGAAGTAAAGGTATCTGACTATCTGACAATCAAGATTATCAGATGAAGGATGCCGCCATGGCCGAGACCGCTCTTCCGACCCAACGCCGCGACTGGCTGGGCGCCTTCACCGCCGTGCGCAAGCTGCTCGCCGATCCCAACGACACCCATTCGGTGTTCCGCATCATGATGGCGCTGAACGCGGGCACGGGGGCAAAGAACTACCAGCGCCTGCTGCGCTCGGCCGAGGGCGGCCGCATCGCGTATCAGCGGCCCGAGCTGATCGAGAAGCTGATGGACCGCGCCTGGCTCGCGACCTTTGCGCCGGGCACGGTCGGCGCGGCCTATCGCGGCTTCCTGGAGAAGACGGGCTATTCGGCGGACGGGCTCAAAGCGGTCGGCGACGACGTGCATGGCGAGAAGGTGATGGAGCATCCCTATGCCTGGTTCGGCCGGCGCGAGCGCGACCTGCACGATATCTGGCATGTGCTGACGGGCTACCAGGCGGACGATCCGCTGGGCGAGCTTTGCCTCGTCGCGTTCACCTATGCACAGGTGCGTGGGCTGGGCTGGGGCTTCATCGCGCTCGCGGGGTCGCTCAAGAGCCTGAGCGAGACCGGTGGCGCGGCGCTGCGGCGCGCGGTGCGTGAGGGCTATCGCAATGGCCGCGATGCGGCGTGGCTGCATGCCGAGGATGTCGAGGCGCTGTTCGCCGAGCCCCTCGAAGCGGCGCGGACGCGGTTGAACATTCCCAAGCCTGTGGCGTATCACAAGGCGCACGCGCTTCTCGACACGCCGCTGGCGGCCGAGCTGGCCGCGGCGTAGTTCTTAACCTCTCCCGCACTTCGCGGGAGAGGTCGAAAACGCGGAGCGTTTTCGGTGAGGGCGGTCGGCGCTCCACGCCAGTACCCCTCACCTAGCAAAATCTAAGGCTTGGCTTCGCGAAGTGCTTCGCCAAACCTAAGATTTTGCTTCCTCTCCCGCTCGCGGGAGAGGACAAATGGCGGCGAAACGCCGAGGACAATCGGCATGAGCACGGTTCTGGTCACGGGAGGCTCCGGCTTCATCGGCGGGCATTGCATCCTGCAAGCGCTGGCGGCGGGGCATACGGTGCGCACGACGGTGCGCAATCTCTCGCGCGAAAGCGAGGTGCGAATGGTGCTGAGCCGCGCGGGCGCCACGGGGCTGGACCGCTTGTCGTTCTTCGCGGCGGATCTGGAGAAGGATGCGGGCTGGGCCGAGGCCGCGGCAGGCTGCGATTTCGTGCTGCACGTCGCCTCGCCGTTTCCGGCGGCGCCGCCGAAGCACGAAGACGAATTGATCGTGCCGGCGCGTGAGGGCGCGCTCCGGGCGCTGCGCGCGTCGCGCGATGCGGGGGTCAAGCGCGTGGTGCTGACCTCGTCCTTCGCGGCGATCGGCTATGGCCACAAGCAGCGAACCCAAGCGTTCGACGAGACCGACTGGACGGTGCCGGACGGCGACGACACGACGGCCTATGCCAAGTCCAAGACGCTGGCGGAGCGCGCGGCATGGGACTTCATCGCGCGCGAGGGCGGCGCGCTGGAATTGTCGGTCGTCAATCCGGTGGGCGTGTTCGGGCCGGCGCTGGGGCCGGATCTGTCGACCTCGATCGTGATCGTGCAGCGCCTGATGGACGGCGACTTTCCGGGCATGCCCAAGCTGTTCTTCGGCCTCGTCGACGTGCGCGACGTCGCCGACCTGCACCTGCGCGCGATGACCGATCCCAAGGCGAAGGGCGAGCGCTTCCTCGCGGTGGCGGGCGATTTCATCTCGATGGCCGATATCGCCGCGATCCTGAAGCAGCGCATGGGCGCCGCGGCGGCCAAGGTGCCGACGCGGCAATTGCCGAACTGGATGGTGCGGATGGTCGGATTGTTCGATCCCGCGGTGCGGCTGATCTCGCCGGAACTGGGCAAGACGAAGAACGCGACCAATGCGAAAGCGCGGCGCGTGCTCGGCTGGATGCCGCGCTCGAACGAGGAGTCCATCGTGGCATCGGCGGAGAGCCTGGTCCGGCTCGGCCTGCTCAAGGGCGCGAAGACGGCGGCCTGAAGCGGCGGGTTGCGAAGGCGCAGGCGCTGACGCAGTGTGCCGCGCCAACCCTGTTCGAGGATTCCATGAACGCGCGCCTGCTTGTCTTGTTGCCTCTGCTCTTCGCCGCCACGATTGCCAATGCCGCGCCGGCCGGGTTCAAGCCGGCCCTGTCGCACAAGAACGAGTGCGAGGCGATGGTGCCGGCGTCCTGGGGTCCGGGCTTCGCCGGTATCGGCATGAAGGCGCCGCGCGGCGCGTCGAACATCCTGGTCTCGTTCAAGGAGGGCACGATCCCGAGCGAGAAGGCCGGCCTCAAGGACGTCTACACGGTCACCAAGACCTATGAGGACAGCGCCGCGCGCTACTGGATCGAATACAAGGAAGGCTCGGGCAGCGTGCACCACTGGTATATCGTCACGCCGGTCGGCGGCAATCTGTGCACCGCGATCCTGGAGTTCGATTCGGCGCTGAGCGAAACCGACGCCAAGACCGTTGCGACGTCCTTGAAGAAGCACTGAGCACGGCAAGGCATTTCACGATCAATTCCACACCGCCGTCAGGGTCTGCGCCCTGTCGGCGGCAGTGGATTTTCAAGTCTTGATCGCAGCCGCGATTGGGCCTTCTCTGCGCGCCGCATAACCAACGCCAGAGAGCTCCACCATGTCTTTCACCATCTACGACGCCTCGATCGTTCCGATGATTCGGGCGCTGAACAATCTGTCCAAGATCCTCGACAAGGCGGCGGCGCAGGCCAAGACCGAAGACAAACCGCTGGCGGCGCTCATTGAAGCCAAGCTGGCGGACGACATGCGGCCGCTGCCGTTCCAAATCCAGTCGGCGTCGGATGCGGCGAAGGGCTGCGCCGCGCGGCTGGCCGGCATCACGGCGCCGTCGATGCCCGACACCGAGACCACGTTCCCCGAGCTGCAGGCGCGCATCGCCAAGACCGTGGAGTTCCTGAACAGCGTGACGCGGGCGCAATTGGACGGCGCGGAGACGCGCGAGGTCGTGCTGAAATTCCCCAATGGCGAGATGAAGTTCAGCGGCGCGGATTACGTGACGAATTTCGCGCTGCCGAATTTCTTCTTCCACGTGACGACGGCCTACGCGATCCTGCGCCATAAGGGGATCGCGATCGGCAAGATGGATTTCCTGGGCGGCGTGTAGAACCGGCGTTACCCCGCGTCGGGCTCCGGCGCGGGGGTCTGCAGATAGGGCTCGACCGTGCCTTTGTACTTGATCGTCATCGGCTTGCCGTGGCGGTCGACGGTCTTGCCGACGGCGAGGCGGACCCAGCCTTCGCTGACGCAGTACTCCTCGACATTGGTCTTCTCGACGCCGTTGAAGCGGATGCCGACGCCACGCTCGAGCAGCGCCTGGTCGTAATATTTGCTGTCGGGGTCGGTAGAGAGGCGGTCGGGCGGCGTGTCGGACATGACGGGACGGTTCTTTGCCGGTGTTGCGGGCGGCAGGCATAGACGATCCGGCACGGTCTTGCCAATGCGCCCGCGCGCTGCCCTATCGGACCGGATAGCTGCCGAGCAACATCATCGCGACACGGCCGTCGGGATCCGCCAGGGGCAACGCCACTTCACTGTAGACATAGGTGGCTCGGCCGAGCTGGACATGGGAGACGGCGACGACCGGCGCGTCCGCCTTGACGGTCGCCTTCAGGATGGCAGTGAGATGCTGGGCGATGTCGAAAGCCAGGTCGCGCACCACGGCGCCGGTCGCTTCCCGGCCGAATCGGCGGATCAAGTCGGTGCCGCACAAGCGAACGCGAAAATCCTGCTCGCCGACGATCTCGAGCAGCGCGAGATGGCCGATCCAGGGCCGCAATTCTCCGACCGGCAGGTCGCCCCGAATTGGCATCGCGCGGCCATCGCACTTCTGCAACCAATAGGATAGCAGTGCTTCAAGCTGCGGCGGCAGCGAGCGGATTTGCGCGCCGAGGCGATGAATCTGCTGCTCGCCCGACATTCTCGATTTGCCGTATCTCACGTGTGGAGATGCCGGGTCGCGTGGCCGCGGCGGTGGGATTTCCGGTGGAATCTCGCAAATGCACCGCACAGAAGGTGACTGTCGGAACGGAAGATGCTGGCGAGGGACGCGTCTCTTCTGCGCGTCGCTACCTTGACGCCCTCCGCATACCAACCCGATAAAGGTCTAATGTCCCGCGAACTGCGGGTGAATATTCGCATCGGCATCCGAGATTTCCACGGTTGTCCTGACAATAGTCAAGCCTGCCGCCACGAATGCAGACAAAACCTTAGATACAGGACGATGCAACCGGAGGTCAAGGGGAAAGTATAGGTAGATAGGCGTGCGGGGTCGAAAATCTAAGCAAAAATCCGGTTTCGAGGATGGAACACCGCTTATCCGGTCGGTTTTCGCCGAGCGCCTGAAATGGCTGCTCGATCAATTCGAGACCCGGGTCGAGGCGGGCAAAGTTGCCGGCGTCACGGCCGAGCATCTGCCGTCCTATCTCAAGGACGGCGCACAGCCGCGCTTCGAGACCATTGCGCGCCTGGCGGCAGCGCAGAAGGTCTCGCTCGACTGGCTCGCGACCGCCACGATCGCG
>OLLQ01000766.1_pt1 | contig 12394 bp, 11 predicted proteins | sample 1604571 | NCBI WGS metagenome assembly OLLQ01 (sample SAMEA104055722, study PRJEB20765) | soil metagenome | isolation source: soil
CTCGCCTGCGACCTGCGCATCGCGGCCGACACCGCGGTGATGACGACAGCCTTCGCCAAGGTCGGTTTCTCCGGCGACTATGGCGGCACCTATTTCCTCAGCCAATTGGTCGGCAGCGCCAAGGCGCGCGAGCTCTATTACCTGTCCGACCGCATCGACATGAAAGAGGCGCACCGCCTCGGCCTGGTGAACTGGGTCGTGCCGCCGGACCAGCTGCAGGCCGAGACGCTCAAGCTGGCGCATCGCCTCGCCAAAGGCCCGCGCGTCGCCTACCGCTACATGAAGGAGAACCTCAACCGCGCCCACACCGGCGCCGATGTCGAGGAGTGCATGGACCTCGAAGCCACCCACCACGTCCACGCCGCAGCGACCGAGGACCACCGCGAGGCCGCCAAGGCCTTCGTCGAGAAGCGCGAGCCGGTGTTCAAGGGACGCTGAACGGCGAAAATTTCTACAATCGTCGTTGCGAGCAGCGTGCTAAAGTTTTTCACCTCCCCAGCATGGGAAGGGTTCGTAGCGACAGCGTACGAACGGTGAGCGAAGCGAACCCGTCGGGTGGGGGAGTCACTTCCCTACCCGGAATGCTTCGCATTCCGACCTCCCCATGCTGGGGAGGTTAAAAGGGGAAGCTATGTTGAGACTGATATTGGGCGCCGTCATCGGCGTCGTCGCCTGGATGGCCGTCGTCTTCGTCGTGAGCTATCTCGTTCGCGCGGCCGCGCCGGAGATCAACGCCGCGATGGTCGCGCACACGACCGTGACCGCGATGGCCGAGCGCCTGGCCATCAGTTTCGTGGCCTCGTTGGTGAGCGGCTATCTCGCCATGCTGATCGCCCGCGACAGCCGTGGACCGCTGATCGCCGGCGTGCTGATGCTGTTCATTTTCGTGCCCTATCATCTGTTCGGGCGCGACGCCGGCGGCACGATCTGGACCTCGTTCCCGCTGTGGTATCACCTGACCTTCTTCGTCTCGCTGCTGCTGCTGAGCATCCTCGGCGGGCGTTTCACCCGGCGCTGATCACGCCGCCTGCGCCGCGGTCCGCCACGCCGGGAAGGTTGCGGTCATTGTCGTGCCTTGGCCGGGCGTGCTCTCGATGTGCAGTGTGCCGCCATGCAGCTCGATCAGCGATTTTGTGATCGGCAGTCCCAGTCCCGTACCCTGGTGCTGGCGCGCGATCCGGGAATCGATCTGGCCGAAGGCGGCCAGCGCCACGGCGATGTCTTCCGCCTTCATGCCGATGCCGGTGTCGCGCACGAATATGGCCACGCCGTCCTCCGCGCGCCGCGCTCCGCTCGTCACCGTGCCGCCGGCCGGCGTGAACTTCACGGCATTGGACAGGAAATTGAGCAGCACCTGCTTCAAGGCCCGTTCGTCGCACAATAGCGGTGCCAACCCCGGCTCGATCGCCGTCGCCAGCGTCACATCGCTCTTCTGCGCCCGGCTCCGCACCAGTGTCAGGCATTCCTCGATCGTGGCGCCGAGCGCGACGCTCTCTTCGCGCAATTCCAGCTTGCCCGCCTCGAGTTTCGACAGATCCAGGATGTCGTTGATCAGGTCGAGTAGATGGCGCCCGCTGGTGTGAATGTCCTTGGCGTAGTCGGCATATTTCCGCAGGCCCACCGGCCCGAACATCTCGTCCTTGATGACTTCGGCGAAACCGATGATGGCGTTCAGCGGCGTGCGCAATTCGTGGCTCATATTGGCCAGGAACTCGGTCTTGGTGCGGTTGGCGAACTCGGCCGCGTCCTTGCTCTTGATCAGCTCGGCTTCCATCGCCTTGCGTTCGCTGATGTCGACGATCCAGGACAGCGATGCCGGCTGGCCGTCCCAGTCGGTCAGCGCGGCGCGGGCCTCGACCCACAATTCGCTGTGATCGCGGCGCAGCATGCGGAATTCGTAGTGCGAGACCGTTTCCTCGCCCGCCAGACGCCGGCGCATATGCTCGGCGACCAGCGCGCGATCGTCCGGATGGATCGAGACCTGGCCGTTGCGGCTGCGTCCGGCACGCTCGTCCTCGATCGTGGCGTGGTTGATCTCCTGCGTCGAGTCATAACCGAGCAATTGCGCAAAGGCCGCGTTGGTGTAGAGCACCTCGGTGTTGGTGCGTACGACGATGCCTTGCCGCGAGCCTTCGACGACGCGGTGCAATTGCGCTTCGGCGCGGCGGGCCTGCTCGACCTCGTCGGGCCGGATGATAGCCGTGACCATCTCGCCGCCGTCGCTCGTCAGCGTGACGGCGACCTTGGCCCAGCGTCCATGCGCGCGCGCCCAGCGCACCACGATCGTCTGTTCGCGATACGTGCCGTCGGCGATCCATCGCGCCGACCACAGGAAGAAATCGTAATCGTCCGGATGGATGTGAGCGACGAGCGACTCGCCTTCGGCGACGTCGCTGACCAGGCGCCGGCTCTCCTGCGTCGCACTCACGCTCAGCACGAGGCCCGCGGCATCGAGAACGATCTCGACCGCCGCCGCGTTGGCTTGCTGCTGTTGAAGAGTCTCCGGCACGCACACTCCCCGTGACGCGGATGACGGCACGCGCCTCCGCATTCTTTGGCGCGAATGTAGGCACGCGCGGTTAAGAGGGGATTACGCACGCGGCGCGGTAACGTCTCGTTAGCATCCGCTCGCGCGAGTGTGATAACGTGCCGCCAAAGCGCCGCAATCATGCCGTTCCGGCGACCGTATTGCAGACGACGCTGCCCTTGTTGCTTCAGGGTGGGGACACCGATGACAAACAATCAGCTTTATTTCGCCCGCAAAGCCGCGTTTGCCGCCGGCATCGCGCTCGTGTTTGCATTGAGCGCCTGCAACACCGGCGCACCGACACCACCACCATCGCCGCCGCCGAAAGAGGCTGACAACGGGTCAACGGATACGGTCGTCGTGACCGGGTCGCGCATACCGGGAGGAGATATCTCGGCTTCGCCACTCTCCGTCGCAGGCCTTACCGGCGCAGATTTGACGGCGCGGCAGGCAGGCAGCTACCGAAATCCGCAAATCAACCTCCCGCAACCCGAGATCACCGCGAAATATCCGGACGCAAAGCCGAACCCCGTCATGGTGACGGCGGAGCAGCCGATCTCCACCTTCTCGATCGACGTCGATACCGCGTCCTACGGCGTCGTGCGCGATGCGCTGAACCAGGGCGTCCTGCCGCAGGCCGATGCCGTACGCGTCGAGGAGATGGTGAACTATTTCGACTACGCTTATCCCGTGCCGCAGAGCCGCGCGGTGCCGTTCAGCACCAGCATCCGCGTCTATCCGACGCCGTGGAACAAGGACACGCAGATCCTTCATATCGGCATCAAGGGCTTCGACATCCCGAAGAAGGAGCGCCCGTCCGCCAACCTCGTCTTCCTGATCGACAGCTCCGGCTCGATGGACATGCCCAACAAGCTGCCGCTCCTGATCCGCTCGTTCCATTTGCTGGTCGATCAGCTGACCGCCAGGGACCGCGTCACCATCGTGACCTATGCCGGCGCCGTCGGCGTCGTGCTGCCGCCCACGCCGGGCTCGGACAAGGCGAAGATCCTCGCGGCGCTCGATCAGCTCCACGCCGGCGGCTCGACCGCGGGCGGCGAGGGCATCCGCATGGCGTACCAATTGGCGGAAGCGAATTTCGTCAAGGGCGGCGTCAACCGCGTGCTGCTGGCGACCGACGGCGATTTCAATGTCGGCATCACAGATCCCAAGGCGCTGGAGGATTTCGTCGTCCGCGAGCGCTCCAGCGGGGTCTACCTCACCTGCCTCGGCTTCGGCACCGACAATTACGACGACGCGCTGATGCAGAAGATCGCCCAGGCCGGCAACGGCAACGCCGCCTTCATCGACACGATCAACGAGGCGCACAAGGTCTTCGTCGACCAGCTTGCCGGCACCCTGTTCACCATCGCCAACGACGTGAAAATCCAGATCGAGTTCAACCCCGCCCGAATCGCCGAATATCGCCTGATCGGCTACGAGACCCGCATGCTCAACCGCACGGATTTCAACAACGACCGGGTCGATGCCGGCGACATCGGCTCGGGCACCACGGTGACCGCGCTGTATGAGATCACGCCGGTCGGCTCCAAGGCGCAGATGTCCGATCCGTCGCGCTACAGCAAGCCGGCCGCAGCGACGGGTAATGCCAGCGAGCTCGCCTTCCTGAAGATCCGCTACAAGCTGCCGGGCGCGAAGGTCTCCAGGCTGATCGACCGTCCGATCACCGACGCGGACGTGACCGCCGATTTCAACCAGGTCTCGCCCGACATGCGCTTCGCCGCCTCGGTCGTCGGCGCGGCGCAGCTCATGCGCCACGATCCCTACATCAAGGATTTCGACTACGACCGTGCCAAGACCATCGCCACCGCCGCACGCGGCGACGATCTCTTCGGCTACCGCGCCGAGTTCATCCGCATGCTCGATCTGGCCAAGACCGCCGCGTCGCAGCAGGCCCTGAACCGACCCGTGTCGCCGGAATAAATGAAGATCGCCCTCTCCCGCGCATCGCGGGGGAGGGCGGCTTGCGTTTCAAAACGCCCGCTGCGCCACGCGGATCAGCAACTGGCCTTCGAGTCCTGCGGCGCGATGCACGCCGATCTGCGTGACCTCCGGCGACGTCGCGATCTTCGCGAAGGCGGCGGCCGAAGGGTATTCCACCAGCGCGCACAAATCCCAAATATCCTCGACCTCGCCGATCACCAGCGACGCGATCTGGCCGCCGAACAGGAACTTGCCGCCATGGCTCTCGACCACCTTCTGCATCGCCGCGCCGTAGATCTGATACGCCTCGCGCCCCGACAGATCCGTCGCGCGCCCGTCGGCATAGACCGCCTTGTCCTTGAACTTGAGCAGGTTGAGCATGACGATCGGCGCGTCCGATGCCTCGCTCATCAGCGCCATCACGCGCGCGCCCTTCGGATAGACGTGATTTTCGACGTTCATGGGTCCCTCGCGATCAATCATTGCCCGACAGCATCAGCGTCGGCACGCCGCCGGTGCCGCCGCGCACCGTGAACACCGACGTGCCCGGCTTGCGGCCCTTGCGCACCTCGGAGACATCGATCCCCGCCGCCGCGATCCGCGCCCGCGCCGCCTCCGGGTCCCTCACCCGCCAGGCGAGGCCGCCGAATTTGTCTTTGGCATCGCTCACCGGCACCTTCAGGCTGGCGCCGATCTCGACCACCGCGCCGCCGCAGCGGAAGAACAATTGCCGCGCACCCCATTGCGCATTGGCGCGGTCGAGCCGCAGGTCGAGCCCCAGCCGCCCGCCATACAGCGCCACCGCCCGCTCGGGATTGGCCGTGTTGACGACGATGTGATCCAGGCCGCTCACCGACGCATCGCCGAATGGCGCCGGCGACACCGGCCACAGCGCCGCGTCCGGCTTGTTCTCGACGATGAACAGCGCGACGCCGTTGGCGCTGGCGCGCGTCATGACGGCGAGTTCCCAGCTCCGCTCGTCGCCTTGCGCGTTCGTCGTGCGCGGCGTGTGCCGCTGGAACGCCAATCCGCGCCGCTCGAACAGGCGCAAAGCCTCGCCGAGGTCCGGCACCGAAAAACCCAGGCCCCAGATGCCCTCGCCGAACTTGTCGAGATCGGCGTGCATCGCCCGCGCCTCGGCGCTGTCGCCGTCGGAGCCGATGACGTCGAGCGCGACGTTGCCGAACTGGAACCAGGCATGCTCGCCGTCCGGCGGCATCAGGCCCCGCCAGTTGGGCGCCACGCCGAAGATGATCTCCAGACGGCGCACCGTCGCGGCGAAGTCGCGGACCTGGACCGCGATATGGTCGAACCCCGTGATCATGGCGCCGCGCCGCCCGGCGGCGGCAGCGTCACGCCGGCGGCCTTGAGCCGGCTCGCCAGCCCGTCATCGCGATCGCCCAGTCTGTAGGCCGCGAGCCAGAATTCCTTGGCCTTGTCGAAGGTCCTGGTCCGGGCATAGGCGACGTCGCCCAGTACCGTGAGCGCGATCTCGTTGGCCTGCAGCGTGTTCGATTTGCGCGCATCGGCCTCGGCGCCGTCCAGATCGCCCAGATTGAGCCGCGCGCTGGCGCGGCCGGCATGATTGTAGAACGCCGGCGTGATCGCGATGGAGCGGTCGAACGCCGCCGCGGCCGCGACCGAATGGTGCAGATGCATATAGGCGAAACCCAGATTGGCCTGCGCGCCGGCATCGGCCGGCATGAATGCCGCCGCGATCTCCAGATCGCGCATCCAGCGGTTCTCGTCGTGCCGCAGCGTGAGCCAGCCCTCCGCCCGCGCCGTCAGCGCGTCGGCGCGCGCCTGGGGCGTATCGGCACCGAGAAACGCTTGCGTGCAATCGCGGACCAGATTGGCGTTCGCCTGCGGACCCGGTATCGACGTCATCACGCAGTGCGGCGCGGACGCGGCGCCTTCGCTCCACTGCGCCAGCTCCCGATTCAGGTCGTCGATCTCCTGCGGCGCCTTTGCGCTGGTGTCCTGCACCGCCGCCTGCTGCGCCAGCGCGATGTCGCTTTTCACCGCGTCGAAGCGGCCGAGCCACAACGCCGCACGCGCCCGCGCTAGATAGGCGCCATAATTGTGATCGCCGGCTGCGATCGTCGCGTCTCGGTCGGCATGGGAACCCGCCAGATCGCCAAGCATGAACCGCGCCAGCGCGCGCTCGCGAAACGCGGCGGGATCGTGCGGGTCCAGCACGATCTGCGCGTCGAGATCGGCCCGCGCGTCCGCCCAGCGCCCATATTCGACATACAGATACGCCCGCTCGTGCAGCGCGGCCCAGTTGCCGGGTAACAGCTTGATCGACAGATCGAGATCGGCGACCGCCGCGGGATAGCGATGGAAATCGCCCGGCGCGTCCTCGACGAACGCCCGCCGGAACAGCAGCATCGACTTCATCTGCGGATCGCTCTCGCTTGCGATCGCACCATCGCATGCGGCGGAGGACACGCCCGTCGCGTTGGTCTTGTAGTCCATGCAGCCCGGTGGATTGGGCAGCGTTGCCATGTCCATCGGTGTGACGTCGGCGAACGCGGCCAGCGGCCACGACATCGCCAGCACGGCAAGCAATACGCGCATGGGATTCCCTTCCGAAGCCGCAAGTGTTTCACCGCCGCCGGAACGCCGCAAGGCGCCAAAAGAACAGGGCGCGGACGCTTTCGCGCCGCGCCCTGCCTGGAAGATGAAGGCGTCTTAGCCGACGACGGGCTTGTCGTTGACGCGGGCGAAGAATTTCTGGCTCTGCTCGCCGCCCTGGTTGTAGTGCTTGGCGGTCGAGAAGTCGGTGATCTTGGCGATGTTCGCCGCCACGTCGTCGGCCGTCGCGTTGTGGCCGAGGTTGACGCCGTCGGTCTCGACCAGTTGCGCCGCCGCGAACACCCCCGCCGCCGCCGTCAGGATCGTGCCGGTCGGCGCGTCCTCGCTGACGAGATAGACCACCGCCGGCGTGACGTATTCCGGCTTCAGCATCGCCAGGATGTTCGGGGGCATCAGGTTCTCGGTCATGCGCGTGCCGGCGACCGGGCAGATCGCGTTGACCTTGATGTTGTCCTTGGCGCCTTCCAGCTTCAGCGTGTTCATGAAGCCGACCAGCGACAGCTTGGCCGCGCCGTAATTGGTCTGGCCGAAATTGCCGTACAGGCCGGTCGACGACGTCGTCACCACGATGCGGCCGTATTGCTGCTTCTTGAAGATCTCCCACAGCGCCTTGCACGGCTTGACCGTGCCCATCAGGTGCACCGCCATGACGGCGTCGAAATCCTTCATCTCCATCTTGGAGAAGCTCTTGTCGCGCAGGATGCCGGCATTGGCGACCAGGATGTCGACGCGGCCCCATTTGTCCATCGTCTGCTGGACGAGGTGTGCCACGCCCGCGTCGTCGCTGACCGACGCGCCATTGGCCATCGCCTCGCCGCCGGCATCGGTGATTTCCTTGACCACCGCTTCCGCCGCGGCGGAGTTGCCGCCGGTGCCGTCGACGCTGCCGCCCAGATCGTTGACCACGACTTTGGCGCCGCGCTTGGCGAGGTCCAGCGCATGGGCGCGGCCGAGGCCGCCGCCGGCGCCGGTGACGATGGCGACTTTGCCTTTGAACTCGATGGTCATGGCGGAGAACTCCTTGAGAACGGGACTGGAATGACAGGCGCGGGAGTGATGGCGCAGCCCGGTTTCCGGGTCAAGCCGCCGCGCGTTTGGGCGCAAAAAGCCGCCGCAGCGCGCGGTTTGCGGGTATCTCGACGTACCGGCACAGCAGCCAGCCCCACACCACGCACACCGCCAGCAGCGCGAACGGCTCCGGCCACCAGATCCAGTCGCCGAACCTTATGCCGAAGATCAGCGTGTCGTCCGGCGGATAGGCGCCCTCGACGAAGCGGATCAGCTGCAGCCACGCCGTCTGCCCGATATAGATCGCGAACGACCATTCGCCGAGCTTCAGCAGGGGCCTGGTGGCCAGGAACCGCGCGACGAAGCCGCGGTCGAAGCTCAGCGCATAGACCAGCCACAGCATCGGCACGACCGTGTAGATGTCGCGCGACGTGTGCGACCAGCCATTGTCGAACGTCCCGAACCCGATCCACACCAGCACCGCCAGCTGCAGCGCCGACAATGCGATCTCCGGCAGCGTGTCGGCGAATTCCTTGGTCTTGCCGTAGAGCACGCACATCCCCACGCCCACCGCGAACGCGCTCATGCCGCGGAAGATGCCGTTGTGGAAGGTGATGTCGAGCCCGTGCTTGCCCGTCAGCGACAGCCACGCCAGTCCGGCGATGCCGGCGCCGATCAAGCCGACCGCGCTCAGCCATCCCTTCCGCGACAGCACGAGATAGACCGGGAAGATCAGGCACAGCAGGAACTCGACGCTGACGAACCAGCTCGCGCCGTTCCACGACAGATAGGGAAAGATGTTCCACGCCTGCACCAGGAACAAATTGGCGATGAAGGTCCAGAACGTCACGACCGGATGGTACTTCGCCTCATAGATCGACTGCGTGCCCTCGGCATGCGCCAGTCCGTTCAGCAGCAGCATGATCAGAAGGATATAAAGCAGCATCGCCAGGTGCAGCGGATAGAGCCGCGACAGCCGCGCCACGAGGAATTCGCGATAGGCGCTGCCGCGCCAGAACTCGTACACCCGCGCCCCGTAGACATAGGTCAGGATGAACCCCGACAGCGCGAAGAAGAACTCCACCCACATATAACCGTGCCCGATCAGCAGATCGAACGGCTTGAAATTGCGGTAATGATGCCCCTCGCAATAGTGATAGAGCACCAGGATCAGCGGCGGGATGGCGCGCGCGCCGGCCAGCGCCTTGATCTCGCCGGGGCGGGAGGGCTGTGCCGTCATGCCGCTGCGATCTCCGGAAACCGCGCCGTGATGGCATCGACCGCCGTCTTCAGCCGCTCGTAGCGCGACCCGGTGATCGTGACGAAGGGCAGGGCGCGCTGCTCCAATTCCTGCCTGGTCTGCGCGAACATGCGGGCGCGCGTCGCCTGGTCGGGGAAATAGCGGATGCCGTCGGCGACGAACGGCACGTCGATGTCGCACAGCAGGTACAGATCGGCGGGATCGTCGATCCGGTCGAGATCGGCCGGCCGGGTGCCCAGCAGCACATCCGACCACACCGCCGTCATCACCGCGTCGGTGTCGAACACCAGCAGGTTGCGCGCCTTGCGCCGCGCCGCCGCCGCCAGCAGATCGTGCCCGCGCCGGATCGCGCGCAGGTCTTCCAGGTCGCATTCATTGCCGAAGATCTCGCAGTAGATGCGGCCGTATTCCGGCACCGCCACGGTGCGGAAATGCTCCGCCAGTTCCGCAGCCAGCGTCGTCTTGCCGGTGGATTCCGGCCCATGCAGGCATACTGTTTTCACGCTGCCCCGATAGCGTAGCCCCTCGGCGGGGGATTCGCCGCCCGCGCGGCGCTCGTTTTAGCACGGACGCCCCGGCGTGCTAGCGTACCGCTCCGGGGGGCCGCGTGGGCGAAAATCTCGTCGTCATGAAGTCGGTGCGGCAGCGCACGCTCGAGGGCTGGCTGTGCCTGGCGGTGCCGCTGCTGTTGTCGGGCGGTATCCGACTGTTTGCGCCGGGCTGGGCGCTGCTCGGCGGCGTGTTGGGATTTTCTGCGTATCTGCTGATCCCCGGTATCGGCGGCGCGGTCGCCAACCGCCTGCCCGGCGGCGAGCGCGTCACGGTCGACGAGCGCGCGCGCCGCACCTACGAGACGCTTCTTGCCCAATCGCCCTGGCGCATGGTCCCGTGGATGGCGCTCGGCTACATATCCTGGATAGGCTCTTTATTTCTCGCGATTGTCAGCTTCCACCATCCCGTCATCGAGGCGATCCTGGCCGGCAGCGTGGTCGTCGTCGGCGTCCTGACGGCGCTGTTCGCCTTTTACGGCATGCGCCGCTCCCACCGCCGGCTCGGCGACGCGATGCGAGAGCACTGGCCGGCGCAATCGCTGCGCCAATGGCTGCCGGCCTATCTGCTGGTCCATTATGGCTGCCTGTTCGGCGCCATGGCCGTGGGGTACGGCCTCGGCCGGTTGTGTGCGCCGCCGCTCGGGCTGGCCGTTTTCGCCGCCGGCTATCTTGTCGGCGTCCTGCTCGAGGCCGTCATCCGGGCGCGTCTCAGATCGCGCTCGCGCCAACCTCTCTGGACCCAGTTTGGCGTCCTGCAAGCGCTCGGTCTCGCCGTTTTGCAGTTGGGCCTCCCCATGGCCGCCCTCGCGGCCGCCATCCCCAGTCTCATGGGCTACGCGGGTTGGTACCCGGCACTGGTCTTCGGCACCGGCGGCTTGGTGTTCGGCACGGTCGTGATCCTGCTCATGTGGATCACGGCGAATTTGAGCGTTGCGGGTGCGCGCCGGACCGGGTCCTGAGGCGCCGGGCTTTGCCGCGGACGGATTTGCCGTAAGGTGATCCTTCACGCCGGGGGACGTCATGGATCCGCTGTTTCCGCATTTGCAATCCGCATTGGGCATTCTCGTCATTCTCTTCGCCGCCTGGCTCTTTTCCGAAAACCGCCGCGCCTTTCCCTGGCGCATCGTCCTCGTCGGCATCGCGCTGCAGGCCGGCATCGCGCTGCTGCTGCTCAAGGTCCAGGTCGCCCGCGACGCGCTGTTCGGCCTCAACGGCGTGGTTGGCGTCCTGACGGACGCGACCCGCGCTGGCACCGGTTTTGTCTACGGCTTCCTCGGCGGCGGCCCCTCGCCGTTCCCCGCCAACATCGTCGATCCGCACGCGCTGTCGACCTTCGCCTTCGGCATCCTGCCGCTGGTGATCATCATCTCCGCGCTGTCGGCGATCCTGTGGTACTGGCGCGTCCTGCCGATCATCGTCGGCGGCATGGCGTTCGTCCTGCGCCGCACGCTCGGCATCGGCGGCGCCGTCGGCCTCGGCGCCGCGGCAACCGTCTTCCTCGGCAACATCGAAGGCTCGCTGGTGGTGCGCCCATACCTCTCGCGCATCAGCCGCACCGAGCTTTTCATCCTCATGACCACCGGCCTCGCCGTCGTCGCCGGCACCGTGTTCGTCGTCTACGCCAACATGCTGGCCCATGTCCTGCCCGGCGCGCTCGGTCATATCCTGGTCGCCTCGATGATGTCGCTCCCCGGCGCCATCGTCATCGCCTGCATCATGGTGCCGGGCGACACGCAAACCGATACCAGCCAGATCGACGAAGCCCACAAATATCACTCCACCATGGACGCGATGGCGCGCGGCACCGAGGACGGCCTGAAGATCTACCTCCAGATCATCGCGATGCTGATCGTCACCACGGCGCTGGTCGCGATCATCAATTCCATCCTCGGCCATTTCCCGGCTTTCGAGGGCGCGCCGCTGACGCTGCAGCGCATCCTCGGCTGGCTGTTCGCGCCGCTGGTCTGGCTCTACGGCGTGCCGTGGAACGAGGCGGTCCAGGCCGGCAGCCTGCTCGGGGTCAAGACCATCCTCAACGAGTTCATCGCCTATTCGCAGCTCGCCGCGCTGCCGCCGAACACGCTCGATCCGCGCACGACGCAGATCATGGTCTACGCCATGTGCGGCTTTGCCAATTTCGCCTCGGTCGGCATCCTGATCGCCGGCTTCGGCACGCTGATCCCCGAGCGCCGCAACGAGATCGTGCCGCTGGCGATGCGCGCCATCGTCTCCGGCACGATGGCGAGCGGCCTCACCGGCGCGATGATCGGCCTTCTTCCGGTGACGTGAGTGGAGCGCCTCGTCCACATCGACAGCGGCCGCGAGCGCCGCGCGCCGGGCAGCAGCGCCCCGCGCCATCGCCACGACCACGCCTATGCCGCCATCGTGCTCGCCGGCGGCTATGAGGAAAGCGGCAGCGTCGGCCGCTACCGCGTCGGCCCCGGCGACGTCCTGTTCCACGACGCCTTCGACGCCCATCTCGACCGCTTCGGCGCCGCCGGCGCCGAA
>OLLQ01000515.1_pt1 | contig 12349 bp, 8 predicted proteins | sample 1604571 | NCBI WGS metagenome assembly OLLQ01 (sample SAMEA104055722, study PRJEB20765) | soil metagenome | isolation source: soil
ACCGGCTCAAGACCGCCGGTGAGCGCGCGCTGCGCGACTCGGCGCTGACGGCGCGGCGGATTTGCGACGCCATCGAAACGAACTGGGGAGACGCCGTATGGACCCCGCGCTGAAACATCCGCCGGCCGTGCTGGAATGGTTCGTCCGCACGCTGATCCCGCCGGCGGCGCGCGAAGCGGTGAGCGGCGATCTTTGGGAACGCTATGTCACGCCGCGGCAATATTTCATCGAAGGGGTGCTGCTCATGCCTTATCTCGTTGCAAGTCAGATTCGCCGCACATCGAGTTTCGCCGTGCTGGCGCTGCAGGCCTTCGCGCTGTTCGCGTGCCTGGGCGGGTTCGCGATCGACGCGCCGGGCAACATCGTCGCGAACTGGTCCCGTGCGGCCATACCGACGATCGCGGCGCTGTTCGTCCTGCTCCTGCGCGAGGCCTATCGCGGGCGGTCGCAGGGGCCGCTGCTCGGCGGCATTATCGATGCGAGCGCCGCGGCCATCGCGGTCGTACTCACCGAAGCTGCGCTGGCAGGGTTGGCTGCGGCGCACCAGATCGGGCCCGGCTGGGTGTTGACGCGGCCGTTGATGATCCTGGGCTCGCTCGCGGTGCCGACAGTCGGCATTCTTCGTATCGGCTCAGGCCTCGACGTGCCGCCGCGCTTCGCGGACGGCGCATCGCCGGACGATCTGGTGAGCGAATATGCGCGGTTCGCGCGCGGCGTGCGCTGGCGCAATCTCGCGGAGATCCTCGCCTGCCTGTTCGTCATCGCGGTCGGCGCCTTCTTCGTGTCGCGCTACAGCATCTGGGTCGCACCGGCGACATGGACCATGCTCGCGATCTGGCTGACGCTGACGATCTATCTGGCGCTGCGCGGCTGGGCCCGGCCGCAGCCGGGAAGCCCGGGCGCGTTGCGCACGCAATATCAGAGCGAACTCAAGCGCCAGCACAGCCTGCGCCGCGTGATGTGGTGGTGGTGGTTCGTGCCGCTGTTCGCGGGGCTGGGCACCAATCTGATCGGGCCGGGCTATCTGAACAACCAGCCGCTGCGCCTGGCGCTGGGCTGCGCCGCGATGCTGGGACTGGCGTTCTCGATCGGCAAGCTGATCCACGACCGCGGCACCCGCACGCGGCAGGAAATCAGCGCGCTGGAGGGGTTGGCGGAGTGAGACGAAGCGGGCGGCGCCCTACTCCGCCGCCTTCGCGCTCGTTCCTTTGCCGCGGGCGATGCGTTCCTGTGCCATCCGGTCCGCGATGACGCTCGTCGGTTCGCCGTCTTTGGCGGCGCGGACGAAGATGGCGCTCAGGGTGCCCGCGATGGCGAGGACGCGGCGTTCGACTTCGGCGTCGCTCCAGTTTTCGATCTGGGCCGCGACGCGGATGATGCCGCCGCCGTTGATGACGTAGTCTGGGGCGTAGAGGATATCGCGGTCGCGCAGCATCGCGCCGTGGATGTCGCGCGCCAGCTGGTTGTTGGCGCCGCCGGCGACGACGCGGGCGTGCAGGCGCGGGATCGACTGGTCGTTGAGGATGGCGCCGAGCGCGTTGGGCGACAGGACATCGCACTCGCAGGTCACGATCTGGTCCGGTGTCGCGGCAGCTGCGCCCAGCGTCTCGACCGCTTCGCTGACGGCTTTCATATTGGTGTCGGCGACGATCAGCCTGGCGCCTTCGGCGTGCAGCCGCTTGGCGACGCCCATACCGACTTTTCCCAGGCCCTGGATCGCGACGCGCAGGCCCTTGGTGGTATCGACTCCGAGGCGGTGCTTTACGGCGGCCTTGAGACCCGAGAACACACCGAGCGCCGTCGCCGGGCCGCTGTCGCCGCCGGCCTTGCCGGGCTGGTCGTAGCCCGCGATGTGCGACGTGCCGCGCGCGATGATCGGCATGTCCGCGGGCAGGATGCCGACATCCATCGCCGTGACGTAGCGTCCGCCGAGCGTGTTCACCGCCTCGGCATAGGCCGCGAATTTGGCGTCGGACTTGTCGGTCGCGGGATTGCCGATGATCACCGCCTTGCCGCCGCCGAGCGGCAGGTCGGCAATGGCGTTCTTGTAGCTCATGCCGCGCGACAGGCGCAGCGCGTCGGTCAATGCCGCGTCGGCAGTGACATACGGGTACATGCGCGTGCCGCCGCAGGCGGGGCCCATCGCGGTGGAGTGGATGGCGATGATCGCCTTGAGGCCCGTCTTCGCGTCGTCGAAGAAGGCGACGGTCTCGTGACGGTCGAAATCGGGCGAGTCGAAAACATTCATTCTGCGGCCTCCGTGACCGGTGCGAGCCTTTCGGCATCCGTCATGTGCAGGCGGCTGAGCAGCGCGGCCGCTTCGGCCCTTGCTTGCGCTGCGTTGCCGTCCTTGATGTACCCGTAACCCTTGACGCCCGACGCCGTTCCGGCGAGCGCCACCGCTGTGGCATGATTGGCCGGCGTCAGCGCCATGGCGATCTCGCCGAGCAGCGCCTCGTAGTCGCCGATCATCCGGACTTCCCGCTTGCGCTCCGGATTGCGCGCGAAGATGTCGAGCCAGGTGCCGCGCAGGCCCTTGAGCCCCGCCAGCACGCGGAATGCCGGCATCATATACGCGCCGAACGCCATCTTGCGCGGCCGGCCGGTGTTGGGATCGGTGTTGCCGAAGATCGGCGGCGCCAGGTGGAAGGACAGCTTGAAATCGCCCTCGAACTCTTCGTGCAGCTTCTTGTGGAAATCACCGTTCGTGTAGAGCCGTGCGACCTCGTACTCGTCCTTGTAAGCCATCAGCTTGAAAAGCGCCCGCGCCGCCGCTTCTGAAAGACCCTGCTTGCCAGGCGTCTTCGCAAGCTCCGCATCGCGGACGCGCGCGACAATGGCGCGATAGCGCTCGGCATAGGCCGCGTTCTGATAGCCGGTGAGGAAATCCACGCGCTTGGCGACGATCTCCGCATAGGTCTCGGCCGGCTTCGGCGCATCGGGTGCGGCGAGCCCGGCCATCTTCAGGATCGCCGCGCGGTCGTGCGCCGCGAGCCGTCCGAGCTGGAAGGCGCGCTGGTTCGCCTTCACCGCGGCGCCATTGACCTCGATGGCCTTGAGGATTGCCGCCTCGCCGATCGGGATTTCGCCGAGCTGCCAGGCATAGCCGGTCTGCAGCATGTTTGCATAGATCGTATCGCCGAGCAGGCGCAGCGCCAACGCCTCGGCGTCGATGCTTTCGATCCGCCGTGCCGCGCGCGCGATCCGCGCCCGCATCGCCGCCATGTCGTAGTCGATCGTGTTGTCGGTGACGAAGGCGGCCGTCGGCGTAAGCCCGTCATTGATCACCGCCACGGTGCGCTCGGCGCCGAGATAGCCGAACGTGTCCGGCTTGGCCGACATCACGATGTCGCAGCCGATCAGCACATCCGCCTGCCCCGTCGGGACGCGCGGGCCGTGGATGCGCGCGCGCGGCGAGGCGATGCGCACGAAGCTCGTCACCGCGCCGCCCTTCTGCGCCAGGCCCATCATGTCCAGTGTCGCCGCCGTATTGCCTTCCATATGCGCTGCGGTGCCCAGGATCGCGCCGATCGAGGTCACGCCCGTGCCGCCGATGCCGCCGATCACGATGTTGAAGGTCTCGCGCGTCACATCCGGCAGTTTCGGCCGCGGCAGGTCGAACGTCGCGTTCGCCGCGCCGCCCTTGGCGCGGGTCTTCAGCGCGCCGCCATGCACCGTGACGAAACTCGGGCAGAAGCCCTCGACGCAGGAGAAATCCTTGTTGCAGGACGACTGGTTGATCTTGCGCTTGCGCCCGAACGCGGTCTCGACCGGCTCGACGCTGACGCAGTTGGAGGTCTTCGAGCAATCGCCGCAGCCCTCGCACACCAGTTCGTTGATGAACGCCCGCTTGGGCGGATCGGCCATCAGCCCGCGCTTGCGGCGGCGGCGCTTCTCGGCGGCGCAGGTCTGGTCGTAGATCATCACCGTGACGCCGGCGATGTCGCGCAACTGCCTCTGGATCGCGTCGATGTCGCGGCGATGCTCGATGCGCGTCCCGCCGGGGAAATTCGCCGCCGAATGCTTTTGCGGCTCGTCCGACATGATGATGAGGCTCTTGATCCCTTCCGCAGAGACCTGTGCCGCCATCTGCGGCACCGTCAGCTCGCCGTCGACATGCTGGCCGCCGGTCATCGCCACCGCATCGTTGTAGAGCAGCTTGTAGGTGATGTTCACGCCGGCGCTGACCGAAGCGCGGATCGCGAGGATGCCGGAATGGAAATACGTCCCGTCGCCCATGTTGGAAAAGACATGGTCGCGTGTGGTGAACGGCGAAGCGCCGATCCACGGCGTGCCCTCGCCGCCCATCTGGGTGAACAGCGCCGTGTGGCGCTGCGGCTGCCACGTCACCATGTAATGGCAGCCGATGCCGGCCATGCCGATGGAGCCTTCGGGCACCACGGTCGAGGAATTGTGCGGACAGCCCGAGCAGTAGAACGGCGCGCGCTCGTAGAGCGCCGTCATGCCGTCCTGTTCGCGGTGCTTGCGTCCGATACGCTCGACCAGCGCCCGCATGCGCGGTGTCCAATTCGCCTCGCCGACGATCTGCGCCACCGCTTCCGCCACGCGGCCGGCATCGAGGTCGAGGATCGCGCGCACGAACGGCTTGCCGTCGCGCCCCAGCTTGCCGTAGACGCGCGGCCGCTCGCCGGGCGCCATGTTGAACAGGATCGACTTGATCTGGCCCTCGATCAGGTCGCGCTTCTCCTCGATGACGAAGACTTCTTCCAGGCCATGAGCGAAGCGCTGGATCTGCGTCGGTTCGATCGGCCAGGTCATGCCCATCTTGAGCACGCGCAGGCCCAGCGCCGCCGCTTGCGTATCGCCGATGCCGAGGTCGTCGAGCGCCTGGCGCAGGTCGAGATACGACTTGCCCGCGGTGACGATGCCGATCCGCGCGTTTTGCGAATCCATCACCACGCGGTTCAGCACGTTGGTGTCGGCGAAGGCGATGACGGCGGGAATCTTATGCTCGCGCAGGCGCCGTTCCTGGTTCTGCGGCGTATCGCCGAGACGGATGCTCAATCCGTCCTTCGGCATCGCGAAGCCGGGCGGCGTGACGATCGGCACGCGGTGCGGATGCACCTCCACCGTGGCCGAGGCGTCCATCGTCTCGGCCAGCGCGATCATCGACACCCAGGTGCCGGCGAAGCGCGACAGCGCCCAGCCATAAATGCCGAAATCGAGCACGTCCTGGATGCCGGCCGGATTGAGCACCGGAATCTCGGCGTCCATCATCGCGTACTCGCTCTGGCTCGGCAGCGTCGAGGATTTGCAGGCGTGGTCGTCGCCCAGCACCGCCAGCACGCCGCCACGCGGCTGTGTCCCAGCCGCATTGGCATGGCGGAACGCGTCGCCCGAACGGTCGACCCCCGGCGCCTTGCCGTACCACAGGCCGAACACGCCGTCGTATTTCGCGCCCGGGTAGAGGTTCGCCTGCTGCGAGCCCCACACCGCCGTCGCCGCGAGGTCCTCGTTGAGGCCGGGCTTGAACACGACGGAATGCTTGTCGAGGAATTTCCGTGCCCGCCACAATTGCTGGTCCAAACCGCCCAGCGGCGAACCGCGATAGCCGGAGATGAAGCCGGCGGTGTTGAGCCCGGCACGGCGGTCGAGCTCGTGCTGCATGAACGGCAGACGGACCAGCGCCTGGATGCCGGTGAGGAACACGCGGCCGGTCTCGACCTCGTATTTGTCGTCGAGCGAGATGGGCATCAAAGCCATGGACGTGTCCCTGCCGCCCGAAATCGCGCGACTCTGAAAGAATCTTGCCGGACCATACAATTTGTCCCGGGCAATTGGCTTGCCTTTTGTGCCACCGCGCCGCAACGGAGGTGCGCGCCGGGCGCGGACCCGGCAACAATTTCATGGTTTGCGGCCGTGCTTTACACCGCACCTTGCGCGTTCTCTATTCGCGCCATGCCGGACCTCGACACCCTTCGCAAAGACCATCCCGAAATCCGCTCCGATTTCACGATCCATCAGCATTGGGAGCGCTATGGCGCTGCGGAGCACGGCGTCTGGAAGACGCTGTTCGAGCGCCAGGCGAAGATCCTGCCAGGCCGCGCTTGTCAGGAATTCCTCGATGGCCTCACAAAATTGAAACTCGTGTCGGACCAGATCCCCGACCTCGAACGGATGTCCGATGGTCTCGAAAAGTTGACCGGCTGGCGCGTCGTGTCGGTGCCGTCGCTGGTGCCGGACGAGATCTTCTTCGACCATCTCGCCAACCGCCGCTTCCCCGCCGGTCAGTTCATCCGCCGCCCCGACCAGCTCGACTATCTCGAAGAGCCCGACATCTTCCACGACGTTTTCGGCCATGTGCCGATGCTGGCGCATCCGGTGTTCGCCGATTACATGCAGGCCTATGGCAAGGGCGGCGTGCGCGCGCTGACGCAATTCCATGCGCTGAAGAATCTGGCGCGGCTCTATTGGTACACGGTGGAGTTCGGCCTGATCGAGGGTCCCGAAGGCCTGCGCATCTACGGCTCGGGCATCGTGTCGTCCCGCGCCGAGTCGATCTACGCCGTCGAGAGCCCGTCTCCCAACCGCATCGGCTTCGACCTCGAGCGCGTCATGCGCACGCAATACCGCATCGACGACTTCCAGGAGAGCTATTTCGTCGTCAAGTCGTTCGACCAATTGTTCGAAGCGACCTACCAGGACTTCGCGCCGCTCTATGCGCGGCTGCAGAGCGGCCCGACGCACAAGCCGGGCGACATCCTCGCGTCGGACCGCCTGCACCACCGCGGCACGCATACGTATGTCGGCGGCAGCCACGCGGCGGAATAATCTCCGCGCGTCTCCCCCTCCCCTCCGGGGGAGAGGGTTCACATGGGCAAAGCCTTATGCTGTCGGCCGTTCCACCCCGTTGCCCTTTGACGATTGCGGCAACGCCGGCGCATCCGTCTTCGCCGCGCCGCCATCCTGCAGCCGCCGCATGATCAGCGGGATCAGGCCGTTCAAGCCGCCAAGCCCGCTTTCGCCGCCCACCGTCAGCGCCAGATTCTCCGGCATGAAGCGCTGCGTGCCGTCGGCCAGCGCGCGCACCGCCGTGATCAGCGCCGTCTGGTCCTTGCCGACCGCGAGCTGCTGCGCCTCCAGGCCCTTGGCGATGGCGAGGCCGTCGGCCTCGGTCTTCACCGCGCTGGCGCGGCCGACCTTCTCCAGGCGATAGGACTCGCCGTCGGCTTCTGCCTGCACGCCCTGGGCCTTGTTCTTGGCGATGTCGATACCGATCGACGAGCGCGCCAGGTCCGACTGCATGTCGGCCTTGCCGCGCGACTGTTCGAGCTGCAGGCGCTCGCCCTGGGCGCGTTCCTCGGCGCGGTAAGTCTCCTGCTGCTGGTTGGCGATTTCGCGCGTCGTCAGCACGTCGACCAATTGCTGCGGGAAGATCACGTCCTGGATGTACACGCCGCGGGTCTCGATGCGGTATTCCTTGAGCTTCTCTGTGATGTGCGCCTGCGCCTCGGCCTGCACGTCCTGGCGCTTCTGGATGAAGTCGATCGCCGGCATCGACTGCAGCTTGTCGCGGAAATGGTTGCCGACCGCCGCCTGCAGCACTTCGGTGACGAGGTTCAGCATCGTGCCGACGATGGAGATCACCTTGGGCGCTTCGGTGTCGGGCACGTGGATCTGCACCTGCAGGTCGATGTTGAAGACGAAGCCTTCCTTCGACTTGGCGGTGATCTGCTTGAGGCCCTTGTCGAGGTTGTGCGCCGTCGATGAGGCGTCGGCCCAGTTCAGGGTCAGGATGAAGGTCGGCACGATCTCCGCCGAGTAGCAGCGCGGATTGATCGCGTATTTTCCGGTGCGCAGCGGCTCCTGCCAGATGCCGCGATGGCCGGGGCGCACGAGGCTGCCGAACTTGAAATCGGCGCCCGACGTATCCTCGGTCGCCAGGCCGACATAGGCCTTCAGCACCGCGACCTCGCCCTGGTTCACCACCAGCATCGGCACCATCTCGACCGAGACCAGGAACGGGTTGAGGTTGTAGGCGCCGTACATCAGCGGATCGTGCTGCAATCCGATGCGGCCGCCGCGGTCGATGAAGGCCTGGAAGTCCTGGTAGTTGTTGTGGTCCTCGTTCTTCACCGACAGGATGGCCTCGACGAGGTCGCTGTCCTTGGTCGCCGGATTCTTCTCGATCGCTTCGAGGTCGATGAAATCGCCGATGCGGTTGGCGATGGCGCCCTTGGGCAGCGGCGGGCCCTCATAGGTCGTCACGATGCCGATCATGTCGATCACCTTGCCGTCCTGGTAGAAGCGCGGCTCGATGCGCACGACGTCGAGCTGCACGGGCTCGAGGCCGAACGATTCCGGCTTGAGCTTGCCGGCGCGCTCCAGCGCGGCATAGGCGTCGTCGATCGGCACGCCGTAGACCGTGCCCTTGGTGATCACCAGGAAGCCGACGGGATGGATCGGCACGACGGTGCCCGGCGGCAGGACGAGACGCTGCACACCCTTTTCGCCGCCGCCGTTCACGAAGGTCGCCAGGTCCTGGAAGTTGCCGAATTGCGGCTTGTAGACGCCCGACTTGGCGCCGACCGGCAGCGGCGCGCCGACCTGTGCGATGACGACGCCGATCTGGCCGGCGGGAATCTGCACCATCGGATGGCGCGTCACGTCGTAGAGCGGCCACAGCTTGAACTGCACACCCGGCATCATGAGCCTGGCCTGGTAGCCCGCCTCGCCGTTGAAGGCGACGGCATTGCCGGCACCGAGCTTTCTGTGCCCGAAGCGCTTGCGCACCAGGCCGACCTCGGTCGGGCCGATGTTGCGGGTCGAGCGCATCACGACGATGAGCAGGACGAACGCGACGACGAGCAGCGGAAACCAGGACTCGACGATGCCCTCGAGCACAGCGACAGAACCATCCATGGCCTTAACCCTTCTAAACGGTACGCAAGCCATCGCATGCGGTCGATGGCGGCCGGTCGAATGCACGTGTGGCAGCGGCGCAGGCCGAACCTGCGCTTCGCCGCGTTTTGGTTGTCAGGGCATGTTTGGCGAAGCTTTTGCTTCTCTCGCGAATTTGCTACCTCGAATATCGGAGCCGCGCGCGGCGATTTCAAGACGTTGCGAAATAATTACAGAATGTTTATGTATTCTGCGCCTGCGAATCCGGCCTCCGCACCAAGGACAGACATCATGCGTATCGTGTTTCCGACGATGGCGTTTCTGTTCGCGGCGGCGCCCGCGCTGGCGGCGGACATCCCGGCTGTCGAGGCCGCGACGCATGTCGGCGAAACCGGCACCGTGGTCGGCGTGCTCAGCGGCGTTCACAAGGACAGCAAGAACAACATCTATCTCGACATGGGCGGCGCGTATCCCGACAACGCCTTCTCGGGCATTCTCTATCCGCATGGTGCCAACGCGCCCGATTTCTCCACGCTGGTCGGCAAGACGCTGGCCGTCACCGGCAGGATCAAGATGTATCACGGCAAGCCGGAGATCGTGATCGACTCGTCGGACCAAATGAAGATCGGGCGCTGAGCCGCGGCCTCAGCCGCCGGCATACGCGGCCTTGAGACCCGCGATGTCGAACTTGACCATCTTCAGCATCGCATCCGCGACGCGTTTGACCCGCGCGGGATCGGGATCGGCCATCATCGCGTCGAACACCGCGGGAACGATCTGCCACGATACGCCGTAGCGATCCTTGAGCCAGCCGCACTGCTCGACCGTGCCGCCCTTCGACAGCGCGTCCCACAACCGGTCGACCTCCGCCTGGTCGTCGCATTTGATGATGAATGAAATGGAATGGTTGAACGGATCGAGCGGCCCTGCCGTGATCGCCTGGAACGGCGTGCCGGCCAGCGTGAAATTGACGACCTTCACGGACCCCGGCGGCCCACTGGGCGATTCCGACGGCATCGCAAGGATCCGCTCGACGCGCGAATTGGGCAGCAGCGCGCAATAAAAGGCCGCCGCCGCCTCCGCTTCGGTCGAGTACCACAGATGCGGAACGATCTTGGCCATGACGGGCTCTCCTGGGTTGGGCGGTCTTTGCCGCGCGTCTTCTGAAAGACGTGTGACGCGCCGCCGTTCCGACATCGTCACGCAGACGAGAATTTTTCGGTTCCCCTTGAAACTAGGAATTTGCGCCCATATCTGCGAGATATGCACGCAGAGATTGTAAATCCACTGGCCACAGCCGAGTCCGCCATGCGCTTGGTCGCTGCCGCGCAGGCGATCGCCGATGCGCGATATAGCGCTCTATCGCGCGCCATGGCGGATACAGAAAAGCTGAATATTTCCAAGCCTTCTCATAGGCTTAGAGAAAAAGGGCGGCATTCGAACCGCGCTTTTGGCGGTACCCCCTCCCCCCACCGCTGGAAACCAGCGCCCGGCCTGACGCCAACCGGCAAGAGACGACGCCGCCGGACGGCGCCGGCTTCGCCGCCCAAGCCGCGCGGCGGGCAGCGCGGCAATAGCAACCGGCTCACGCATGGGCGGTATTGCAGAACGTTCCGGCTCCTGAGCGCGGCCGTTGCCGCGCAGTGCCGTGCCGGCCGATGCATGATTGCCTGGACCAGGCTTTATCTGCCGCCCCCGAAGCACCGCCACATCACGGACCATGTCACCACGGTCCGCGCGCCCGACGGCACCATCTTGCGCCAGGACGTCCTGTATTCGCGCGAGACCGTATACGAAGGCCGCGCGCCGTCGCCGGCCGCGCTCGAACGCGCGCGCACGACATTGCTCAAATACGGAATGCCGAAGGACGAGGCGAGCGCGACGCGTGCGCGCGTCACGCCACCGGATGCGGCGCCTGCGGCACGGTCTTCCAGAAGTCCGGATCGTGGCCGAAGAAAACCCGGGCGCCCCCGGCCTGAAAGCCGCGCAACAGGTCCAGGCTCGCGCGCATCTGGTCTTTGTTATAGGCGTTCTTCGGCAGATGCGTCCTGTCGAGCGTCTGTTTCAGGTAACAGCAATCGGCCGCCAGCACGACGCTGCCGCTCGCCAGCGTCAGCCGCAGCGATTGATGGCCCGGCGTGTGGCCCGGGGTCGGAAAGACGACGACGCTGCCGTCGCCGAACAGATCGAGTTCGCCGTCGACCTGCCGGACGCTTTTCATGTGATCGAAATCGATGGGATTGTAGATACCGGCGGCATGCAGCGCCGGCCTTTGCGCGGCGCGCCATTCTTTTGCGTGCACCACCAGCGTCGCGCCCGGGAATTGCGCGTTGCCGCCGCAATGGTCGAAATGCAGATGCGAGTTCACGACGTAGCGGATGTCCGGCGGCGCAATGCCGAGACGCGCCAGCTGCGGGACGATCTGCGCGTCGCCGGGAAAATCGATCTGCCAGTCCGCGGCGGCCGGGCCGAGCAGCCGCGCCTGCGCCTGCCGGATGGCGAGGTTGAGGCCGGTGTCGAACAGGACTTTGCCCGCATCGTGCACGATCAGATAGACCGGGACCGGCACCGTCAGGCTGCCGGCTTCGCCTTCGAGGAAGCCTTCGCGTGCGCTGGTGACATGGCCGCAGGTGAAGGCGAAAAGCTGCACCGCCATCTCACGGCTCCAGCGCGGCGAGGACTTCGCCCTCGGTCAGGATCTGCGGCAGGACCCGCGGCTCGGCGGCGCCGGGTGCGTAATAGAGATAGAGCGGCACGCCGGAGCGGCCATGCGCGGCGAGCAGCGCGGTGATCTGCGGATCGCGGCGCGTCCAGTCGGCGACGACATAGGCGACATGATGCGCCGCGAACGCATCTTTCACGCGGGCGCCGGACAGCGCCGCTTCGTCGTTCACGAGGCAGGTGATGCACCACGCCGCCGTCGCGTTGACGAACACGGCGCGGTTCCCGCCGCGCAGGCTGGCGAGACGCGCGGCGGAATACGGTTCGGACGGCAGGCCGGTGACGTTGACGCTGCCGGCCGGTGCGGGCGCGTTCCTCAGGGCGGCGAGGCAGGACAGTGCGAGAACGATGGCGATCAGGGTGACGACGGCGCTGATGCCGCGGCCGCGCGGGCTGTAGACGCGGCTGACGCCCCAGATCCAGGCGCCGAAGCCGGTCACGACCATCGCCGCCAGCACGGCCGCGACGCCGTTGGCGCCGGCTTGCTGCGCCAGCACCCAGACGAGCCAGGCGGCGGTGCCGTACATCGCAAAGGCGAGCGCCTGCTTGAAGCGGATCATCCAGGCGCCCGGTTTGGGCAGCATGCGCATCAGCATCGGCGAGACGCCGACAGCCACGAACGGCGCCGCGAAGCCGATGCCGAGCGCGAGAAAGATGCCGAGCGCCGCCGGCGCCGGCTCGGTCAGCGCATATCCAAGCGCCGCCGCCATGAACGGTGCGGTGCAAGGTGCCGCGACCGCGACGGCGAGGATGCCGGTGAAGAACG
>OLLQ01000687.1_pt1 | contig 12343 bp, 17 predicted proteins | sample 1604571 | NCBI WGS metagenome assembly OLLQ01 (sample SAMEA104055722, study PRJEB20765) | soil metagenome | isolation source: soil
CGGGGTGATCGACGGGACCCAGACCGCGCAGTTCGTGGTCACCTCGGTGACGGGCGGGCTGATGATGGACTGCATCTCCCAGACCGGTCAGGACAAGGCCGAGCGCGATTTCGGCTACAACAATTTCGTGCAGGGCTGTCCGCAGCCAAAATGAGCGGTTGACGCCGGGTTTTGGCCCACTTGGCCGCCGCGGCGCGCCGGGGTTACACTGCCGGACCCGCCATTCGCCTGCCCGGAAGGTCCTGCCCCATGTTCTTCCAGTTCTTCGACGAGCTCCGCTCCGCCAAGATCCCCGTCACGCTGAAGGAATACCTCGCGCTGATGGACGCGATGGACAAGGACGTCATCGATATGAAGATCGAGGAATTCTATTTCCTCTCGCGCACCGTGCTGGTGAAGGACGAGCGCAACCTCGACAAATTCGACCAGATTTTCGGCCACGTCTTCAAGGGTCTCGAAGGCATCGACGGCTCGCTGCTGGCGCAGATCCCGGAAGAATGGCTCAAAGCCCTGACCGAGAAATTCCTCTCCGAGGAGGAGAAGAAGGCGATCGAGGCGGCCGGCGGCTGGGACAAGCTGATGCAGCAGCTCAAGGAGCGGATGGAAGAACAAAAGAAGCGCCACGAGAAGGGCAACAAGGCCATCGGCACCGGCGGCACCTCTCCGTATGGTAACGGCGGCTACAATCCCGAAGGCGTGCGCATCGGCCAGGACAAGTCGCGCCACGGCAAGGCGGTGAAGGTCTGGGACAAGCGCGAATACAAGAACCTCGACGATTCGGTCGAACTGGGCACCCGCAACATCAAGGTGGCGCTGCGCCGCCTGCGCAAATGGGCCCGCCAGGGCGCCGAGGTCGAGCTCGACATGCCCGGCACGATCAAGGACACCGCCAACAAGGGCTATCTCGATCTGAAGCTCGTGCCCGAGCGGCACAACACGGTAAAGGTGCTGCTGTTCTTCGACATCGGTGGCTCGATGGATGCGCACATCAAGCTCTGCGAGGAGCTGTTCAGCGCGGCGAAGACCGAATTCAAGCACATGGATTTCTACTACTTCCACAATTGCCTGTACGAGAGCGTGTGGAAGGACAATCGCCGCCGCCACAACGAAAAGCTCAACACCTGGGACGTGATCAACAAATACCCACGCGACTACAAGATCATCTTCGTCGGCGACGCGACGATGAGCCCGTATGAGGTGACCTATCCCGGCGGCAGCGTCGAGCACTGGAACGAGGAGCCCGGCGCCGTCTGGCTCGACCGCGTCACGGATATGTTCGAGCATGCCGTATGGCTGAACCCGGTGGCTGAGAAGCACTGGGAATACACCCCGTCGATCGGCCTGATGAACCAGTTGATGACGAACCGCATGTTCCCGCTGACGCTGGGCGGGCTGGATCTGGCGATGCGGGAGCTCAATCGCTGAGATGAGCGCGCGCGCAAGCGATGCGCGCGTGCGCCCGGCGACCAAGGCGGATGCGGATGCACTCGCCGCCACGCTCGCCCGCGCTTTCCATGACGATCCCGTCACGGTGCATCTGATTCCCGACCCGGCAAAGCGCGCCCGCGCTCTGCCGCGCATGTTCAAATTGCTGTTCAAGCTCGGCCTGCCGCATGGCGCCTGTTACGTCACGGACGGTTACGAGGCGGTGACGCTGTGGCGTCCGCCGAACGGCTGGCATGTGCATCTGTGGGACTACGTCGTCAACGCGCCGGAGCTGCTTGCGGTGTTCGGCACGCGCGTGCTCGCCGTTATGGACACGATGGGCCGGATCGAAAAGCTGCATCCGTACACGCCGCACTGGTACTTGCAGACCATCGGCACCCGTCCGGCGATGCAGGGCAAGGGCTATGGCGGCCGCATCCTGCGCAGCCAGCTCGCGATCGCCGACGCGCAGCGCCTGCCGTGCTATCTCGAATCCAGCAAGGACACGAACCTGCCGATCTACCAAAGCTTCGGCTTCGTGGTGACCGGCGAGATCAAAATCCCGAACGGCCCGACCCTGTGGCCGATGTGGCGCGATCCGGGACTGACGGGTGTTGTCGAATAATCCCAGTCAAGACCTGCTCCATCCCAAGGCGTCCCGCCCGGCTTGCCGCCGCCGCCGCGGGCGGCGTACCCTGCCGCGATGCGCATGATCCTCGCTCTGATCGTCTGCCTGCTGGTGACGCCGGCGCTTGCGGACGGCATCGCGCTCAGCGGCTCGCTGCAGCATCCGGGCAATGTCACGATGGCGCAGCTGCGCGCGATGCCGCAGATCGACGTCAAGGTCGACCAGCTGACGGACAAGGGCCGTTTCACCGGCGATTTTCACGGCGTGCTGCTGTGGACGCTGATCGACAACGCAGGTCTGATCGACGGGCCGCAGCGCCACGCCATCCTGCTTCACGGCATCGTGGTCACGGCGTCCGGCGACGATTACGCCACGCTGATCAGTCTCGGCGAAATCCATCCCAAGCTCGGCAACGGCCAGGTCATCCTCGCGACGCAGGAGAACGGGCAGCCCCTGGCACAGCCCGTCCTCATCGTTCCCGGCGACGGCCATGCCGCACGCAATGTGCGCGGCGTCACGGCCGTCGACGTCACGCTGGGAACGCCGCCATCCGTCGGCCGCGCGCCCAAAGATCATCTGAACTGAACCCACGAGGAACGCCATGACGATCAAGGTCCATCATCTCAACAATTCGCGCTCGCAGCGCATCCTGTGGCTGCTCGAGGAATTGGGCGCGCCGTATGAGATCGTGAAGTACCAGCGCGGCACGCCGGTGCCCTTCGCGCCGCCGGAGCTGAAGAAGGTGCATCCGCTCGGCAAGTCGCCGGTGCTGGAAGACGGCAAGCGCGTCATCGCCGAATCCGGCGCCGAGGTCGAATACCTCATCGACACCTATGGCAAGGGCAAGTTCAAGCCGGCCGCCGGCAGCGACGCCTATTGGCGCTACATCGAGTTGATGCACTATGCCGAAGGCTCGGCGATGCTGCCGCTGCTGATGGCGCTCTACACCGGCATGCTGGGTGACGCCGCCGCGATGCTGAAGCCGCGCGTCGACAGCGAGATCGCCAACAATCTGTCCTATCTGGAAGGCCTGCTCGGCGGGAAGGACTTCTTCGTCGGCGACGCGCTGACCGGCGCCGACATCCAGCTTTTGTTCGTGCTCGAAGCCGCCGGCGCGCGACTGGAACCGTATCCCGGCCTCGTGAAATACCGTGCCGCCATGCAGGGGCGCCCCGCCTACAAGCGCGGCATCGAGAAGGGCGGCGAATACGCCTTGATGAGCCGCTGAAGGCTCGCAACGACGAGGGAGATTTCATGCGCGGGATGATCTTGCCGGGCGTGCTGACCGGCTTGGTTTTGTTTGCCACGCCCGGTGTCGCGGATGAGGCGCGCTATGCCTCGCCGAGCGGGATGTTCTCCATCGCCACGACGGACTTCGCCGACCGCCACTTCCAGGCCGGCCCGGAGCAGGTGGTCGGCGATGTCGTCGTGGTGGATTTCCCGGCGATGAACACGATGGGACTGCCGCAGACTTGGCGGCGCTCCGTCGAATGGATCAAGCTCGACAAGCCGGTCGACCCCGCGCAATGCGACGCGCAGGCGACGGATGCGGTGGCGGGCTATCTCGACGGCCGCTTCGACGGCAAGCTGGTCGTCGCGGGCCGCGGCAAATTCCGCGATGCGGACGGCCGCCCGGTTTATGCCTTCGCCGCCGCCGGGTCGTTCAACCGTCTCGCGGCACAATGGCAGGGCGCGGTGCTGTTCTTCGACACGGGCGTCGCGCTGGTGAGTGACGTCGCGGCGGCCCCGGCGCATCCTGCCCAGCCGCTGAACGGCGTCATCGACCAGGCGACGATCGATTGGGCGCAGACCTTGCGTCCGGGACGATGATCGACCACGTCTCCGTCGCGGTCGCCGATCTGGCGCGCGGTGCGTCGTTCTACGAAGCCGTGTTGGCGCCGTTGGGTCTTGCGAAGCTGGTGACGCGCGCGGCGACGGTCGGTTTCGGCAAGACCTATCCGGAGTTCTGGATCAATCTGCGCGAAAGTCTGCCGCCGGTGCCGTCCTCGACCGGCGTCCACATCTGCCTGCGGACGCGCAATGAGGATGCGGTCCGCGCCTTCCACGCCGCGGCGCTCGCCCAAGGCGGCCGCGACGCCGGCGCCCCGGGCGCGCGCCAGGGCGCGATGACGACCTATTACGGCGCCTTCGTCTTCGACCCCGACGGCAACAAGATCGAGGCCGTCACCTTCCCGCCCTGACGGCATTTCGAAAAACAACGATCAAGCGGCTGCGATTCCGCGCGCCACACCCACGATATCTTGTAGCGCCTCACGCCTTGCGGCTGGCGATGTAGCGGTCTGCCATCTGGTCGATCATCGCCAAGGGCACCGCGCCGCCCACCAGCATGGCGTCGTGGAAGCTCTTGATGTCGAACCTGTCGCCCAGCGCATCCCGCGCCTTCTTGCGCGCCGCCAGGAATTTCAGCTTGCCCAGCATGTAGCCGCAGGCCTGCCCGGGCTGGACGCAATAGCGTTCGATCTCGGTGATCGCCTCGGATTCCTGGTTGCCCAGCGTGGCGACATAGAACTTGATCGCGTCTTCGCGGCTCCATTTCATCGCATGCAGGCCGGTGTCGACGACCAGGCGCACGGCGCGGAACATCGCATCGTGCAGAAAGCCGATGCGGCCCAGCGGATCGCCCTGATACATCCCCATCTCGTCGGCGAGCTGCTCGGCGTAAAGCGCCCAGCCTTCGATATAGGCCGAGAAATATGCCACCCGCCGGATCAGCGGCATCTTGGCTTCGCGCTGGATCGACAATTGCAGGTGATGCCCGGGAATGGCTTCGTGATAGGACAGCGTCGGCAACAGCCAGCGCGGCTGCTCCGCCGTATCGCGCAAATTGATCCAGTAGATGCCCGGCCGCTTGCCGTCGAGCGACGGCGAATTGTAATAGCCGCCGGCCTGTCCCGCCTCGATCTCCTTCGGCACCCGCTGGATCTTCACGTCCGCCTTCGGCAGCACGCCGAAATAGTCGGGCAGGCGCGCCCGGACGGCCGCGACCTTGACGTTGAGATCGGCGATCAACTGGTCCTTCGCCGCGTCGGTGTCGGGGTAGAGCATCTTCGGGTCGTCATACATCGCGCGCAGGCGCTCGCCGACCGTGCCCTTGGTCATGCCCAGCGTCTGCATGATGGCGTCGATCTGCGCCGTTTGCTCCTTTATGAGGTCGAGGCCGGTCTGGTGGATGTCGGCCGGGCTCATCGTCGACGTCGTCCAGTACAATATGGAGTCGCGGTAATAGGCTTCGCCGTCCGGCAGCTTCCACACGCCGGCATCGTGCGTCGCCTTGGCCTGCATCTGCTTGACCAGTGCGATCTGGCGGTCGAGCGCGGGATAGACCTTCTCGGTCAGGATTTTCGCGGCCGGCGCCTGCCAGTCGCCGGGAATCTTTTTCTCCGCCGTGCGGCGCACGATCGACTGCGTCAGCGGCGCGCTGTCCGCCGGTTGGTTGCGCAGCGCATTCATCTGCAGCAGCGTCTTGGTCAGCGCGAAATCCGGCGGGATGACGCCCAGCGCCACGTCGTGGCGTGCCACATCGGCTTCCTCGTCGAGCCGTGTCGCGAACTGCTCCAGCCGCGAGAGGTAATAATCCGCATCGGCCTTGGTCTCGATGGGATGCTGGTTGTCGAGGAAGGATGGGATATTGCTGTAGAGCCCGCCGAGCTGGCTGATGATATACGGCGTGCCGATGTTGCTGGCGCCATAGGCGTAGCGCTTATTGGCGTCGTCGCCGTTCTTCAGGTTGAACAGCACGACGTCGTAGCTGATCTGGTCTTCACTGCCGACCGAGGCGCGGTCGAACGCCGACAGGCGCGCCAACTGGCTTGCGATCTGCGCGTTGCCGCGTTGAATGGCGGCCAGCGTGTATTCGTCGAGCTCGCCGCGCTGGTGCGCCCGCGCGCCGGTGTCCAGGCCCAGGCCTGTCGCGAACGTCGGCGACAGGTCCATGTTCTCTTGGATGAAGCTGTCGAACAGGGCGTTCAAGGTCGCTCCGGGGTTCGCATCGGCGCCGAAGCTCGGCCGCGCCAGGGCGATGATGGCGGCGCTCGCGGCGCCGGATTTCAGGACGGATCGGCGGTTTAGCATAATGAGGGCCCCTCGGCTTCGCGCCGAACCTAAGGGGCGCGATCAAGTGGCGACAACCTACGGAGTCGTGAGGCCCATCACGTTCGCGTGCATGGCGACAAACTAGCCGTCAGGCCGCGAAGCGTTCTTTCGCGGCGGCAAGCCGGCCCTCGGCCTTGACCTGCGCCGTCGCCGCCGCCAGCCCGAAAGGCGGCATGTTGCCATAGATGCACTCGAACTTGCCCGGCTCGACCAGATAGGTCTCGTGCCAGATGCCGGTCGAACCGTCATCTGCGAGCTCGCGCATGTAACGCGCCCAGGCCGGCTGGTGCGCGGCGCTCTTGTCGCTCGAATAGGCCATCAGCTTGTCGAAGCTCTCCCAATATTGCTGCACCATCACATTGGGCCAGGAGATATAGGTGCGGTACCACAACAGGCCCGCCTCGGGCTTCTTCTCCAGCTCCGCCAGCATCGCCGGCATGGTGCGTGCGAACCACAGCCATTTGGGAAACCTGCGCAATGTGTTGAAGCGCGCCCCGATCAGGAACAGCACCACCGGCTTGTCGAGCTTGGCCGTCATGCGGCCGGGAACGACGATGCTGGAATGGTTCATGATTACCCCCGCGAGGCGCTGCCCCAGTAGTTGAACCCCGCGAAGCGCGGCGTGCCGGGCAGGTACATCGTCTGCATGTCTTCTACTTTGAAGCCGGCATCCTGGATCAGTTTGGGGATCGGCCGCCCGACATGGCAGCCGCCGGCGAGCGCCTTCCATAGCGGCGTGATACGCTGCTGCCAGCGCTCCACGCTCGCATCGGGCGCCGCGCCATGCTCGCAGAAGATCATCCGGCCGGTCGGCTTCATGACGCGCCGCATCTCGGCGAGCGCCGCATTCACGTCGGGGATCGTGCACAGCGTATAGGTGATCAGCACCGTATCGGCCGACGCATCGTCGAGTGGAATCTTCTCGCTCGGCAGCCCAAGGAATTCCATCGGAATGGGCGACGCCGCTGCGCGCGCGCCGGCCCGCGCCCGCATCTCCGCCGCCGGCTCGAGCGCCCAGATCCGCTCGACTTTGGCGGGATCGTAGAACGGCAGATTGTGTCCGGCGCCGAACCCGATCTCGAGCACGCGGCCTTCCGCGCGCGGCACGACCTTGCGCCGCTGATGGGTGATCGGATTGGCGCTCATCGCCGCATCGAGCAGCCGCGGCAAAATATGTCTGTCGTAAAAACCCACGAATCTTTTCCTTGAAAAATCAGTGGGTGCCTAGCGTTTCTAAATCCACACAGTCAATCGCCCTCATGATTGTTTGGATCGATGATTGCGAATCCGCGGCGAACCCAAATCAGCGCGCGCATGTTCGCGCGGGCGCCATCAGAACCCTGTCGGATGCTCCGGCGGATCACCGTTGTTGGGAAGGTGCAGGATTTCGGGTTTGTCGGCATAGCCGGGCTCCTCGTCCGGCTTGAAATCGCGCGCAATGGCTTTTTGGGCAAGACAGGCCGCAACGGCGAGCGGGTTGGGCGCGCCGCTCGGATTCATGCAAGGCAGCAGCAGCGGAGCGTTCTTGCGCAAGCGTTCGCGCTCCCACAACGCGGCCTGGCGCGAGCGGTTCACGCCGTCGTGGAAGTCGACGGTATTGTCCGGCACGGCCAGCGCGCTGCCGCAGCGCGTGCGTTCTTCCGGCGACAGCGTGTCGAGATCGGCACAGCCGAACAGCGCGCCGTGCAATCCGCCCAGCGACGGCGCCGCGGGCGGCGCATCCGGAATCGTGATGCCGCGATAGTCGGGCAACGCCGCTGCGCGCGGCAGCGCTGTCGGCACCGGCCGGTTGGCGGCGCGCGATGCTGGCGGAAGCGGAACCGGTTTTTTCGGCGGTGGCGGCAGGAGCCAGATCATCTCCTCGCTGGGCGCGGCGCGCGGCACGGCGACCTTCACATGCGACAGCGTCACCAGCGCCGCAACCATCGCGACATGCAAGGCCGCGACCAGACCGAGGCTGATGAGCCTGCGGCCGTCCATGTCAGGCGTCCGGCCTATATTCCAGGAGGTCCCCCGGCTGGCATGCCAGCGCGGCGCAGATCTTCTCCAGCGTCTCGAACCGCACGCCTTTCACCTTGCCGGATTTGAGCAACGACATATTGGCTTCGGTGATGCCGATGGTCTCGGCCAATTCCTTGGAGCGGATCTTCCGCTTCGCCAGCATCACATCGAGGTTTACGACGATCGCCATCACACGAACTTCGCGTTTTCTTCGGCGAGGCGCCCCGCCTCGTTCATCACCCGCGCGATCAGCAGCACGGTCGCCGCGATGAACAGCGTCGCGACATCGTCGGATCCGAGCTCGAGGGCCAGCGAGCGGTGCCCGTCGCCCAGAGGCCATGTCAGGAGCAGCGAGATCGGCGCATGCACGGCGAACCCGACGATCACGCTGGCGAACAGCGCGATGGCGACGTCGTTCAGGGCTTTCAGCGCCGCGGGCGAGAACACCTCGCCGGCGGCGTAGCGCAGGAACAGCAGGCGCAGCGACCACAGCGCCCATACCGTGAACGCCTCGGCGCCGAGCGAGAACGCCAGCGCCGCCAGCCGGTAGCCGAGCGGCACCCCGTCATTGAGCGCGGCGCCCATATGGTCCGCGCTGAGGCTCAGCGTCTTGTAGGTCCCCGGCGCGATGTAGAGGAACGCATCCAGCAGCGGCGAAAGCACCGCCCCGATCGTGGCCAGCCAGGCCATCAGCCGGCTCAGCCGGACGAGATTGGAACGGGCAGGATTGGGTTCGGCCATCGCACTCTCCCGGCAAGCCGAGATATCGTGTGGCACGAACGAATTATCGTCAAGCAATAATTATTCGGGCGCGACCGTCACCTTGATGCCGTCCAGTTCTTCGGCGCAGACGACCTGGCAGGACAGGCGCGAGCGCCCCGGCTCGACCGCCAGCGCCATGTCGAGCATGTCGATTTCGGCGTCGGAGGGCGGCGTCAGCTTCTCGTACCAGCCGTCGGTGACGTAGACGTGGCAGGTGGCGCAGGCGCAGGCGCCGCCGCACTCCGCCGCGATCGGCAGGCCGGCATCGCGCAGGATTTCCATCACGCTCCAGCCGTCGCGGCCTTCGACGACGTGTTCCGCACCCTTGCGGTCGGTGGCGACGATCTTCATGCGTTCACACCCAGTTTCTTCTGCAGGTTCGACGACGACGTCGTGTACTGGAAGCGCAGCTTCTCATTCGGCTTGCAGATATGGAAGGCCGCCTGCGCCATCAGCGCCGCCTCGTGGAAGCCCGACAGGATCAGCTTGAGCTTGCCCGGATACGTATTGATGTCGCCGATCGCGAAGATGCCCGGCGTGGTGCTTTCGAATTTCGCGGTGTCGACCGCGATCAAATTCTCGGTCAGGTTCAGGCCGAACTCCGCGATGGGGCCGAGCTTGATGGTAAGCCCGAAGAACGGCAGGAACGCATCGGTCTCGTGATGCCATTCGCTCTTGTCGGCGCCGGCCAGCGTCACCTTGGCCAGCTTGCCGTCGTCGCCGTGCAATTGCTTGACGCTGGCGACGTGGAATTTGATCTTCCCTTCCTTCTCCAGCTCGCGCATCTGGTTGACGCTGTGCTGCGCGGCGCGGAAGCCGTCGCGGTGATGCACCAGCGTCAGCGATTTGGCGAGCGGCGCCAGATTGATCGCCCAGTCGAGCGCGCTGTCGCCGCCGCCGGCGATCAGGATGTTCTTGCCGCGGAAGGTCTCCATCTTGCGCACCGCATAATGCACGCCGATGCCGTCGCCGCCGTTCTCGAAACCCTCGATGCCCGGCACGGGCGGACGCTTGGGCACGAAACTGCCGCCGCCGGCCGCGATCACGACCACGGGCGCGATGATCTGCGTCCCCGCATCGGTGGTCAGCTTCCACTTGCCGTCCGGCAGCTTCTCGAGCGCCGACGCCATCTCGCTGAAATGGTACTGCGCGTTGAACGGCTTGATCTGCTCGAGCAGCTTGTTGGTCAATTCCTGCCCGGTGACGATGGGCAGGCCGGGAATGTCGTAGATTGGCTTCTCCGGATAGAGCTCCGTGCACTGCCCGCCCGGCCGATCGAGGATGTCGACCAGATGGCATTTGAGATCGAGCAGGCCGAGTTCAAAGACCGCAAAAAGTCCGATGGGACCGGCTCCGATGATCGCGACATCGGTCTCGACAGGCGTGCTCATGGGCTATTCCACAATTGTTTCGTGTAGGAGGCGGTATACTGGCGGCCTTCATATGTAAAAATGGGTCCGCCAACAACCCTTTCAAGACGCAGGGCCGCAATGTGACGCAGCGCACAAAGCGCGCCAAGAGGCTAGGCTGACGCGGAAGCTAACCACTTGTCGCACATGACAAATCCCGCCGTTCCAGCTCCTGCCTGCCACGCCATGAGCGATGTCCGCCGCGAGATCGATCGCCTGGACCGGGCGCTCGTCACCCTGCTGGCCGAGCGCCAGACCTATATCGAGCGCGCCGCGCAGATCAAACCGGTGCGTACCGCGGTCCACGATCAGGCGCGCATCGACGACGTCATCGCCAAGGTCCTGGTCGCTGCGAAGGAAAAGGGCTTGAGCGCCGCCATCGCCGAGCCGGTGTGGCGCGTGCTGGTCGACCGCTGCATCGCGCACGAATTCGCGGTCTTCGACCAGCAGGCTCAGTCCGCCAGATAGGCCTGGATAAAGGCCTGCACCGCGTCGGAACGCGCTTTCAGCGCCGCGATGGCCGCCTCGGCGCGCACGCGATCCGAAAGATCGACCGGCTCGCAGTGTGCCGCCGCGTCGCCCATCTCGAACGCGCCGATGCCCCGCGCCGCGCCTTTCAGCGTGTGCGTGACTTCCTTCCACGATTTGGCGTCGCGCGCGTCCAGAATTGTCTGCAGACGGGCGACAAGCTCGGTGGCTTGCCCGTCGAACAGGCGCATGACTTCCGCGTTGATCGCCTTGTCGCCGCCCGTGTAACGGGCCAGATGGTCCAGATCGATCACCGCGCTTACCGCCCCCGGCATCGCAGCAGCCTCTTGCTTTGGCTTCCGGTGCAGGATGCGCCAAATTCATCAAAGCCGCGTTAACGTTTGGAGCGAACATGAAACGATTCTTAGCCGCTGTTTTCCTGGCTTTTATGGGCGCCGCGCAGGCACAGGACCGCTTCGCAACGCTGCCGCTCGAACAAATGTCGCCAGAACAGAAGGCCATCGCCGACGCCATTGTCGCGACGCGGGGCAGCCTGAACGGACCGTTCAATGCGTGGCTGCGCGATCCGGCGCTCGCCGACCGCCTGCAGAAGCTGGGCGAGCAGATCCGCTTTCATGCGTCCTTGCCGACGGCGCTCAACGAGTTCGCGATCCTGATCACGGCGCGGCACTGGACCTCGCAATTCGAGTGGTACGCGCATTATCCGCTGGCGATGAAGGCCGGGCTCGAACCATCCGTCGCCGCCGATCTCGCCACGGGCGAACGCCCGGCCGGCATGACCGACGACGAAGCGGCGATCTACGACTTCTCGATCAAGCTGCATCTGGAAGGCAATGTCGACGACGCGACGTACCAACGCGTGCTCGGCAAGTTCGGCGAGAAGGGCGTGATCGATCTGATCGCGGTGAACGGCTATTACGACCTCGTCTCGATGACCCTCAACGTGGCGCATGTCACGGTACCGGCCGGCACGCCGCTGCCGCTGAAGTCGCTGCAGGACGATTGACGGGCCCGCCGGGTCCATGTTTTCGGCGTAACCGGCCTTGGGCGCCCCGGGGCCAACGCCACAGATTTACGCTGTGACACTCGCGTCCGGCCGCATTAGATGGTTAAAGTGCCGTCCCATCAGCGAATTTCATCCGAGGGATCCATGGCGCCGACCGGATCGCAGCCCATCCTGCTCCAGACCGCCGAGCCTTTGGCCGACGCCGAGGCGCGCACCATCCGCCGGCCCGAGCCCAAATTCGGCATCGCGGCCGTCACCTTCTCCTTTGTCCTCTCGGCCTTCTGGGCCGGCGCCGCCGCCGCGTATCTCTGGGGCTATTTCGGACCCAAGGGGCTGGCCGGCCTGGATGTCCAGGAGCTGGCGCTGTTCGTCGCCGCGACCTTCATCCCGCCGATGCTGTTCATCTCCGCCGCCTGGGCGATGGCGCGGGCGCAGCAGATGGGTGTCGCCTCGCAGACCCTCGCCGAAGCGACCGACCGCCTGTTCGCCGCCGACGAGACCGCGTCGCGC
>OLLQ01000815.1_pt1 | contig 12070 bp, 9 predicted proteins | sample 1604571 | NCBI WGS metagenome assembly OLLQ01 (sample SAMEA104055722, study PRJEB20765) | soil metagenome | isolation source: soil
TCTTCGCCCTCGCGGCACCGTTCGCCGATGCCGCAAAAGATGCTCACGCCCTTCTGGTGACCGATCATGTTGTGGATCATCTCGGTCAGCAGCACCGTCTTGCCGACGCCGGCACCGCCGAACAGTCCCGCCTTGCCACCGCGTTCGAGCGGCGCAAGAACATCGATGACCTTGATGCCAGTCTCGAAGATCTCCGACCTGGTCGAACGCCGCGCCAGCGGCGGCGGGGCGTTATGCACCGAGCGCCACTGAACATCGGCCAGCGTCGAACCGCGGTCGATCGTGGTCCCAAACACATCAAACATGCGCCCGAGGATCGCCTTGCCGGTGGGCGCTTCCAAAGGCCCTCCTGTGTCCTCCACCGCCATGCCGCGCGCGAGACCTTGCGTCGGCGTCAGTGCGATGCCGCGAACGCAATGCGCGTCCCGCTGTGCCAACACTTCGATCGCGATTTGTTTTTCCGCTCCGGCGCGCAATATGGAATAGATTGCAGGCAAGCGATCGTCGAACCGGACATCCACGACGCTGCCCCGGACCGAGACGACGGTGCCTAGATTTGTCGATTTGGCCTTGCTTTGCATCGTTGCGGACCTCCAGCGACGCTCAGGCCTCGATGATGACCTTGAGGGCCTTTGTTTTGGCGGCGTTTCCGAAGGTTTCGTAGGCGTCGAGAATCTTGTCGAGCTTGAAGCGATGCGTGATCAGCAGCTTGGGGTCGATCTTGCGGGACGAGACCGTCTTGAAGAGCATCGGTATCGTCACCGTGTCGACGAGCCGCGTGGTGATGGAGATGTTGCGGTCCCAAAGGCTTTCCAGATGGAGGTCGACCTTTTTCCCGTGCACGCCGATATTGGCGATGTGGCCGCCGGCGGTGACGATCTTCTCACAGAGTTCGAACGTGGCGGGGATGCCAACCGCTTCGATGGCGGTATCGACGCCCCGGTTGGCGGTCATCGTCATGATCGTCTCCGCGGCTTTGCCGTCGGTGCTGTTGACGGTCGAAGTCGCGCCGAACCGCTTGGCCATTTCGAGCCGGTTGTCGTCGAGATCGACCATGATGATTTCGGCCGGCGAATAGAACTGAGCCGTGAGCAGGGCTGCGAGACCAACCGGTCCGGCACCTACGATGGCGACGGTGCTTCCCGGCTCGACCTTGCCGTTGAGCACGCCGCATTCGAAGCTGGTCGGCAGGATATCGCTGAGCATCACCAGCGCTTCTTCGTCGGCGCCGGCGGGAATTGGGTAGAGGCTGTTGTCGGCGTGGGGAATCCGAACGAATTCGGCCTGGGTGCCGTCGATCGTGTTGCCGAGAATCCAGCCGCCGGTGGTGCAATGCGAATACATCTGCTTGCGGCAATAGACGCACTTGCCGCAGGCGCTGACGCAGGAAATCAGCACATGGTCGCCCGGCTTGAACACCGTGACAGCGGGGCCGACCGCATCGATGACGCCGACGCCTTCGTGGCCCAGAATGCGGCCTGGCTGGCAGCTTGGGAGGTTGCCTTTGAGGATGTGCAGATCGGTGCCACAGATCGTCGTTTTGACGATCCGGACGATCGCATCCGTTGGGGCAGCAATTGCCGGCTTTGGCCGGTCTTCCAGGGCCTTCTTGCCCACGGCTTGATAGACGAGCGCCTTCATCGTCGGCTTATTCGTTTTGCCCGTTTGGTCGCCCGTCGCCGACCTTGGAATCGTAGCAAGCGTCATGGATCAATCACCTTTCGGGTGAGTTGCTGAATATCGAGCACGAGTTGGGGGGCTGCTATGCCGGCCGGCGAGCGGTCCGCATTCAGATCAGCTTGTGGGCAGTAACGATACAACGGACTGGTACGCCCAGTCGTTCCGACAGATACCAGCGGTGGATCACGATCGAGGCAAAATGGACTTACAAATGATTCACGCCCTGGTCCGCCTCCGCCAGCCAACCACCGGTAAACCCGGCCTGCAGCAACCCCTTTCGGATGTAAGGACAGCCACGCATCAATCGCCATAGCATGCCGCTGCGGTAGTTCTCGATCATCAACAAAATCGGGCCCTGATTGAGCCCGAAGTGCCAAGGTGAAACCCAGCCGCCGAACGCATTGCCGGGTTCGCTCGAATGGGTTGGATTGAATGACGCCTTGAAGCCGTAGGGGTTGGCCTCCTCCAGCTCGACCTCGTGGATATAGAACTCGATCGCGGGCAGGACGATCTCGGGCGCGAATGGCAGGGAGGCGACCACGGCCCAGGGTGCCAGCGTTCCGTCGTCCGGCCCATAGGGGACGCCCCGCCCCGCATAGTCGAAAAAAGTGCGTTCGATCCCTTGAATCTTGAGTGTCCCAGGTCCCGGCCCATCGCTGGCGGTGATGCCCCAGCCGTGCTCTCCGTAACCTGCGAACTTGCGCGGATTGTCGATGGCATAGCGCTGCTGGACATAGGTGGCGCGCCGGCTGTTCTCGAAATAGTCGATGCCTTTGCCGCGCATAAACGCGTCCTGGATTCCACGAAAGTCGACCCAGACATGCGAAAGCTGGTGCGTGAACAATGGTCCCGCATAAGCATAGTCGTAGCCGTAACTGTGCTCCCATCGATAGGTCGACAGCCAGGCGTCATAGCTGTCCGGCGACAGCGGATGCGTCGGAGAGCCCAGGGCAAGGACATAAAGCAGCAGAGCTTCATCGTAGCCTTCCCACCGATACGCGATGAATCCGCTTTCCGGCCGCCAGCCGTGCGTCACGGTGGCTTTCCCGTTCTGCGCCCACGCCCAGTCACACCGCCAATAAAGCGCTTCGGCGAGTTCTCTTATCTCCCGCTCTTCGCGCGTGTCGCCCCCAAAATAGGCGCCCGCCGCGAGCGCTCCTGCCAGCAGAAACGCGCTATCGACCGTCGACAGTTCGCAGTTCCAGGCACGACGACCCGTCTTCATGTCCAGGAAGTGATAGAAGAAACCCTTATGGCCGGTCGCATCGGGTTCGGGTCCCTGCGGGCTATTCCAGAAAAAGCGCAGGGTCGCGAGCGTGCGCTGCACCGCCGCGCCACGCGTGACGAACCCGCGCTCGACGCCAACCGGATAGGCCGCGAGCGCCAGGCCCGTGGCGGCAATACTGGCGGGCCAGTCTTCTGCCGTCTTGTCGCGGACAAGACCGTTTTCAGCGTTCGCTTCGTCCATGAAATAGCCGAAGGTTTTGCGCTGCAGCGTCTCCAGATCGGCGTCGGAGATTGCGCGTCGGTCGCTCATGACTGCGACCGTATCGGAAAGACACGGAAAGATCATCCAAAGGCGCGCGCGCCGACAGATCCCTATGCCATGCCTTGTCGTGGGAGCGAAATAATACGGCGCGACGAAACTTTGCTGCCTGCCGGGCATTCATCTAAAGTGTAATTCACCTCTCGTCGCCGGTTTCGATCTTGCGCTGCCTGTCGTACAAGGCGGCCGGGCGCTCAAGCCGTAAGGCGGTCTAGGAGTTGCCCATTTTCCCCGTGAGCCACATCGGACCGGCGAAACCGCGATACGCGCTCCAAGATGAGACGGTTTGAATATGAGCCATCACGGAAATACGCCGAGACCTGCGCGTGGGCGCGACTGGCGGCGCGTTCATCACTCGCCGCTGTTCTGGGTCGGCCTTTTGCTGTGTCTGGGTGCGATCACGATCTACGTGTTGACTGAAGACCTCTCATGGCGGCCATTCTAACTGGCGAACACGGTCTCTAAATGCGCATCGCCCGAAGCCTGAGCGCGTTCGCGATGACGGATACGGAACTGAAGGCCATGGCCGCCGCCGCGAAGATCGGCGAGAACAACAGCCCGAACGCCGGATAGAGGATGCCGGCGGCGAGGGGCACGCCCGCGGCATTGTAGACGAAGGCGAAAAACAGGTTCTGGCGGATGTTGCGCATGGTGGCTTTCGACAGATGCCGCGCGCGAACGATGCCGTCCAGGTCGCCGCGCAGGAGCGTAATGCCGGCGCTTTCGATGGCGATGTCGGTGCCGGTGCCCATCGCGATGCCGACATCGGCCGCGGCCAGCGCGGGCGCGTCGTTGACGCCATCGCCCGCCATGGCGACCACGCGGCCTTCGCGGCGCAGCTTTTCGACGACCGCGCCTTTGCCGTCGGGAAGGACATCGGCTTCGACCTCCTGGATGCCAAGTCGCCGGGCGACGGCAAGCGCGGTGGTGCGATTGTCGCCGGTCAGCATCACTATGTGAATTCCGTCGGCGATCAATGCTTTCAGGGCGGGCGCCGCCGAGGCCTTGATCGGATCGGCGATGGCGATGAGGCCGGCGGCTTTGCCGTCCACGGCGATATAGATCGCGGTGGCGCCGTCTTGGCGCAGCCGCTCGGCTTCGGCATCGAAATCCGCCGTCGCAATATGCAGTTCCTTGAGGAAAGGCGCATTGCCGGCCGCAACGTCACGGCTTTCGACGCGGCCAACGGCGCCTTTGCCGGCCGGCGAGTCGAAGTCGTTCACGAGCGCAATGGCCAGCTTGCGTTCGGCCGCCGCCGCGACGACGGCTCGCGCCAGGGGATGTTCGCTGGCGCTCTCCAGGCTTGCTGTCAGACGCACAATTTCGTCCTGCGAGAAACCAGCAGCCGCCACGACCGCGACGACCTTGGGCTTGCCTTCGGTGAGTGTGCCGGTCTTGTCGATCACCAGCGTGTTGACCTTCTCCATCCGCTCCAATGCTTCAGCGTTCTTGATCAAAACGCCGAGGCCGGCGCCGCGCCCGACGCCGACCATGATCGCCATGGGCGTGGCGAGGCCGAGCGCGCAGGGACAGGCCACGATCAGCACCGTGACCGCCGCGATGAAACCGTAAGCGAGACGCGGCTCCGGTCCGAACAGCGCCCAGGCGGCGAAGGCTGCCAGCGCGATCGCCATGACGGCCGGAACGAACCAGCCGGCGACCCGGTCGGCCAGGCGCTGGATCGGGGCACGCGAGCGTTGCGCCTTGGCGACCATCTGGACGATCTGCGCCAGCAGCGTGTCGGCGCCGACCTTGTCGACGCGCATCGTGAAACTGCCGGTCTGGTTGATGGTGCCGGCGATCAGCCCGGCACCCGGACCTTTCATGACCGGCATCGGCTCGCCGGTCACCATGGCTTCGTCGACAGCGGAGCGGCCTTCGAGCAAGGCGCCATCGACAGGGACTTTTTCGCCGGGCCGCACGCGCAGCTTGTCGCCGACGGCAATTTCGTCGATGGCCACGTCGGCTTCGCCGCTGTCGTCCGCCACGCGCCGCGCCGTCTTGGGCGCTAGGTTGAGCAGCGCGCGAATGGCGCCCGATGTGTGCTCGCGCGCGCGCAATTCCAGCACCTGGCCGAGCAGAACCAATACGGTGACGACGGACGCGGCCTCGAAATAGACGGCAACGGAGTCGCCCATCCGGAACGCGGCCGGGAAGATGCCGGGCGCCAGCGTCGCGACAACGCTATAGACCCAGGCGGCGCCGGTGCCCATCGCGATCAGGGTAAACATGTTCAGACTGCGCGCGACGATGGACTGCCAGCCGCGCACGAGAAACGGCCAGCCGGCCCACAGCACGACCGGCGTCGCGAACAGCATCTGCACCCCGTTCGACACGGTTTCGCGCACCGGCAGGCGCATGACGTGGCCGCCCATTTCGAGCACGACAACAGGGATGGCTAATATAAGACCGACCCAGAAGCGCAGCGTCATGCCGGCGCGCTCGTCGCTTTCGCCTGCGTCGGCGCTGGCCATTTCCGGTTCGAGCGTCATGCCGCAGATCGGACAGTTACCGGGACCTGTTTGACGGATCTGGGGATGCATGGGGCATGTATAAGTCGTGCCTGCTTGACTGCGCGCGATGCCATCGTCCCGGGTATTGTGCATATTCATTTTGTCACTTCCCTATTGGGCCGAAGCCGCTCCCGGGCGTGGCTGTGATGGCCAGACGGTTACAGCGATCGCGGCGACGGCGGCCATAGTGTGAAACAGCGCGGCCACGAAGACGCTGCCGCCGGTTTTGTTGTAAAGCCAGACGATCAGGACTCGCGCTGCCAGCGAATACAGGCACCACCAGGCGATCCAATCCGGCGCACGATGAGCCTGGATCAACGGTATGAAATGCCATGCAGCCCAAACCGCGCCCAGCAGGACGCTGCCTCCGAGCACGCCCCATCGTTGTTGCAAGGGATCGATGGCGTATCCCATCCAGCCCAGTTCTTCGCCCAGAGCGGCAACGAATAGCGCGCCGAACAAAGCGAGCGTGGTGACGACAGAGAATTGCGGCGTGGGGACCAACACGCCCATGGCTCGCATCGTCACGAACGATGCGGCCATCACGCCGGGCATCAAGATGGCTGCGAGCGCGAACCAGCCGGCCCGCTTGCCGCGACCGAGATCGAAAGACCTTTTCAGCAGCGCGGCGACGCCGATTGTGCTATTGCCTCGATACGCCAGTAACGCGGCGGCCAGGACGGGACAGACGAACATCAGCGCCGCCAACGGAAGACCGGGCACAATTTGAAGCCCGGTCAGTGCGCCAGCAAGCCAGAAAGGAATGGACAGCGCGAACACCAACGCGAAGAACGTCCAGGGGCTGCTTGCGGCTTTCGGGCTGACGCTCATGACCGGGCGGAACATGAATCGGCGCGCGTCACCAACGCATAGGAATGGCGCGCGATCTGCTCGTCCTCCTGTGACACCAGGACGGTGAACGCGCAACCGGCACCGAGCCAAGACAGGCCATCGCGAATGGCGTCCCGAATGGCAACATCGTTCTCGCCGATGCCGCCGGTGAAGACGATTTTATCCACTCCGCCCAGCACTGCGGTCATCGCGGCAATCTCTTTGCGCACGGAGGCGCAGAACATGGCGATGCCAAGCCGGGCGTCCTCGTTTGCAGGCGCGGCTTCATGAAGGCGGCGCATGTCGCCGCTGATCTCGGAAATACCCAAAAGGCCGGACTGACGGTCAATAAGGTCTTCCAGCGCTGACGCATCCAGCCTTTTTTCCCGCATCAGGTAGATCAACACGCCGGGGTCGAGATCGCCGCTGCGCGTGCCCATGATGACTCCGCCGCTCGGCGTCAGGCTCATGCTGGTGTCGATTGACCGTCCCGCTTTGACCGCGGTGATGCTCGCGCCATAGCCGAGATGCGCGATCACCAAACGGTCGGGCAGGCTGTCGCCAAGCTGGCGCACGATGGATTCGCAGGACAGTCCGTGAAAGCCGTAGCGATGGATGCCCTCGGAGCGCAAATGTTTCGGGAGGGGAAGCGTGCGCGCGACATCCGGCATCGCCGCGTGAAACGCCGTGTCGAAACACGCCACCTGCGGGGAACCGGGAAACCGCTTTTGGGCCGCGTGGACGAGGGCGAGGGAGCCTGGGATATGAAGCGGCGCGAACACCGTCGCCGCTTCAAGCTCGGCCACTACCGCCGCATCGATGATGCAATGCCGCAGGAGTTTCGGCCCGCCGTGCACGATCCGATGTCCGATGGCATCGGGTGCTTGTTTGGCATCGGACAAAGCGCTGGCAATGCGCTCGAGCGTTTCCTCCGAGCTGTCGGCCGATGCCTCGGCTTCTATTTCGCCGGAGAGCAAGCTCGTGGATTGATCAGGGTCGACTCGAAACAAGCCAAACTTCAGCGACGAGGATCCGCAGTTCAGCGCCAGGATGTTTGAAGAGCGCGTGACCAACGTCACGAACTCCACTGCCAGTCCCGAACCTCGGGCAGATCCTCGCCATGCTCCCCGATATAGAGCTTGTGGCGCTCCATCGTCGTCCAATAGCGCGCCGTTGCCGTCTCAACCTCGCCGGCGAAGCGCGGAATCCGCCGGATGGCGTCGAGCGCGAGCTGATAACGATCAAGATTGTTGAGCACGACCATGTCGAACGGCGTTGTGGTCGTGCCTTCTTCCTTGTAGCCGCGCACATGGATGTTGCTGTGGTTGGTCCGCCGATAGGTCAGCTTGTGGATCATCGCGGGGTAGCCGTGAAAGGCGAAGATCACCGGTTTGTCGGTCGTGAACAGCGCGTCGAACTCGCGGTCTTCCAGCCCGTGCGGGTGCTCCGACTGCGGCTGCAGCACCATCAGGTCCACGACGTTGACGACGCGGATGCGGATGTCGGGCACGTAGGTTTTTAGCAGGGTAACGGCGGCCAGGGTCTCCAGCGTCGGTACGTCGCCGGCGCAAGCCATCACCACGTCCGGCTCGCCTGCCGTCGTGCTGGCCCAGTCCCAGATGCCGGCGCCGGCGGTGCAGTGGCGCGCGGCGGCGTCGATGTCGAGCCACTGCCATTCCGGCTGCTTGCCCGCGACGATCAGGTTGATGTAGTTGCGGCTGCGCAGGCAGTGATCTGCCACAGACAGAAGGCAGTTCGCATCGGGCGGCAGGTAGATGCGCACGACGTCGGATTTCTTGTTGGCGACATGGTCGATGAAGCCGGGATCCTGGTGCGAGAAGCCGTTGTGATCCTGGCGCCAGACATGCGACGTCAGCAGATAGTTCAGCGATGCGATCGGCCGGCGCCACGGAATCTTGCGGCTCACCTTCAGCCACTTGGCGTGCTGGTTGAACATCGAATCGATGATGTGGATGAAGGCCTCGTAGCACGAAAACAGCCCATGGCGGCCCGTGAGCAGGTAGCCTTCGAGCCAGCCCTCGCACAGATGCTCGCTCAGGACTTCCATCACACGGCCGGTCTGGCTGAGGTTGATATCGACATCCTCGACGTCCGCCATCCAGGCTTTGCCGGCGACGCCGATCACGGCCTCCAGACGGTTGGAGGCGGTCTCGTCCGGACCGAACAGCCGGAAATTGCTTTTACCCAGGCTGAGCGCCATCACGTCGCGCAAGAAGGCGCCCAGCACCCGCGTCGCCTCCGCCTTGACGCTGCCCGGTTTGACGACGGCCACCGCATGATCGCGGAAATGCGGCATCGACAGCTGCTGCAACACGCTACCGCCATTGGCGTGCGGGTTGGAGCCCATCCGCCGCCGGCCCGTCGGCGCCAGCGCCGCGATTTCCGGGACCAGCTTACCGCAATTGTCGAACAACTCCTCGGGGCGATAGCTGCGCATCCAGTCTTCGAGCTGTTTGAGATGTTCGGGATTCTTGAAATCGGCGATGGGCACCTGGTGGGCCCGCCAGGTGCCTTCGACCGGCAGCCCATCGACGAATTTCGGCCCCGTCCAGCCCTTGGGCGTGCGAAAGATGATCATGGGCCAGCGCGGCCGTTCCAGGCTTTGGCCATCGGCGGCGCGCGCGGCGGTCTGGATTTCGCGTATCCGTGCCAAAACTGTGTCGAGCGTTTTGGCGAGGAGCTGGTGCATCGCCTCGGGCTCGTGGCCCTCGACAAAGTGCGGTTCATAGCCATATCCGCGAAACAGCGCCGTTAGCTCGTCTCGGCTGATGCGCGCCAGGATGGTCGGATTGGCGATCTTGAAGCCGTTGAGATGCAGGATCGGCAGTACCGCGCCGTCACGCGCCGGATTGAGGAATTTGTTCGAATGCCAGCTTGCGGCCAGTGCGCCAGTCTCCGCTTCGCCATCGCCGACAACGCAGGCGACGATCAGGTCCGGATTATCGAACGCGGCGCCAAAGGCATGCGTCAGCGAGTAGCCGAGCTCGCCGCCTTCGTGAATGGAGCCCGGCGTGTCCGGTGAGACGTGGCTTGGAATACCGTAGGGCCAGGAGAACTGCCGAAACAGGCGCAGGATGCCGGCCTTGCTCAACTCGATGGCGGGATAATGCTCCGTATAGGAGCCTTCCAGATAAGTCTGCGCCACGATCCCCGGTCCGCCATGACCGGGGCCGATGACGTACATCATGTTGAGATCGTTCTGCACGATCAGACGGTTGAGATGGACGTAGAGAAAGTTCAGTCCCGGCGTCGTGCCCCAATGCCCCAGCAGCCGCGGTTTGATGTGCTCGAGCTTCAGCGGCTCTTCCAGAAGCGCGTTGGCTTGCAGATAGACCTGCCCCACCGACAGGTAGTTCGCCGCCCGCCAATAGGCGTGCATCTTTCGAAGCAGGTCGGGCGCAAGCGCGGCGGATGCCGGTCGATCGCGATCCAGAACAGTCGTCATGGTTTTTTCCAATCGGTGGCGCCTAGTGGGAGACGAGCGCGCAACGATTTGCGCAAAGAAGAAGATCGTGCGTGACTCCGCCCAGTGCCCATTCGCGCGTGCGGCTATGGCCGTAGGCGCCGGCGACGACGAGATCGGCGCCTTGTTCCTTGAGGATGGCATTCAGCCGAATGGCGTCGCTGCCGGTCGCCGGCGATGCGATGGTTCCGGCCGTGATGCCGTGACGTTGCAGCCAACGTGTGACGTCCTCCAGATGCATTCTTGCGAGGGGAAGAGCGCTCTCCGGCGCGATCTCGACGACCGTCACCCGTGCGGCCATTTTCAACAGCGGCAGCGCGTCGGACGCGGCCCGCCGTGTTTCGCGCGTGTCCTTCCAGGCCAGCACGACATGCTCAAGGTCGAGTTCGGTCTCGGCCTTCGGCACAATGAGAACCGGCCGTCCAGCCTGCATCACGACGTCGCTCGTGTTCGGGCGGCGCGGTGCGTCCATGAAACCGTCCGCCACGACGCTTGTGATAATGAGATCGGCCCGCCGCGCTTCGCGCGCGACGTCGTCGGACAAAGCGGAAAAAAGTTCGAGCGCGCGCCATTCCACGCCGATGGCATGCGACTGCACGGCGTCGCGGAATTCCGCTTCAGCCGCTGTTATCTCGTCGGCGATGTCCTTGCGTTCCTGCTCGACGATGTCGCCGGAGATATATTCATCGCCATAGACGAATTTCATCGGCTCGCACGCCACGATGCCGATAACATCGGCCTTGAACCTTTCCGCAAGGTCGCCGGCGATGCGCAGCAACCCGGCGTTAGACTCTCCCAGGTTTAAATGCACCATCAGGGTCGCGTAGGTCATGTCGTGCCTCCCGGAAAATTCGAGGTTCCAGAACGACGCGGCTAAACGACTGTCAGATCGTTCGTGACATCCGTGGCGCCCAGTGCCGCCCAGGCTGTCGCGCCGGCGAGCAGCCGGTCCTGCAGCGAGTGAACCGTGCCGGACAGGCGCACCGCACCGCCATCGGCGCTGACTGAGATGACGTTCGGTTCGAGGAACCAGGAGCGATCCAAGGCGAGCGCAATGCTGTCGCCGATGCTCGTCGCGCTCGCATGCGGCTTGATCGTGATTTCGTTGGATACGCCGGTGACGCCGAACAGGCGCCGCACGTCCTGCTCGGCGGCGGTCTTCTGGAAATGCCAGTCGGCCTGGCCGGTCAGCGTGATCCAGCCCTTTTCGACCAACACCTTGAACGCATCGCGTGGCACGGACACGTCCCACCACAGCCGGTCGATCGCGGCGGCCGCCAATTCGTCGTCGGCGCGGGTCTCGCCGATGGGCAGCTTCACTTCGATCTCGTCGGCAACGGCCTTGACGCCTTTCACCCGGCCGGCGGCCTTCTGCGCGGCATGTTTTTGCGCAAAGTTTTCGACATGGCCCGTCAGGGTGACGATGCCGTCATTGGCGGTGACGCCGATATGCGCCGCCGTCACGCTCGGCTCCCAGCTTAGTTCGGCGAGGACTTTGTGCTGCAATTTGTTGTCGTTGGACATCGTTTCGATCCTTTGGATGTTGGCATGCAGATGGGAATTGACGGGTTTACCACCAGGCTTCTTGAGTAGTGGCTCACTGCGAGCACGCGGCGAAACTCAATGTGCGAAGAATGCGGCGATTACCACGCCGGCGATCACGGCGAGCGCCAATCCGGCGCCAAGCACATAGCGCACATGGCCGAGCTTGATGCCCTGCGTGGCCTGGTCGCCCGTCAGGGTGGCGCTATGGTCCGCCACGGCAGTAGCCGTGGGCGTACTACTGCCCATCTTGTCCGACATGATCTTTTCCTAGCGATGCCGGCGCGAGGCTTCCGACGGGAAGTGGCGCTGGATAAGGAAGGCGCCGACGCGCCCCCTCACTAACCCAACCCCGTGACACCGCATTCGATCCGTATCGCGACAAACCCCGCGACAATTCTGCCGGCCCACCACACCGCTGCGCCGAATGCAGCGCGAAAATCTCTATCCATAACTATGAATTATGGATGTCAT
>OLLQ01000562.1_pt1 | contig 12026 bp, 12 predicted proteins | sample 1604571 | NCBI WGS metagenome assembly OLLQ01 (sample SAMEA104055722, study PRJEB20765) | soil metagenome | isolation source: soil
GCGCACCGGTTCGATGCGGGTGGCGAGGCCGCGGGCGCCGGTCTCGACGAAGACGCCGCACAGCGTCGCGGGGCCCAGGGCCGGCGTGAAGCGGCCGCTGTTCATCTTGGTCACGAAGCGCTGCACGGCGGTGTATTTCTCCATGCCGATGACGCTGTCGTAGTCGGCGCAGGCGCCGGCGTCGGTCTGGTAGGCCGTGCCGCCCGGCAGGATCTGCGCATCGGCGGTCGGGATATGCTGGTGCGTGCCGACCACGAAGCTGACGCGGCCGTCGCAGAAATGGGCCATGCCCATCTTCTCGCTCGTCGCTTCGGCATGGACGTCGACGACGATGGCGTCGGCCGCGTCGCCGAGCGGACAGGCGGCAAGCTCGGCCTCGACCGACGCGAAGGGATCGTCGAGCGCGTCCATGAAGACGCGGCCCATGACGTTGATGACGAGCACGCGCTCGCCCTTGCGGGTCTGGTAGAGGCTGGCGCCGCGGCCCGGCGTGCCGGGCGGGTAGTTGCGCGGGCGCAGGACGCGATCCTCGTCGCCGATGAAGGAGAGGATTTCCTTCTGGTCGGCCCAGTGATTGCCGGTGGTGATCACATCGATGCCGACGGCGAAGAAGTCGTGCGCGATGGCGCGGGTCAGGCCGAAGCCGCCCGCCGCGTTCTCGCCATTGGCGATGACGAGGTCGAGTTCCAGCGTGTCTTTGAGGCGCGGCAGCTCCGCCGCCACTACGTCGCGGCCCGGTCTGCCGATAATGTCGCCGAGGAAAAGGATGCGCATGGCGCGTTCTAGCACGCCGGCGGAAAAAGACGCACGCCGGCTTCGGTGATCACCGCGTCCAGCGGATGGTCGTGCGCGTCGCGCGGCAACGCTGGCACCTCCTGGCCGGCATAGGCGATTGCGATGGCGCGGGCGCCGGGCAGCGCCGCCAAGGTGCGGTCGTAAAAGCCGCCGCCATAGCCGAGGCGGGTGCCGGCCGCGTCGAAGGCAAGGAGCGGGACGAGGAAAATCGCCGGCTCCGCTTGCGGCCAATCGGGCGCAGGTTCGAGGACGCCGAAGGGGCTGCGGATGAGGTCGCGGTCCGGCGCGCGGTGGTGGAAGGCGAGGGGCGCCGTCTTCTCCACCACGCGCGGGAAGGCAAAGGTGCAGCCGCGCCTGGCGAGTTCTTGCAGGAGCAGATGCGGATCGGCCTCGTCGCCCATCGCGACATAGGCGGCGACGAGCGCGCCGTCGGGAATGGCGAGCGCGGCGGCGTGGGTGGCGAGGCGGGACGCGAAGTCGGGGATGGCGCGGGCGAGTTCGGCGCGGCGGGCGCGAGCGGTGGCGCGGAGGGTGGGTTTGGAAGACATCGTCGTTATGGACGTCGCTCACACTCGATTGTCATGGCCCGCAAAAGCGGGCCATCCAGGTGATCATAGTGCGCGGTGAAGAAATTCGGGCCACGATTTAATTTCGACATCTCGCGTGGCGTCAACTGGATGGCCCGCTTTTGCGGGCCATGACAATTGAGGCGGCGCAGCCGCTAGCCGGGGATGACAGCGGAGCTTGATGAAAGTGGACGGACCGCCATCGCCGTTGGTGTTCGGATCCTCACGGGCCTGCAGTGCAGGTGGGCGCCATATGACCGAGACCACGATCTCGGCCAGGGACAGCTCCCGGTGAGTAACTTAAGGCTCCTGGGTATCGCTAACCTGACGTACGGGGCAGTACCGTCCGAGGCCATTATACGATCAACGGCCGGCGAATCCTATCGCCGTGAAAACGGCGAGGTCTCAGGCCTGCCCCAGCCGTCCGGCGAGATCTTCCAGCCGTTTTGCCGCCGCCTCGAAGGCATCGGCGGCGACGCCTTCGGATTTGGCCAGCTTGCCGCTGACTTCCTCGTGGCTGCCGCTCAGCGTGCCCAGTTCCTGGGTGCGCAAATGCAGCTTGGCGCTGGCGTCGTGGTGCTCGTCGGCGATGAGGAGCGCCGCCATCAGCAGCAGGCGCTGCTCGCCGACCTGGCCGACGGAGCCCAGGAGTTCCTTCACCTTGTCGTCGACATGGCCGGCGAGCTCGCGCAAATGATCTTCCTCGCCGTCGTCGCAGGCGATGGTGTAGGCGCGGGCGTTCACCATGACGTTGACGAGGGGCATGCGCAGTCTCCTAGCGGCCGAGCGCGGCGCGGATTTCGCCGATGGCGCCGTCGAGGCGGCCTTCGACCTCTTGCGTCACGCCCGCCAGCGCGCGGTTTTCGTCTTCGAGTTCGGCGATGCGGGCGAGGAGGCGGTCGCGCTCCTCGTGCAGCGCGGCAAGCCTGGTCATCGAATCGGCGGCGGCCTGGCCGAGGCCGGCGAGCGGCGCGGTCTGCGATTCGAGTGCGGCCAATGCGGCGTCAAAGCGCTGCACAGCATCATCCAGCCGGCTCATGCGCGCCTCTTTGTTCCGTTGCGTCAGGACCTTAGGCCCGCGCCGCGACGAGGGTCAACGCACGCGAAGGCAATAGAATGTGGGCACTTCCGGCGCCGCCGTTCGTTGCCGGGACGCGAGGCGCCAGGCGGGCGTCATTCCGCGCCCTTGACGGGTCCGCCACCCCCTCGCTAAGGCCTTCAACCCGCGCGCAAGGAACATTCCATGGATTCGAAGAACGCTCCGCCGGAGCAGGCCGAAACCAGGCGCCTCGCCAACGCGATTCGCGGCCTCGCGATGGACGCCGTGCAGCAGGCCAAGTCCGGCCATCCCGGCCTGCCGATGGGCATGGCGGATGCGGCGACGGTGCTGTTCTCGCGCTTCCTGAAATTCGATCCGGCCGATCCGCAATGGCCCGACCGCGACCGCTTCGTGCTGTCGGCCGGGCATGGCTCGATGCTGCTCTATTCCCTGCTCTATCTGACGGGCTATCCGGGGCCGAGCCTCGACCAGATCAAGCGCTTCCGCCAGGTCGACAGCCCGTGCGCCGGGCATCCCGAATACGGCCATCTGGCGGGAATCGAGACCACGACCGGGCCGCTGGGCCAGGGCATCTCCAATGCGGTCGGCATGGCGATCGCGGAGCGCCATCTCAACGCCCGGTTCGGCGACGGCCTTGTCAACCACAAGACCTATGTCATCGCCAGCGACGGCGACCTGATGGAGGGGATCAGCCATGAGGCGATCCACCTCGCGGGGCATTTGAAGCTCAAGAATCTGATCGTGCTGTGGGACGACAACGGCATCACCATCGACGGCGCGCTCACTTTGTCCGAGACGGGCAACATGATCGAGCGCTTCGAGGCGGCGGGCTGGCAGACCACGCTGTGCGACGGGCACAGCGCGCAGGAGGTCAATCGGGCGCTGAACGATGCGCAGCTGAGCGCCAAGCCGGTGCTGATCGCCTGCAAGACGATCATCGGGTTCGGCATGCCGACGCGCGCCGGCACGCAGAAGGCGCACAGCGACGCGCCGGGCGACGAGGAGATCGCGGGCGCCAAGAAGGCGCTGAATATTCCGGCGCAGGCTTTCGTGCTGGAAGACGGCGTGCTGGACGCCTGGCGCAAGATCGGCACGCGCAACGCCCAGACGCGGCTGGACTGGACCCACCGGCTCAACGACGACGCGAAGAAGTCCGAATTCCTGGCGACGATCTCCGATACGATCCCGGTGTCGCTGCCGGGCACGCTGCAGATCCTCAAGCAGAAGATGTCGGAGGAGAAGCCCAATGCCGGCACGCGGCGCAGCTCCGAGAAGGTGCTGGAGGCGGTCAACGGCGTCCTGCTGAACACGATCGGCGGCTCGGCCGATCTGACGCCGTCGAACAACACCAAGACCAAGAACATCCAGGAGATCACGCCGGACGATTTCAGCGGCCGCTACATCCATTACGGCATCCGCGAGCATGGCATGGCGGCGGCGATGAACGGCATGGCGCTGCATGGCGGCATCATCCCGTATGGCGGCACCTTCCTGGTGTTCTCCGATTACTGCCGGCCGGCGATCCGGCTGGCGGCGCTGATGGGCATCCGCGTGGTGTTCGTGATGACGCACGACTCGATCGGCGTCGGCGAGGACGGGCCGACGCACCAGCCGGTGGAGCATCTGGCGGCGCTGCGCGCGATCCCGAATCTGACCGTGATCCGCCCCGGCGACGCGGTGGAGACGGTGGAGGCGTGGGAGATCGCTTTGGCGAACACCAAGGGGCCGACGCTGCTGGCGTTCTCGCGCCAGGACGTGCCGACGCTGCGCACCGAGCATGTGACGCAGAACATGACGGCCAAAGGCGGGTATGAGATCGCGGGCGCGGACAACGCGCAGGTGACGTTCATCGCCACCGGCTCGGAAGTCAGCCTGGCAATGGAGGCGCGCGAGCTTCTGAAGAAAGACAACATCGCGGCGCGCGTCGTGTCGCTGCCGTGCTGGAGCCTGTTCGACGAACAGCCGGCCGCCTATCGCAGCCAAATGCTGGGGCCGAACACGGTGCAGGTCGCCATCGAGGCCGGTGTGCGCCAGGGCTGGGGCCGCTTCACCGGCGTGCATGGCCGCTTTGTCGGAATGCATGGCTTCGGCGCCAGCGGGCCGTATAAAGATGTGTACAAGCATTTCAACATCACGCCCGAGGCGGCCGCGGACGCGGCGAAGGCGGCGTTGAAGGAAAAGGGCTAGGAGCGTTCACCATGGCTGTGCGGGTTTCAATCAACGGTTTCGGCCGTATCGGTCGTCTGGTGCTGCGCGCCATCGTCGAGAGCGGGCGGCGCGACATCGAGGTCGTGTCGGTCAACGACCTCGGCCCCGTCGAGACCAACGCGCATCTGCTGCGCTACGATTCGGTGCATGGCCGCTTCCCGGCCAACGTCACGGTCGACGGCGAGTACATCGTCGCGGCCGGGCACAAGATCAAGGTCACCGCGGTGCGCGATCCGGCCGAGCTGCCGCACCGCGAGCTCGATGTCGACATCGCGCTGGAATGCACCGGCCTGTTCACGGCCCGGGACAAGGCGGCGGCGCATCTCAAGGCCGGCGCCAAGCGCGTGCTGATCTCGGCGCCGGGCGACGGCGTCGACATGACGGTGGTCTACGGCATCAACCACGACAAGCTGACCAAGGAGCACCTGATCGTCTCCAACGCGTCGTGCACGACCAACTGCCTGGTGCCGGTGGCCAAGGTGCTGAACGACGCGATCGGCATCCAGCACGGCTTCATGACGACGATCCATTCCTACACCGGCGACCAGCCGACGCTGGACACGATGCACAAGGACCTCTACCGCGCCCGCGCCGCGGCGCTGTCGATGATCCCGACCTCCACCGGCGCGGCCAAGGCGGTCGGCCTGGTGCTGCCGGAGCTCAAGGGCAAGCTCGACGGCGTGTCGGTGCGCGTGCCGACGCCGAACGTGTCGCTGGTCGACCTGAAGTTCGTCGCCAAGCGGCCGACCACGGTCGATGAAGTCAATGGCGCGATCCGCGCCGCCGCGTCGGGCGCGCTCAAGGGCATCCTCGACATCGTCGAGGCGCCGCTGGTGTCGAGCGACTTCAACCACAACCCGGCGTCGTCGTCCTTCGCGCTCGACCAGACCAAGGTGATGGACGGGACGTTCGTCAGCGTCATGAGCTGGTACGACAATGAATGGGGCTTCTCCAACCGCATGGCGGATACCGCGGTGGCGCTGGGGAAGTTGATCTAATTTTACCCTCCCCTTGAGGGAGGGTCGAAAAATTCGAGCGCAGCGAAGAATTTTTCGGGGAGGGGTCATAGCTCCGAGCCGGACCCCTCCCCGAAATTTGCAAGCAAATTTCGACCCTCCCTCAAGGGGAGGGTAAAAGTGGGAGCGGACTTTGCCTTTTAAAACGCTTGATGACCTCCAGGTGCGCGGCAAGCGCGTGCTGGTCCGCGCCGATCTGAACGTGCCGATGCAGGATGGCGCGGTGTCCGACACGCTGCGCATCGAGCGGCAGGCGCCGACGATCCGCGAACTTAGCGACAAGGGCGCGCGGGTGATTGTGCTGTCGCATTTCGACCGGCCCAAGGGGAAGGTCGTGCCGTCGATGTCGCTGAAGCCCGTCGCGGCGGCGCTGGCGAAGGAATTGGGCAAGCCGGTGGCGTTCGCGGAGGACTGCGTCGGTGAGGTCGCCAAGGCGGCGGTGGCGAAGCTGAAGGACGGCGACGTCCTGCTGCTCGAGAACACCCGCTTCCATGCGGGCGAAGAGAAGAACGATCCCGATTTCGCCAAACAGGTCGCGGCGCTGGGCGACATCTTCGTCAACGACGCGTTCAGCGCGGCGCATCGGGCGCATGCGACGACGGAAGCGATCGCCCATCTGCTGCCGAGCGCGGCGGGACGCTCGATGGAGCTGGAACTCAAGCATCTCGACAAGGCGCTGGGCGAGCCGGCGCGGCCGGTGATGGCGGTGATCGGCGGGGCCAAGGTCTCCACCAAGATCGCGCTGCTCGAGAACCTCGTGAAGCGCGTCGAGACGCTGGTGATCGGCGGCGCGATGGCGAACACGTTCTTGGCGGCGCAAGGGATCGACGTCGGCAAATCGCTGTACGAGCCCGACCATCTGGAGACGGCGACGCGCGTGATCCATCTGTCGACGGAAAGCGGCGCGGTGATCCTGCTGCCGGTCGATGTCGTGCTCGCCAAGGAATTCAAGGCGCATGCGGCGCATCGCACGGCGAATGTCCGCGCGATCCACAAGGACGAGATGGCGCTCGATGTCGGGCCGGCCAGCATCGCGCAATTCGAGGCGCGGCTGGCGGCGACGCGCACGCTGGTGTGGAACGGGCCGTTCGGCGCCTTCGAGATGCCGCCCTTCGATGCCGGAACCAACGCGGCGGCGCGTGCCGTTGCGGCAGCGACCAGGGCCGGGAACCTGCTCTCGGTCGCGGGCGGCGGCGACACGGTGGCGGCGCTGAACCATGCCGGCGTGGCGGGGGAGTTTTCCTATGTCTCGACCGCGGGCGGCGCGTTCCTGGAATGGCTGGAAGGACGGGAGTTGCCGGGTGTTGCGGCGCTGCAAGTCTGATACTAATAAACCCCGGCAAAACAGGGGGTAGAACGCTTGGCCCGCATCACGCTCAGACAGCTTCTGGACCACGCCGCCGAACACGATTACGGCCTGCCCGCCTTCAACATCAACAACATGGAGCAGGGGCTGGCGATCCTCGAGGCGGCCGAGGGTGTCGATGCGCCCGTCATCATCCAGGCGAGCCGCGGCGCCCGTTCTTACGCCAACGACATCGTGCTGACGCGCCTGATCGACGCGCTGGTCGAGCTTTATCCGCACATCCCCGTCTGCATGCACCAGGACCACGGCAACGGCCCCGCGACCTGCGCCACCGCGATCCAGTACGGCTTCACCAGCGTGATGATGGACGGCAGCCTGAAGGAAGACGGCAAGACGCCGGCCGACTACGACTACAACAGCGACGTGACCCGCCGCGTCGTCGAGATGGCGCATGCCTGCGGCGTCTCGGTCGAGGGCGAGCTGGGCGTGCTGGGCTCCCTCGAGACCGGCATGGGCGACAAGGAAGACGGCCATGGCGCCGAGGGCAAGCTGGATCACAGCCAGCTCCTCACCGATCCCGACCAGGCGGTCGATTTCGTGCAGAAGACCAAGGTCGACGCTCTTGCGATTGCCATGGGCACGAGCCACGGCGCCTACAAATTCTCGCGCAAGCCGGACGGCGCGGTGCTGGCGATGCACGTGATCGAGGAGATCCACCGCCGCCTGCCCAACACGCATCTGGTGATGCATGGCTCGTCCTCGGTGCCGCAGGATTTGCAGGACGTGATCAACCAGTATGGCGGCAAGATGCCCCAGACCTGGGGCGTGCCGGTGGAGGAGATCCAGCGCGGCATCAAGCACGGCGTGCGCAAGATCAACATCGACACCGACAACCGCATGGCGATCACCGGCGCGATCCGCAAGGTGCTGGCCGAGAAGCCGGGCGAGTTCGATCCGCGCGCCTACCTCAAGCCCGCCAAGGAGGCGATGCGCAAGGTCTGCATCCAGCGCTTCAACGAATTCGGCGCCGCGGGCCAGGCCGGCAAGATCAAGCCGCTGTCCACCGCGCAGATGGCCAGGCGCTATGCAGCAGGCGCGCTCGACCCGGTGACGTCGAGCGTCCGGCGCGCGGCGGAGTAGCACCATGGATGTCGCAGCGCTGAACGCGATCGCGCGCAAGATGACGGCGCCGGGCAAGGGCCTTCTCGCCGCCGACGAGAGCACGGGCACGATCGCCAAGCGCTTCGACGCCATCGGCGTGGCGAACACCGAGGATAACCGGCGCGACTATCGCGAGTTCATGTTCCGCACCACGGCGGCGATGACGGGCCATATCGGCGGCGTGATCCTGTTCGACGAGACGCTGCGCCAGAAGGCAGCCGACGGCACGCCGCTGGTGAAATTGATCGAGGACGCCGGCGCGGTGCCGGGGATCAAGGTCGATGCCGGGTCCAAGCCGCTCGCCGGCTCGCCGGGCGACACGATCACCGAGGGGCTCGACGGCTTGCGCGAGCGCTTCGTCGAATACCACAAGCTCGGCGCGCGGTTCGCCAAATGGCGCGCGACCTATGACCCGACGGGCGGCAAGCCGTCCTACAATTCCATCAACGCCAACGCGCAGGCGCTGGCGCGCTATGCCGCGCTGGCGCAGGAGAACGGCATCGTGCCGATCGTCGAGCCCGAAGTGCTGATGGACGGCGACAACACCATCGACCATTGCGCCGCCGTGACCGAGTGGGTGCTGAAGGAAGTTTTCCAGCAGCTCTATTACGCCAACGTCGCGCTCGAAGGCATCGTTCTCAAGCCGAACATGATCGTGTCGGGGATGAAATGCCCGCAGCAGGCCGGCGTCGCCGAGGTCGCGGAGCGGACGTTGCAGGTCTTGAAGCGCTGCGTGCCGCCGGCAGTGCCGGGCATCGCGTTCCTGTCGGGCGGCCAATCGGATATCGACGCCACCGCGCATCTGTCGGCGATGAACGCCAAGGGCGCCCTGCCCTGGGCGCTGACCTTCTCCTACGGCCGCGCCTTGCAGCACGCGCCGCAAAAGGCGTGGAGCGGAAAGAAAGAGAACGTCGGCGCGGCGCAGGCCGCGTTCGCGCACCGCGCCCGGATGAACTCGCTGGCGGCGCAGGGCAAGTGGACGCCCGCGGATGAAAAGACGGCGGCGTGACCGAGCGCTGCCGCCTCTATCTCATCTCGCCGCCCAAGCTCGATGCGAAGGATTTCGCCGAGACGCTCAAGCATGCGCTGGGCGCCGGCGATGTCGCGTCGTTTCAGCTGCGGCTGAAGGAAGCGAGCGACGATGAGATTCGCCATGTCACGAAGATCCTGATGCCCATCGTGCAGCGCGCGGGCGTCGCGTTCATCCTCAACGACCGGCCGGACCTCGCCGCCGAATTGCGCTGCGACGGCGTGCATGTCGGGCAGGACGATGCCGGCGTGGGCGAAGCGCGCGCGGCGCTGGGCAAGGACGGCATCGTCGGCGCGACCTGTCACGACTCGCGCCATCTCGCCATCGAAGCGGCCGAGGCCGGCGCGGATTACGTCGCGTTCGGCGCGTTCTTCCCGACCGCGACCAAGGACGGTGCGACGCCGGCGGACATCGAGACGCTGCGCTGGTGGGCCGAGATGATGGTGGTGCCGTGCGTCGCCATCGGCGGGATCACAACGGCGAACGCGCGGCCGCTGGTCGAAGCCGGCGCGGATTTCCTTGCGGTGTCGTCCGGCGTATGGGACTACGCCGATGGCCCGGCGGCCGCCGTCAAGGCGTTCGGCGCGCTGATGAAGGACGCACCATGAAAGCGCGCAAGCGGTCGGCCAGCGGGACGTTCACGATCGACGGCACGGAGCTGCACTGGTCGCTGCTGCGCGAGGCCCAGTACACGACGACCGACGGCCACAAGGGCATGTCCTTTACCGTGCGCGCCGAATCCGATCCCGGCAGCAACCGCACGTTCCGCGAATTGATCCTCGAATTTCCCTTCCCCAAGCGCAAATTCCGTTTCGCGCATCAGGAGAAAGAGCGGATCGAGCCCCGGCGGGTCGAAGCCGCCATCCGCCTGGCGATGCAAGCCGGCTGGGACCCGGTGTCGCGCGGCCGGGTGTTCGCGTTCCAGATCGAACCGGAAGACATGCTTGATTGACCCACCCCGTTCACGGGGAAAAATAACGGGGGCGGCGCCGGCCTTGCGCCAGGGATGACAAGGCCGGGTCCGGCTGCTATCACCCGCCCGCTCTTTGTCAGTTCGAACCTGAAAATCCGCGCCGAAGGAGGCGCCCCCCACGCCATGGCCAAGATCACCGGCAACGAAATCTCCCCGGGCACACTCATCGGGTTCAATGGCGGGCTGTGGATCGCCGTCAAGACGGCGAAGGTCAAGCCCGGCAAGGGCGGCGCCTACAACCAGGTCGAGCTGAAGGAAATCATCCACGGCACCAAGCTGAACCAGCGCTTCCGCTCGGACGAGGCGGTGGACGAGATCTATCTCGACAAGAAGGACTTCACCTTCCTGTTCGCGACCGACGACGCGCTGACCTTCATGGACGTCGAGACCTACGACCAGATCGAATTGCAGAAGGATTGGGTCGGCGACCAGGCGCAATATCTCGTGGACGGGATGAAGGTGCTGGTGCAGCTCTATGAGGGCCGGCCGATCAGCATCAAACTGCCGACCTCCGTCATCCTGGAAGTCGTCGAAGCCGACGCGGTGATGCGCGGCGGCACGGCGGCGCCGTCCTACAAGGGCGCCAAGCTCGAAAACGGCATGACCATCCAGGTGCCGCCCTTCGTCAATGCCGGCACCAAGATCGTCGTGTCGACCGAGGACGGCTCGTATATGCGGCGCGCGGAATAATGAAGTACATCTCCCCTGCCCTCACCGTCATGACCGCCGCCGCGCGCAAGGCGGGACGCGGATTGATCCGCGATTTCGGCGAACTCGAAAACCTCCAGGTCTCGATGAAGGGGCCGGCGGATTTCGTCTCCACGGCCGACAAGCGCACCGAGAACCTGCTGGTCGAAGAGCTCAAGCGGGTGCGGCCGGGCTACACCTTCCTCGTCGAGGAAGCCGGAATCGTCGAAGGCCCGGACAAGACGCACCGCTTCATCATCGATCCGATCGACGGCACGACGAATTTCCTGCACGGCATCCCGCATTTCGCGATCTCCATCGGGCTGGAGCGCGAGGGGCAATTGGTCTCCGCCGTGGTGTTCAATCCCGTCACCGACGAGATGTATGTCGCCGAAAAGGGCGCCGGCGCCTGGCTCAACGACAAGCGGCTGCGCATTGCGGCGCGCAGGAAGCTCAATGAAAGCATCCTGGCGACCGGTATCCCGTTCCTGGGCCATGGCGACACGGCGGTCTTCGTCGCCGAGCTGAACGCCGCGATGGCGACGACGGCGGGCGTGCGGCGCTTCGGCGCGGCGAGCCTGGACCTCGCCTATGTCGCCGCCGGCCGCTTCGACGGCTATTGGGAGCGCGGACTGTCGGCCTGGGATGTGGCGGCGGGCATCCTGCTGGTGCGCGAAGCGGGCGGCGTGATCACCGATCTGGGCGGCGGCGCCGACGTGCTGGGCGGCCAGATCCTGGCCAGCAACGAGTATCTGCACCCGCAGATCCTGAAACTTTTGAAAGATGCCGCCAAATCGGCGAAGAGTTGAGGCGCGGGGCTTGGACCAGTATGGTCCGGGCACGGCTTTTTGAATTGTCGCGCGATTTTCCGGAAAACCGTTCGTACGCTGTCGCTACGAACCTACTTTTCCGGATCGCGCTTAGTGGGCTGAATCGTCGAATGAAACTCCGCTGCGCCCTGGGCGCCTCACTCCTGCTGCTGGCCGCCGCGCCGGCCAGCGCCGAGTCCTATCCCGGCGAGGACGTGACCGTGAACCCGGGGGCCTTCGGCAATGGCTACCTGCTCTATCCCGGCGGCAAATACGGCCGCCATGTCGGCGCGCTTCTCCAGCCGGGCGATCGCGGCGGGGTCGTGCATCTGCATATGCCGGTCAGGCATGTCGCGCGCCATGTGAGGCCGCACGCGCCGCGTGTCGCCGCCGCGCCGGACGGCACGATCACCAT